>Ga0209587_1000545_pt1 | contig 18513 bp, 21 predicted proteins | sample NGEPerD_2_FD_184512 | JGI IMG/M metagenome (GOLD analysis project Ga0209587, IMG submission 184512) | Arctic peat soil microbial communities from the Barrow Environmental Observatory site, Barrow, Alaska, USA - NGEE PermafrostL1-D... | ecosystem: Environmental > Terrestrial > Soil > Wetlands >... | reverse complement strand
GAGGACCACCCGAGCACCCCGGCGACGTCGTGGCCGTCGCCGGGGTGCTCGGGTGGTCCTCAGCCGGGTGGGAGCTGCTCCGGACGCAGCGCACGGAGGTGGCGCCCGACCTGGTGGCCGCGCACCGCCGTCCGGACCCGCCGTTGGCCGCCGGGCCCGCGGCCGCCTCGGCCGGCGCCACCGCGATGATCGACGTCAGCGACGGCCTGCTGCGCGACCTCGGCAGGATCGCGGTTGCGAGCGGGGTGCGGATCGACCTCTCGCGCGACCTGCTGACGGCGGACGTCGACGCCGTGTCAGCAGCGGCCGAGGCACTCGGTGCCGACCCGTGGCAATGGGTGCTCGGCGGGGGAGAGGACCACGGCCTGGCAGCGTGCTTCGGACCAGACATCTTGCTGCCCAACGGATTCCGGCGGATCGGGACGGTCAGAGACAGCGGAGTCGGCGAGCCTCGGGTCCTGTTGGACGGCGAAGCGCCGCCGTCCGCCCCCGGCTGGGACCACTTCGGCGGCTGAGCCGCCTGACCGCCTCCTTCAGCTCGTTGCCGCTGGCTGCTCCATCCGGTCGAACCCGGCGAACGAGCGATGAATGCTCACCGGCACACCGTCGCCGGCGAGCTGCCGCATCATGGCCAGCACCTCCGTGGTCGGCTCGCCGAAGATCTGGATCGAGACCGTTTCGTCGAGGTAGTCGGCGAGCGCCTCGCCAATGTGCTGGTGGGCGACCTGCATGTGCAGGCCCATCGACTCCGCGTCGGGGTGCACCTGCACGACGCTGACGAGCTCGGCGTCCTCGTCGAGGTAGAACGTGAAGAGCCGCAGCTGGGGTTCACGCTCTTCGATGAAGCGGACGAAGTCGGCGGCGTAGGCCTGGTAGGCCTCGCGCTTCCCTTCCTGCAGACGGTGCGTCCCGATGAAGACGAACGGTTGCATCCCCGAGACGTACCTGATGCTCGGTCGTCACGGCTCAGGCGCAGTGGCGAGCGGCGATCGCACTTGTACCCGACGGGATGGAGCTTCTCACCGCTGACGTCAACAGTCGGCTCGCCGGGATGTCGATGGTTGCGGATCGAACGTGAGGCGCCTGTGAAACCGTGCCACACTGGTTCACATGGCGGTCCGGAACATCACCCTCACCCTGCCCGACGACCTCGTGCGCCGCGCGAAGGTCGTCGCGGCGATGCGTGACACCTCGGTGTCCGCGCTCGTGGCGGAGTACTTCGAGGCGCTGACGCGTCAGGAGGACGACTACGACCTGATGTGGCGCGAGGAACGTCGTCTGATGGAGGAGGGGCTCGCCATGCGGGTGGGGGAGGTCACCTGGTCGCGGGCGGACACGCATGAACGCTGAGGAAGGCTTGGCGTTCGTCGACACCAACGTCCTGCTCTACGCCTATGACCGCACCGCCGGTGAGCGGCACCGGCGTGCCGCTGCCCTCGTCGGCGAGCTCGGCGCCCGGCGGCGTGGTGCCATCAGCGTCCAGGTGCTGCAGGAGTTCTACGTCAACGCGACGCGCAATATTGCCCAGCCTCTCGGTCACGACGTCGCGCTCGGGCGCGTTCGAACGCTGAGCCGCTGGGCCCTCCACGAGCCGCGTGCACGCGATGTGGTCGGGGCCATCCAGCTCGCCAGCTCGGCGCAGCTGTCCTTCTGGGACGCCATGATCGTGACGAGTGCGGGCACGCTGGGCTGCGAGGTGCTCTGGTCCGAGGACCTGAACGACGGACAGGTGATCGCCGGCGTGACCATCCACAACCCGTTCTCGCTGTGATCGCCCACCGGCGTGGCAATGCTCCGGGACGGGCGAGAGGCCGGGCCCCGTCGCAGGGATCCGGCCTCTCGTCGAGCGGGGGTCAGGTCAGCGGGTGACCTTGCCGGCCTTCAGGCACGACGTGCACACGTTGAGCCGCTTGGGCGTCGAGCCCACCATCGCGCGCACGCGCTGGATGTTCGGGTTCCATCGGCGGGGCGTCCGGCGGTGCGAGTGCGAGATGCTGTTGCCGAAGCCCGGCCCCTTGCCGCAGACGTCGCAGTTGGCAGCCACCGGTGTCTCCTGAGGTTCGGACGAAAAGGAAGGCCCGGCTCGCCCGGGCAACCGGCCAAGAGTAGCCGAGCGCCGGGCTCAGCCGAAATCGGTAGCCTGCGGCCTCCGATGACCGACAGACGCGCGATCGAGGTGCTGGACGGCGACGCCGCCCGGCGCTGGGTCGACGCCGCGGTCGCCGGCCTCGAGTCGGCGCGCGAGCGCATCGACGCCCTCAACGTCTACCCGGTGCCGGACGGCGACACGGGCACCAACCTCCACCTCACCCTCCTCCAGGCGCAGCGCGACCTGCACGACCTGGACGCCGGGGCCTCCCTCGCCAGGATCAGCGACACGGTGGCGCGGGGCGCGCTGATGGGGGCCAGGGGCAACTCCGGGATCATCACGAGCCAGCTGCTGCGCGGCTGGGCCGACGAGCTGGCCGAGTCGGCGGCGGACGCCGCCGATGCTGAACGTGCACGGGCCGCCTTCGCGCGCGCCGACGCGCAGGCCTGGGCGGCGGTCGAGGAACCCGTCGAGGGCACCATGCTGTCGGTCACGCGGGCCGCGGCCGCCGGTGCCGACCGCGCCGGTCCGGCGCTGGCCGACGTCGTCACCGCCGCCCTCGAGGGGGCGCGGACCGCGCTCGCCAGGACCACCGAGCAGCTGCCCGCCCTGCGCGACGCCGGCGTGGTCGACGCCGGCGGCTGCGGCGTCGTCGTCCTGATCGAGGCCCTCGTGTCCGTCGTCACCGGCGAGGCGCCCGCGGGGCTGTCCGAGGCGGAGACCCGCCCGCCGGCCGAGCCGCTCGCGCTCGCCGCCGAGACCGGGTGCCACGGCGCCACGCCCGACGGGCCGGCGTTCGAGGTGATGTTCCTGCTGGATGCCGCCGACGATGAGGTGCCCCCGCTGCGCCGGACGCTGGCGGGCCTCGGCGACAGCCTCGTCGTAGTGGGAGGCGCCGGACTCTGGCACGTGCACGTGCACACCGACGACGTCGGCGCGGCGGTCGAGGCGGGCATCGAGACCGGTCGTCCGCACCAGCTGCGGGTGACCCACTTCGCGTCCGCGGCGGCCGGTGGCCACGGGCCGCCGCGCGACGGGGTCGGCGTCGTCGCCTGGGCCGCCGGCGCGGGGCTCGCCGAGACCTTCCGTGGCTCGGGCGTGGTGCCGGTCACCGACGCGGCGGGTCGCCGCGCGTCGACGGCAGAGGTGCTGGCCGCCGTCCGTGACGCCGGCACCCGGGCCGTCGTCGTCCTGCCCAACGACCCCGACACGCTCGCAGTCGCCCAGGCCGCCGCCGGCGCGGCCCGCGAGGAGGGGCTGCGCGTCACCGTGGTGCCGACGAGGGCGCAGGTGCAGGGGCTGGCGGCCGCGGCGGTGCACGACCCGGACGCCGACCTGGACGACGACGTCGTCGCGATGACGGCCGCCGCGGGGGCGACGAGGCACGGCGCGGTCACCGTGGCGGCGCGCGACGCGATCACGATGGCCGGCCGGTGCGCGGTGGGTGACGTGCTCGGCGTGGTGGACGGTGACTTCGCGGTGATCGGCTCCGACCTGACGGAGGTGGCCGCGGACGTGCTCTCGCGCCTGCTGTCCGGGGGTGGTGAGCTGGTCACCCTCGTCACCGGTCAGGACTGCCCGGCCGACCTGACCGACGTCCTCACCGCTCGGGTGCTCGACCAGCGCCGGGAGGTCGAGGTGGTCGTGCTGGACGGCGGGCAGCCTCGCTACCCGCTCCTCGTCGGCGTGGAGTGAGACGCTGCGCCCCGTGGTCGACAGCCCCGTGTTCGACAACCCCGTGCCCAACCGTCCTGCCAGCGCGCTCGACCGGCCCCTCGAGCGCGAGATCGGTCCACGCTCGGCCAAGCCCCTGGCGACGCTCGGCCTGCGGACCGTCGGCGACCTGCTGCGCCACTACCCGACCAGGCTGCAGCGGCTGGGCCAGCTGACGCACTTGGGCGACCTGGTGCCGGAGGAGCACGTCACGGTGCTGGCCGAGGTCGAGTCGACGACGTCCCGCCCGATGCGCGCCCGCCACGGGTACCTGATCGAGTCCGTGATCACCGACGGTCGCGACCGGCTTCGCATCGCGTTCTTCGCCAAGCGCAAGAACATCGCCGAGTGGCGGGTCGGGCAGCTCAAGCCGGGGAACCGGATGATGTTCGCCGGCAAGGTGGACACCTACCGGGGCGACCTCCAGCTGGCGATGCCGGAATATCAGCCGCTGGACGACGAGTTCGGCGAGGCCGAGGCGCAGGCGAAGATCGACACGCCGGTGCCGATCTACCCCGGCTCGACCAAGGTCCCGTCGTGGGTGATCCAGAGCGCCGTGCAGGTCGTGCTCGGGCCGCTGACCGCCGACGAGGTGCCCGACCCGTTGCCGCGAGCGGTGCGGGAGCGCAAGCGGATGCCGTCGGCGCTCGACGCTTTCTGGCTGGTGCACTCCCCGACGGACGCCGAGCAGTGGGAGCGGGCGCGCGCGCGGTTCCGGTACGAGGAGGCCTTCGTGATGCAGGCGGCGCTGGCCCGCCGGCGAGCCGCGGCCCGGGCGGTGGCGGCGACACCCCGGCCGGTTCGGGACGACGGCCTGCTGGCCGCGTTCGACGCACGGCTGCCGTTCTCGCTCACCGACGGGCAGGTCGCGGTGGGCGCCGAGATCGCGGACGAGATGGCCTCGGAGCACGCGATGAACCGGCTGCTCCAGGGAGAGGTCGGGTCCGGAAAGACCGTGGTCGCGCTGCGGGCGATGCTCGCCACGGTGGACGCCGGGGGTCAGGCGGCCCTGCTCGCGCCGACGGAGGTGCTCGCCCAGCAGCACCACCGGTCGATCACGGCGATGCTCGGCGACCTGGCCGCCGGAGGGATGCTCGGTGGGCACGAGCTGGCCACCAGGGTGACGTTGCTGACCGGCTCCCAGCCGGTCGCCGTCCGCCGCAAGGCGATGCTGGAGGCCGCGAGCGGCGAGGCCGGGATCGTGATCGGTACCCATGCCCTGCTGGGGGAGACGGTCGACTTCTTCGACCTCGGGCTGATCGTGGTCGACGAGCAGCACCGGTTCGGCGTGGAGCAGCGGGACCTGTTGCGCGCCAAGGCAGGCCGCCCGGCCCACGTGCTGGTGATGACGGCGACGCCCATTCCGCGGACCGTGGCGATGACCGTCTTCGGCGACCTCGACACCTCGACGTTGCGCGAGTTGCCCGCGGGCCGGCAGCCGATCACCACGCACGTCGTCCCCGGCGACAACCCCGCGTGGGTCGAGCGGGTCTGGGCGCGCGTTCGCGAGGAGTGCGACGCCGGCCGGCAGGTCTACGTGGTGTGCCCGCGGATCGGTGACGACGCCTCGGAAGCCTCCGGCGACGGCGCGGAGCCACCGGACGCCGGGGAGGAGGGCGCGCGCCCGCCGCTCGCCGTCCTCGACGTCCTGGAGCTGCTGCGCGCGCACCCCGTGCTGGCAGGGCTGCGGGTCGAGGTGCTGCACGGCCGGCTCCCCACCGAGACCAAGGACTCGGTGATGGGGGCCTTCGTGGCCGGCGAGGTCGACGTGCTGCTGGCCACCACCGTGATCGAGGTGGGCGTCGACGTCGCCAACGCCACCGCGATGGTGGTGATGGACGCTGACCGTTTCGGTGTCTCGCAGCTGCACCAGCTACGGGGGCGTGTCGGCCGGGGGAGTGAGGCCGGCCTGTGCCTGCTGGTGAGCGAGGCCCGGCCGGGCTCTCCCTCGCGCCGGCGGCTGGACGCGGTGGCCGAGACGCTCGACGGGTTCGAGCTGGCCGTCGTCGACATGGAGTCGCGGCGCGAGGGTGACGTGCTCGGCGCGGCCCAGTCGGGCGTGACCTCGTCCCTGCGGCTGCTCAAGGTCACCCGCGACGAGAAGATCATCGTCGAGGCCCGCGGCGACGCCGTCCCGCAGATCGAGGTCGACCCGGACCTGCACTCCAGTCCGGCTCTGGCGCAGGCGATCGCGCAGCTGCTCGACCCCGACCGCGAGGCCTTCCTGGAGCGGGGGTGACCACGCGTTGACGCGCATCGTCGCGGGGTCGGCGCGAGGACGCAGCCTGGTGGTTCCCCGTGGGAACGCCACCCGGCCGACGTCCGACCGGGTGCGGGAGGCGATGTTCTCGCGCCTCGACCACGAGGGGGTCGTGTCGGGCTGCCGCGTCCTCGACCTCTTCGCCGGCTCCGGGGCGTTGGGGCTGGAGGCCGCGAGCCGTGGGGCCGGGGAGGTGTGGCTGGTCGAGAGCGCCAAGCCGGCGCTGGCGGCGTGCCGCCGCAACGTGACCGACTTGGGCCTGCCCGGGGTCCGTGTGGTCGCCGCCGGAGTGGAACGGGTGCTGGCGGACGACTCCCCCGAGCCGTTCGACCTGGTGCTGCTCGACCCGCCGTACGCGCTCGGAGAGCTGGACCTGGTCCGGGTGCTGCGGCAGCTGGTCTCGGGGGAGTGGCTCGCCCAGCGGGCCGTGGTGGTGGTGGAGCGCAGCGCGCGGACGGGCGAGCCGTCGTGGCCGTCGGGCCTGGCGCGCTTCGACGAGCGTCGCTACGGCGAGACCCAGGTCTGGTTCGCCGAGCCGTGGTCCGACAACGAGGTCGCCTGATGCTGGTTCGCTCGGCCGTGCCGGAGGACATCGAGGCGATCGCGGCCTGCCACGTCGCCTGCTGGCGCGAGGCGTACGCCGACCTGCTCAGCGCCGGGTACCTGGCCGAGCTCGACCCGGCCGACTTCCGGGTGCGCTGGGCCGCCTCGCTGGCCGACCCCTCGCGGCCGAGCTGGGTCGCGGAGGACGACGGCCGCGTGGTCGGCTTCTCCGGCACCTGCCCGTCGCGCGACCAGCCACCGGTGCGGCAGCTCGAGCTGAGGTGCCTGTACCTCCGGCGCGACTACCAGGGCGGCGGCCTCGCGCAGCAGCTGCTGGACCGGGCGCTGGGTGACGTGGCCGCCAGCCTGTGGGTGGCCGAGGACAACCCGCGGGCACGGGCCTTCTACACCCGCAACGGCTTCCGACCCGACGGTGCCCGCGCGAGCCTGCAGCAGATGGAGGGCCTGACCGAGGTCCGACTGGTGCGCTGACCGCCGCCCGGCACCGGGGCGCGTTAGGTTGTCCGCCGTGCGACGCTGCGTCTGCCCCGGGTCCTACGACCCCGTCACCGCCGGCCACCTCGACGTGATCCGCCGGGCGGCCGCGCTCTTCGACGAGGTCGTGGTCGCCGTCCTGCACAACCCGAACAAGGCCGGCACCTTCTCGCCGGCCGAGCGCATCGCGATGCTCACCGAGAGCCTGGACGGCGAGGCCGGCACCATCCGCGTCGAGGAGATGGCCGAGGGGCTCCTCGTCGACTTCTGCCGGCGGGTCGACGCCCATGCCGTGGTCAAGGGGCTGCGCGGCGGGACCGACTTCGCCTACGAGCTGCCGATGGCCCTGATGAACCGGCACCTGACCGGGCTCGAGACCGTCTTCCTGCCCGGCGACCCTCGTTTCGAGCACGTCTCGTCCAGCCTGATCAAGGAGGTCGCCGGCTACGGCGGCGACGTCAGCGAGCTCGTCCCCGAGGCGGTCCTGGCACGGCTGAAGGACCACCCGTGACCGCGCGCGTGCACACCCTGCTCGACGAGCTGTCCGACCTGGTCGCGCACGCCCGGGCGATGCCGATGAGCGCCTCCTGCGTCGTCCACCGCGGCGAGGTCCTCGAGCTCGTCGACGCCGTCCGGCAGACCCTGCCCGCCGAGCTGCAGCAGGCCGGTGCGGTGATCCACGGGGCGGACGCCGTCGTCGACCGCGCGCACGGCGAGGCCGAGGCGATCGTGGCCGAGGCCCGTGAGCGCGCCGAGCAGCTGATCTCCGACCAGGCTGTCGTCGCGGCCGCCACCGCCCGGGCCCAACGGCTGGTCGAGGACGCCGAGGCGGAGGCCGTGCGCCTGCGCGCCGAGGCCGACGACTACTGCGACCGCCGTCTCGCCGACTTCGAGATCGACCTCGACCGCGTGGCGCAGCAGGTCCGCCGCGGCCGGGAGAAGCTCCGGACCCGTGGGGGCACCCCGCCCGAGGAGTGACCGCCGTTTTGGGTGCGTCCGGCCCGCTGGGATACGCTGCGGAGTCGGTCAACGCCCCGTCCTGCAGAGGAGTACGTGCCCAGCCTCGATCCGCGCTCGCCGCTCGTGCTCGACACCGTCGAGCTCGGACGACGTCCCGGATCGATGCGACGCGTCCAGCGTACGGTCGGGGCACCGACCGATCTGGGCACCGAGGTGATCGGTGTCCGGGAAGGATCCGACCTCGGGCTGGAGCTGCGGCTCGAGGCGGTGATGGAGGGCGTCCTCGTGTCGGGAACGGCGCGGGTGACGGCCGCCGGGGAGTGCGTCCGGTGCCTGGACGACGTCGAGCGCGAGCTCGAGGTCGACCTCCAGGAGCTGTTCGCCTACCCGGGCAAGTCACCCGAGGGTGACGCCGAGGACCTGCGCGAGCTCGAGGGCGACCTGCTCGACCTCGAGGGCGTGCTGCGCGACGCGGTGGTGCTCGCACTGCCGTTCCAGCCCGTGTGCTCCGACGAGTGCCCCGGCCTGTGCTCCGAGTGCGGGGCACGGCTCGCGGACGACCCGGGGCACCAGCACGACAGCGTCGACCCGAGGTGGGCGGCGCTGCAGACGTTGGTCGCCGAGGGCGACCAGAAGGAGAGCTAGACGTGGCGGTCCCGAAGCGGAAGATGTCCCGCAGCAACACGCGTCACCGTCGCTCGCAGTGGAAGACCACCCCGGCGACGCTGACGACCTGCCCGGTGTGCGCGGAGCAGCGGCAGCCGCACCTGGCCTGCCCCAGCTGCGGTGCCTACAACGGGCGGACCTACGCCGAGGCGCTGCGCCCGGAGCACGAGGCCCGCTGATCCGGCGGTGACACAGGGCGCAGCGACCTCCGGTGACGGGGCGCACGACCCGCTCGCGGACCTCGACGCCGGTCTGGGCGTCGCGATCGACCGCGAGCTGCTGCGTCGTGCCCTGACGCACCGGTCCTACGCCTACGAGAACGGCGGCCTGCCCACCAACGAGCGGCTGGAGTTCCTCGGCGACTCGGTGCTGGGACTCGTCGTCACCGACGCGCTCTACCGCCGCCACCCCGACCTGCCCGAGGGGCAGCTGGCCAAGCTGCGCGCCGCCGTCGTCAACATGCGCGCCCTGGCCGACGTCGCCCGGGGCCTCGACCTCGGCCGGCACGTCCTGCTCGGTCGCGGCGAGGAGACCACCGGTGGCCGCGACAAGTCGTCGATCCTCGCGGACACCCTGGAGGCCGTGCTGGGCGCCGCCTACCTGACCCTCGGCATCGACGTGGCCAGCGCGCTCGTGCACCGGCTCGTCGACCCGCTGCTCGAGTCCTCCGCGACCCTCGGCGCCGGCCTGGACTGGAAGACGAGCCTGCAGGAGCTGACCGCCTCGGTCGGGCTCGGCGTCCCCGAGTACGCGATCGAGGAGGAGGGCCCCGACCACGCCAAGGTCTTCCACGCGGCCGCCGTCGTGGGCGGCGTCGCCCACGGCCGCGGGGTGGGCCACAGCAAGAAGGAGGCCGAGCAGGAGGCCGCCTCGACCGCATGGCGTGCGCTGCGCGACCGGCACGCCGACGGCGTCGACGCCGCGGGGCTGGAGTCCCTCGCCACCGGCGACAACGACTGACCGATCGCCTGCCTGACCGTGCCGGAGCTCCCCGAGGTCGAGGTCGTCCGCCGCGGCCTGGCCCGCTGGGTCACCGGCCGGCGGGTCGAGGGCGTGGAGGTCCTGCACCCGCGGCCGGTGCGACGGCACCTGGCCGGGTCCGCGGATCTCGTCGCCCGCCTGCTCGGTGCCCGCGTGGACGACGCCGTCCGGCGCGGCAAGTACCTCTGGCTCCCGTTGGACACCGGTGAGGCCCTGCTCGCCCACCTGGGGATGAGCGGTCAGATGCTCCTGCAACCGCCCGACGCGGACGACGAGCGGCACCTGCGCGTGCGGGTGCGGTTCGGCGACCGCGAGCGTGAGCTGCGCTTCGTCGACCAGCGCATGTTCGGCGGGGTGTCCGTCGTCGGCCTCGAGCCGACCCCCGACGGGCTGCCGGCGGGTACCGGGGGCGAGGGGACGCCGTCCGAGCCGGTCCTGCCTCACGAGGTGGCGCACATCGCCCGCGACCCCCTGGACCCCTACCTCGACGCCGCGGCCCTGACCGCGCGGATCCGGTTGCGGCGCACCGGCATCAAGCGGGCCCTGCTCGACCAGGGTCTCGTCAGCGGCGTCGGCAACATCTACGCCGACGAGGCGCTCTGGCGTGCCCGACTGCACTACGCGCGGCCCACCGAGACGCTCAACCGTCCGGAGGTCGCGCGGCTGCTGGACGCCGTCCGCGCGGTGATGCTGGAGGCCCTCGGCCAAGGCGGCACCAGCTTCGACGCCCTGTACATCGACGTGAACGGCGACAGCGGCTACTTCGACCGCTCGCTCGCGGTCTACGGGCGCAACGGACAGCCGTGCCCGCGGTGCGGCAGCATCGTGCGGCGCGACCCGTTCATGAACCGCTCGTCCTACACCTGCCCGGGCTGTCAACCGCGACCGCGGCGCGCGCGATGGTGAGCGATCCGTGCTCACACACCCAGCCCTTGCTCACGCCGAGCCGGTTCTGACGTCGATCCTGCCGCCGAATACCGTACTGGCGTGAGCACGCCGGGGGAGCGCCTGCCGCGGACCCGCCTCTCCGCCTTCGTGCGCGGCCGGGTCCAGGGGGTCGGGTTCCGCTGGTGGGTGACGTCGGTGGCCCTCGAGCTCGGCGTGGAGGGCTTCGCCCGCAACCTGCCGGACGGCCGTGTCGAGGTGCTGGCCCAGGGCTCGCGCGCGGCCTGCGAGGCGCTGCTCGCGCGGCTGTCGGCGGACGACGACCCGCGCCGGCCCGGCCTCGTGGACGGCGTCACCAGCAGCTGGCTGGACCCGGTCGACCTGCGCGGCGGCTTCACCGAGCACTGAAGCGTCGCTCGACGATCATGGACTCCGTTCCACCCATCCCGATCCGTCCGGGCGACGGCGGTCGTCGACCGCGCGGGCTCCGAGCCCGAGCAGCCGCTCGAGCTCCTCGTCGCGCCGCGAGCGAGCGAGAAAGTGCTACCGTGTAGACACCATGAGAAACAGTGTGGGAATCCGGGACCTGAGGCAGCAGGCGAGTGCCGTGCTCAGGCGTGTCGTCGCCGGCGAGACGGTCGAGGTCACCGACCACGGCCACCCGATCGCGCGCCTCGTGCCCCTCCGCAACGGCGTGCTGGACCAGATGGTCCTCGAGGGCCGTGCGACGCAGGCGGTTGGCGACCTCCTGGACGTCGCCGGCGAGATGGGCCTCCCGGTTGCCGCCGGCGGCCCGAGGCTCCCGTCGTCGGCGCTCGCGGAGATGCGTCGGGATGAGAGGTAGCGCCGCGTACCTCGACACGTCGGCCTTCGTGAAGCTGATCGTGGCCGAGCCCGAGTCGACGGCGCTGGGGGCCCGCCTTCGGCGCTGGCCGGACCGGGCGTCGTCCACCCTGCTCCGCACCGAGACGGTGCGAGCGCTCCAACGCTCCGGGCACGGTCACCTCGTGGGAAAGGCCCGGCGCCTGTTCGGAGCGGTCCTCCTCATCCGAATCGACGAGCCGCTGCTCGATCGTGCCGGAGACCTCGAGCCCGCAGACCTGCGCTCGCTGGACGCGGTCCACCTCGCCGCCGCCCTGTCGATGGGCCCGGACCTCGGGGTGCTGCTCACCTACGACGACCGGTTGCGGGACGCCGCCTTGGCCCAAGGGCTGGACGTCGAGTCCCCGAGGTGACGTACAGCGGCTACCCCACGCTCCCGGCGGGCAACACCCATGTGCAGCGCTGCGAGCAGTCTCCGCTGGCGTATATCCCGCGATGGCCGAACGCATGTCGACAGGCTGACGTCATCCGGTCCTGCGATCGAGCGGCCCACAGCCGGGACGGCGTCGCCGTCGAGGGCGACGGTGAGAGTCGCGTGAGGAGAAGCGAAGACCGAAGCCTTCCTGGCGATGCGCGCCCTTCACGGCAGTGCGACCTCGAGTCCCTCGTCGGCGAGGAGGACCTCGCCGTCGAACACCTCGGCCGCGTCCGTTCGTGAGCGCTCGCGGTCGTTGCCCGGCCAGAAGTGGGTGAGCATGAGGCGGTGGGCGCCGGCGTCCCTGGCCGCGGCGCCGGCCTGCCTGGCGCTCAGGTGCATCGGCGGCCCCGACGGCGACGGCGGGACGTCGGTCTGCTGATGACGGTCGCTGGCCTCGACGACGAAGAGGTCCGCGTCACGGCCGAGCTCGGTCAGCGCGGCGTCCGGGCCGGTGTCGCCGGTGTAGGCCACGGTCAGTCCCGGCGACTCCAGGCGGAGGCCGGCGTTGAGCACGTAGTGGGGCAGCGACCGGCTGGAGAGCGTGAAGGGGCCTACGCGCAGCGGCTCGGCCGGCAGCGCCTGCCAGTCGAAGACGGAGCGCACCGCGTCATCGTCGTCCTCCTCGAGACCCTCCAGGTGGGTGACGATCTGCTCGGGCGAAAACAGCGGCACCGGCGGCGCGGACGGGCGTCCGAACCACCGGGCACGGAACAGTCCGTGCAGGTCGAGCATGTGATCGGGGTGGGCGTGGGTCACGACCACCGCGTCGATCCCGTCCCCCACGACCGAGCCGAGGTGGGCCAGCAGGCGCGGCAGGGTGCCGTACCCGAGGTCGAGCACGATGCGGAAACCGTCGTGCTCCAGCACGAAGCCGCTGCACGCCCGGCCGGGTTCGGGCCACGCGCCGCAGCTGCCCAGCACCACGAGGCGACTGCTCACGGGATCACTGTGCCAGGGGCATCGAAGTGCTTGATCACGCGGAGGGGCGGTTAGGGTGGCGCCCGTGCACCTGAAGACCCTCACCCTCAAGGGCTTCAAGTCCTTCGCCTCGGCGACGACCCTGAACTTCGAGCCCGGCATCACGTGCGTGGTGGGCCCGAACGGCTCCGGCAAGTCCAACGTCGTCGACGCCCTGGCCTGGGTGATGGGGGAGCAGGGCGTCAAGAGCCTGCGCGGCGGCAAGATGGAGGACGTCATCTTCGCCGGGACCGCCGGCCGCCCCCCGCTGGGCCGCGCCGAGGTCTCGCTGACGATCGACAACACCGACGGCGCCCTCCCGATCGAGTACACCGAGGTGACGATCACGCGGACGATGTTCCGCAGCGGTGGCTCGGAGTACCAGATCAACCACGCACCGGTCCGGCTGCTCGATGTCCAGGAGCTCCTGGCGGACTCCGGCATCGGCCGCGAGATGCACGTCATCGTCGGCCAGGGCCAGCTCGACACCATCCTGCGCGCCACCCCCGAGGACCGCCGCGGCTTCATCGAGGAGGCGGCCGGAGTCCTCAAGCACCGCAAGCGCAAGGAGAAGGCGCTGCGCAAGCTCGACGCGATGCAGGCCAACCTCACGCGCCTGGGCGACCTGACCAGCGAGATCCGCCGCCAGCTCGGCCCGCTCGGTCGCCAGGCCGAGGTCGCCCGCCGCGCCCAGGTCGTGCAGGCCGACGTCCGCGACGCCCGTGCCCGGCTGCTCGCCGACGATCTGGCCCAGCTGACGGCGACCTTCGAGGCCGAGGTCGCCGACGAGTCCGCCCTGCGGGCCCGCCGCAGCGAGGTGGACGAGGCCCTGGCGACCGCCAGGACGCGGCTGTCGACGCTGGAGTCCGAGGCCGACGAGGCGGCTCCACGCCTGACCCGGGTGGCCGACACCTGGTACCGCCTGTCCAGCCTCAGAGAGCGGCTGCGGGGGACGGCGACGCTGGCCGCCGAGCGCACCCGGCTGCTGGGCTCGGACGGCGACGACGACCCGGTGGAGACGGCGGACGACGGGCCGGAGACCCCTGAGGACCTGCGGGCCCAGGCCGCGCGAGCGCGTGAGGCCGAGCGTGGGCTGGCCACCGAGGCCGAGGCGTCCCGAACCGCGCTCGCCGCCGCCGTCGCGACCCGCACCGAGGCGGAGGAAGCGCTGACCACCGAGGAACGTCGCGTCGCCTCCCTGCTGCGGGCAGCCGCCGACCGCCGCGAGGGGCTGGCGCGGCTGTCCGGCCAGGTCGGCGCCCGCCGCAGCCGCGTCGAGGCGGCCGACGCCGAGATCGGCCGGCTGCAGCAGGCCGTCGCCGAGGCCGAGGTGCGCGGCGGTTCGGCGCAGCAGGAGTTCGGCGCCCTGGAGAACCAGGTCGCCGGTGTCGAGGAGGGCGAGGAGGGTCTGGACGCCGAGCACGAGCGTGCCGCCGCCGACCTCGAGGAGGCCACCGCGCAGGTCGAGCGCTGGCGCGAGGCCGAGCGGACCGCCGAGCGGGACCGGGCCGGGGCCGGCGCCCGCTCCGAGGCGCTGGAGATGGGCCTGGCCCGCAAGGACGGATCCGGCGCCCTGCTCGCCGCCGGCAGCCGGTTGTCCGGCGTCCTCGGGTCCGTGGCCGCGCTGGTGACGGTGCGCCCTGGGTACACGGGCGCGGTGGCGGCCGCCCTGGGTGGCGCGGCCGACGCCGTCGCGGTCGAGTCCGTCGACGTCGCCGTCGACGCGGTGCGCCTGCTCAAGGACGACGACGCCGGCCGCGCCGCGGTCCTGGTCGGCGGCGGCACCGGCGGTGCTGCGGCACCGGACGTGACCGGGCTCCCGGACGGCACCGTCGCCGCCGCGGACCTCGTCGAGACCTCGGAGTCCCTGCGGCCCGCCCTCGCCGAGCTGCTGAGCGGCATCGTCGTCGTGGAGGGGCTGGCCGAGGCCCGTGCCGTCGTCGCCGCCCGCCCCGAGCTGGTGGCCGTCACCTCCGACGGCGACGTGCTCGGTGCCACGCTCGTCCGCGGCGGGTCAGCGTCCGCACCGAGCCTGCTGCACGTGCAGGCGGCGGTGGACGAGGCGCGCGACGCCCTGGCCGACGCCGTCCGGCGCGGTGAGCAGGCCCGGTTCGCGCTGCAGCGGGCCACGGCCGCGCGCGACGAGGCGTCAACGCGCGTGGAGGCCGCGCTCGACCGGCTGCACGACTCGGACGCCCGCCTGGCTGCGGTCGCGGAGAAGCTCGGCCACCTCGGCGCGGTCGCCCGTTCCGCGCGGGCCGAGGCAGAACGCACGCAGGGGTCGCTTGCTGCGGCCACCGACTCCCTGGAGGCCGAGCGCAGCCAGCTCAGAGAGCTCGTCGAGCGGCTGCGACTGGCCGAGGACGCCCCGGACACCGAGGAGCCGGACACCGCCCGGCGCGATGCCCTCGCGGCGGCGATGGCCACGACCCGGTCCGCAGAGATGGAGGCCCGGCTCGCGCTGCGGACGTCCGAGGAGCGGCTGCACGCCATGACCGCCCGAGCCGAGTCGCTGGAGCACGCCGCCGCCCGCGAGCTGGAGGCCCGCGAACGGGCCGCCCGCCGCGCCGAGCAGCGCCGCGAGCAGGCCCGGGTCGCCGCTGCCGTGGCGGTCGGGGCCCGCGCCGCGCTCCAGGTGCTCGAGGCCTCCCTCGAGACGGCGTCCCGGTTGCGTGACGAGGCCGAGTCCGAGGGCGCGGCCCGGTCCACGGACCTCGGGGCCGTGCGCCAGCACCTCGACGCCCTCGGTACCGAGCTGGCCACGCTCACCGACTCGGTGCACCGCGACGAGGTGGCCCGGACCCAGCAGCGCCTGCAGATCGAGTCCCTGCAGGCCCGCGCCGTCGACGACCTCGGGATCGACCCGGCCGTGCTGGTCGAGGAGTTCGGGCCGCACCAGATGGTCCCGCCCTCGCAGGCCGCGCCGGGCGACCCCGAGCCGGAGGCACCGGCCGAACCCACACCGTTCGTGCGCGAGGATCAGGCGAAGCGGCTGCGCCGAGCCGAGCGGGCCCTCGGTCAGCTCGGGCGCGTCAACCCGCTGGCACTGGAGGAGTTCGCCGCACTGGAGGAGCGACACAAGTTCCTCACCGACCAGCTCGGCGACCTCGAGCGGTCGCGGCGGGACCTGATGGGGATCGTCCGGGAGGTCGACGAGCGGGTCCAGCAGGTGTTCGCCCAGGCCTACGCCGACACCGCCGCCCAGTTCGAGCTGGTCTTCGCTCGGCTGTTCCCCGGCGGTGAGGGGCGACTGGTGCTGACCGACCCCGACGACATGCTCACCACCGGGATCGAGGTGGAGGCCCGGCCGGCCGGCAAGAAGATCAAGCGGCTGTCCCTGCTCTCCGGCGGCGAGCGGTCGCTGACCGCGGTCGCGCTGCTGGTGGCGCTCTTCAAGGCCCGCCCCAGCCCGTTCTACGTGCTGGACGAGGTCGAGGCCGCGCTCGACGACACCAACCTCGGGCGGCTGCTGACGATCATGGAAGAGCTTCGCGAGGACAGCCAGCTGATCGTGATCACGCACCAGAAGCGGACGATGGAGGTCGGCGACGCCCTCTACGGCGTCACCATGCGTGGCGACGGCGTCACCGCGGTGGTCAGCCAGCGGCTGCGAGAGACCCAGCCCGCCTGACCGGTTGCCGGCGTCCGTGGGTGGGTACCGTAAGGATGTGACATCCGTCCTCGTCGGCATGGCCGTGTGCGTGATCGCGGCCCTGCTGGTGCTCGCCCTCGTGGCGGTACCGCGCCTGCGCGGGGGCGAGAAGCTGCTCACCCGCGACGGCGAGCAGACGGTCCGCGACGCCTCCCGCCGGGCCAGGGCGCTGGCCTCGCAGGCCGTCGACCGGGCCGGCGTGGTGGCGGCCGACGTCCGCGACAAGGCCGAGGAGGCACGCAGCCGCCGCGCGACCGAGTCCGACGCTGCCGAAGCCGATGCGTGGTCGGCGCCCACCGCCGTCCGACCTGCCGCGTCGTCGCCGCAGCGGGAACCGGGATCGGGAGCACGGACGGCCACCCTCGCGGCTCCCGTCGCGGTCAGCCCGGCCCAGGACGCCACCGCGCCCCCCGTCGGGCCCGCGCCGCAGGTCATCGACCTGCGGGAGCCCACCGCGAAGCGCGAGGCCCCCGCCGAGCCCTCGGCGTTGGCGACCCGGCGGCAGCGGCGGCACCGCGACGCGGATCTCGGCTGGGGCGAGCCCCGACCGGGCCCGCGGCACAGCCGCTGACGCTGCTGGGAGACTGCCGCTCGTGGAGCTGATCGTCGCCGTCTCCGTCGTCCTGGTGCTGCTCGTCATCGGGGGCGTCGTCGCGTTCGTGCGCCGCGGGGGAGGCGGCACGGCCCCACCGGAGACCGTCGACCAGGACCCAGAGACCCTTCCGCCTCCCGCGGAGGCCGTGGCCGAGCCCGAGGCGCCGGCCACGACCCTGGAGACCCCCGACCCGGTAGCGGGCCGCCTGGCGCGGCTGCGGGGCCGGCTCGCGCGCTCGAACAGCGCCCTCGGCCAGGGCCTGCTGACCCTGCTGTCCCGCGACACCGTCGACGAGGCCACCTGGGACGAGGTCGAGGAGACGCTGCTGCTGGCCGACCTCGGTACCGGCCCCACCGCCGAGCTGATCGACCGGCTACGCGAGCGGGTCCGGGTGATCGGCACGCGGGAACCCGCCCAGGTGCAGGCGATGCTGACCGAGGAGCTGCTGGAGCTCATCGGTGAGGACGTCGACCGCTCGCTGGCGACGGTCCGCACCGAGGGCCGGCCGGCCGTCGTCCTCGTCGTCGGGGTCAACGGCACCGGCAAGACCACCACGGTGGGCAAGCTCGCCCGGGTGCTGGTGGCCCAGGACAAGGACGTGCTGCTCGGGGCGGCCGACACGTTCAGGGCGGCAGCCGCCGACCAGCTGACGACGTGGGGCGACCGGGTGGGGGTGCCCACGATCCGGTCCGACCGCGACGGCGCGGACCCGGCCTCGGTCGCGTTCGACGCGGTCCGGGCCGGCACCGAGGTCGAGGCGGACGTCGTCCTGATCGACACCGCCGGGCGGCTGCAGAACAAGGTCGGCCTGATGGACGAGCTGGGCAAGCTCAAGCGGGTCGTCGAGCGCGCGCTCGGCGACGGCAGCCGGATCGACGAGGTGCTGCTCGTGCTCGACGCCACCACCGGTCAGAACGGGATGCGCCAGGCCCAGGTGTTCTCCGAGGCGGTCGACGTGACCGGCATCGTGCTGACCAAGCTCGACGGCACCGCCAAGGGCGGCATCGTCGTCGCCGTCCAGCGCGAGCTCGGCGTGCCGGTGAAGCTGGTCGGGCTGGGGGAGGGACCGGACGACCTCGCGCCGTTCGAGCCCAGGGCCTTCGTCGACGCGCTGCTCGCATGACGTCCCTGCTGGCGCGCCGTCACGTCGTCCGAGCCGGTCCTGGAGGAGGGCTCGGACGCGCGGGTCGTCGTCCACCTCGCCCTGAGGGTGCGGACCGAGACGGTCGGGGTCCTGTCGGTCACGTTCTCCACGACGGGCCGCCCGGACGACGGCATCGACGCCGGCACGCTCGCGGTGCTGCGCAAGGCGGCGCAGGAGCTCGGCTACGTGCTCGTGGGCGCCGGAGCGTGGAGCGACCACGTCCCGGTGGCGCGCCGCGTCCGCCCGATGACGCTGCCCGCCGAGCTGCAGTGG
>Ga0209587_1000544_pt1 | contig 18538 bp, 17 predicted proteins | sample NGEPerD_2_FD_184512 | JGI IMG/M metagenome (GOLD analysis project Ga0209587, IMG submission 184512) | Arctic peat soil microbial communities from the Barrow Environmental Observatory site, Barrow, Alaska, USA - NGEE PermafrostL1-D... | ecosystem: Environmental > Terrestrial > Soil > Wetlands >... | reverse complement strand
GCAGCACATCGGGTGTTTCTGTTAGATCCGGTGTAAGCGTAGCCGTGGGAATCGGCGTAGGACGTGGAGACAGCCGATCCGGTACTACAGGTGTAGGTGTGGCAGCATTACTGCCACCACATCCTACGATCATAATTGCCCCCATTAACAGTAGAAAGAACTTCAACAACTATCCCACCTCTTTATCTATTATAGTCCACGGTTACCTATGATGATTGCACCGGAATCCACGGCACGCGCACTAGATACATTGTTATCATGGAACGTGTTGCCTATCAGGGTGTGCAGAGGGCCAATGTCGAGCATCCCGTATTGCTGGGTACTCAATCCCGGGGTGTTGTAAAAGTGCATACCGGATACAGTGATGTACTGAAGGCTTCCCGATAACGTCATGCCAGTTCTCTGGTACTCCGGTAGAGCACTGTCCCATCCGTTGTCCCGCACCCATCCGCCCACAAACTGCACATCGCTACCTGATGAGTCGAATAAGATGCCTTCCCCGTTGTTGTTCATAGCTGAGATGTTGGTAAAAGTGGCATTAGCAATTGCCAGTAATCGTATGCCATTGACTTTGCCCACGTTGCCAGTACCGGCATTGTCTCCACGAATCAGGTTCGCATTGAATGATGCTGAGTCTCTGATCTGGATGGCATGTCCAATAGTAGCGAAGCTGTACCACTCGCTTCCAAACCAATCACTAGTGTTCTGTACGTTGATCCCAATGCCCGACACTCTACGTACTATGATGTTATTAGCCCTCCATGTTGAAAGTAAATCATTAGGGCTGGCCCCAATGATCTGAAGGCCCCTTGCATCCGATCCAGACTGACCATTGAATACCAAGTTCTCTAATATGAAGTTGCGATGGATGCCCGCCCCGCCAGTGGTGGCGATGTTCAGTCCCACCCGTCCCCCATATACCTTAAGATTAGCAACCCTAAAGGATTCTTTGTCCGTAGCCCTGATAGCAACTACTCCCGAACTTGCCGCTATGACTGTGGTGCCGTCTATCTTGGCTGGGTCAGTTGCTCCCCCCCATCCCTGACCCTCCAAAACCGTCTCGTCATTCAATAGAATGGCTCCTGTCGTGTAGAATGTGCCCGAACTCAGTTCTACTCGACCTGGTGATCCAAGAGCATCAATTGCGGCCTGAATTTCTACTTGATCGTCGGTTCCATTTGCAACGTATCCCGCTATATCCTTCACGGATTGTGGGGCATTCGATGCCGCTACTAAGAATGGGATTTTATACGTCATTTGAGGTTCATGCGTATTGGCGCTAGCCACATTAAACGATGTTGCCAGAAATACTGAGAGAATTGCTACCAGGATGCCCTTCGAGTGTTTTCGCATTTGGATTATACTCCTTTCTTATCTAACTAAAACTTACTTTATCTTATGATTTAGGGTGTCAATACCTATTCAGGCTGGATTGGAGCCACTACCATCCGAAGCTTGGTGCCCCGATCAGGCTGGCCGTCTCCATCAGCGTCGGGTACTACGTTGGCTATCACCACTCCCCCGTTGGCGCTGGCGCTGGCATAGATTGTGTTGAGCATATCAATCTGCCCCTCTCTCTTGGCTTGCGCTACGGCTGTATTGTGCCAGTTCACGGCGGAGGTATATCCTATGTATCCCAAAGACCCCACTGTGATAACCGCAAGTACACCACTGACAATGATTAGTTTCCTGATTGGACTCATGGGGAAAAACTCCTTTTAATTGGACTGTTCTTTAACAGTATGCTATGCAACTCTTAATGTCAAATCATTTAACCAATAATAATGACTCTACGTTCAGTTCCCACTATATCGCCAGCCTCAAAGTTATCCCATTGCATACGAAAAGTACCTGTATGCCTCCCGCATATGCCACTCAGAGTATTCCCTGTTATAGAAGAATCGGTAACAGCACTCCTTAATGCTCCATTATAATAAACATTCAAATTTGAACCAATAATCTCTAGCTTGACTACTCCTGGGATAGCATCCGAAAAGCCAGTAGCGGGGGAACCAAATGAATTTACACCAGCAGTACGAACTACGACAGTATAGGCATCAAATACACCGCCCGTCCTGGAAGCTATTACAAAATATGCAGTATCCGCCGCCGCCGCATATCTAACACATGGGCCAGGCCCCCTAAATGTTCCATCGATCAAGTTCGTTACAAGAGCTTGTCCATACATGTCAGCACCTGCTAATGCCGATTCCGCCCTAGCATATCCCTCAGTGCTTGCTGCCTCAGCATGATTCCCTACTATATCTATATCAGTCCCGCCCAGTTCAGTCCATGTTAAGTCCGGCCCAAGAATATCACTATCCGCTGTATTAAAGGACTCTGTGATTGTGGTACATGTGCTCGGATTGGAACAGCTATGCCCGTCGCTGCGGTATTCCGGCGGTAAAAGTCTATTCAAATCAGAAGGCGTTGGTTCCCTACCAAAGATGGTAAATCCAGAGAATCCCGTCTCCCGTCGCAATTGTGGCAAGGGGACCCCCTCAGCCTTTGCCCTGCGGTAATCCGCCCACCTTACGTCAAGAGTGTTCTGTGTGGCCCTAGAAGTCTCTGAGAATGGCTCCCCATAGATCTGACCATACCCGCCCAAGTGGATAACCAACCCCTTTCGTGTAGTCTGTAATGGCTTCCATCTCAATACTCCAGTCGGGTCACCTTGTTGTAGGAAAAGTTCCGCAATTACCCCTCTCATGTTTCGTGCGCTTATATCTCCCATACTCAACCCTAGCAACACTGCCAAAGTGTTCACTTGTGATGTAGTCATACTAGAGTTGAGATCACCACCCAAGCAGTGCATAGTAGTGATCCCCATCGGAATATCGTAGCTAAACAGCCCCCACCCCAGCGCAACCGGCCCTGCTGCATGTTCTGGTAGTGATCGCATATCCAATGTGCCAATATGGTTGGCACTGAATGGAGGCTCCCAATATGGTACATCATCCGTATTCCACACCCACCTAGCTAAGCAAATATCCTGCCCTATGCCTTGAGCATGGGCTGGAGTGGGCATAGCAGTGACCATAAAGGCCACTCCTAACCCTAGAATCACTGCCAAGACTGTTACTCTAGTCATTTGCTGTCACCGTCCATGTTATGCTAACCCATGTGGGGCTTCCTGAGACTGAAGTGATCGCTAAATCCAGTCTTTCCCCAGCATCTAATCCTGTATCCCCTGCTAGTGAACCGTCAATTGCATAGGCAGAACATGCTATATCTGATCCATTAACTCCTGCAGGAGTACCATCATCAATTTGCAAGTCAAAATTGACTGTACCATCCGACTCGCAAGAGATTGATGTGATCGTATAATTTGTACTCGTTGTTGTCCAGATAGTTTTGAAGTCATCGGCGGCGGTGGGATTTTCAAGCCATAGCGTGTGGTGAGTTGTATAAAGTTCCAGATCAACGTCCAATGTATTAGCAGTAACACTTAAGCTTCTACCTGCTACATCAGTGACGACAGTACTGTTAATCACCACGTTGCCGGTAGCATCCGGCAGAGTCCATGTCTTATCAGTTCCAGAGGGATCACCCGCACTCAGTAATCCTTCGATAGAATCAGCGGTAGTTCCTTCGAAGATTATCCCGTTGGCCCCCCAGTATTGAACGTTGCTAGCCAGCCCAGGGCTAGCTACCAAGGTAAGAGTAAATGCTACGTCAGCCGACGTAATAGTATTATTCAGGATATCAACCGATTCTATTCCGTTATTCAGTATCATTGCGCTAGTGACCGTACCAGTATCCCCAGTGGTGATGATAGTCCCGTTTACGTTAGGCAGCGTCCATGTCTTATCACTGACAGTAAGTGTAGGTGCAGTGAGCAAGCCTTCAATTGTATCGTCTGTACTTCCCTCAAAGAGTATCCCCGTATCCCCGAAGAATTGCTCATTTCCTAGCATTGTAGGACTGCTAGCTAGTGTTTCAGCATAACTGACATCTAAGAACGTCAGGGTATTATTAACGAAATTGCTCCCTGATACTCCGAAACAACTCAACGTGCCATTGGCGGCTATATCTGTTACGAATAAGTTTGCAGAACAAGATGTGGGGTCTGATGCTAATGCCGTAGCAGTCGCAGCTAGGTCAATCGTAATACTGTCCGGAACATCTGCATCTGCTATGGCAGCGCATGTCAAGTCTCCACTAGCTACGATAGACTGCGCGAACTGATTAGCAGCGCAGTCCGTCGGGTCTGAGCTTAATGCTGGTGCAGTTACAACTTCAAGGTTGATCGTGTCGGTGCTGGCATCACCCGCAATAGTTAAGGTTGAACCAGTGCTAGTCCAGTTCAGCGTATCCGTAGCAGAATCCGCTACGGGGTCTGTACCGGTCAATGCGTTCATTGTCTCGAAGAGGTTCTGACTGCTAGATGATGAGCTAGTCCCACAACTGAAGGTATTAGCTGTTGTGTCGTAGTTAAGGTGGTTGCCCGATGTATCATCACAGTCTGATAAAACAACTGTATCGAAGGTCGTACTGTTACCTACTAGTAGTCCATCATCAGTAGGCGTTTCGAAGTCCTCTACTCCGTCCAGGGTATCGCAGTTCCCCTCACCGTCTAGGTAAGTCCCAGTCCCAGTACAAATAGTATTGGCGTTGGTGTTGGTGTCTACAACGGTACTGGCAATGGTAACGGTGTCGGTGCTGGCATCCCCCGTAACCGTTATCCCCGTACCAGCGGTCAATGTCAATGTATCCGTCGCGCTATCAGCAACGGGAGAGGTGCCAGAGGTTGTTGAGATAGTCTCGAATAGGTTCTGGCTGGCGGAAACAGAAGAAGTCCCACAACTGAAGGTATTAGTTGCAGCATCATAGTTGAGGTGATTTCCCGCTGTGTCGGTGCAGTCGGTGAGCACTTTACTATCAAAGGTAGTGCCGTTGCCCACTACGAGCACATCATCTGTAGGTGTCTCGAAATCCTCTAGCCCGTCCAGAACGTTACAGTTACCCTCACCGTCCAGGTAAGTAGTCGTACCACTACAAAGAGTGCTAGCGTTACCGTCAGCGGCCCCCTCCCCACCAATTGAGCTTATATATGCGAACTTAACCCCTACCACATCTATGTCGTCACCCGCATCGCCGAGCCTAAGCTCTACGCCTACGGTGTCCCCAGCGGCAATATCCGTCAGCAAACTACTCAGATCAATGGCAATGAACTGATTAGCGGTTGTAGAATAGGTGCTTGCTGTATCAGTGGCGGAATGGGTTGTCGGGGATTCCTCACTGGCTCCGTAATTCACGTCCAGGTCGTAGTTTGATGCACCGTCCGTAAATGCAGGTATACCCACTAACGATCCAGTCATCCCAGATACGTAATCCGCTGGGACTATGAAAGAGGTATAAGCCTTATCATCGAAGTCTGTTAATCGCCCAACTGGGAACGTATATAGGAACGTTCCCATAGTTGCCCCTGTACCAGTAACACCTGTGGTAGCACTAAAGATCTCTTGAGTGCTAGTGCTTCCGTCAGTGGCAATGGTATAGCTTACGCGGTTATTGGCGATGTCATCCACGGCAGTAATATCAATGCCCGATCCTTCGATCAGGTCAATGCCGCCACGTTCGCCTACCAATACTGAATTCAGGTATTGAACAAAGCTTGGCTGAGTATAGAAAAGCATCAGCACCATTGCGATGATAATGACGCCGACCCCTAGTAGTCCCACCCATAGAAAGTTTGCGCTATTCATTAAAACCGATTCTCCCTTCGCCGTCGTGCATTAGATCGCCGTATTCTTCGCTGTTTATCGTGCCATAGCTCATCATTGGATTGTTTATCTTCATCATCCTCACCATCCAGCCCCATAACAGGAACGATAATAATGATGGCGCATCCGACTAATCCGCCAGCAAACAGCAGGCGGTAATCGCCCAAGACTGTCAGCGTGCTGATTATCCAGATTACTAGACCTCCTAGCACGAAGGCAACAATTATGGCAACCGTTTTAACTTCTGGTGTCATTTTATACGTCCTGAGCCAAGGCTTTTTCTATGTGCTTAACACGGAATCCGGCTGGCGTCCACGAGTTGAATAAAGGCCAAATATCTGGAGCATAGGTCTCAAATTGTATCCGCCCGTCCTCACCTTGGAACCGAAGGGTGAACCACTTGGTATGAGGGTTGTAGTCCGGCACGCATATCCAGCTAATCTGATCGCGCACCATCCTATCAAGGTTCCTCACATTTGGGGTTGTTCCTATCATTGTACACTTGTAATGCCTGGCCTGTGTGATGAACTCGTTGACGTTCAAGCCCACGCGGTCATTTGGACGCCTAGACAGCACAAGCTTCTGAAACTCGTCAATCAGGATAACGCAGTTATAGAGCACCAGGCCACGGTGCTCTTTAGCGTGCATCAGGTAGGCGTCCATCTCCCTGCCGTCAGTGATATTTGCCTCATCAATCTCTGTGGACACCTGATCTAGCAATACCAACTGCTCCAGGAAGTCCTTAATCGTGATTTTGGTCACTGGCCCAAACTCAGGGGTCAGCCCTAAGTTGGTCATAACCTGCACCACAGGCACTCCAAACAGGTACGCCGTCCACTTAGCCAGATAAACGGCGTTGGTACTTTTCCCCTTTCCCATTTTGCCGGTTAGGAGTGCAACTTTATTTCGCATGAAGTTCAATAACTCCATGCGCTCCCTCATCAGCTTATTGAGGTTTTTAACTTTCTTAGTACGCGTTGCTTGCATATTACTTACCTAGGATTCCCGAATAGCTGGGTCTTGTTGTGGATTCCCTCTTCATCATCTTCCCCACCGGAAGCGGAAGCCATCGTGATTAGTTCCTCACGGCCACGCCCATCCCATCCCACCGTAATCTCAAAGAACTTCTCCATGTACTTCTCTGGCAAGCTAAGATCACCGATGCCGCCAGTCAACTGGCACGCCAACCGCTGCATCTCCATGTGCAAGATAGTCTGAGTCATAAAAGGGGGAATCCTGGCAACCTTTGGTTGACTTACTTCAGGGTGAGTACCGAATCCCATGCGGTAGGCACCTGATAGCGGATCATCCTCATCACGCTCCGGCGCTTCATCCATTGGTCGGATCTGAGGTGTTGGCTTTTCCTCTTTCTCGTTGCGCTGGCCTTTCGGACGTAAGGGCATATTATCCTCCTATCACTTTGGATACTTGCTGGGAGAGTGTCCACACTAGGTAGATTATGATTCCCAGTCCAGCACCACCACCCAACATCATCATCAGCATGGTTTTCTGAATGGTCTGCATGAACTTGTTCAGGTCTCCACCTTTATTGTACTGCTCAATCACTTCAGCAGAAGCCTTCAGGAACTCTTGATTTCGGACGTTGTTAAGAACTGCTGCTGGGATCGACTGATGCCCTGGTTGGGCTTCTCGAATAGCCCTGGGCACCGCATCGCCACGGACAAACTGCTGCATAGGTAGTTTTTCCTGCATCCATGACGGCTGGCCTTGAGGGTAGAAGGTGTATTCCTGCTTATCTACGTCAATGAAGTAGTCGAATCCGTCCCGTTTGCTGTGCAATATCGGCACTGCATCTTTAATACCTGGTATAAGTATTTCGCAGGTCTGAACTTTGGTAGGCTCAAGGAACTCGCAATAAATGGCGTCGCGTGTGGTGATTTTCAGACGGGCTACCCTGAATACAAAGTATCCTACCAAGACGACCAAGGCAAAGGCCAGCATCTTAAGAAAGGTAAATATAATTGGCAGAATTATTTCAGTAGGCACTATTAATCCTCATCCTCATCGTTATTTCTTGCTGGTTGAATCAGATCCCGGAATCGCTGCACTAGGCTAGGCGAATTGTTAATCGGCTCATCTGAAGCCATGCTATCACTACCACTATGGGATTCACTACCTCCTTGCATCCTATCCTTCAGTATGCGTCGTGCTTTGTTCCGATCACGAGTATTGAGAAGATGGATATGGGTTTGCTGTAAATGTGGATTCTCTTCCTCGGCATCCTCTTCCGAAGAATAAGGCCCCATTGTGAGTCTCCCGCCAGTTGGCGTTCGCCCTGAAATCCAATAGTATTTATTCATATTCTCATCCATCTCCAAAAGCAATTGCCGCTGTAAGCCTACAAGTAAGCCGATAGCGGCAATGAATTATGTTACTTGTACCATACCTATCTAGTATAAGGTATGGTAACCTATAATGTCAATCTATAATGGCCCCGAATAAACATCCAAACTCTTAGCTATCACCCGTGGCTTTACCTGTTTACGCTTGATCTTTGGCTTAGTTCTAGGATTTTTAGGGGTTTTCCCTTTAGTATTGAACTTGAATCCAATACCGGACGGCTCAACTTCTACATTCACAAACCCCATCTCAAATTCCCTGGTAACTGGTGGGGTATAGCTGCGTTCCAATACCCTAAAGCTGTTCGGCATGTCAGTTTCTGGAATCTCTACCAAGTCGCCATGCCAGGTGCGCTTACCAGTGGATAAATCTATCGTAATATCTGTCGCCCCAGTAGACCAGCCAACGATTCTAGGGTAGCGGCCTTGTTGCTTCTCATCATCGCTACTATCATCTCCTGGCTTAATGCCCGGCGGAGGTAATCGCGAAGGCTCAGGAGTTCTCAGAGGCTCAGGAGTGCTTAGAGGCTCAGGAGTTCTTAGAGGCTCAGGAGTTCTCAGAGGCTCAGGAGTTCTTAGAGGCTCAGGAGTTCTCAGAGGCTCAGGAGTGCTTAGAGGCTCAGGAGTTCTCAGAGGCTCAGGAGTTCTAATTCCCGCTTCATCCCTAACGCTCTCTGTAGCTCTGATTTCCGCCGCTATTCTAACGTCTTGCGCGGTTCGAGCTTCTTGGGGTGTTCGAATATCTGCTGCTGGAGTGCGGATGTCCTGATCGAATCCTACTCTGGGGGCTGCGCTTCGTTCGAGAGTGACTTCGCTAGCCGTTCTGCCCTCATCTGCTGAAATAGGCCGGATAGTACCCACATCGACGCTAGAGACATCAGGGACCCTACCCCTGCCGCCAGTAATATCACCACTGATACCAGTATCCCGTCTATTGACATTGACGCTCCCATCTGCATTTCGTTGTAACTCTACATTGCCCGCTCTCAGGCCCCTGACAAATCCAGAAATCGCCGCAGTCTCTTCCGCACCCACTCGCGCTGAAGCCCTTAAGTCAGCGGCTTCACGTATTAGCTGATCTGCTCGTTCAATATTGCCTGCCGCCCTCAACGCTGTCGCTTCTGTCTCAATTTCCCCTGCCCGACGCAAAGCATCAACTATACTATCTTGACGCAGAATATTCCCAGCATCTACTGTTTCAGCAACTAATTCTGCCGCACGTGACTCTAGGGCAAGAGCATCATCAACATTACCGGCCTGCCTCAGATCGGCTGCTTCCGCTAAGAGCTTTTCGCCTATAAGAGTGCCTTCGAATGTAACGCTTACAGGTGCTCTAGCTACGTTCAGAACGCTTTCCCCTGTCCCTGCCAACCCCAAGGCTGCAAGTTGTGGCTGTGTAATTCTGTCCCCGATTACCGCAATAGCATACCGCTTACTATCCCCTGCGCTACGGAAATAAAGTACCTGACTAGCTTTGGGCAAGGTAATGCCATTAGGCAGCACAGCCTCCACTTCTGCTAAGTCCCTGAAAATCTTTGGTTCATTGCCAGGGCTACCAATGACTACCCCAGATGTTTTCCCACCTGGAAACTGTTCTGCACCTCTAAGCTGAGATAGTAGGTCTGTATCATTGATTAATACAATACCCGGAAGAGGCTCGTTGGGCAGCTTAAGTGTTTCAATAAGCTCGCGTGTTTCAGGGGTGATATTATCATCGAATGCTTTCCATGCCGTTAGAGCATCATCAGCCGCTTTTCTGGCGTCTATTGCTTGCGCGCTACCGCGTGCAGTTCTTTCGGCTCTAATAGCCACATCTTGAAGCCGAGTTACCGCATTCAAGTCTGGGGCATTGGCTCCAAATGCAGTTGAATCAGCAAATCTAGTATGAGGGCTAACACTGAAGAACGATCCGCCTTCTTTCCCTGCTATCTCATATCCTGACCCTATAACATTCCGTATATCGGGACTTGCCGATGTTGCCCCATGCCCCAAGACCTTTTGCAATAGCCCTGGTTCAATATGCACAACACTCCCACTGTTCCCAATCCTTTCTGCGGCAGATTCGCCAGTTTGCATTACCTTTAAGGCTGAATCTGATACTGCCTGCTTAACTTCAGATGGCGTCCATGCTCCAGCCTTTAGCTCTTGGGCTGCGCCGGATGGTAAGTCAACAACGCCTACACCCTGTAACGGGTTCTGCCCAGCAGGGAACCTCAACGTACTACGTGATTGCTCAATCGCGGCTGGCAGCTTTCTCCCACCTGTTACCAGCACTTCAATAGGTGTAGTAATAGTTCTGGCTATGCCCTTAGCGGCCCTCACGGGTGAGGTTACCAGATCTACCGGCCCTTGTATTTCTGATGCTAATACCGCACTAGAAATTATTCCAGCCCTTGCTGCACCACCCGCTGCTCCCGCGCCACGAGCAGCAGATAAAGCGGGCAACACTAATGCAACCGCACCTAAAGCATCAAGCCCAACATTAAGAATTTTACCGCCAGTACTAGATTCCCCCCAATCACGTGCCGTTGCTACCGGCCCAAGAGCAACCCCTACCACTGGCAACGCAGACAAGACCCGCAATCTTGTTGTAAAAGTAGATTCGGCCCGAGCAATATCTTCAGGAGTGGGGTTATCTGGGATTTCGTCTATAGTTCGCCTAGCTTCATCAACGGATATATCGCCAGATTTCAATAACTCTATTACTTGTTTCACCAGGGCTAATTGGCGTCCATCAGATTCTACCTTAGCCTGTGCCTTCTGGGTAAGATTGCCCTGTAAATTCACAATAGTAGCAATGTTATCTGCCACTTGTCGGGTTAAGGTCGCTTCTTGACTACTAATGTCCTCCGGTATGCCCAAAGTAGCTATTTCTTGCTTACGTTCGGCACGTTCGGCGGTAAAGGCTATTACACTAGCTTGGCTAAAAGCCCTTGCCGCCGATGGGCTACTAAGACCTACAACCGGAGGTGCGGATTTGCCCGCTATCAGATCCCGTTGATCTTGTTGCACCCTACTGGCGGCAATGATTTCACGCCTACCCATTGTGGAGTTGCGCTGAATCGCTGCTATCTGTGCTTCGTTGGCATTATCGGGGATATTGAATGATCCATCTGAATTGACTGGCACCCCAGATTGCTCCAAGTCACTCCTTTGACTAACTAACATGGATTGTACGGCGGGTGTATCAATTCCACCATCAAAGTCCTCTGGTGCACTATCTGGGCCACCGGGTTGGGTTGATGTTCTGATTGTGGGTGTTATAGCCACATTGCGCCTAGCGCCTTCGGCATTGACTTGCTCGCCAATTGCTGGGGCTTGGGTTCGACTAGAAGATAATACGATAGAGGCTATCTGGTTCGGGTTATATCCTTGAGATTGCAATAACCTAATGTGATCAGCACTGCCAATTGCTGGGGCTTGGGTTCGACCAGAAGATGATACGATAGAAGCTATCTGGTTCGGGTTATATCCTTGAGATTGCAATAACCTAATGTGATCAGCACTGCCAATTGCTGGGGCTTGCGCACTGGCGGGCAATTGCGCACTGGCGGGCAATTGCTGGCTAGGGAAGTCTGCGGCATCGAATCTGGTAGTTCTAGCTCCACCTAATTCCGCTTCAGTGAATAAGGTCAGAACTCGAATACGGTCTGCTTCCCACCTCTCTACTTGCTCATATGCTTCATTAATCTCTGCAGTATTCTGTTGTTGGCCTGAATTAGTAAAACGTCTTGCATTATCTTGCGCCCTACTAAGTTCTTCCTTGGCATCCCGAACCCTAATCTCTGCTTTGACGGCTTCGGTTGCGTAAGGGTTATTACTCGATACCTGCTCAGATCCAGTCGGTATGCCAGGAGATAACAGATCGCTAACTGCTATCGACCTTGTTGGGGCACTCGTAGGTAACCCCAATCGCTGCAAAACGTCCTCAGAGACCTTACCCACGGCGGCACTAATGTCTACCTTGTTATCTTCGGTCAGGTATGGCTGAATGGCGGCAAGATCGGATGCTCGTTGCTGTATTGCAGAGATTGTCTCACTGGTAACCCCTAATCGCTCAAGGGTTTCAACTGGCACATCGCCCGCAAGTGCTGCTGTAACATCTAGCCGGTTATCATTACCTGTGAAAGCGGCAACAGCGGCCAGGTCTGTTTGCTGCTGTGAAAGCGCAGCGGGAGGCGCGGGCGCAGCGGCTCGCTGTTGCTCTTGAGAGGACTGAACCGCACGAATAATTTCTTCAGGGACACCTCGTTGAGTAGCGTCGTTTACATCTACTTCGCCATTCGAAGCCACGCTGTCAAATGCGGGGTTAGGCACATACGCCAAAGTGCGTTTTGTAGCTTCCGCATCGCTAAGCGCCCCCTTCTCACGGCGGCTTTCTATCTCCCGAATGGCACCTATCTGCCGTTCGTTGAGATTGGCTTGCTCCCATGACGTAGGTGGCTTAGCGGCTACCAACCGTTGCTGTAACGGGGTTAGCCGTGATTGTTTAGTGGTGGTCATGTATAAATCCCCTGTGATTCATTGGTGTCTCAGTAAATGGGATTCTGGTTACTCCTTAAAACTCCGGCAGTGGCGGTAGTGGCTGATCTGAATTCATTCGGCTTCCACTATACAGGCTACGTTCGGCTGTTTTCTTATTGAGACTCTTATAGATTGTACGGGCAACATTCAGTTCAGTCTCGTCCATATCGTTGAGGCTAGATTCTTTATTCTCGAATGGGCCAATAACCTGTTCATTGCCATCATCATCAGATACATTGTAAAAATAGGGGGCCATAATTAGTATCTCCTTCATTTAGTCCTAATACTAGTCTAGCATAAAAATAGGCCGGGATTTATCCCCGGCCTATCATATTTGCCCTATTGAGGCGTAAGATCCTTTATTTGCGACCCGTGATCTGCATGAAGGCGTAAACCACCAAGATGATCAAGAGTACGGCGGGGAGCAGGAAGGCCAGGGTTATACTCAGGGTTGACCAAGTGGTGGTCGTCTGGGCGTCAAGGACTCCTTGTAACACCGTGAACATCAAAACCCCGACCATCAGGGCAACTGCGATACCAATGATTGAACGAGTACCCATTTCATTTACCTCTTTAATTTTGACTTTGTGTTTCTAAGTAATAGGCGGGGAGAAATCCCCGCCTATTGCGCTGGATCTGGGTATAAGATCCTTTAGTTGCGACCCGTGATCTGCATGAAGGCGTAAACCACCAGGACGATCAAGAGTACGGCGGGGAGCAGGAAGGCCAGGGTTATACTCAGGGCCGACCAAGTGGTGGTCGTCTGGGCGTCAAGGACTCCCTGTAACACCGTGAACATCAAAACCCCGACCATCAGGGCAACTGCGATACCAATGATTGAACGAGTACCCATTTCATTTACCTCTTTAATTTCTCAGTCACGATGCTTTATGCATCTGTGCTGTTTTGATTTGTTACTAATCTACTATGTGTTCATTGACCATTCCGCCGTGTTAGCGCCGTCTACCAACCCGCTTCCGAGCGGCCCTTTTGACACCTAAGCTAATTTTATGGCGGGTAGCCCTTGACACATGACGCTTCCCACTGGATTTTGGCTTGCTAGCCCGTTTGCGTTTGCGTGTCAGTGGCACATCTATGTACCTCCTGATAAGCTCTTTTAATCGTAGTCCCTAGGCTTCCATTTTGTCAAGTCCTAAAAGTGCTACTATCCCACCTCCTATCACCTTCTACTTATGTATGATATCATAATGGAATTGAAAATGTCTGGCTAAATGACAGCCATATTCATGGTTTCATAGTGATCCGTCTCGGAATCTACCCATTCTTTCCACACGGCATCTAATCCGTATAGAGCCTGGTAATTGTGCCAGTCCTTCCAGCTATCCGTACCGCTCTGAAATGTATGATTAGAATGCTGCTTACTAAAGGCAGCTTCAAACATCCGTCGATTACTAGTCATGCGTCGCATGTAAGACCAGTACAGGGTAATCGGCCATTCTGTAGCGGGGAATGGGTAGATCGTATCTGGCGGATTGCCCAGGATACTAAAGTACCATCGTGACCATGAAAGCTTATTGTGTGTTACAGGCACTTTGAATCCGGCCCTACTAATAAGGATGCGCCACGAATAGAGCCACGCGACAAAATCAAAAGAGAATTCGTACTCCAGCCAGTCCCGATTTTCTGTAATCCACTTCCCATGTGCGGATTGCTTACTCTTTGTCCCTTGCTGTAGGTGGGATAACATGGTATTGACAGTACCATTACGCGCAGGCACTAAAGATGCGTACATCTCCCCTGTAAGTGCCAGTCTATCCCATGCACCTTTGTATAGTTGGATTGATTCATTCAATGTCGAGTCTATCAAGCACATCCTCCATCCCGTCGAATATCGCGGCAAGTGCAGCTAACGATTGATCCTCATAAACTTTCTGAATATGGAGTTGGGTAGTTTCAATTGAATGTACTAAATAATCCCCAACAGTGCCCGGATCAGTTTCACGCACTCCACTCCCTAATGGTACACCCCATGAAGCTTGTTCGCATCGCCCCAATTTATCCCATGCTTCATCCGATGGGTAATTCGCAAATACACCCAGTCCATTAAATGTGTCAATGGTTACAGTAAACTCTATAGCGTCAGGAGGTAGGCTCTCTAAAGTCTTGCGCCACCTTGGGGTTTTACCTGGTCTATCTGCGAAGTAATCAGTGAGTAATGTCATGCTCTGACCTGGTTCACCTTCAAGCCGGAAGCTTCCAGGATCGTCACCTAGTTCAGAATCAGGTAATGGCTTTGTGAATGATAGCCCATCAGTGCTCATACGGATTAATGAGTCCTGGTATTTATGCCCTAACCTAGTCACATTCGCCCGCACTATCGCTTTGATATGCGCTGAATAGATTGGGTTGAAGTGAGCACCTGCTGTTTCCCCGTAAACACTTCGGAAACCACCAATCATGGCATTGCGTGCAGCCTTGAAGCTAAAGGCAATGTCTGGATTGGCTACTGTCATCTTAAATATGATGTCAATAACACGCTGGCATGGATTGTGGTTATCCTTTCTAGAATACGCCCATACACCGTCCAGCACCGTGAACTTATGGCCTAATTCCTTCATCAACCGCATCTCAGGTAGTCCTAGCACAGTGTTATAGATGCCGAAAGGCCATGTCAATCCATATCCGTTGTCAATATGACGGCTCACCTTGGCGCGGTAAGTAGCCACTCCAACAATCCCTAGCTGCTGGTCTACTTCGCAAAGAGCAAAGCCATAATCCGCATCTTCTTGGAATTCCTTACTATCAGTCCATGTACAGCACCGATTACAAACACACGGTAGGTCTTTTAGTGCAGCAGCATAGGCGCTACTGATGTCATACTGCCATGCGTGCGGTTGGAACCCTAGCTTAAACGCTTCGGATCGCCCACCTTTATCCGCTAGCAGGGCCATGCTTAATACTTTACGGCTATAACCACTTCTATCGCTAGGCTTAAAGTTAATGGCTGCTTCGGGAGAAATTGAATCAAGTAAACCTGCGCCGGTAGCACCACGGCTAGAGATATTACCTATGTCTGGGATATCATTGTCGATTAGCACTTGAAAGAATCGTTCTGCCCAGTCGGATATACCTGGGGGAGTGCGCTTGAAGCTAGGAGGCATTAACCCGTTTACATTACTCAGGTATCCGTGTTGGGTGCTACCCTTGGAGACTCTTAGGGAGTCCTCTTTCCCTAGAGTGCGCCAGTAGTATCCCTCATGGTATATTCCTGATTTCTTGCTCTCTGGGCTAAATTGGAAGATTGCTTTACAAACATCAGAAGGGAATAACTTCCATACAGAAGCTAACTCATGACTGTTACTGACAGTTAGCCACCGTCCACCGTCCAGTAGAAACTTAGCCAGATCTTCTGGTGTGCGTGGTTCAAAACTAAAGTCCGAACCTGATAGAATAGGGTAGCCATCCTGATTGGGTGTCACAATAACTACATGCCGATCTTTGGCGGCTTGTAGCCATTGCAAAGTAGATGTCCCAGTTTTAGAATGATTGCTAGCCCATTTGAGAGGGATCGGAATCGGCGGCTCAGTCAGCCGCAAGAAACCCCTCTTCCTCACTGTACATTTTGTCAAGGAACGCAAGGAACGCTTCCCAAACAGTTCCCTTGTAGAGCCTAGCCGATTTAGTTCTGCGTCCGTCAAGCCCTTGCACTACCAAGCTAGCAACAGCAACACGCCCAGCCCTCTCTTTGCTAAGTCCCTCAAAATGACGTAGATCGCGTGAAATACGCAGGAAGTCCCGCATGAACCGCTGCATTACCTCAGAGTTAGTGGTTTGATCCGCAAAGATAGCCAAGGCTTGCCTATCCGCTGCTGTGGCATTGGGTACTCCCAGCCTCACAAGCTCTCTTTCGCGTATGACAGCGGCAACATCCTTGGCGTGCTGACTACGACTAATGTCCGGTTGTGACGCTAATTGGATAACCATCGCTACTTGCCGTTGAGCTAATCGGCGCTGATTTATTGGCATAGCAATACGGCTAGGTTTAGTCAAGCGATACCGAACAATCTCATCGGGAGTCATGCCTAGTTTTAGTAATGGACTAACCTTACGTCGGTCTTTAGTGGCAAGTTCTTTAATTTCGCGTGCAGTATAGAACCCGCGTGGTATCTCTGCTATCCATAGTGTTTTTGATAATGGCAAATAATGTAGATTGCGCTCATCAACGCCAACCGGATAAACTCCCTTGGATACCAGCACCTTAGCCCTAAACATCCGAACTTCGCTGCTACGTGGCCCGAATTGTTCTACTAGTCTCTTTTCCTTTCTGACTTGACCAGAGTGCGTCTTAGGTGGCGCGGCCATTTGGAATAGACGTTGCGTAAATGTAGGTTGCCGCCTGCTAGTTGTCATTTAAGAATACCTCGCCAACGTCTGGCTTGAACCACATGCGTACAGAAGCTTTATATAGGACTCCCGATTCAGGGCTTTCCCCTCTACTTCCAGCATGTTCAGTGGGATAGGGGTGCGTGGGCTTAAACCCAGCTTGATAAAGCGTAGCACAAATGGCATCACGAGTAGGAACAGCAGAGTATGCCTCACGCCATATTCGCGCCAAGGACGCAAAATGCAGGAACATCCCATTACTGGCCTGTACTGCTATGTAACGATTAGCAACATAGTTCATACTGACCTGTTCCGCGAACACTCGTGCAGCTCTACGTCCAGTGATTTCCTCACCAGAATCGCTCATGAAAATATGAACTGAATTCTGGATTAAATCAAGGAATTCTGCCATATTACTGCCAGCCATCGCAGGATTATTTTCGGCACACTCCATGATCCAATTGCACTCGAATTGTTTCCAGATACGTTGCGCCTTAGAAGGATGCAATAAAACAGAAAACCCCAACGCATCTGACAGGATAATCTCCATCTCTGTCGGGTTGCGTAGGGTCTTTGTATCGGGAACGTAGGCTACCACGCCATTCTCGAATTCTATCCACCAGCGGCGCGTATTACCTTCATGTGACCATCGCACACGGGTAATTGGGGTGCGTAGCCCCATGATATACGTACTGGAATTGAGAGACTGAAGAGGTGTTACTTCTGCGGTATCTGTGGCCGCAACATTACCGAAGTCGGGTAGGTTGCGCCCAGAATCATCATGTGTTACCATTAAATTATCGTCCAATAATCCCCTTGGCTAGGTGCTTGAACACTAACTAGTTGGGGGGATTTCCTTTTGTGGGGTTATTCCTGGGATGCCAGTGAGTATTCGGCTAGAAGCTTGTCCATTTCAGGACGAAGAAATCTGAGGAATACTGGAGTAGGGCCGACTCCATCAACCCACATGCGAACTTGCTGCCTGTGCATCCCGAAGCACCTACCCTGTTCGGCGTAGGATACACCATAGGCATAAAGCCGTCTCACATCTTCACGGAACCGTTCTACTTCAGTAATTTGAATCATCATATCCTCTTAGATTACTCTTATTGACTGAATTCTGTCAAGCCAAAACCGATATCGGCTTTCTGCTGGTCTTGTTTCGCTATTTGCTCCAACCGTCTGAAGCAAGTGTAGCAAAATGAATATACACAGATAGGGATTTTCCCGCAAATCATGCAGCACCTAGTTTGTTTTTCCATAATACTTAGATCTCCTTTGAAATCAGATTACGATATTTTTGAACAGTTCTTCTTCAGAGTTGAATGCCCTTATTTCTGCTGGGATGATACCCGATACTCTAATACTAACGGTTGGTACTCTCAATGTCAACCCTGTACTCTTTACTTCTGCTAGCTTACCCCATGGTACTCTTAATGTCTACCCCCTTATAGTACTTGACATACCCCTAGTATTCCCATATGATATAGCTTCCCCCCCTCCGTGTTCCTTCCACACTACAAAAAGGAACTATCATCCGTATCAAAAAAAAAACTCAAAACTACATAGGATACGGGTATACGC
>Ga0209587_1000543_pt1 | contig 18548 bp, 25 predicted proteins | sample NGEPerD_2_FD_184512 | JGI IMG/M metagenome (GOLD analysis project Ga0209587, IMG submission 184512) | Arctic peat soil microbial communities from the Barrow Environmental Observatory site, Barrow, Alaska, USA - NGEE PermafrostL1-D... | ecosystem: Environmental > Terrestrial > Soil > Wetlands >... | reverse complement strand
CTCACCCGCCCCCCGGTGCGCCCGGCAACCCCACCGCCGACCCCGGTGGGCGGGTTCGATTCCCGTCCGCCTCCGCTTAGGTGCAGGCGTACGAACCCCGGGCGCGACAAAGAACGGCTGGATGGACGACCTGCACTCCACTCGAATTTCGCTGACCACGACAGAGAGCAGTTCCTTGACTTGCTCCGGACCTGCACCCAGAAGGGCGGCGCCGATCTCATGCTTGAGTCTCACGAGGTCCTTCTTCGAGAACGCGGTGGTCGTCTCCGCTAACTCCGCTTCGAGCGCGGCCCTTCGCTTCTCGAGTGCCTCGATCCCCTTGTGGAGTTCCTCCAATCGATGGGCGCATGCTGACGGGGGGAGCTCTCCTGTCTCAAACGCCTTCAAATACCGATCGGTGGCTTCCCGCTTGGAGGCGACCTCTGCTGAGAGCTCCCCCCGTTCGGCCACTTCATCGGAGCGTGCAGCCGTTCGAGCCTCATCAGCCTTGCTTGCGGCCTCTAGAAAGATGCTCCCGTCATCGAGTGCGGCCAGAGCCTCAGCAACTATCGCCTCCTCCAGCGGGTCGGCTGGGATTCTTTCCTGGTCGCAGCGGGCGGTCCCGTGCCGTTGCCGGGAAAAGCACGTGTAGTAGCGGTAGACGCCGCCTCGGCCGTGTGCTGAGGTTCCAATGAAGCCGTGCCCACAGCGGACACACTGGAGCAGGCCGGTCAGCAGGTAGTCGCTGGCATTCGCGGCTCGGGAGGGAAGCGACTCAGCGCGCACCTCGAGGAGCTTCTGCGCCCGCTCGAACGTCGCGTAGGTGTGCCGGAGGTCGTGGAACCGGATCTCCGGGACGCCGGCCTCTTTCACGCGCGCCGCGAACGCTCTCGAGAGGCTCGTCGGATGGATCGGCGAGCCGTTCTCTCGGGTGAACACGAGGCCGTCCTTATTCTCGTCGTAGCCGGCTCCCGACGCGAGGCGCTCCTCGAGTGTCCGGGCCCGGTGCGCGCGTAGAGCCGAGACGGTCGCGGGATCGAGCGACAGGGACCGTCGGGAGCGTTTCGTTTTCGGCTCAGAGAAGTCGTATCCGCGCGCGTGATCGTCGTCGCGATCTGTCGCTATGAGCGTCAGTCGGACGTGGAGGCGTGCCTCCTCGAGATGGAGGTCCTCTATTCGGAGGCCGAGGAGTTCGCCGCGCCTCATCCCCGTCGTGGACGCGAGCAGATAGCACGCGTAGAGACGATCCTCGGAGACGGAGACGAGGAACGCTCGGAGATCGTCGGCGCTCCACGTCCTCATCTGTTTCCCTCGTGGCTTGGGCGGGTGCGCGAGGTCCGCCGGGTTCCGGTAGAGGGCTCCCGACTCGACGGCCTCTTTCAACGCGCGCCTCAGGATCATGTGGATGTAGCGGACCGTTCTAGGTGCCAGGCCTCCGACTCCATTTCGCCGGCGCCCGACTGTGAGGAGGTCGGCGTAGAACTGATCCAGTCGCGCGCCGGTGAGACGCGATAGGGGAACGGATCCGAGACGAGGGATCACGTGGGCTCGAATGTTCGAGCGATAGGAGTCGCCGACGACCCCGATACCCAGAACGGCATCGAGTACGCCAGCTCGCCTTGGTGGCACGTGTACGACGTTCACGGGCAGCGGTACGGCAACGCGCCGGAAGCTATCAAGTTCTGGTTCAAGAAGGCCGCTAAGCAGCTCGCGGGAAAGCACAAGACGAAGGCGTCTCGCTCGCTCGGCAAACTCGCACACCTTCTAGGTGACCTCGCCAATCCGATGCACACGGACTCGACGAGCAGGGAGAACCGCGTTCACTCCTCCTACGAGAGGGCCGTGGACAAGCGCAGCGGCAAGGGAGATGGGATCTACCACTTCTTTTACGACGGCCGCCACCCGGGCAAGCCGGGATCGAAGGCCAAGCACGTCGCCGCCGCCTCTCACCGGTCTTACAGGGGCCTGGTGCGGACATACGACCGCAAGGGCTACAGCCCGTTCGTCCACAAGATCACCAAGCGCCAGCTCAACCGAGCTGCTAACGCGGTGGCCGACCTGGCTGGCACGATCAAAGCGGCGTCCAAGAGTTTGGGCAACGGTGGTGGCGGCGGCGATGGTGATGGTGGTCCCAATTGTTCACCCGCCTATCCCGACTTCTGCATCCCGCCTCCGCCTCCCGACCGCGACTGCGATGACGTAAATGGAACGAATTTCACGGTGAAGCCCCCAGACCCGCACGGCCTCGATTCCGACGGCGACGGGGTCGGGTGCGAGAGCTGACAGCTCGGCCCTCGATTCACGTTCTCGAGAGGCTCCCTCCCTTCATGCGCTCTTGGCATCCGCTGATCGCAAAACCAAGGTACCGATGGCGATCAGCACCAAGCCGATAGCGAAGAAGGTCCAGTCATAGAGCTCTGGGTTCTCCACGCCGTCACGGATGTGGTGAGCCCTCAAGGTCAGGTGGAATACAAATTGGTCGATCACTTGGAAGCAACCCCGGATCATGCGGGATGACTTCGACACGCTAAAGGGTCGCTTTCAGGACATCTTCGAGGCGGCTTCACGCGGGCTCGTCTTCACCGCCCGCATAGTGAATCTGGCTCGACGCGGTGATCCGAACGTCCACGCTGACGGCTCGTCGAGGACGCTCCATAAAGCTCTTAACAAAACGACGGCATTCCAACGCGAGGGTTGGCTCACCGACTTTCCGAAAGCAAAGACGCTGATAATCGGATGAAGCGCCACACGAGGAACGACATCGGACATCGGCTCGTCCGCTACGACTTTGCGAGTGGAGACCTGGTCTACGACGACAGCTCGAGGGAGAAGTACGTCCACTTCGTACTGTTACTAACCGGTGACGTCAGGGCGGCAGAGATGTTACGGCACCGCGGCACAGTTGTCTGTGTGAGACGGCAGCGACACAACTCCATCTTCGCCTCCGTTACGCCGTGACACCAGAGCAAGCGACGAGTCCCTACCCCAGCACCGACCACGGCCTTGCTAGTCTGGTCCCGTCAATGGACGAAACGGTGCTGCTCATCGAGGATGACCCCTCCATCAGAGAGGTCATCCAGATCGGGTTGGAACGGGCCGGCTTCGACGTCACCGCCGAAGCGGACGGACGCCAGGGATTGATCCGTTTTCGGAACGGATCCTTTGATACCGTTGTCCTCGACCTCATGCTCCCTTCGCTCGATGGTCTCGAGATATGCCGGGAGATCCGCAGAGACAGCGGCATCGTCATCGTGATCCTCACGGCCAAGGCCGAGACGGAGGACATCGTGGCGGGCCTTGAGGTGGGAGCAGACGACTATGTAACGAAGCCATTCGAGATCCCAGAGCTAACCGCTCGCCTGCGAGCCGTACTTCGCAGGACGTCCATCACGCCAAGCGGGGACGAGGTCGTGGTGATTTCCGGCCTAGAGATAGATCCAAGTGCCTACAGGGTCACTCGCAACGGTGACGAACTTGCCCTGACACCTATCGAGTTCCGACTGCTCTACGATCTCGTTCGGCATCAAGGGCAGGTCCTGACCAGGGATGTGCTGCTCGACCGAGTGTGGGGCTACGACCACCTTGGGGAGTCTCGCGTCGTCGACATGGCGATCAAGCGTCTACGAGGCAAAATCGAGAGTGATCCCGCCCAACCTCACCTGATCCATACGGTTCGCGGCGTTGGCTACAGGTTCGAAGCCCGCTGATGTCGCCGCGCCGGCGATACGGGCGCACCGCTTCCGATGGAGACTGGCCGTTGCGTTCATGCTCGTCGGAGCGATCGCTTCGGGCGCGCTGGCGGGGGCTTCCTTCCTCGTAGTCCGACATACGAGGCTCCAAGACTCCCTTGAGCGCGATCTACAGAGATCAGAGACGAGCTTTCTCATCGCGACCCTGTCGCTGGAGCGCGCCCATGGCCGCGACGCGGTTAATGGGCTCCTAGCGACATATCGACGCGCCTCCGGATTCGACGTGCTGCTTACATTCGATCGTGGAGCGCGAGCGACCAAAAGGCGCTTCGCAGATTCCTCGATCATCCCCCAATCGCTGGCCCGGGCGGTGGGGATCACTGATTTCGAGTACGAACGAGCGGAGCTTGAAAACAAGCCTTACGTCGTCGTCGGGCGAGCGGTTGAGGGAACGAACATCGAGGTCTTCTTCCTGTTCCCCGAGGGCCAGATACAGCGTCAGATCTCTCAATTGGGAACGGTGCTATTCACGGGCTGGCTCATCCTGGTGGCAGCATCGGGGCTTATCGGCGTACTTCTCTCTAGGCAGGTGCTGACACCGGTCTCCAGGACGAGCGTCGCGGCCCGCTCCCTGGCAGAGGGTTTACTCGACACGAGACTGCCCGTCGAGACCAAAGACGAGTTCGGCACCCTCGCGCTGTCGTTCAACGAGATGGCCCAAGCACTGCAGGAAAAGATCGCCGAGTTATCAGATGCCCGCGAGCGGGAACGCCGCTTCACCGCCAATGTTGCCCACGAGCTACGCACCCCTGTGGCAGCTCTCGTCAGCGAGGCCTCCCTCGTCAGGGACCAGCTGGACGAGATCCCTGCAGAGTTCAGACGACCTGTTCAACTCCTCGTGGGGGATGTGACGCGGCTCCGTCAGCTTCTCGAAGACTTGATGGAAATCTCTCTGTTCGACGCCGGCCGGCAGACGGTGGAGGTAGATGAGGTGGACGGACCGACCCTCATTCGCTCCCTCCTTCGCCGCCGTGGCTGGGTTCATTCTGTGAGCCTGGACGTCCAGCCGGTCATCCTCCGCACGGACCGCCGCAGGCTCGAACGCGTCATCTCTAACCTCGTTAGCAACGCCATCAAGTACGGGCAGGTAGACATCGTGGTAAGGGTCCGCAAGACCAACGACAAAGCACTGATCGAGGTTTCCGATAGAGGACCGGGTATTCTTCCCGAGCATCTCCCCAACGTCTTCGACCGCTTCTTCAAGGCCGACCCGTCGCGTACGGGCTCCGGGACGGGCCTCGGACTGAGCATCGTCCACGAGAACGTCCGCGTCCTTGATGGCGCGATCACCGTACAGAGCGAGGTGGGTCACGGCTCCACATTCACGGTGGCCCTTCCCCTCCACACACCTGCTGTCTATCTCGCCGCTCCGGACGCGGGCCAGCGACCAGGCCTGGACGATCGCGACGCAGGATGATCCGGAGCGGACGACTCTTCTCCCACAGCAGCCCCTTCTCGGGAATCCGCTGTCTTCGAGAATCGATCACGTGTCAGGGAGACACGCCGACGACTCGCTCGTCCTAGTTTCACGCCGGGGCGCCTGCACAACTCCCCGGTGCTCGAAGCAGCGGGGCGCGCCTTTAAGGGGAGCCGCACTCGCCAGCACCTATGCGGCCCCTCAAACATCGACAACTCGCTCGCGCGCTCACCCGATCCACGTTGCATCGTGAGACAGCCCAGGAGGTTGGCTGTGGTCGAGAGCAACATGACGATTCACTATCCTCATGTCTTCGGAGTCCCCGATGCCGCTCCATCTCCGCCACTCAAGCTGCTCGATGTTCGAACACCCGATCGCATGTAGCAGACGTTGGACATGACGGCTCTCCGACAGCGAGCACGTCACGCCTAGCTCGCGGCAGCGGCCTTTAGCATAGAGAAGCACTTCCACGGCAGCCCAGGCAACGAACGTTACCTCGCGGAAGTCGATCTGCAGAAAAACGGGGCGATAGCCCAGGCAGCGATCGATTGCACTCCTTAACTCTTCCACGTTGCTGATGTCGATCTCCCCTGTGGGGACAAGCCGGAAACCGTGACTGAAATCTTCAACGCGGACTGTGAGATCTCCGATCATGTGGCCCCCTCGAGCGGCGGACTATCCCCCGAAAACTGGGAAAGGATGAAGTAACGCGTTCCCGGAGGGCTCGGACAGATCGATCAAGCCAACGACAAGGTCCTCTTGGAGCACAAGAACGACCTGGCAGTTCGCTTTGGACATGGACCTCCGCACTTTAGAGATATTCACAGGCACCTCCACGTAGACCGGGGTGCCAGGCGCCATTGGGTCAGCGGCAGCCAAGTCCAGCTCAACGCCGTCTCTCCTCAGGGACGTCGCCAGCGAACGTCTAGCTGCCTCATGGATATCTAACCAACTCGCCGGGATCGCAGTTGTTTTCATGGTGACGAATATGAACAAGGCAGGCAACCGATCCGTCACATCGACGTAACTCATTCGTTACAACCGCCCAGAAAATGCTCGCGGATGCTCCCACACCAGCCCGTGTCGCGGATCTGTTACATGTCCGACGCTAGTCGGTTACGTCTCTCGACAAAGCTACGGAGTGTGACGATAGTTCAACGGCAGCTCTTGGCGCGGAGGAGTCTCGACATGTCGGATATCAAGGTAAGAGAGGTCATGTCGTCGAGCGGTGGGACAGTAAGCAGGAATGCAAGCCTGCTTGAGGCAGTTCACCTGATGGCCGAGCAGGATGTCGCGGTGGTGCCAATCTTGGCCGAGGGAGATGGTCGACTCGTGGGACTGCTCACTGAGTCGGATGTTATCCGCAGGGCGATCCCGGATGAGAAGGGCCATTCGGCGCTCTCCAGGCTGGCGAGCTTCTTGACTGGAGAGGAGCCTCTCGGCACGACGGCGGGCGATCTGGCCCACCCAGTTCCTGCCACCACATCCCCCCATGCGGACTTCTGGGACGCCGTCCGCGCCATGGAGCAGAGCGGTTTGGAGGAGCTGCCGGTGGTGGACGAAGGGGGTCTCTTGATCGGAATGATGAACCGTCGAGATGTCATCCACCTGCTCGCTCGAGACGATGCAACCATACGGCAGCACGTCGTTCACGTTCTGACCAAGATGGATCAGGAAGTCGCTGCCCCCATCGGCGTGAAGGTGGAAGGGGGCACAGCTGTGCTTAAGGGAAAGGTTGATCGTGGCTCGACTAAGGACCTCGCCGTTCGGCTGACGAGCCGCGTCCCAGGGGTCTTTAGCGTGAGCGATGAGCTCCACTACGAAATAGATGATTCGGATGTGAAACCAAGTTCTGGTCAGCTGGGCGGTTCTCGATCCGATCCCAGGACGACGCGGCAAATGATTGGGCCCTACTAATCCTCGCCACAGCGAAGACACGGGTACGCTGCCGGCCGGCGGAGTTCGGTGGAACGTCGGAGGTGAAGGTCGTTGCTCCACACCACAGGGAACTTACTTGGTGGGCCGTCGGAGACTCGACTGTGCCCGCCGAATCAAAAGTCCGCTCAAGGTCGGTTATCTCCACCTCCGGTATCAGTTCCAGACGTCAGCTGACCTTCGAGACAGCGCCGACCGTGCCTGTGTCGTCCGTGGCTTACTCTGGGAACAGAAAACAAGAGAGTGAATCGAGGGGAGCGGCATGACCGACGTACTGCAATGTCCACATTGCGAGTTGCGCTTCACGACCCGATCCGAGCTCGAGCAGCACAAGTCGTTTGATCACCCCCGGGAGCAGGAAGTGGCGCCAAGGGCGGAACCGGCTCCTCCGCTGATCGAGAAACAGGAGCCCAAGGAGCAGGCCGCGGGCCCGCCTCAGAGGCGCGGATTTCTGAGCCGTGTGTTCAACGTCAAGCGACGTAGTTGAGGTAAAGCCGGGCGGGGGTTTAGACTCGCCACCAAGGGCACGGAGAGCGAGGAACCGTCGGTCGAGTAGCTTCAGCGGGGATGGTTGCGATCGGATGGCATGCGTCACACGAGCAGATCGCGCCTAGCCGGCTCCTAGCGGGCCGTCCGTAAAGCGGAAGCAGCCGGGCGATGAGCTCCGATCACTTCAGCCCTTGGAGGGAGCGACAGGGTGAGTCTGGGTTCGCGTGGGCTGGCTGGGCGCGGCCCTCCAAGCGACGGACCTGCCCTTCGGAGTCGTCACCCGCGCCGGGACAACGCTATCACCCCGCGGTCGGTGCTCAGGCTGCCGCAACGCTCGCGGAGATGTTCCCCGACCGCTTCTGGTTGGCCGTTGTGCGTGGCTCGGTGCACGAGCTCACGATCGCAGTGGCCACAAAAGAGCATGCCGGAGAGCAGATAGGGCCCACCCTTGGCGGTCCGCAACAGGGTCGTCCGTCGCTTGTCGCCCGCTCGGACGGCCCGCGCTCGTTCCCACGTCTTGAGGTCGATGATCGGGTCCCAGTTGCCCGCCACCAGCTCACCATCCAAGATGCACCGCCCCACATAGGCCGGGTTATCGAGAATCCGTCCGATCTGCTTTCCGCTCCACGCCTGAGCGTCTGCTCTGAGCATCCCGGCACTGTTGAGCTCTGTGGCGATGCTGCGCTGCGACACTCCACCCTGCGAGTACCTCGAGAAAATCGTCCGCACCATCTCGGCTTTGGGGCTCTGAGATCACATAGGTTCGCTTGCCCGGTCGGGGACGTAGCCGAACGGCGGCAAGCCCCACGGCAGTCCCTTGGAGCGTGCGAGGCAGTGGCTGGCGCGGGCATAGTCGGCCTTGACATCTGACTCGTATTCCGCGAACGCGGCCATGATGTGGCGCAGGAGGCGGCCCTGGCTGGTGGAGGTGTCGATGTTCATATCTAGAAACACGAGCGCAACCCGATCATGATCAAAGAGCTCAAACAGCTCCACGAGGTCCCTGACCGATCTGCCGAAGCGAGCGAGCTTGGGAACAATGATTGCCGAGAACTCAGGGCGTCTGCGCGTGAGCTCCTCAAGTGCTGGGCGGCCCTTGGCTCCTCTTAAGCCTGATCGGTGATTTCGGATATTACCGCCGTGCGCCCAGTCGATGTCTGGGTCTTCGTCGTAGAGATCCGGACGAACGACCACCGGCTCGCGAGCCTCATCAAAGCCTTGGGTGTCAAGCGCAAGTAGGCCCTCGCTACATAGTCAGACTCGCCCGTCGTGTCGTCGGGGTCGGAGTTGACTTCGAGGTGGTACCGGTGTCCTCTCCACTGATTCGGGCGTGGGAACCGGCAGTTCCCGGATCATCTCGAGTGCCCGCTCGTTCTTTCCATCGGGCCTGAGGTCGTCCCACGATTCGATCTCCGCGAGCGTTCGCTCCGTCCATGCCTCGACGGTATTGAGGAGGCTGATGAAGAAGTCCACAGCAAGGGCGCGGATGTAGACCTGATCCTGAGTGACGGCGATGCCCTCGAGAAACTCTTGTTTTACCGCCCCACCGAACCGGAGCATCTCCCGAGCATCGTCTCGGACCTGAGTGAGCGTCGTGACGATCTGTTCTTTGGTCCCGAGGGGAGCAACGAAGAGACGGATCATGGCCTCGAAATCCATGGCGAACGGGGACACAGGAGTGGCGAGCCATTCACGCAGCGCCTCCAGCCCCTTCTTGGTGATCGAGTACACGGTGCGTGCCCGCTTCCCGACGTGCTCCTTCTTCCCGTCGAGCAGGCCCATGGAAGAGAGGCGCTTCACCTCTCGGTAGATGGCACTTTCGGCTCGGGGCCACACGTATCTGAAGTAGCGGACCCGCTGCTGCACCAGCTCATATGTCGACCAGGGATGCACGGCGACCTGGGCCAGCACTGCATACGAAGTGGTGGTCAGTTTCTCGCCCATATCCTCCTCTTGACATACTCCAAACGCGAGTATAACTTACTCCAATTGAGAGTATTGGCCCCGCCGGGTTGATCCCCCCGGGATCTTCCCGGCCCCGATCGGTTGATGGGGGTGGATGGCATGGCCGGCCAAGCCGGACGTGAGTACGTGGAGACTCTGGTCATCGGAGGTGGGCAGGCCGGACTGGCGACGGGATACCAGCTGTCGCAGCGTGATCTCCCCTACAAGATCATCGACGCCAACGAACGCGTCGGGGACGCGTGGCGCAACCGGTGGGATTCACTCCGGCTGTTCACCCCCAATCGTTTCAACCATCTGCCAGGGATGCCTTTTCCCGGATACCACTGGGGGTTCCCAAGCAAGAACGAGATGGCCGACTACCTCGAGTCGTACGCTGGGAAGTTCGACCTTCCGGTGGAGACCGGAGTCAGAGTGGAGAGGCTGACCCGGGAAGGAGATCGCTTCGTCGCGACCTCGGGGGATCGACGATTCGAAGCCGACAACGTGGTGGTCGCGATGTCGAGCTGGCAACGGCCTCGGGTTCCCGATTACGCGTCCGAGCTCGATCCGGGGATCGTCCAGCTTCACGTTGCCGAGTACAAGAATCCGGGGCAGCTCCAGGAAGGAGACGTCCTGGTCGTCGGTGCAGGTAACTCGGGCGCCGAGGTCGCCATCGAGCTGGTGAGGACGCACAAGGTATTGCTCTCGGGAGCCGGGAACGGTGCGATCCCCTTCCGTCCCGAAAGCGTTTCCGCCCGCGTCCTGATGCCGTTCGTCGGTCGGGTCATCTTTCACCGCGTGCTGACAACCAGGACTCCGATCGGCAAGAAGGCCCGCCCCAAGTGGATCTCCACCGGCGAACCGTTGATCCGCGTCAAGCCCAAAGACCTCGCTGCCGTCGGGGTGGAACGCGTTCCTCGGGTCACCGGTGTCCAGAGCGGGCTGCCGCAACTCGAGGACGGCCGTTCTGCGGACGTCGCCAACGTGGTGTGGTGCACGGGATTCCACCCCGGGTTCTCCTGGATCGACCTACCTGTACTCGGCCCGCAAGAGCCGCTTCACCGTCGCGGGATAGTCGAATCAGAGCCCGGTCTCTACTTCATCGGTCTCAAGTTCCTCTATTCAGTGTCCTCCGAGCAGATCCAGGGCGTCGGGCGCGACGCGGACTACATCGCCGGGAAGATCGCCGACCGGCGCGGGGTGCGTCGGGCGAAACAATCGGCAAACGATTCACCGGAGGAGCGAGAAGCAGGACAGGTCTAGGCCGGCTTTTCCGAATCGGACACGCATACGGCGCGTCCGGAAAGCCAGCGGAGTGAGGAGGAGAGCATGACGGTCGCGATGATGGTCGACAACCCTGAGGGCTCACAGGAGGACTACGACAGAGTCCGGGAGCGGCTCGGCTTGGAGAAGCCTGCCGGAGGCAGCTTCCACGTCGCGGGGCCGAGCCCGGACGGTGGTTGGCGGGTGATCGAGGTCTGGGAGTCGGAGGAGGACGCGAAGCGGTTCGTCAAGGAGCGCCTGCTGCCGGCCTTCGAGGCGGTCGGGGCTGCACCGCCGCCTACACTTCAGTTCTGGCTCGTGCACAACTACATGGCATAGCCGGCAACGGTCCTTAACAAGGCGACGAACAAGCATCGGCGGCGTACGGGACGACGACCAACACCTGCCGAGGGAACGATCGGAGGAGAACCATGGCAAACGTCGATATCGGAAGGAACCGGTGGCGAACAACCGTTGTGGTCGTCGCGCCGGTGGTACTGCTCGCCGTCTTCGTTGCCCACCCGTACCTTTCCGGACGGCTACCGAACGATGCCGGGGTGGCCGAGGCGGTAGCGGCGGGACCAACGCAGTGGGCAGCCGTGCATCTCGCCACCGCCGTGGCGTCCGGGCTGATCATCTTGGCTTTTCTCGCCGTCCGGAGCTACCTCCGCGAGGCGGGGGAGGATCACTTCAGCGCCCTCGGCGTCCCGTTCGTCGTCATCGGCAGCACGCTGTTCGCATTCCTGCCGGGCATGGAGTTCGCCCCTCTCGCGGCGGCAGAGATGGGCGCCACAACGACGGAGATCGAGGCCGCGCAGGAAGCGATCGCGTCCTGGTTCCTGCCGGTCTTGGTGACCGGGGCCTTGGCCTTCGCGATCGGGGTGTTCGCCTTCGCGCGGGCGATCTCAATCGCGACGGTGGGAAGCCGAGGGCTTACCCGTGTCGTAGTCGCCGCACTTATCATCATGGCCGTATCGCGTTTCGTCCCCCTGGCTGCAGTGCAGTTCTACGTGCAGGGTGTTGCAGTCATCGTTGCCCTGTGGCCGCTGGCCTACGCGATGCGAACGCAAGCAGCGCCGTACACCGCCGGCCAGTCGCGACCCATGCCGACCAGCTGATGCTGGCGCGCTCGATGAGCGCCCCAATAGAGACTTGACCGTCTAGGGTGACGACCCAGGTTTCGGGGTATAGCAAGCGATCCGTAACCAGACCCTGATCCGAGTGCTTCTCCTCGCCTGCGCGGCCGCGGCGGCGATCGCATGGAGTGATCTGCTGGGCTTGTTCACCACGCTTCGCCATCGGCCCACGCCCCTGCACACGATAGGTAATCGCGGACAGGCATAGACGTCGTCGCCAGGAGGTGTTCGCAGGCCGCGGCCAGGCCGCGAGCGTACGAAAAACCTGGAACAACAGCGCAAAACAGCGACTGGCATGAAGTCGCTGCTTAGAGGCCGATTAGAAGCGTTGGAGCAGGTCGGCGGATCGGATCTAATCAGACTCATGATCCGTTGGTCGCTGGTTCGAGTCCAGCCGGCCCCACTGTAGAAGCGCAGGTCAGCGGGGGTTTGGCTCGTCCGATTCTTGTGATTCGCTTTCGGCGTGCAGCATATTTGCAGCAGAAGAGCGGACAGCAGCGTGTGAAAGTCCGGTAGCTCTGTCTCACTCTGGCTCCGGCACCTCTGTCCCACGATCCGACCCGGCTTCGGCTCCTGGGCGACAGTGGCTCCGGCACCTGTGTCCCACCAATTCCATCCGTCTGGACCCGACGTGATCTTCACTTGGCTTGGCTTCGGTCGAGCCAAGGAGGATGTTGTCATGCTGGTGGAGCTAGCGATGGTTGAGCAGCGCTATCAGGCGGTTCGGGAGGTGTTAGACACCGGCGCCAGCATCACCGACGTCGCCACCCGCTACGGGGTGGACCGAAGGACTCTTCATCGCTGGCTCCGGCGCTACGCCTGCCACGGCCTCGCCGCTCTGGCCGACCGCAGCTCCAAGCCCGCCCGCTGCCCCCACCAGATCCCCCCGGAGGTGGAGGCTCGCATCGTGGCGCTGCGCAGAGCGCATCCAGGCTGGGGCCCACGAACGATCCTCAACAAGCTCAGACGAGAGCTCGAAGAATTCCCTTCTCGCTCTGCGATCTACCGCTGTCTCGTGCGTCACCGTCTCATCGAACCAAAAGCACGCAGACGCCGACGCGACGACTACAAACGCTGGGAACGCTCCCGCGCCATGGAACTGTGGCAGATCGACGCCATGGGCAGCGTCTATTTGAGCAACGGGGTCCAACTGTCGGTCGTCACCGGGATCGACGACCACTCGAGGTTCTGTGTCCTCGCCAAGCTGGTGGCTCGAGCAACCGCCCGGCCGGTGTGCGACGCGCTGCTGGAAGCGCTGAACACTCACGGGATCCCGGAGTCGATCCTGACCGACAACGGCAGAGTCTTCACCGGCAAGCTGGCACGCAAGCCGGCCCATGTGCTCTTCGATCGTATCTGTCACAACAACGGCATCAAGCACCTCCTGACCGCCCCCTATTCACCGACCACCACCGGCAAGATCGAACGGCTCCACAAGACCATGCGCAAGGAGTTCTTCAACGAGCACAGCTTCGACACGATCGAGCAAGCTCAGTCAGCCCTTGATGCCTGGGTGATCGAATACAACCATCAACGAGACCATCAGTCCCTCGGCGACGTCCCACCGATCCGGCGCTTCGAGCTCGCCAAGCCAACGTCCTTCGAGGTCATCGATGGGGACGTAACCGTTGACCAGGAACCTCAGCCCAGCAAGAAGACCGTCAGCCGTCGGGTCGACCGAGCCGGCCGCATCAGCATCCTCAAGCACCGCTATCACGTCGGTCGCCATCTCTCAGGAGAAGCTGTCACCATCGAATCACGCGACGGGCTTCTTCACGTCACCCACAACGGGGTCGTCGTCGCCACCCATGCCAGACGTCATCTCGTCGAAGATGACGACAAGATGGACCGACGCTTCAAGGCAGCAAAGCCGGCCCCGCCGACCAAAGGTGCCGAGGTGTCCCGCGGCGTTGATCGGGGTGGATCGGTGAACTTTGCAGGCACGACCTACCGGGTGGGCAACAGATTCATCGGCCAAACCGCCGGGGTCCGCATCGTCGGCGATACCGTCCAGATCACGATCGACGGAGCGCTGGTGCGAACCCACCGCGCCCGTCATGACAAGTCCAAGGAGTTCGGAGCATTGGCCCAGCCCCACGGCAAGCCCAGAAGGAGCCATGGTGTCGCATAGCTACCGGAGCCAATCTGGGACACGGGTGCCGAACCTTCACAAAGCGGACAGCAGCGGCCGCGGCCTATCCTGCCCGGTGTAGGTGGTTGTCGAACTGGCGCTTTGCTGTATAGCTTTACTTCACTCGGTCAGGGACGTCGGCAACGGACGAAGTAGCGTTTTCCGGAACGTGCAGAGGAAGTGCCCAATGTCGACGGGCCCTCGAACTCGAAGGCAGCCCGAGGTAGAGGTGCCCGGCGCTCCGACCGCTGGTGGCCCTGTCGCCGGCACTCAGCCTCGTGGCGCTCCACAATCGCGTGTAACTCGTGAGGAAAGGCGTTCAGGAATCTCTCGCAGAAAGAACATTGGACGTCGTACTGATGACAGAGCCCGCCGTCGTCGTACGAGCTCGTAACTCGAAATCGCATCCCCTCGATCGATCCCTACTTGACTCCGACCTTCGCAATTTTCCTACCTCCTGAGTCTAGGGGCCAGCGGATCTGGCCTCCTACCTTAGTAGGGGCGTCTGAAATGATGTGAGCTTGTGAAGGCCATTCGGTGCTGTGGCGAAGTCAAGCCGGTCTGCCAAGGCATCGAGGTCGGCATCGAAGAGGTGCCCGTAGACCGTGAGAGAGAACGCCGCGCTGCGGTGGCCGAGCACCGTCTGAAGCGTCTTGGCAGAGCCCCCGGCGCCCACTATCCGAGCAGCAGCCGAGTGGCGCAGGACGTGGACGCCGACCACCGGCAAACCCAGCTCGGTGAGCACCGGGTGCCAAACGCGGGCCAGGAAGTTCTGATATCTGAGCGCCCCGCCTTTCGGCGCCGTAAAGACGAGCTCGTCGCGCCCCTTGGCTTCGAGCGCCGCTCCCAGCGTTGCCATTACTCGGGGCGACACCGGCACCGAGCGCCGCGTGTGGCTCTTAGTGGGACCGAAAATCAGTCGCGCCGAGATCTCAGCTAAGGACTCCTCGACAAGCAGGCGCCTTCGCAGCATGTCGACGTGCCTGTGTCTCAGGGCGGCGGCTTCCACCCAGCGAAGCCCGCATATACCAAGAACGCTCACCAGGAGGTCGTAGGGGGCTCCTACTGCGTCCGCGATGGCGTCCACCACCTGGGGCTCGAAGTAGGGGGCCTCTCGATGCTCGAGGCGCGGCAACTTCACCCCCACGGCTGGATTGCGCCCAAGAAAGCCGTCGCGCACGGCGTTGTCGAGAACCAGTCGAAGCACCACGTGGGCCTGTCGTATCCGGCTGGGACTGAGGTCGTCCGCGACCATGGCGCCTACCCACGCGCCGTGCCGCCGTCGACAACAACCACAACACAATCAGACCAACGAAGACTCGCTGAGGTATTCCCCACCAGTCCCATCTTCGGTCGCGCCCGTTACCACAAAAACGCGACCAGGCCAGCTGTCCCAAGTAGGGTAGAAAAGGCCAGAAAGACCGTCACGTCGGCCTCTTCCTAACGCCGGCCGAGAGAACGAGCATCCCGACGACCACGGCGATGAATGCCAGCAAAGGGAAGCGATGTTGTGGATCATGCCCGACGCCGTTTCCGGCTCCTCTGTCAGGTCGGTAGGGAATATGGAAGCGTGGCCGAGCCGGACAGCCGGATCTCATGAAACGATGGGTGCCATGAGGCCGGCGTGCCGTCGATGAAGGACAACGACGAGACGCTTGTGATCGACGACCGCGAGGTCCGGATCACTAACCCCGCTAGAGTGGTCTTTCCGGAGCGCGGAGAAACCAAGCTCGACCTCGTCAAGCACTATCTGCGATTCGCGGAGCCCCTCATGCGAACGATGGGGGGCCGCCCTCTGCTCCTGCAGCGCTTCCCGGAGGACGCGATGGGATCGTCCTTCTACCAAAAGCGAGTTCCCAGCTCGGCGCCGCCGTGGCTGGAGACGACGACGGTCGCCACACCCAACGGGACCGAGTCGCGCGCTCTCGTCGCGGCGGACCTCGCGCACTTAGCGTGGGCAGTCAACCTCGGGTGTCTCGGCTTCCACGTGTGGCCGTATCTCGCCGCCGTACCAGAGTTCACCGACGAGCTACGGCTGGACCTCGATCCCCAGCCCGGCAGCCCGACCCGGCTAGCTTTGAAAGCCAGGTCCCATCAGGACTGTCCTTCTCCCGGGCCAAGCTCTTCGATGACGGCAAGGAGCCCTCTTCTGGAGCGCCGTGGGCAGAAACCTGCCCTTCGGAAGCCGAGGGATCTCTCGGGGCTCGATGTCCGGGACTCTGCTCTGATCGAGGAGCAGCTAGCGACTGACGGGAGCCTTCATTGTGGCGTGGGGCGAATCCTAGAGTTGTGTCGACATTGTCTCCTTAGGGATATCTTCGTCCGGCCTTAATGCGCTCGCCGGATCCGTGGTGCGCGATCCTCGATGCCGTGGACCCGACTGTTCCGGACGAAGATCCCTGGCGATATCGAACGCCCACGACAGGGAGTGGCGGTCGCGGTCGCGCTGGCCGTGGACCCAGGCGCGGCTTTGGGTCTCTGCGTTGATCAAGGGGAAGCGGTGGACCTGCGAGACAATAGAGCGTTCACCTCGCCGCCCAGCAACAGTGAGATGCTGAGCAGGTAGAGCCATACGAGGAGGATCAGTCCGCCACCGAGCGCGCCGAGGATCGCGTTGGCCGCCGGCGCCAGTCGTAGATAGATGCTGAACCCGGTGGAGACGACCAGCCACAGCGTCGAGGCCAATAGAGCTCCGGGAACGTCTTCTTTCCAGGAGCAAGTCGGGCGGTTGGGCGCGACGTGCATCAGTACTGAGGCCCCTGCGACCATCAAGATGAAGGCGATCGGCCAGCGGATCCAATGTGACGCCAAGGTCCACACGTCCCCTGCACCGACGGTGTCGGCGACGTCCTCCCCTGTGCCCAACAACGGGCCCACGACGATCACGGCGATCGTGATCGTGCTGATAACGACGGCGCCAGCCGAAAGGCCGAGCGCCAAGAGTCGTTGCTTCAGCCAACTCCGACGCTCTGGGGTCGAGTAGGCGAGGTTCAACGCCCGGATCACCGCTGCAACACCCCGACCGAGGGCCCAGACGGCTCCGAGCGTCGCTGCGGTCACGACGCCGGGCCGTTCCTCGGCGAACAGAGCCTCCACCTCGTCCAGGGCTCCATCTGCCTGATGCGTGAGGATCAGGTCGAGGAAATCCAAGATCTGCTGTTGTGAGCGCTCCGCCAGGTCGCTCCCGACGATGACCTCCAGGTGCCCGAGCGCGGCGGCGATCATCAGCAACGCCGGGAAGATGCTAAGGGCCGCGAAGAAGGCGACCTCTGCGGCGAGCCCCGTGACGCGATCCTCCTCCATCTGCTGTCGGAGCTCCCTGAACAGTGACAGGGCAGCAGAGCGCCGGGATCCTTCCGGTGCAAGATCCATGAGAACCACCGTACCCGCGCACGACGGAGGCCCTCCGGCTCCACGAGCTTCGAGTGCGCCACGAGGCGCTGTGTTACCGGGCGGGATGAGAGACCCGCCTCCGGCCTGTCGCAGCAGGCCGGTGAAGCTGGGGGCAGCCTGACCCTGGAGGCACAGGGCCGGGTGGGAGCAGCCCCGACAACGACGGGACGGGTCGGCACCGCCAGACGGCCCGGGTCCGGCAAGCGAGGCAGAAAGGCGTAACGAGAGTGAACCAGTGGTTGAACCCCCTTAAGCGTGGAACCGGCTCCAATCTGGTGGACATGGGCCGGGTAGCAGTGCACGCCGAGCCGACTGAGGGCGAAGCGACTCCGATCCCGGGACACGTAGGCCGGGTAGGAGGCCACACCGAAGGACTGCGGCGTAGGTGTGGCGAGGCTGCAGGGGAAGAGCTGGTCGCCGACCCTGCCGACCGGTGCACAGTGAACGTGGGAACCGTTTCTCGGTTGCCCTTTCTGCCGTCCAGCCGGGACGGCAGCGGGCAGGCCTGCCGTCGGCTGATGGCCGGGAGACGGGGCGGAGCCTCCGTAGTAGTCCGAGGCCGGGAAAGCCGGTCACATGGCGAAGGGAGGCAGCAAGTTCGCAGCTGTGAGTGTGGAATGCCAGGAGTTCACCGGTGAATATCGGCGATTCGTGGCCGGACAGCAAGGCTGCCCGGGAGCGGGTACTGGGGATCCAGACCAAGCTGCATCAGTGGGCGACCGACGATCCCAAGTGTCGGTTCGATGACCTTTTCAATCTCGTCTACGATCCCGCTTTCCTGGTTGTTGCCTGGGAGCGGGTGCGGGGCAATCGGGGGGCAAGGTCGGCCGGAGTTGACGGAGTTGCACCTCGCTCAGTCGGCGCCGGAGCAGCGGAACTATTGGCTGGGCTACGAGATGATCTCAAGGCCCGGCGCTTTGAACCGCTGCCGGTGCGGGAACGGATGATCCCGAAGTCCGGTGGGAAGCTCCGCCGACTGGGCATCCCCACGGTCGCGTCATACCGCAAGCGCGCGCAGCAAGCCTTTGGGTTACCTCACGATCACCCACCCGTTCCATCCCCTCACTGGGCAGTCGCTACCGGTTCTATTTGAGCGTCACAAGACGACTGGG
>Ga0209587_1000542_pt1 | contig 18551 bp, 19 predicted proteins | sample NGEPerD_2_FD_184512 | JGI IMG/M metagenome (GOLD analysis project Ga0209587, IMG submission 184512) | Arctic peat soil microbial communities from the Barrow Environmental Observatory site, Barrow, Alaska, USA - NGEE PermafrostL1-D... | ecosystem: Environmental > Terrestrial > Soil > Wetlands >... | reverse complement strand
GGGCCATATCGACCCGGAGAAGTGCGGAACGTCAGCCTCACGGCTGGGGAATTACGTGATCGCTGACACAAACAGCTCGACGCTTCAGTTCCGCGCGGGTTGGCCGTGCACGTGGTCTTGGACAACCTGTCCGCGCACAGTGCACCGCAGATCACCAAGTGGCTCGCCCATCGAGACCGCCGTCGCTGGCACCTGCACTTCACGCCGACGTCGAGCTCGTGGACCAACCTGGTCGAACGCTGGTTCAAGGAGCTCACCGACAAACGTCTGCGCCGCGGTCGATTCACCAGCGTCGCCGACCTCACCGGGGCCATCACCATCTGGGCGGAACACTGGAACACCGACCCCAAACCCTTCATCTGGAAGGCCACCGCCGAGGAGATCATCGCCAAGGTCCAGCGCGGACGCGAGACACTCCGCCAGATCAAATCAACGACGGACCACAGGACGCCGATGAGACCGTTCGCGGCCTGCGAAAACGCTCTCTACGACGCCAGGCCGCTGGCCTGTGGTGATGCTGGTGGGCGATACTGGGATCGAACCAGTGACCTCTTCCGTGTCAGGGAAGCGCGCTACCGCTGCGCCAATCGCCCCAGGTGCTCCGAGGTGGAGACGGGATTCGAACCCGTGTAGACGGCTTTGCAGGCCGTTGCCTCGCCTCTCGGCCACTCCACCGCGTTCCGAGCGGACGACGGGATTCGAACCCGCGACCCTCACCTTGGCAAGGTGATGCTCTACCAACTGAGCCACGTCCGCACGACTCCCGAGGTCAGACTGCGGACCTCAGGTGTGCGCGCCGACTCTAACCGAGCGGCTGTGCGCCGGTCCAACCAGGGGCTGGCACGATCGGGGGATGTTCGAGACGACAGGACCGGTGGTCTGGGTCGACGGAAAGGTGACGGGTCCGGACGCCGCCCGCGTGCCCGCGCTGGACCACGGCCTCATCGTCGGGGACGGCGTCTTCGAGACCTGCAAGGTCGCCGACGGCGTTCCGTTCGCCCTCACGCGACACCTGCGACGGCTGGACCGCTCGGCCCGCGGGCTGGGCCTGCCCGTACCCGACGACGCCGCCGTGCGGGACGCCGTCGGCGCCGTGCTGGGCGCGAAGCACCTGGCGCTCGGTCGCCTACGGATCACGTGGACTGGCGGTTCCGGGCCGTTGGGTTCGGGCCGCACCCCAGGCGGCGGCACCCTCGTCGTCGCCGCAGAGGAGACCTCGCCGTGGCCGGCCTGCGCGGGCGCCGTCCGCGTCCCGTGGACGCGCAACGAGCGATCCGCCACCGCGGGGATCAAGACGACGTCGTACGCCGACAACGTCGTCGCCCTGGCCTACGCCACCGAGCGCGGCGGGGCCGAGGCGCTGTTCGCCAACACGCGCGGCGAACTGTGCGAGGGCACCGGCTCGAACGTTCTCGTGGCGGACGGCGACCTGCTGGTCACGCCGCCGCTGTCGTCCGGGTGCCTGGCCGGGATCACGCGGGAACTGCTGCTGGAGTGGGCGGCCGCCGACGGCCTGCCGGTGGTCGAGCGCGACCTGCCGTTCGACGTCCTCGCCACCGCGGAGCAGGTCCTGCTGACGTCGTCCACCCGGGACGTGCAGGTTCTCGCGCACATGGACGGCCGGCCGCTCGTCGACGGCGGCCTGGCTACCGCGGCGGTGGAGCTGTTCGCCCGCCGCAGCGCGGCCGACCCGGACCCGATGTGACGACTAGACCAGGAGCGCGGCGATCGCGGCGTCGAGGTCGACGTGCGTGATCTCGTCCCCGGGCGGCACCAGGGCGACCGTGGCGTCGAGGAAGGTGCGCAGGTCGGTGGCGTCGGCTTCGAGCACAGCCCGGCCGTCCGGGGAGGACAGGGCGATCAGCACCAGGTCCTGGCCGCTGCGCCACGACGGCCACACGTGCACGTCGCCGTCGCCGCAGGGGTGCTCCAGTCCGGTCAGGAGCAGCTCGCGGGCGAACACCCACTCGACGCTGACGTCGTCCCCGTGGAACGCGACCGTGACGGCGAACGGGTCCGTGAGCGCGTACCGCAGGGCGACGGGCAGCGAGACCGCGTCGGCGTCGGGGACCACGAGGCGCAACTCGACGGCGGTGTCGACGTCGGGGTGGCCAGACAGGGACACGATGACCTCCGGTTCTCCGCAGCGGGTTGCCGCAACCGTGAAGTGCCCCCACCGTCGCGGAGCCAAACGCCCGGCGGGCCGTCTTGGCGAAGGCTTGACCAAAACCGCTGGGAGGTTCCGCCCAAGGCGGGACGATCCCGGCACGGTGGCGGGCGGCAGCCCGACTCGGGTGCTGCCACCAGGACGTCGGCGGCGCCTCCGACCTACCCTTACCTGGTGGACACGACGAGGGGGACCACCGACGCCTCGGCCGAGCCGGCCGAGGGTCACGATCACGGTGACGTGCCGGTGCTGCTGGACGCCAAGGACGACCGCTGGGAATGGCGCCGCAGGATCCGGGCAGATCCCCGCAAGCGCCGCATCTACCGCGGTGCTGTCGGTTTCCTGGGGCTCCTCCTCATCCTCCTCGCGGGAGCCACCGGCTGGTTGCCGGGTCCCGGAGGCATCCCACTGGCCCTGATCGGGCTCGCCGTGCTGGCCAGCGAGTTCGAGTGGGCGCAGCGCCTGCTCGAGTGGGCCAAGGACAGGGTCCGCGAGCTGGCCCACTGGACGGGGCGTCAGCCGGTGTGGGTCCGCGCTCTGGGGGGCGTCTTCACGGTGGCCTGCATCGCGGTCGCGGTCTGGTTCTCGCTGCGCCTGTTCGGCATCCCCGGCTTCGCTCCGGACGGCGTCACGAACTTCCTCACCGGCGTGCCCGGCCTGGGCTGAGTCGGCCCGACCGATCCGGTAGGGTCGCCGCAGCACGGCCCAGGGCGATTGGCTCAGTGGTAGAGCGCCTCGTTCACACCGAGGAGGTCACTGGTTCGAACCCAGTATCGCCCACCATGGAACCCACCGTCGGGCGCGTGCGCTCGCTGCAGCGCTTCCCGCTCAAGTCCGCCGCCGGTGAGCGGCTGGACGCCGTCGCCGTGACCCCGACGGGGCTGGCGTCAGACCGTCGCTGGGCGTTGCAAGGCCCGGACGGCGAGCCGGTCACCGCCCGGCAGGCGCCGTCGCTGCGCGAGAGCGCTGCCCGCGTGTCGGACGACGGGCTGCGCGTCGACGTCCCCGGCTCGCCCGACGGCCTGACGGGCGCGGACGCCGAGGGTGCGCTGTCGCTGCTCGCCGGCCGCGCGGTGCGCCTCGTCGAGTCCGACGGCCGCCACCACGACGTGGCCGCCGTGCACGTCGTCAGCCACGGGGCCGAGGCCGCCGAGGACGCGCCGGACGGCTGCGACCCCGACCCCCGGGCCAACCTCGTGCTCGACCTGGACGACGGTCCCGGCGGCGAGCGGGGATGGGTCGGTCGCACCCTCGCGGTCGGCGGCGCCCGGTTGCGGGTCACCCGCACCCCCAAGCACTGCCTCGGGGTGTACGCGGAGGTGCTGGCACCCGGCGACGTGACGGTCGGGGACGCCGTCCGGCTGGTGGGCTGAAACCGTTCGCGGGACCCCGGGGGTGCGTCGATAGCATCCCCGGGACCTGTCACCCATCCCTCAGGGAGCCTCCCGTGCCTGCCCAGCTGACCGTGTCCGTCGCCGGAAGCGAGCGATCGGTCGACGCGGGCACGACCGCGGGCGACCTGTTCGCGGACTCGCAGCGGGGCCCGGGCGCCGTCGTGGTGGCGCGCGTCAACGGCGAGCTGCGGGACCTGGCGCACGCGCTGTCGGACGGCGACGCCGTCGAGGGCGTGACGATCGAGTCGCCGGCCGGCCTCGACGTGCTGCGTCACTCGACCGCGCACGTGCTGGCCCAGGCGGTCCAGGAGCTGTTCGGAGACGCCCGGCTGGGCATCGGCCCCCCGATCAAGGACGGCTTCTACTACGACTTCGACGTCGCCGAGCCGTTCACCCCGGAGGACACCAAGCGGCTCGACAAGGTGATGCAGCGCATCATCAAGGAGGGGCAGGGCTTCTCCCGCCGCGTGGTCAGTGACGAACAGGCGGCGGTCGAGCTCGCCGACGAGCCGTACAAGCTCGAGCTGATCTCCCTCAAGGGCCCCGGGGTGGCCGAGGCCGCGGAGGGCGCCGACGCCGAGGTGGGCGCGGGCGAGCTGACCATCTACGACAACCTGCGGCGCGACGGCTCGGTGGCGTGGAAGGACCTCTGCCGCGGGCCGCACCTGCCGTCGACGAGGCTGATCGGCAACGGCTACCAGCTGCTCCGCACCGCCGCCGCCTACTGGCGGGGCAGCGAGGCCAACCCCCAGCTGCAACGCGTCTACGGCACCGCCTGGCCCACCAAGGACCACCTCAGGGCGCACCTCGAGCGGCTCGCGGAGGCCGAGCGCCGCGACCACCGGCGTCTCGGCGCCGAGCTCGACCTCTTCTCGTTCCCCGACGAGATCGGTTCGGGGCTCGCCGTCTTCCACCCGAAGGGTGGCGTCGTCCGCAAGGAGATGGAGGACTACTCGCGCCGCCGCCACTCCGAGTCGGGCTACGACTTCGTCTACAGCCCGCACATCACGAAGGCGGCGCTGTTCGAGACCTCGGGCCACCTGGACTGGTACGCCGACGGGATGTACCCGCCGATGCACCTCGACGCCGTGGTCGACGAAGACGGCGTCGTGACCAAGCCCGGCCAGGACTACTACCTCAAGCCGATGAACTGCCCGTTCCACATCCTGATCTACGCGGCGCGCGGGCGGTCCTACCGCGAGCTGCCGCAGCGGCTGTTCGAGTTCGGCTCCGTCTACCGGTACGAGAAGTCCGGTGTCGTGCACGGGCTGACCCGCGTGCGCGGCCTGACCATGGACGACGCGCACATCTTCTGCACCCGCGACCAGATGCGCGACGAGCTGGCATCGCTGCTGACGTTCGTCCTCGACCTGCTCTCCGACTACGGCCTGGACGACTTCTACCTGGAGCTGTCGACCAAGAACCCGGACAAGTTCGTGGGCTCGGACGACGTCTGGGAGGAGGCGACGGCGGTCCTGGCCGAGGTGGGCGAGGCGTCGGGCCTGGAGCTGGTGCCCGACCCCGGCGGGGCCGCCTTCTACGGGCCGAAGATCTCGGTGCAGGCCCGGGATGCGATCGGCCGCACCTGGCAGATGTCGACGATCCAGCTCGACTTCACTCTGCCGGAGCGGTTCGGCCTGGAGTACACCGCCGCCGACGGCTCCCGGCAGCGGCCGGTGATGATCCACCGCGCGCTGTTCGGCTCGATCGAGCGCTTCTTCGGGGTGCTGCTCGAGCACTACGCCGGGGCGTTCCCGCCGTGGCTCGCGCCGGTCCAGGTCGTCGGCGTCCCGGTGGCCGGCGAGTTCGCCGACTACCTGCACGGGGTCGCCGAGAAGCTGCGCGAGCACGGCGTCCGGGTCGAGGTCGACGACTCCGACGACCGGATGCAGAAGAAGATCCGCACCCACACCAAGGCGAAGGTCCCGTTCCAGCTGATCGCGGGCGCGGACGACGTGGCGGCCGGCGCGGTCAGCTTCCGGTTCCGCGACGGTCGGCAGGACAACGGTGTCCCCGTCGAGGAGGCCGTCGAGCGGATCGTGGACGCCATCCGCACCCGCACCCAGGTCTGACGCCTCCCGCCGTCCTCTGTGCGCCTTGAGCGGTCTCAACGCCGTCTGAGGCAGCGCAAGATGCACACAGGACGGGTTCAGGAAGGGGGACGGCGGAGGGAGCGGACGACGGCCGCGGCGTCGACGTCGCCGGGCACGTCCTCGGGCCGGGTCGCCCCGAGCGCGGACCGCGACGCCTGCAGGTACGCCGCCGCCACGCCCTCGAACAGGGCGGCGGGCAGCCCTGCCTCACGCTGGGTGGCGGCGACCTCGTGCATCTCGTCGACGAAGCGCCAGGCCTTGGACGACGCGACGGCGACGTCGCGCGGCCAGCGCGGGACGTCGTCCGGCCACGCCCGCGCGGTGTCGGCCAGGAAGGCGTCGGTGACCCCGTGCGCCTCGGCGGTGACCAGCGCGTGCATCACCAACGCCTTGGTGCCCTTGTACATCGACGCGGTGCACATCTTCAGCGCGGACGCCGTCCCCACCTCAGGCCCGAGCACCACGGCATCGATCCGGGGGTTCGTGAGCGCGAGGACGTCGGCGGCGCGGGCGCCGCTCAGGTAGACGCGCGTCGTGTCGCCGGCGCCCGGTGGGCCACCGGAGATGGAGGCGTCGACGAGGTCGCAGCCACCCTGCGCGAGGCATGATGCGACCTCGCGAACGGTGCCCGGTGACACCGCGTTGAGATCGACCACCAGCGGATGTGCCCGGCCGACGCGTGCCGCCTCGGCCAGGTCCGTCCCGACCGCGGTCGCCGCAGCAGGCGGGACGACGGACGCGACGACGTCGGCGACGGCGACAAGCTCGGCCAAGGTGTCGACCACGTCGACGCCGGCGCTCGCGGCCAGGGCCCGCGTCCGTTCGCTGCGCCCGGCCACGCAGACGACGACGCGGTGCCCGCCGTCGACCCAGCCCGCGGCCAGTGCGCTGCCCATCGAACCCACCCCGACCACACCGACGGTGCCCATCCGCCGCACGGTAGCGGGGCGCACCATGATGGGCGGCATGAACGACGAGCAGGTCGAGGAGGCCGGCACCCACGCGGGCGAGCCGGACGGCTTCGAGCGGTTGTGGACACCCCACCGGATGGTCTACCTCGCCGGCGAGGACAAGCCGACCGACGCGGGTCCCGGCCCGGGCTGCCCGTTCTGCCGGGTCCGGCCCGAGGGGCAGGGGGCGGACGACGACGAGCGCCTGCTCGTGGTCGCGCGCGGGACCGAGTGCTTCGCCGTGCTCAACCTCTACCCCTACAACCCGGGCCACCTGATGCTCTGCCCGTACCGGCACGTGGCCGCCTACCCGGACCTGACCGCGAGCGAGACGGCCGAGCTGGCGGCGATGACGCAGACCGGGATGCGGGTGCTCGCGGCGGTCTCGGCGCCGCACGGCTTCAACCTGGGGATGAACCAGGGCGGTGTGGCCGGCGCGGGGATCGCGGCGCACCTGCACCAGCATGTCGTCCCCCGCTGGGGCGGTGACTCCAACTTTCTCCCGATCGTGGGGCGCACCAAGGCGTTACCCCAGCTGCTCGGCGACACCCGTCAGCGGGTCGCGGACGCGTGGCCCGCCTCGTCGGCCGGCTGAGCGGCACGAGCGGCGCGGGGGGCACGGACCGCAGCGACCAGCTCGCCGGCACGCTCCACCGGGAGGAAGGCGACCAGGCACACCGCGAGCGCCATGAAGTGGATGCCGATCACGACGTAGGTCACCAGGTGGAAGGACACCCAGAAGCCGACCGCCAGCCAGATCCAGCGGCCCCGGAGCCACAGCATCGCCGGGGACGACAGCTCGGCAAGCAGCAGCACCCACTGACCGATCTTGAGGAAGTACGGGACGGCCGCCAGCTCGAGGGCGAGCTCGGACCCCCGGCGCGAGAAGGCCCACGAGAAGATCGCGCCGTTCGCCCAGCCTGGGCCTCCGTACCGGAACTTCGCCAGCGCCGCGAGGAAGTAGCTGGCGACCACGGCCATCTGCACGGCCCGCAACGCCCAGCCGACGCGCTCGTCGCCGTCCTCCGGCCGCCAGCGCCGCCACGACGCGCGGCCGACCGTGGGCAGCACCGCGAGCGCCGCGATCAGCGCGAACGAGTCGTGGTCGACCTTGCCGTAGGCGAAGTTGTTGGTCTGCCAGTCGAGGACGGCGAGGAAGCAGACCCAGCCCGCCAGCCGCGGGAAGCGGCCGGTGGCGGCCACCAGCGCGCTCGCGACCAGCACGACCTGCAGGACCTGCATGTAGGTCTGTCCGGCCGCGGGCAGCTGGGCCCAGTCGCGCAGCAGGGTTGGTGTGTACAGGGACGCCGGCACGTCGGCGTGCGCGAGGGGGTCGTTGGCGATCCGCTGGGTGTGCACGATCGCGAACAGGTAGACACACACGCGCAGCACCGCCAGGCGCGCGGGCGGCAGGGCGGGGGCCAGGAAGGCCCTCATCGGTCGAGCACCTGCGGGTCCTCCGGGTCGGGCACCACCCAGGCGGCCAAGAGCACGTCGTCGCGGGACGCCTCGTCGCCGTCGACGAGGGTGGACACGCGCTGCTTCATCCGCAGCTCGGTGTAACCCGGCTGGTCCGGCATCCGACGGGAGTGGGCGACCGCGATCGCCTGCAGCAGCGAGGGGTCGGCGATCACCCGGTCCAGCTGCCCCTCGAGCTCGGCCCGGCCGAGGCCGATCCCGTCCATGCCGAAGACCACGCGCTCCGTCGTCCCGGCCGTCGTGTCGCCCTCGACGTAGGTCGAGCGGATCTCGCCGTCCGGATCGACGCCGAAGGCGTACTGGGCCATCGGGGCGAGCGGCCACCACCGGTCGTGGCCGACGACGGTGCCCAGCACCACGCCGAGCCCGACGAGCAGGCTTGCTGCCGCCCGCCAGCGCCAGGCCGTCGCCGTCACGTCGTCTGGTTCTCCCGTGCCGCGCGCCATCGCCGCCAGCGCGAGACGGCGGTGTCGCGGTACTCCTCGAGGGGGAGGAAGGCCAGCATCATCACCAGGTGCGGGTAGAACGCGATGGTGATGGCCGCGTACGTCGCGACGTGGAACAGGTACCAGGCCAGCACCATCCGCCGTCGCCATCGTTCGGAGAGGAAGAAGATCACCGGCGACAGCAGCTCGGCCGAGAACAGCCCCCACTGGGCGGCGTGGAGCAGGAAGGGCACGTCCAGCATCCAGTCGGACACCCAGGTGCCACGCCGGACGACGGCGCGCGCCATCGTGGCCGAGTTCACCCACTCCCAGCCCCCGAAGCGGATCTTGGCGATGGAGGACAGGAAGTAGGTGGCGATGGCGGCGAGCTGCACGGCGCGCAGGGCGAACCCCGCGGCCTGGCTCTTGCGCTCGTCGCTGAGGTGGGCCAGCCCGACGGTCGGCAGCAGGAACAGCGCGATCACGAAGTCCGCGCGGTCGTGGTCGACCTTGCCGTAGGCGAACGCCACGTACTGGTACCAGGTCCAGCAGATTGCCGTCGCCCAGCCGAGCGCGCGTGGTGCCTTGCCGGTCATCGCCGCTAGGGCGAAGACGACGCTGCCCCACTTGAGCAGGCCCACCATCAGCAGGGTCGCCGCGGGCAGGCTGAGGATCTCGCCGATGACGAGCGGCTTGTACCAGACCGGGTCCGCGGCGCCGTGGAAGTACCCCGACGTGTGCAGCTTCAGGACGTCGATCACGACGAACGCGAAGACGGCGACCCGCAGCAGCGCGACCCGGGCCAGCGGCATCTCGGTGAACAGCCACGCGTTCAGCCGCTGCGGCGCCTTCGCGAAGTCCTTGATCGTCGCGGAGTTCCTTGATCGTCGCGGGGTGGGGGTCACTGGTCCACCAGCCGGCCGCCGCCGGAGGCCGTCCACTCGGCCACCACCCGCTCGCGGGTCTCGCCCGTCGGCGAGCGGTCCTCCAGCACGGTCGAGCGTCGCACCAGGCGGACGCCGGTCCACTCCTCGTCGGCCGGGTGCAGCCGCGCGTGCGCCTCGGCGAGCGTGCCGAGCATCGCGGGGTCGTCCTCGATCTCGAGCTGCCGGCCCTCGACCTCGGCGCGGTTCAGCCCGACGTTCTCGGGGTTGAGACCGGTGTTCACCCAGGTGGGGTCGCCCGCGACCTGCACCTGGATCGCGGACACCGTCACGGAGGCGTCCGGTGACGTGGAGGTGGAGAACATCCGCCACGGGCTGAACGGCCACCAGTGGTCGTTGCCCACCAGGCTCCCGCCGAGGAAGCCGGCCACCAGCGCCACGAGGAGCACGGCCCGCCAGGCCCGCGCACCGGTGCCGAGCCGGCCGGCGTCGTCCGCCGTCCCCGCCGCGGCCGTCGTGCGCGCCGGGCTGGACATGCTCGCTACCCTACGAGACCTCCGCGAGACGTGCGGCGACGTGGGTGGGCGCGGGCGAGTGGCGGGCGTACTCCCGCACGAACGAGCCGGTGCCGTGCCCCAGGCCCCGCAGGTCGGCGGCGTACCTGGTCAGCTCGAAGGCGGGGACCTCGGCGTCCACGCTGGTGCGTCCGGACCCGACCGGCTGGGTGCCGGTGACGCGCGCTCGCCGTCCGGACAGGTCCGCGAGGACCGCGCCGAGGAACTCGTCGTCCACGACGGTCGTGACGACGTCCAGCGGCTCGAGCAGCGTGATGCCCGCGGCGCGGGCGGCGTCCTCGAGCGCCAGGCCGGCCGCGGTCGCGAAGGCGGCTTCGGACGAGTCCACCGAGTGCGCCTTGCCGCCGAGCAGCCGCACCCTCACGTCGACGACCGGGTACCCCGCCGACAGCCCGCGGGCCAGGCGCGCCCGGGCGCCCTTCTCGACGGCCGGGATGTACTGGCGCGGGACGGCGCCGCCGGTGACGGCGTCGACGAACTCGAACCCGGACCCCTCCGGAAGCGGCTCGACCTCGAGGTCCACGACGGCGTACTGGCCGTGGCCACCGGACTGCTTGACATGGCGTCCGTGACCGGAGGCCGTGCCGGCGAACGTCTCCCGGACGGCGACGCGCACGGGGGACGTGACCACCTCGACGCCCGACCGCGTGGACAGGCGCTCCAGCAGCACGTCGCGGTGCGCCTCGCCCATGGTCCACAGCACGACCTGGTGCGTGTCGGGGTCGACCTCGAGCCGCACGGTGGGGTCCTCGGCCTGGAGCCGGGCCAGACCGTCGGCCATCCGGCTCTCCTCGCTCGTCGTGCGCGGTGCCACGGCGACCGGCAGCAGCGGGTCGGGCAGCACCCACGGCTCGAGCAGCGCGGGGTCCTCGGGGTCGGAGAGGGTGTCGCCGGTCTCCGCGTGCCTGAGCCGGGCGACCGCGACGACGTCGCCGGCGACGGCCCGGGGGACCGCGGTCCCGGTGGCCCCCTGCAGCCGCATCAGCGCGCCGACCCGCTCGTCGACGTCGTGGTCGGGGTGCCAGTCCTCGTGACCGGCCGGGCGCGCGACCAGGTGCCCGGACACGTGCACGGGGGAGTCGGGCGTCAGGGTGCCGGAGAACACCCGGACCAGCGAGACGCGGCCCACGTACGGGTCGGTCGTGGTCCGCACCACCTCGGCGACCAACGGGCCGGCGGCGTCGCACGAGAGCGCCTCGCGGGGCTCACCGGCAGGGGTGGTGACCGGAGGCAGGCGGTGCTCGGCCGGGGCGGGGAACCCACGGACCAGCAGCTCGACGACCTCGGCGACACCCAGCCCGCTGGTGGGGACGCACGGCAGGACCGGGTGGAAGGATCCGCGCGCCACGGCCGTCTCCAGGTCGTCCACCAGCGTGGCCTCATCGACGTCCTCACCGCCGAGGTACCGGTCGAGCAGCGTCTCGTCCTCGGACTCGGCGATGATCCCCTCGACCAGCGCCGCGCGGCGTGAGCTGGTGGCCTCGAGGTGCTGCGCCTCGGCGGGCCGCGCGCTGCGGGCCCCGTCGGCGTACTCGTGGAGGGTGCCGGTGAGGAGACCGATCAGCCCGGCCGGGCTGTCGTCGTCCGCGTGCACGGGAAGGTAGAGGGCCTGGCAGCCCTCGCCGAAGAGGCGCTGGCAGATCTCGACGACGGCCTCGAAGTCCCCGCGCGGCTGGTCGACGTGGGTGACGACGACGGCGCGTGGCATGCCCACCGCGGCGCACTCCTCCCACACCAGGCGGGTGGCCGCGGAGATGCCGTCCACGGCCGAGACGACGAAGAGCGCGGCGTCGGCGGCCCGCAGCCCGGCGCGCAGCTCACCGACGAAGTCGGGGTGCCCCGGGGTGTCGAGCAGGGTGATCCGCACCGGGTCGCCGGCTGTGCCCGCCGCGAGGTCGTCGTCCGCGACCACGGCGTCGGCCACGGCGAGACACACCGACCGCTTGAGGTGCTTCTCGATGTCCTCGTGGTCGGTGACCGTCGTCCCGTCGTCGACCCGGCCCTGGCGCGCGACCGCCCCGGTCCGGGCCAGCACCGCCTCGGCGAGGGTGGTCTTGCCGCCCCCCGGGTGCCCGACGAGGACGACGTTGCGCACGCTCTGCTTGCCGGGCATGGCCCCGAGCCTGGCGCGCCCCTGGCCGACGGCGCAAGGCTGGCGCGCGCTTCATCGCTACGCTCACCGCCGATGCTCAACCGCTACGCGCGCGCGTTCTTCACCAGGCTCTTCGGCCCCGTGGCCGCCGGTCTGCTGCGTCTGGGGGTGAGCCCGGACGCCGTCACGATCGTCGGCACCGCCGGTGTGGCGACCGCCGCCCTGGCGCTCTACCCCACCGGGCACCTGCTCGCGGGGACGCTGGTGATCACGGCCTTCGTGTTCTCCGACACCCTGGACGGGATCATGGCGCGGGCCTCGGGCCGGTCCGGGCCGTGGGGCGCGTACCTCGACTCGACGCTCGACCGGGTCGCCGACGCGGCCGTGTTCGGCGGCCTCGTGCTCTGGTTCACCGGCGGTGGCGACGACCGGCTCACGGGCGTGCTGGCGCTGGCCTGCCTGGTCCTGGGCAGCGTGGTGCCCTACGCCAAGGCCCGGGCCGAGGGCGTGGGGATGACGGCGGACGTCGGCATCGCCGAACGGGCGGACCGGCTCGTCGCGGTGCTGGTCGCCACCGGCCTGGTGGGGCTCGGGCTGCCGGTGGTGGTGCTGACCGTCGTGCTCGCGCTGCTCGCGGTGGCGAGCGCGGTCACCGTGGTGCAGCGGATGCTCGCCGTGCGGCGCCAGGCGCTGGCCCGGTCGTGACCCTCCGGTCTGCGCCGCTGCGTCGTCGGCTGTCCGTGCTGGCCTACCTCGGGGGCTGGCGGGTGGTCCGGGTGCTGCCCGAGCGACTCGCCTACGCGCTGTTCGCCGCGGTGGCCGACGTGGCCTGGCGACGCAGCGGCCGCGGGGTTCGTCGGCTCGAGGCGAACCTGCGCCGGGTGCGGCCGGGTCTGGCGGACGCCGAGCTGAGGTCGCTGTCCCGGGCCGGGATGCGCTCGTACCTCCGGTACTGGTGCGACGCCTTCCGCCTGCCGACGTGGACGCCGGCCCGGGTCGTCGGGACCTGCCGCGCGGTGGGGGACGAGCCCGTGCGCGCGGCGCTGGCCGGCGGACGGGGCGTGGTGATGGCCCTGTCCCACCAGGGCAACTGGGACCACGCCGGGGCCTGGTCGGCTCTCGACCTGGCCCCCGTCACGACCGTCGCCGAGCGCCTGGAGCCGGCCGAGGTCTACGAGGCGTTCCTGGCGTTCCGCGAGCGGCTCGGGATGGAGATCCTGACGCTCGGCGGCGGCGACGTCTTCCGCACGCTGACCCGCCGGCTGCGCGACGGCGGCTTCGTCCCGCTGCTGGCCGACCGCGACCTGACCTCCAGCGGTGTCGAGGTCACGTTCTTCGGCGAGCCCGCGCGAATGGCGGCCGGCCCGGCCGCGCTCGCCGAGCTCACGGGGGCGGCCCTCGTACCGGTCAGCATCTGGTACGAGCGAAGCTCTGCCTCGCCGTCCGGCTGGGGCACGGTCGTGGAGTTCGGCGCCGAGGTGGCCGCCCCCGACCTGCCCGGGCGCCCGGCCCGGGTCGCGGCCATGACCCAGGCGTGCGCCGACGTCCTGGCGGCCGGCATCGACGCCCACCCCGAGGACTGGCACATGCTGCAGAAGGTCTTCGTCGCCGACCTCGGGCCGCGATCCGTGACGGGCCCGGTGGCGACACGATGAGGGTCGGGATCGTGTGCCCCTACTCGTTCGACGTGCCCGGTGGCGTGCAGTTCCACGTCCGGGACCTGGCCGAGCACCTGATCTCGGAGGGGCACGAGGTCTCGGTGCTCGCGCCGGCGGACGACGAGACCCCGGTGCCCGCGTACGTCGCGGCCGCGGGGCGCGCCGTCCCGGTGCCCTACAACGGCTCCGTGGCTCGGGTGACGTTCGGGCCGGTGAGCGCGACGAGGACGCGGCGGTGGCTGGCGGACGGCTCGTTCGACGTCCTGCACATCCACGAGCCGATCACGCCGAGCGTGGCGATCCTGGCGCTGTGGGCCGCGACCGGCCCGATCGTGGCGACCTTCCACACCGCGAACCTGCGGTCGCGGGCGATGCAGGCCGCCTACCCGCTGGTGCGCCCGTTGCTGGAGAAGCTCTCGGCGCGGATCGCGGTCAGCGAGGACGCCCGGCGCACCGTCGTGGAGCACCTCGGCGGCGACGCGGTGGTGATCCCGAACGGCGTGTACGTCGACCGCTTCGCGGCGGCGGCCCCTCGACCGGAGTGGCAGGGGACGGCGGAGGCACCCACCGTGGGCTTCCTGGGCCGGATCGACGAGCCCCGCAAGGGACTCCAGGTGCTGTGCCGCGCGCTGCCTCGGCTCCGGGCGGCGCACCCGGGGCTGCGTGTGCTGGTGGCCGGCCGCGGTGAGCGTGACGACGCGGTGGAGGCCCTGGGCGAGCACGCGGGGTCGGTGCAGTTCCTCGGGTCGGTCTCGGACGACGACAAGGCCGCCCTGCTGCGGTCGGTGGACGTGTACGTCGCACCCCAGACCGCGGGCGAGAGCTTCGGGATCGTGCTGGTCGAGGCGCTGAGCGCGGGCGCGCGGGTCGTCGCGAGCGACCTGGGGGCGTTCCGCCGCGTGCTGGACGGTGGCCGGCTCGGCGTGCTCTTCCCGACCGGGTCCGCCGACGCGCTCGCGGACGCCGTCCTCGGGGTGCTCGCCGACCCCGAGCGGGCCGACGCGATGGCCGCGGCCGGCCAGGCCGGCGTCCGGCGCTACGACTGGCCGACGGTGGCGGCGGACGTGATGGCGGTCTACGAGACCGTCGTGCCGTCGTCCCGCTTCGGTCGTGGCCGGACGCGGGTCGCCGAGGACCCGAGGACGCGCGGCCTGCTCGGCCGGTGGCGCGCGTGAGCGTGCTGGGGTGGGACGTGCCGTCGCTGTGGTTCGCGGTCGTGCTGGTACTGGTCGCGCTCAGCTGGTACCTGGCGGCCTCCGCGAGCCGGCTGGACCGGCTGCACCACCGCGTCGACGGTGCCCGGGGCGCGCTGGAGAACCAGCTGCTGCGCCGGGCCACCGCGGCGGGCGAGCTGGCGGCGTCCGGGCTGCTCGACCCGGCGACCTCCCTGCTGCTGGCCGGCGCCGCGGCCGAGGCGGTGGCGGCGGGCGAGGAGGCCGGTGACCGCCGGGTCGTCGCTCCGACGCTGCCGTGGCCCGGCCCGGAGAGCGAGGCCGAGCGGGAGATGGCGGAGAGCAACCTGTCGCGCTCGCTGCGGGCGGCCCTCGACGACCCGGCGCTCGTCGCGGCGCTGCGCTCCGACCCCCTCGGAGCCTCGCTCGTGTCGTCCCTGGACGCCTCCTGCCACCGCGTCGAGCTGGCCCGGCGGTTCCACAACGACGCGGTCAGCCAGGCGCGCCGGGTCCGTGGCAAGTGGGTGGCGCGCTGGGCCCGCCTGGCCGGGCGGGCCGGACCGCTGAGCACGTTCGAGATGGACGACGCACCTCCGGCGGCGATCCGCGGCTGACCCCGGTCGTACGATGGGGGCATGTCCAGCACGGAGAACCTGAGCAGCACGTCGTCCGAGGTCGGCACCGCACGCGTCAAGCGCGGGATGGCCGAGATGCTCAAGGGCGGCGTGATCATGGACGTCGTCACCGCCGACCAGGCCAAGATCGCCGAGGACGCCGGCGCCGTCGCCGTGATGGCCCTGGAGCGGGTGCCAGCCGACATCCGTTCGCAGGGCGGCGTGGCCCGGATGAGCGACCCGGACCTGATCGACGGCATCGTGTCGGCCGTCTCGATCCCGGTGATGGCCAAGGCGAGGATCGGGCACTTCGTCGAGGCGCAGGTGCTGCAGGCGCTCGGCGTCGACTACATCGACGAGTCCGAGGTGCTGACCCCGGCGGACTACGCCCACCACATCGACAAGTGGGCGTTCACCGTGCCGTTCGTCTGCGGCGCCACGAACCTGGGCGAGGCGCTGCGCCGGCTCACCGAGGGCGCGGCGATGATCCGCTCGAAGGGCGAGGCCGGCACCGGCGACGTCTCCAACGCCACCACGCACATGCGCACGCTGCGCGGCTCGATCGCGCGCCTGACCTCGATGAGCCCCGACGAGCTGTACGTCGCCGCCAAGGAGCTGCAGGCGCCGTACGAGCTGGTGGCCGAGGTCGCCCGCACGGGCAAGCTGCCCGTCGTCCTGTTCACCGCCGGCGGGATCGCGACCCCGGCCGACGCGGCGATGATGATGCAGCTCGGTGCCGAGGGCGTGTTCGTCGGCTCCGGCATCTTCAAGTCCGGGAACCCGGCCGAGCGGGCCGCCGCGATCGTCAAGGCCACGACGTTCTTCGACGACCCCGACGTCATCGCCAAGGTCTCGCGTGGGCTGGGCGAGGCGATGGTCGGGCTCAACGTCGACTCGATCCCCGAGCCCCACCGCCTGGCCGACCGCGGCTGGTAGCTCGCCCCCTGACTGCGTCCTCTGTGCACGTTGCGTTGTCTCAAGCGGCTTTGAGGGTGCGCAAAGTGCACAGAGGTCGCGTAGTCACCAGGCGCGGGATGGGCGCGGGCGGCGGAAGTCGGCGTCTTCGAGGTCATTCCGCGGCCGCAACCCGCTCAGCGCGCAGACCTCGCGGAGCACGGCCGGGCGCTGCGACCACACCGACGTGCGGTCGTAACGCAGCAGCGGCATCCCCCCGATCGCCGTCACCCTGTTCTCGCGGCGTCGATCCAGGCCCTGCTGGTCGTCGTCCTCGTGGTATCGGCCGTCGTACTCGGCCCCGACCGTCTGGCGACTTCCGAGCACCGTCAGGTCGGGTATCCCGAGCACGACGTCACGGTCATCGAGCAGCGGCACGTTGACGAGTGGCTCCGGCAGCCCGGCCAGGACCATCACCATCCGCAGCCGGGACTCGCCGGGCGAGCGCGCGGCAGCGTTGGCGAGGTTGAGCGCGACCCTGGTCTGCCGCACGGCCGGCCACCGGCGACGGTCTGCCGCGTAGACGCTCAGGGTGAGGAGGTCCAGCGCCCCGGCCCAGCCGAACGCGTCGGCGACGACCACCGCCTCGACCAGGCCGCGCTCGCGCATCAGGTCGAAGCACGTGCGCACCGGGGACAGCAGCCGTACCCCGCCCCGCTCGATGATGTCGTGGTCCAGGACCGAGATACCGGCGATGGGCCCCCGCCAGTCCGCGCTGCCCCGAAGCGTCAGGCGGCGACGGTTCACGGCGTTGTCCCGGCCGGATCCCGTCAGCGAGGTGGTCACCTCCCACGGCACCGGCCGGCCCGGCGCCGGCACCCAGGCTCCGTGCGCCCAGGCCGCCGTCCGACCGGCCACGACGTCCCCCGGCCGCAGCCGCAGCGAGAGGGCCTGGGCCCGGACATCGGCTCCGACCTCGACGTCGCGATGAACATAGACGCCGCGCAGCAACGGCACCCACACGGTCGAGCGGAGCTGTCCCTTGGTGAGCAGGTGCTTCTCGACCGCCTCCCTACCGAGGAACGGGGCGTGTCGGAGCTCATCGGGGACCATCGCTGCGGTCGGCATGTCGCGACTTCAGCGTGAGCGGCGCCGATGGTCGAGGGAGGCCGAAGCACCTGTGGACGGACCGGACACCACGCCGCCCTGTGGACGGGACGTGAAGCACAGCCGCGAGCGCTCGGCGTCCTCTGTGCATCTTGAGCGCCCTCATCGGCGTCCGAGACCACGCAACGCGCACAGAGAACGCATGCGGGTGGTTGGGGACGAGGTCAGGTGACCATCGAGCGGCTCGTGTAGCGCTGGTCGAGGTGCTCGTCGGCGTCGAGCAAGGCGCGCAGGTGCCGCGCCGCGGCGAGCGCGTCGGCGTGCGTGACGTAGAGCGGGGCGAAGCCCAGGCGGACGACGTCCGGCTCGCGGAAGTCGCCGACGACGCCGCGCGCGATCAGGGCCTGGACGACGGCGTACGCCTGCGGGTGCCGCAGCGCCACCTGCGAGCCGCGGCGGTCGTCGTCCCGCGGGGTGGCGATCTCGACCTCGGGCAGCAGCGCGTCGACGCAGTCGACGAAGAAGCTCGTCACCGACACCGACGCGGCCCGGACGTCGGCCATCTCCAGGCCGTCGTAGGCGTGCAGCGCGGACTCCAGCGCGAGCAACGAGATCAGCGGGGGCGTGCCGACCCGGGCGCGGTCGATGCCGGGTGCCGCCTGGTACTCACCGGTCATCGCGAACGGCCGGGCGTGGCCGTGCCAGCCCTGCAGCGGGTTCTCGAAATCGGGCTGGTGCCGGCTCGCGACGTAGGTGAAGGCCGGGGCGCCCGGGCCGCCGTTGAGGTACTTGTATCCGCAGCCCACCGCGAGGTCGGCCGCGTGCCGGTCGAGCTGGACGTCGACGGCGCCGGCCGAGTGGCACAGGTCCCAGAGCGACAGGGCGCCGGCGGCGTGCGCTGCCTCGGTGAGGGCGCGGGCGTCCCAGAGCTCGCCGGTGCGGTAGTCGACCTGCGAGAAGGAGACCAGCGCGACGTCGTCCGCCCTCTCCGCGACCGCGGTCGGCATGTCCGGGACCCTCGCGAGCACTACCTCGAGCCCGGCCAGC
>Ga0209587_1000541_pt1 | contig 18557 bp, 19 predicted proteins | sample NGEPerD_2_FD_184512 | JGI IMG/M metagenome (GOLD analysis project Ga0209587, IMG submission 184512) | Arctic peat soil microbial communities from the Barrow Environmental Observatory site, Barrow, Alaska, USA - NGEE PermafrostL1-D... | ecosystem: Environmental > Terrestrial > Soil > Wetlands >... | reverse complement strand
CCCTTGGCACCGTGGACCCTGGAGCGGTCGATGAGGTCCGCGCGAGCGAAGGTTCCGGCTCTGCAGCCCGGGTTCCGCTACCACGACCTGAGGCACTATTTCGCCTCGCTGCTGATCGCCAGTGGCACCGACGTGAAGGTCGTCCAGGGGCGGCTGCGGCACGCGGGCGCGGAGACCACCTTGGACACCCATGGTGCGTCGCGTGACGGCGCATCCTGGGCGCAAAGGGGAGCCGGAATGACGCGGCTCTGCGAACGCCCGGCTCGCGGCATGTCCGGATGTTCGCGTTGCTGGATCCAGCAGGGGTGCGAGCCTTCATGCTGAACCCCCCTCGTGTTGCCCCCGATTGCAGGCGAATCGACGCTTGACTTCGAGTGTCCTGTCCAGATGGTCCGTGCAAATAGTCTAGACCGGCATGGAGCAGAAGGTCTCAGTCAGTCCCAGAACACCCGGTCGACCACCTGACGAGCCCGTCGGGTGGCACGCAGGTAGTCGTTGAGCAGCTCGTCGGACTCGCCTGGCTCATATCCACAGATGTACGCCACGGCCGCACGCTCTCGTGCATCGCGCGGCAGCGAGTCGAAGGACCGGCCCCGGACCTGGGTGACAGCATTGCGCAGACGGCTGGCGATCGACCATGCCGCGGACAACGAGTCGCGGTCCTCCGATGAGATCAGGTCGGCGTCCACTGCCGCCGCAAGAGCGTCCAGCGTGCGGGTGGTGCGCATCGCCACCACGTTCCCGGCGTACTGCATCTGCAGAAGCTGGACGGTCCACTCCACGTCAGCCAGCCCGCCCCGGCCCAGCTTGAGATGAGTCGCGGGGTCGGCGCCCCGAGGCAGCCGCTCGGCGTCGACGCGGGACTTGATGCGGCGGATCTCCCTGATGTCGTTGTCGGTGATCCCGTCTGCGGGGAAACGAAGGGGGTCGATGAGTTCGGTGAACCGCCGGCACACGTCCCGATCGCCGATCCTGGCCTCGGCTCGCAACAGTGCTTGGGCCTCCCAGACCAGTGACCACTTCGCGTAGTAGGCGGCATAGGAGTCGAGCGAACGAACCAGCGGCCCCTGCTTCCCCTCGGGTCGCAGTCCAGCGTCCACCTCGAGGGCGGGGTCCGTCCCGGGCAGCGCGAGCAGGCGCCTCAGCTCGTTGACCACGTCATGCGCAGTCCGCATCGCCTCCTGGCTGGCAGCGCCATCGACAGGTTCGTGGACGAACATGACATCCGCATCGCTGCCGTAGCTGAGCTCGTCGCCACCGAACCGGCCCATCGCGACGATGGCCACCCGCACCGGAAGCGTCGAGCGTCGCTCGGCCTCGATCGCCGCGCGAGCCACCGCCAGTCCCGTCTCCAGTGTGGCTGCGGTCACCACCGTGAGGGCTCGGCCGACTCCTGCGACGTCGAGCTGTCCGCTCAGGTCGGCCACGGCGATGCGGAACAGCTCACGACGTCGGATGGCACGCACCGCCTGGATACCCTCGACCGGGTCGGTCTGCCGGAGGCCGGCCGCGGACATCTCCTTCTCCACGGCCTCCCTGCTCAGCGGGACGAGGCCGCCCTTCTCACCCAGGATGGCAACCCCTTCTGGTGCACGCTGCAACAAGTCGGTGGCGTACCGGCTCGAGGCCAGCACCAGCGCCAGCTGCTGCGCGACCTCACCCTCGTCGCGAAGCAGCCGGAGATACCAGTGTGTTGAGCCCAGCGCCTCGGAGATCCGTCGGAAACCCAGAAGTCCGGCATCGGGGTTCGGGGCGTCGGCGAACCAGGCGAGCATGGCCGGCAGCAGGGTGCGCTGGATGGCGGCGGTGCGAGACACTCCTCTGGTCAGGGCCTCGAGGTGTCGAAGGGCCGCCACCGGATCCTCGTACCCGAGCGCCGCCAGGCGTTCTCCGGCGGCATCGGCGGTGAGCCTCGCCTCGTCGCTGGGCAACCTGGCCACGGCAGCGAGCAACGGTCGGTAGAACAGCTTCTCGTGAAGCCGTCGCACTTCCTTGATGTGCTGCTTCCACTGCCTGTTGAGCTCGTTGACCGGGTCCTTCATGAAGCCCATCGCCCGCGCTAGATGTCGCAGCGACTCATCGTCCTCCGGCACTACATGGGTACGCCGCAGCCGGGAGAGCTGCAGCCGGTGCTCCAAGGTGCGCAGGAACTTGTACGCCGAGTCGAGGGAGGCGCCGTCGTCACGCCCGACGTACCCCCGCCGCGTCAGCTCTGCCAACGCGCTCAGTGTTGCGGGGCAACGAACCTCCTCGTCAGCGCGGCCGTGGACCATCTGCAGCAGCTGCACGGCGAACTCGACGTCGCGCAGGCCACCTGAGCCGAGCTTGATCTGGCGTTCGGCCTGCGAGGCGGGGATGTGGTCGCGCACCCGGCGGCGCATTGCCTGCACATCGGCGACGAACCCCTCACGCTCCGCGGCTGACCAGACCATCGGCGCGATGGTCTCGCAGTAGGCCTTGCCGAGCGGCAGGTCACCGGCGACCGGGCGCGCCTTGAGCAGCGCCTGGAACTCCCAGGTCTTGGCCCACCGCTCGTAGTAGCCCTGGTGGCTGGCCAGCGTCCGAACGAGTGGACCCGACTTGCCCTCCGGCCGCAGCGCAGCGTCGACGGGCCAGATCGTCCCTTCTGCGGTCTGGTCGGAGCAGATGCGCATCAGGCTCGACGCCAACCGGGTGGCAGTGCGGAGGGCCGCGCCCTCCTCATGTCCTTCGCTCGGCTCAGCGACGAAGATGACATCCACGTCGCTGACGTAGTTGAGCTCGCGACCCCCGCATTTGCCCATCGCGATCACCGCGAGGCGGCACGAGGAAGGCTCGTCGACCGTGCTCCTGGCCACGGCCAACGCCGCGTCCAGAGTCCCAGCGGCCAGGTCTGACAGCTCGGCGGCCACGTCGTCGACGCGTACGCCGTGCGCCAGGTCCCGCGACGCCAGCGAAACCAGCAGCCTGCGGTACTCGACGCGCAGGGCGTCGACGGCTTCCTCGTCGGGAAGCCGTGAGACCGGGGCGTCAGCCGCCGGGTCGGCGCCCACGGCCCGCAAGAGAGATGCCCGCAATGCGAACGCCGGGGGCCGGGTCGAACCCAGGTGCGGGTCGGTCAGGTCCTGCCAGTGTTCTGGGTGACGGAGCAGATGGTCGGCCAACGCCGAGCTCGCCCCCAGCACCAGGAGCAGGCGCATCGCGAGGCCCTCATCGTCCATGAGCTGCGCCGGCAGCCGGTCGTCACGGTCGGCTAGATCCGCGAGGTAGGCGGCCGCCTGGTCGGGGTCGGCGGTCGCCGCCAGCAGGTTGACTAGCGGTCCACCAGCCTCACCCAGTCGGTCGAGCGCGCGCGCTGACCCGTCGGCATCCTGGAAACCGAGGCGCGCCAATGTCCCGGCGGCGGTGCTCACCCTGCTCACGTGGAACCGGCCGTCCCCCGCGAGAGCTCGGCAAACCTGGTGGCCAGGGCTCGCCAGCCCTGCAGCTCGTCGTGCGCAGCGGCCACCTCCGCGACGTACTCGTCCACATCGACCCCGCGTTCCCACACCGCGTCGCGGTCGTCATCCGCCCACTGCGCGACGATCTCCTCACCCAGCTCGGGGTGCCACTGCACGCCCCACATGTGGGGCGCGAAGGCGACCGCCTGCACCTCTGCGCGTGCTGTCTCAGCGAGTACGACGGACCGGGCGGGAAGAGTGCGTACGACGTCGTCGTTCCACTGCACCGCCCCCCGCAGTCCGGTCAGTGAAGCGAACAGCGGGTCGTCATCTGCGGCGGGGAGCCACTCCACGGGAAGCACACCGATCTGCTGGCCATGCGGGTTCCGGTAAACCTCCCCACCGAGCCCGACGGTGATCAACTGGAGCCCGAGACAGATGCCGAGTGTGGGCGTGGAGTCCTCGACGGCGCTGCGCACCAATGACTTCACGCCGGTCAGCCACGGGTGGTCCGCGTCGGCGTAGGCATCCATTGAGCCACCCAGCACGACCATGCTCGCGTGCTCGGTCAGGTCGGCGGGTAGCGGGTCGCCGAGGTACGGCCGTCGTACGTCGAGCTGGCAGTCGGCTTCGCTGAGCCAGTCGCCCATCCAACCCGGCGGGCACTGAGCCTCATGCTCGACGACGAGGACCGGCTGAAGTTTTGGCATCTGCACCGTCAAAGCTGCGGCAGCATCATGTCGCGTTCGTACGTCGAGACCTGGCTGCGGTACTCCGCCCATTCGGCGCGCTTGTTGCGCAGGAAGAAGTCGAAGACGTGCTCGCCCAGGGTCTCGGCGAGCAGCTCACTCTTCTCCATCACAGCGATGGCCTCGTTCAGGCTGTGCGGAAGCGGGTCGATCCCCAGCGACGTGCGTTCGCGGTCGTTGAGCGACCAGACGTCGTCCTCGGCCTCGGGAGGCAGGTCGTAGTCCTCCGCGATGCCCTTCATCCCCGCGCCGAGCACGGTGGCGAACGCCAGGTAGGGGTTGCACGCCGAGTCGATGGTGCGCAGCTCGACCCGGGTGGACTGACCCTTGTTCGGCTTGTACATCGGCACCCGGATCATCGCCGACCGGTTGTTGTGACCCCAGCAGATGAACGACGGAGCCTCTCCACCACTGATCAGCCGCTTGTAGGAGTTGACCCACTGGTTGGTGATCGCGGTGATCTCCGAGGCATGGCGCAGGATCCCGGCGATGAACTGGCGGCCGACCTTCGACAGCTGGTACTCCGAGCCGGCTTCGAAGAATGCGTTGCGGTCACCTTCGAACAAGGAGACGTGCGTGTGCATGCCCGAACCGGGGTGCGAGGTGAACGGCTTGGGCATGAACGTGGCCCAGATCCCCTGCGAGAGCGCCACCTCGCGGACTACGGTCCGGAAGGTCATCACGTTGTCCGCGGTCGAGAGGGCATCGGCGTAGCGCAGGTCGATCTCCTGCTGCCCCGGGCCGCCCTCGTGGTGGCTGAACTCCACCGAGATGCCCATCGACTCGAGCATCGTGATGGCTTCGCGCCGGAAGTCCGAGCCCATGCTCTGCGCGGTGTGGTCGAAGTATCCGCTGCGGTCCACCGGCTCCGGCTCCACGCCCGGCCTCGGGGTGTCCTTGAACAGGTAGAACTCGACCTCGGGGTGGGTGTAGAACGTGAACCCGTTCTCTGCGGCCCTCGACAGGGTGCGCTTGAGCACATACCGCGGGTCGGCGTACGACGGGGAGCCGTCCGGCATCGAGATGTCGCAGAACATCCGTGCCGTGCTCGGCCCCTCCCCCCTCCAGGGCAGGATCTGGAACGTCGACGGGTCGGGCTTCGCGAGCATGTCGGCCTCGTAGACGCGCGCGAACCCCTCGATCGCGGAACCGTCGAAGCCGATTCCCTCCGAGAACGCTCCCTCGAGCTCCGCGGGGGCGATCGCGACCGATTTCAGGTAGCCGAGCACGTCGGTGAACCACAGCCGCACGAAGCGGACCTCTCGCTCCTCCAGTGCGCGGAGAACGAAGTCTTCCTGCTTGCCCATTCCAGCCCTTCCTGGCCTTCCGGTGGTCAGTTTCAACCTATCCGATCGGGTTACCCTGCACCTGTGCCCCAGCTGCGACTCGCCCTTGCCCAGGTGAACCCCACGGTCGGCGACCTCGATGGCAACGCCGCGCTCGTGCTCGCGTGGGCGAAGCAGGCCAGGGAGGCGGGGGCACACGTGGCCGCCTTTCCCGAGCTGGTGCTCAACGGATACCCGGTTGAGGACCTCGCTCTGCGCTCCTCGTTCGTCGATGCCTCACGGGCGGCGCTGGACACGCTGGCGGACGACCTGGTCGACGGCGGAATGGCCGAACTGGTCTGCGTGGTCGGCTACATTGACAGGTGCCCCGAGACCAGCGACGCTTCGACCAGCTCAGGACAACACCGACTGGGTGTCCCGAAGGGGGCGCCACAGAACTGCGCCGCGGTCATCCACCACGGCAAGGTGGTCGCCCGCTACGCCAAGCACCACCTCCCGAACTACGGGGTCTTCGACGAGGCTCGCTACTTCGTGCCCGGTGACACCACGCAGATCATCCAGGTGCACAGCGTTGACGTGGCGATCTGCATCTGCGAGGACCTTTGGCAAGATGGTCCGTCGGCCAACGCCAAGGCCGCGAACGCCGGCCTGCTGCTGGTGCTCAACGGGTCGCCGTTCGAGGCCGACAAGGACGACGTCCGTCTCGAGCTGGTCGCTCGCCGGGCGGCCGAGGCCGAATGCACCCTCGCCTACGTCAACATGGTCGGTGGCCAGGACGAGCTGGTCTACGACGGTGACTCGATCGTCGTGGATGCAAAGGGTACGACGCTTGCTCGTGCCACGCCGTTCGCCGAGGAGCTGCTCGTCGTCGACCTGGACCTTCCTGCGGCGACACCCGAGATGCCCGACGAGTCCCAGATGCATGACGGGCTCAAGGTTGCCCGCGCGATCATCAGCAGCGAGCCGGTGCCGGAGTACGACCCCCTGCCGTCCCCGATCACCGAGCGGGTCCCCGACCAGGCTGAGGTCTACCAGGCGATCGTGCTGGGTCTGCGCGACTACGTGCGCAAGAACGGCTTCGAAAGTGTGCTGCTCGGCATGTCCGGTGGCATCGACTCCACGCTGGTAGCCGCGCTCGCCTGCGACGCGATCGGCGCGCAGAACGTCTACGGTCTCTCCAACCCCAGCGACTTCTCCAGCGATGCCTCCAAGACCGACGCCGCTGAGCAGGCCCGGCGCACCGGACTCAACCTCGACACGGTGGCCATCGCGCCGATGGTCGAGGCCTTCCAAGGCTCCCTTCACCTGGAGGGTCTCGCGCTGGAGAACCTGCAGGCACGGATCCGCGCAGTCATCTGGATGGGGTTGTCCAACCAGCACGGCCATCTCGTGCTTGCGTGCGGGAACAAGAGCGAGCTCGCGGTCGGCTACTCCACGATCTACGGCGACGCGGTAGGCGGCTTTGCGCCGCTGAAGGACGTGTTCAAGACGCAGGTCTGGCAGCTCGCGAGGTGGCGCAACGCTGCGGCTGAGCGACGAGACGAGAGGCCTCCGATCCCCGAGGACGTGATCACCAAGGAACCGAGTGCGGAGCTTTCCCCTGGCCAGAAGGACAGCGACTCGCTGCCGCCGTACTCCTTGCTCGATGAGATTCTCGACGACTACATCGAGAAGGACCACGGCTCGGCACGGCTCGTCGCCGACGGTTTCGACAGGGAGCTGGTGGAGAAGGTGCTGCGGCTGGTCGACCGTGCGGAGTACAAACGTCGCCAGTACCCCCCAGGGCCGAAGGTCTCCGCACGCAACTTCGGCCGCGACCGCCGGCTGCCGATCACGAGTCAGTGGCGCGAGGTTGCTCCGCCCGACTAGCGCCCCCGGTTGGTCGAGCCTGTCGAGACCACCACCCAGGGCCCCGGTTGGTCGAGCCTGTCGAGACCACCACCCAGGGCCCCCGGCTGCCCGGTCACCTTCCGGGACGGGACTAACCTGGGAGGTGGTCCGGGGACTCCACGAGGGAGCCTCGAGAACGCAGTGGAGGATGACGTGAGCGAGACAACCGCCCCCTACGGCAGCGGCCCGGCAGAGTCGTCCGGCACACCTGTGAAGCGGGTCCGAACCCACCACTTGCGTGCCATGAAGGAGCGTGCGGAGAAGTGGGCGATGCTCACCGCCTACGACCAGTACACCGCCGCGACTTTTGACGAGGCCGGCATCCCGGTGATGCTCGTGGGCGACTCCGCCTCCAACAACGTGTTCGGCAACGAGACCTCCCTGCCGATCACGGTGGACGAGCTGATTCCCCTCGTGCGTGCGGTGACCCGGTCCGCGCACCGCGCACTGGTCGTCGCGGACCTGCCCTTCGGCTCCTACCAGGCATCGGCCGAGCAGGCCTTCCACACCTCGGTCCGGTTCATGAAGGAGGCGAACGCGCACGCGGTCAAGCTCGAGGGCGGTGACGAGATGGTGCCGCAGGTCGAGCTGCTCACGAGGTCGGGCATTCCGGTGATGGCACACATCGGTTTCACCCCGCAGTCCGAGCACAACCTCGGCGGCTACCGTGTCCAGGGCCGTGGCGCAGCCGCACAACGGCTGGTCTCCCAGGCCAAGGCGCTCGAAGCCGCCGGCGCGTTCGCGTTGGTCATGGAGATGGTCCCTGGCGACGTAGCGGCCGAGATCACCCAGACCTTGTCCATCCCCACGATCGGGATCGGCGCAGGTGTCCACTGCGACGCGCAGGTGCTGGTGTGGCAGGACATGGCCGGGCTGCGGACCGGTCGTCTGCCGAGGTTCGTCAAGCAGTACGCCGACCTGCACGGCGTACTACTGAAGGCCGCTCAGGACTACGCGGCAGATGTCGCCGCGGGCACCTTCCCCGCCGACCAGCACACGTTTTGAGCAGCTCGTCGATCACAACAGCATCGCCGCGAACCACACGCCGATCGCGACAACTGGAAGCGCGATGACGCGATAGGGCCGGGTCATGAACCAGCGGCAGCTGAGGATGAAAAGTACCAGCCACACCACCGGCAGTACGACGACGGAGACCACGTCGCGCAGCACGACCGCCGAGTAGGCGTAGAGGAAAAACGCAACCGCCATACCGCCCACACCGATCCATGAGCCAGATTGTTCCAAGTTGGTTTTCACACGCTCACGCCACCTTCCTCGACAGTGTTCGGCGTTGTTTCCCCAACGGACAAAGGGCTTTCACCAATTCACGTGTCACAACGAAACGGGATCCCCTGTCTTTGCTGGCTTGCGACACGCGTGAAGAGTTTCGCGTTGCTGTTTACGCGCCGCCTCAATGTTGTCAAGATCATATTCGGGGCGACCTAACTGGCCGTCCGCTACACAGGAAAGCACCGACGCTCGGTCGGGCTCCCATCGGACCAGGAGGCACAGTGGCTGCAACAAAGAAGTCCGCGGCGAGGAAATCACCCGCCAAGAAGACCACCACGGCGGCAAGGAAGTCGCCGGCGAAAAAGACCACCACCACGTCATCGGCCAAGAAGCGTCCGGCGAAGAAGACCAGCACAGCGAAGAAGAGCGCCGCCAAGAAGGTCGGCGCAGCCAAGAAGGGCGCCGCCAAGAAGTCACCCGCTCAGAAGGCCGCGACAACGAGGGCCACCAAGAAGGCTGCCGCCACCAGGACCAAGAAGAAGGCTGCCGCCACTAGGTCCGCCAACAAGGCCGCCACCACTAGGGCCACCAACAAGGCCGCCACCACTAGGGCCACCAAGAAGGCCGCCGCCACTAGGGCCACCAAGAAGGCCGCCAAGAGTTAGGTCACGAGCACCTGGGTTTCGGCACGGCTATGCCTCCGCGACCTGCGGGGGCATCGCCACGTCAGTCCTCGAGAGCGTCGTCGTTCCACGCCGGGTCGTTGTCCCACTCCTCGTTGCGCTCCTCGACCTTCTCGAGTGCGCGAGCAGCCTCGGCCTCGGATCGGTAGGGCCCGAGCCGGTCCGCGTTCTTACAGCCTCCGGCGTGTTCGACGCGGTGGTGCGTGAGGCAGAACCAGTATTCGTCGTCCATTCGTCTCGCCCCTTTCTGGTCGGCCCGGACGGGTTGACCCGACGTGATGATGCCCGGCGCCAAAGAACCTACACTCGGGTGCGTGACTGCCATAGCTCCTGCCACGATCTCGCCTCGGCGCCCGGTGCCCGAGCACATCGAACGCCCGGAGTACGTCGACAAGGACGCGCCAGCGGCTTACACCGGCTCGGAGGTGAAGGACGCCGAGACCATCGCGCGGATGCGTATCGCCGGGCAGATCGGGGCGCAGGCGCTCCAACTGGTGGGAAAGCACGTCGAACCCGGTGTCACCAGTGACGAGCTCGACCGGATCGGGCACGAGTTCCTGTGCGACAACGGTGCGTACCCGTCCACGCTCGGCTACAAGCACTTCCCCAAGTCGTTGTGCACGAGTGTGAACGAGGTGATCTGCCACGGCATCCCCGACAGCCGAGTGGTCGAGGACGGTGACATCGTGAACATCGACATCACCGCCTACATCGGGGGCGTCCACGGCGACACCAATGCCACGTTCCTCGCGGGCGAGGTTGACGAGGAGAGCCGACTGCTTGTCGAGCGCACCGAAGAGTCGCTAAGTCGAGCGATCAAGGCCGTCAAGCCGGGGCGCCGGATCAACGTGATCGGGCGCGTCATCGAGTCCTACGCCAAACGCTTCGGCTACGGGGTCGTGCGCGACTTCACCGGACACGGAGTCGGTCCCGCCTTCCACTCGGGGCTGATCGTGCCCCACTACGACGAGCCGCACTACGACACCGTCATCGAGACCGGGATGACGTTCACGATCGAGCCGATGCTCTGCCTTGGAACCTACGACTGGGACATGTGGGACGACGACTGGACGGTCGTCACCAAGGACCGCAAACGCAGTGCCCAGTTCGAGCACACCCTGCTGGTCACCGACAGCGGTGCCGAGATCCTTACCCTGCCCTGAGTGGTCCTCGCTGCTCAGAGTCAGACCGGGGAGGCAGATGGACGTTCGGCGGCCGCCACGGCATGGTTGTGCACATGGCGAACGAGGAGGACGTTCGGCGCGTGTGCCTATCGCTGGGGGGCGTGACTGAACGCCCGAGCTGGGGACAGCCGGCATGGTTCGCCCGCACGCTGATGGCGCGGATGTGGGAGGACGGTGTGGTCACGGTGAAGACCGAGGAACGCGACGTGCTCGCCGGTTCAGATCCTGACACGTACTTCTGGACCCCGCATCACGACCGCTCCCCGAACCTGGTGCTGGTGCGGCTCGACACGGTGGCCGCTGACGAACTGACCGAGCTCCTGCAGGAGTCCCACCGGCTCGCATCGAGGCGATGACGTTTCGCCGCGTCGTCGGCGGCGTGATAGGCCCGCTACCGCACCAGGGCGTCAGGTGACGGTGTGAGCGCTGTCCTCGCGGACGGCGGCGGCGATGTCAACGAGCTCGCTGCGGGTCGGCCCTGAGCTGTACGCCGGGCGCCAACCGGACTCATAGACGGCACGGGCCAGCGGCTCGACGGGGTCGAGGGATGAGGGCGGTTCGAACATGGCGAGGTAGCCCGTGATCTGCTCACCGATCCGGGGGGCCATCGTGGCCGCGGTCAGGATCAGGTCCGACGGCATCCTCCGGGTGAGGTCGATGTCGCCGCCCTTCCAGCGACGGACGAGATCTCCGTCCAAGTGCGTGTGGTCGAGCACCCACGGCAGCATGTGGTCCTCGCACCATGCGTCGAACGACTCGGCCACCAGGGCGGGGTCGGGCCCGGTGTCGAGCAGGGCGAGCAGTTGGCGGACCTGCAAGAAGGTGGTTGCCACGCCGCGACCGAATGTGGGGGTGGTGGTCGCGACCGCGTCGCCCACGCTCACCAGTCCTGGCAGAGCAGGTCGCCCGTCAAGGCCTCGTTGTCCGCGATACGCGTTGCGGAGCGGACCGCCGGGAAGCACGTTGGTGACCGGCACGGCGCGCGCCGGGTCGGTCCATTCGTCAAGCCCGGGGATTGCCCGGGCTCGGCCCCGTCAGTAGACGATACTGGCGGTCGACGTACGCCATCCCGCACAAGCCGCCGACGGTCGAGGGTGCCCGCAGCTCGTCTGCGGCGCGGCCCGACCGGCCGGATGCGTCCACTACCAGGTCGGCCTCGAGTGGAGCACCGTCGACGATCTTCCCGCGGACCGGCCCTCCCGACGACAGCAAGCCGTCGACGTGCCCCTTCCGAACCGACAGGCCCGCGACGGTGTCCGCAGTTTCCCGCAGCGCTCGTTCGAAGGTGTCCCGTCGAGACCGGTGTCCACCCGGGACCGGCCCCAAGACGGGTATGTCGAGGGTGATCGGCACGGCACCATGAGCCAGCCACGCGGCGTACGCCGCCGGCCACACCTCTTCCAGGACCTGACCCACCTGCGGCCGGAAGCCGTGCGCGTGGTGGAACTGCATCACCCCGCGCCGTGCCCAACGGCCCTGTGGCGGCGGGCCGGCATCGCGGTCCACCGCGACGACCGCGTGGCCGCGGGCGGCAGGGCGCTCCCAACGAGCAGACCGGCCGGGCAGGCTCCGACAAGGGCGACCCGCATGTCGACCTCCCGAACCGGAGTCTAGTTCCTAGACTTCCCTGCCCCGAGCGTCCGGCAGTGCAGGCGATACTCGCCGAGCGGGACCCGGGCCGGCTGGTTCGGATGTGGGTCGACATCCTGCTGGAGGTGGGCGCGCGGCGACACCGATCGGGGCCGTCGTCCTCGCCGCGGCCCACGTCGATACCGATGCGCGTCCCTGAGGGACAGTATCCGCAGCGAAAGCCTGACCGGCGCCACCGCGTTCGTCCCCCACCTCGCCGGCACCGGCGGCCTGCGCAGAATGTCAGCATCGAACGTGGAGCCGACACCTGTTGGGCGCTGGTCAACTCCCTGCTCCCACACCTTCTCGTGACCACCCGCGGCTGGTCGCTGGAGGAGTACGGCGAGTGGCTGGTGCGCGTGGTCTCGACGATGCTCTCGAGCCGGAGCCTTCCGTGACCTCGTAGCCGAGCCCGACCGTCCGGGACCGCGCACCAGCGGCTGAGGCGCGGGGACACGGCGCCGGACTCCACCCCCGCGGAACTCGCAACTTCGCCCGAGGTGTGGACGCTCTACAAGCGTTATGCCGCTTGCGAACCGTCCATAACCTTGGCAAAGAATCATCCGGCCCGCCGAGCTGGGTCTTCAAGGTGATCTTCTGCGTCTTCACCGTCATCGGTGCCTCGTTGTCGCTGGGACCGGTGATCGGGTTCTCCGACGCGATGATCTTCATGATGTCGATCGCGAATGTGATCGGCCTCTACATCCTGGTCAAGACACTCAGGAACGAGGTCAAGGGACATCGCACGCGGGTGGCGTCCGGAGAGTTCGCCCGCGTGCATGAGGTCCCGAGAACGTGACCCTCGAGCCTAGGTCCTCCAGGCGAAGGGGTGACCGGATCGGCCCTCGAGGTCCATGATGGCTCCAGCGATACCGAGTCCCGATCAGTTGCCCACCTGAGTCACCGGAGCCGAGGAGACCCCCATGACGACGACCGAGACCGTCGATTCCGCATCGAAGGGGACCCGGTGGGCCTTCCTCACTGACGGGCCACCGATCCGCAAGCCGGTCTTCTACTCGGCGGTGATCGGAGTCCTGGTCATGGCGACGTGGGCAATCTTCGCGCCCGATCAGGCCGAGTCGGTGATCGGAGACGCGGTAGCCCGGGTCGTGGCCTGGTTCGGGTGGTTCTACGTCCTACTGACCACCGCGGTGCTGGTGTTCGTGCTCTACCTGGCCATCTCTCGCTACGGCTCCATCAAGCTCGGTCCCGACCACTCCAAGCCGCAGTTCTCCACGTTCGCCTGGGCCTCGATGCTGTTCGCTGCCGGCATCGGCACCGACGTGATGTTCTACGCGGTCGCCGAGCCGGTCAGCCAGTACCTGGCGCCACCGACCGGAGACCCCGAGACCATCGCGGCCGCACGCGAGGCGACGGTGTGGACCCTGTTCCACTACGGGATCTCAGGCTGGGGCCTCTACGCGTTGATGGGGATGGCGCTGGGCTACTTCACCTACCGGCTGAACCTGCCGCTCGCGGTGCGATCGGCTCTGTACCCGATCTTCGGGCGCCGCGTCGACGGCGGGCTCGGTCACGCCGTCGACACCGCCGCCGTGCTCGGCACCATCTTCGGGGTCGCGACCAGCCTGGGCATCGGGGTGGTGTTCCTCAACCAGGGTCTCAACATCCTGTTCGACGTGCCCGTGGGAATCGGCGCCCAGATCGGCCTCGTCGTCGTCGCCGTGGCGATGGCTGCCATCTCGGCCACCACGGGTGTCGACAAGGGCATCCGGTTCCTGTCCCAACTCAACGTCATCCTGGCCCTGGGTCTCGCCGCCTACGTCCTGATGACAGGCCGCACGAGCTTCATCCTCAACGCCGTCGTCATGAACATCGGCGACTACGCCCAGACCTTCCCACGCAAGACGATGGAGACCTTCGCATTCGACGGCGCGACCGAGTGGATGTCGCTCTGGACCCTGTTCTTCTGGGCCTGGTGGATCGCCTGGGCGTCCTTCGTGGGACTGTTCCTGGCCCGGATCTCCCGCGGCCGAACCATCCGGCAGTTCGTCGCCGGGACGATGATCATCCCCTTCACCTACATCGTCATGTGGATCTCGATCTTCGGCAACGCCGCCCTCGACCGGATCCGCGGCGGAGACGACGCGTTCGCCGATGCCGCGCTGGCCTCCCCCGAGGCGGGCTTCTACTCGTTGCTGGAGGAATACCCCCTCTCCGGCGTCGTGATCGCCGTCTCGGTCTTCGTCGGGCTTCTCTTCTACGTCACCTCAGCCGACTCGGGTGCCCTGGTCATGGGCAACCTCTCCTCCGAGCTGCGCTCGGTCCAGGACGACGCCGCGCCCTGGCTACGCATCGTGTGGGCCTCAGCGACCGGCCTGCTGACGATCGCCGTGCTGGCGGTGGGTGGCATCTACGCCCTGCAGTACGCCACGGTGATCTTCGGCCTGCCGTTCGCGTTCGTCATCGTGCTGGTCATGCTCGGCCTGCACAAAGCGCTGCGGGTCGAGGGCCGGCGCGCCGGGGCCGTGACACGCGCGCTGCCGATGATCCTGTCGGGTCGCGACACGGGCACCGGCATCGAAGCGCACGACGAGTCGTCGTGGAAGGCCCGCCTGGCCCGTGCGGTCAACTTCGTCGACGTCGAGGCCGCAACGGCGTACCTCGACTCCGTGGTGCGACACGCGCTCACCGAGGTCGCCCACGAACTAGAGGACGGGGGCGTACCCACCGAGGTGACTCAGGGTGTTGGTGGCGGCGAGGACGACGAGGACGGCGGGCTGACCTGGGTGGAGCTGCGCACGCTCGGAGGCGACGACCCGTTCGTCTACCGGGTGCAGGTCCACGAGTCGCCGGTGCCGACCTACGGCGGCCGAATGATCGGCGACCGCGACCAGTACGCCCGTCTGGAAGTGCACACAGCGGGTGGTGGGCAGGACTACGACGTGATGGGCTACTCCACCGCGCAGGTCATCCACGACTGTCTCAACCAGTACGAAGGCCACCTCGAGTTCCTTCGACTTGCGTGATCTCCAGATCCTTGACTCACTCTCGATGGCGGGTCTGAGTTCGTCGAATGCGGTGGCCAACCAGAACAGCGGCCCGGCGTCGACTGCGAGCTCGTAGTGGCCACGGCGGAGGTTCTGAATGAAAGGCGTGGCGTGGCCCCGGATCACCACGCTCGCCGTTCGATTCGTCTTCAGCCCGCGCATGGGCCCAAGCCTGGCCTTGAGCCGGCCGTGGTCGCATTCGACACGGTTGTTCTCGTGCTGGCCGGTGTTATGCCACGCGGCAGGAAGTAGCTCCTCGATCACGTTGGCCAAAGCCGGCGCCCGATCGGTGATCACCGCCGGGTCGCCGTGAACAGCCAGGGCAGCCGTGAAGAACGTACGCGCAGACCCGATGTCGCGACGCCGCGACACGAACACGTCGATGACCTGGCGCACGGAGGTATCAGCGCACCGCCAACAAGATCACCTCGGGCGGGAATCGGAACCCGGTGAACCCCGAGGGCATCCCCACAGGCGGTCTCGAACGGCGAGTGCGCTTCATTGAGCCACCCTCACCGCCCCAGTGTCATACGTCAGAGCTACCTGACCCACCACCTCGCACTCGCCGGCCGCTCGGACACGTTGTTCTCCGACGACGCGATCGCGCTTATCCACCAGGGCGGCCGCGGGATCCCTCGAGCGGTCAACAACCTCGCCGTCCCAGCCCTCGTCGCCGCGTTCGCCACCGGCAAGGCCGTCGTCGACGAATCCTCCGCCCGAGCAGCCCTCACCGAGGTCACGACAGAGTGACCACCAACCCGCCCCCATGACCACCAAGGCCCCGCCGGAACCCTCCGGCGGGGTCTTCGTTCTAGCTCAACACGTCCCCGTCGACCATGCCGCCGCCATCATCAATCGACGCGACCGACAACAGCGGGTAACGTCAGGAAACATGGGCGATGCCGAACGCTCGCCGCAATCGCTTGGTGAGCTGCTCGCGGCGCGCCGACAGTTCGTCGGGCGGTCAGCCGAGGTGGAACTTGTCCGGGCGGCCCTCGACTCGGTACAGCCGCCCTTCGCTGTGTTGTACATCCATGGGCCTGGTGGGATCGGCAAGTCGAGCCTGCTGGATGTGATCGCCGACCTTGGCGCTGAGACCGAGGCAACGGTCCTCCGGCTGGACGGGCGAGCGATGTCGGCGACCCCGCCATCGATTCTTGCGGCGCTGGGACAGGCGCGTGACGGGTCGGACGGAGAAGGAGCGATCGCGTGGCCCGACGGCCGGACGGTGCTGTTGATCGACACCTACGAGCGGCTCGCGCCACTGGACGGTTGGGTGCGCACCGAGATGTTGCCTCGACTGCCGTCGACCACACTGACGGTCATCGCGGCACGGCACCCGCCAGATCCGGCGTGGCGTGCGGACTCAGCCTGGGGCGACTTGCTGCGCGTGGTTTCCCTGCGGAACCTCAGTCCGGTCGAAAGCCGCGAGTACCTCCAGGCGATCGAGGTGGAGCCGTCGCTGCACGAGCAGATCCTCCACGTTACCCATGGCCACCCGCTGGGGCTGTCGCTGCTCGCGGACGTGGCACTTCGCGGAGGCGATGTGGTCACCGAGCCGCTGCCACCGGACTTGGTCGGGGCTCTGGTGGAACGTTTCGTGGAGATCTTGCCCAGCGATATGCATCGACGCGCCCTCGAGGTCTGCGCACTGGCGCGGGTCACCACGGAGGCGCTGCTGCGCGACGCCCTCGCGCTCGATGATGCCCACGCGGCATTCACCTGGCTGCGTGATCTGTCGTTCGTCTACACGAGCCCGGAGGGCCTGTTCCCACACGACCTGGCTCGCGATGTGCTCGACGCTGACCTGCGCTGGCGGGACCCCGACGGCTACAAGCGGGTGTTCCGTGGGGTCTGGACGCACATCCGTGAGCACCTGAGATCCACCAGCGGGCGTGAGCAGCGGCAGGCGATCTTCGATCTGAAGTTCGTGTTCCGAAATCTTCCGGGAGTGCTGTCACCGGTCGACTGGGACTCCTGGGGTGAGTGGTACCCGGAGCGTGCTCGCGCCGCGGATCGCGAAGCGATGCTGGACCTCGTGCTGGCGGCGGAGGGACGTAGATCCGCGGAGATCGCGGCGTTCTGGCTGGATCGACAGCCCGAGGGATTCTTCGTCCTGCGACACCACGACGGCTCGGTGCGCGGACTCCTGGCCCTGCTGGATCTTTCCGGCGCAGCACCCGAGGACCTCGCGAGCGATCCCGGAAGCCGCGCCGCCTGGGACTACGCGCAGCGGCGTTCTCCGTCGAGGACCGGTGAGGTCGTGACGCAAACTCGGTTCATCATCGACAGGTACGCGTACCAGGAGCCATCTCCCACGTTGAATGCCGCTCCGGTGCTGACGATGGAGCGGTACCTGTGCACCCCGAACCTCTCCTGGGATTTCCTCACCCTGGCCGAGCCCGACCGGTGGAACGACTACTTCGCCGTCGCGGATCTCCCCCGGGCGGCGGGTACGGACTTCGAGGTGGGCGGACGAACGTTCGGACTGTTCGCGCACGACTTTCGCCGGGTCCCCGTCGACGCCTGGCTGGAGCTGGTGACCGAACGCGCGCTGTCCCGCGACTTCGCGCTCGAGCCGCCGACGCCGACGCCGGAGCTGCTGGTGTTGTCGCAGCCCGAATTCGCGCAGGCGGTCAAGCAGGCTCTTCAGGACGTGCGACACCCGGCCCAGCTGGCGCGCAACCCACTGCTGCGCACCCGCCTCGTGCACGACTACGCATCGAACGCGAAGTCGGATGCCGCCGCACTCGAAGCCATCATCCGCGACGCCGTCGATACCCTCGCCGAGCATCCCCGCGACGATAAGCTGCTCCGGGCGGTGGACCGAACCTATCTGCGGCCCGCAGCAACCCAAGAGTCGGCGGCCGCGATGCTCGGGCTGCCGTTCAGCACCTACCGTCGACACCTCACCCAGGGAGTCGCACGAATCGTCGCCTGGTTGTGGGAGCGGGAGATCTACGGGGACGTGAACAGAAGTGAGCACCTTCTGAGCTGGTAACCGAACAGCGTCGGGGCGCATGGTCCTCCTGGATCGAGGAGTGGTTGCCATGAACGACACGATGATCGGTTACCGGGCAGTTGTGCTCGGCGCCAGCGTGGCCGGGTTGCTGTCCGCGCGGGTACTGTCGGACGCCTACGCCCAGGTGACGGTGGTGGAGCGCGACAAGCTACCGGAGACCAACGCGCCCCGCCAAGGAGTGCCGCAGGGGCGCCACATCCACGGCCTCATGGCCCGCGGCCAGCAGGTGTTGGAGGAGCTCTTCCCCGGGTTCACCGAGGACCTGATGGCGCAAGGGGTTCCGCTGATGGACCAGGCCGGACACGCGCGCCTCTACATGAGTGGGCACCGCCTGATGCCGTCCGAAAGCGGCATCACCGTGCTTAGGCCTCGTACTCAATCAAGTCAGTCTGGTTCGGGCGTGTCGTGGGTTGGGTGGAGGGAGTAGTTCCATTCGCCGTGCCAGTCGTTGCGGGTG
>Ga0209587_1000540_pt1 | contig 18564 bp, 26 predicted proteins | sample NGEPerD_2_FD_184512 | JGI IMG/M metagenome (GOLD analysis project Ga0209587, IMG submission 184512) | Arctic peat soil microbial communities from the Barrow Environmental Observatory site, Barrow, Alaska, USA - NGEE PermafrostL1-D... | ecosystem: Environmental > Terrestrial > Soil > Wetlands >... | reverse complement strand
GCTGCGATGAGCGTGAGGTCGTACGCCGGCACACCGCGGAGGAGTGGACGGTGGCCTTCTGCGGCTTCGCGCCGGGGTTCGGCTACCTCACGCAGGACGGAGGCGACTGGGACATCCCGCGCCGCTCGAGCCCGCGCACCAAGGTGCCAGCCGGCGCCGTTGGCCTGGCCGGAGAGTTCAGCGGCGTCTACCCGCGCGAGTCACCCGGCGGCTGGCAGCTGATCGGCCGGACCGAGGTGGCGGCCTTCGACCTGGAACGGGACCCCCCGGCGCTGCTGCGGCCCGGAGTCCGGGTGCGCTTCGTGGAGGTGGGCGGGTGACAATGGCGGCACCGTCGCTGACGGTCCTGGAGCCCGGTCCGCTCGCCACCGTGCAGGACGAGGGCCGGCCCGGCCTGGGCGCATTGGGGATAGGCCGATCCGGCGCGTGCGACCGCTCGGCGTACCGGCTCGCCAACCGACTGGTGGGCAACCCCGACGGCGCTGCCGCGATCGAGGTCACCTTCGGTGGGCTCACTCTGCGAACCGACGCCGAGGTCGTCGTGGTCACCACGGGGGCTCGCTGCCCCGGTGCGCCGCACAACGCGCCCGCCATGCTGCGGGCGGGCCAGGAGATGGAGCTAGGGGCTCCACCATCCGGCCTGCGCACCTACGTCGCGGTCCGCGGCGGGGTGGAGGTGTCACCGGTGCTCGGCTCGCGCTCGACCGACCTGCTGGCCGGGCTCGGACCGGCCGTGCTCTCTGCCGGGGACCGCCTGGTGGTCGGGTCTGCCGTGCACCGGATGCCCGGAGTCGACCTGGCACCGGTGCCGGACCCGGCGGATCGCGCTGTCTCCGTTGCGGTCCGAACCGGTCCGCGGCGCGACTGGTTCACCGACGACGCCTGGACCAGCCTGGTGAGCGAGGCATACACCGTCACCAACGACAGCAACCGGGTCGGCATCCGGCTGGACGGCGAGCCTCTGGAACGGACCGGCACGGGCGAGCTTCCCAGTGAGGGAATGGTGCGCGGTGCCCTGCAGATCCCGCCGTCGGGCACGCCGGTCCTGTTCCTCGCCGACCACCCGGTCACCGGTGGGTACCCGGTGATCGCCTACGTGGTCGACGCCGACGTGGATCGCTGCGCGCAGCTACGCCCTGGCCAGGTGCTGCACCTCGTCGGGTAGCATCGCCATCCGCGGTGGTCGCGGGTGGGGGATGACCGCAGGTGTCGACGGGGGTTGGGGCAAGTGGCGGAGTTCAACGCGACCAGCGCGGGAAGTGACCGAGAACGGCAGCGGCGTCCGCGTCGGGTCTTGGTGAGCCTGGCGATCGTGTCTGTGGTGTCTGCAGCAATGGGCGTCGTGCCCTCGACCGCGGCGAGCACCTTCACCGTGTCGGGAAGCGTCTATCGCGATCTCGACAACGACGGGGTGCGAGACGAGGGCGAACCCGGTGTGCCGGGCATCAGGGTGCACCGCAACGCCGGTGCCGACACACCGACGACAGTGACCGGCCCCGACGGGGGCTACACCCTTGACGGTCTGGCGAGATCGTCGGCTTTCCTGTCCGTCGAGACGGGATGGTTCCGATCCCAGTGCGCCCAGCTGACCTGCCCGGCGGTCGCCGGCGGTCGCCGGCGGTGATAACGACTACCAGACGAATAACCAGTTCATCCGCTACCCGTTGTCCAACCTGACCCAGGACCTGTCCGACGTCAACGTGGGTCTCCTGCCTGACTGGCCCGGCAGCACCGCCAGCGCTCCGCCGGTTGAGGCCGGGGCGGTGCCGTCGAACTCTGTTGACGTGGCCGCTCGCCTGTCGTGGGTCAAGGACTCGTGCGCTGGCGGCAAGCACGCGATCTGCCGGCCGGGGGACACCTACACGGTCAGCGCTCAGCTGCACAACCAGGGCACCACGGCTCTGACCGGTCTGCGAGCGGTCCTCGCGCTGCCTCCCGGGGATCGTCTCGCCACCGGGAGTCCGAGCGGTGACCTCACCCTGCAGTCTTCCGCGACCTCCCTGGCGTGACGAGCATGACCGCGGCCGCGTCGGAGACCGACCCGCAGAGCTTCTCGATGTCGTTTGATGGAACCCTCGTCCCCGGGGGGTTGGTGCGCGTCACCGGCAAGATGGTGGTCCGCGGAACCGAGGGCACGCCCGGATGCGTCCGTGGTCGCCCCACCCGCACCTGCCCAACAGGCGAACCGCAAGGTGCGCCGCTCCTGGTAGGCATCACCCACATCGACCAGGCCGGTGACCCAGACTCGTTTGGTCCTGGATGTGACGCCGCCGCCCAGGTGCGACAGTGTCCAACCGGCATTCACGACAAGCGGGTCGAGCCCGACGAGGTCGATTCGTCCGGCTACAACATGGACGCCGGCCTCGGCGTCAGCGCGTCGTACAACCTGACCTCACGACTCGATCTGCTGTCTCCACCGCCAGCGGGAGGATGGAGCGCCGGTGCGCCGGTGACCTACCGCCTGAGCGCCTTCAACGCTGGCCCAGCGCCGGCGCTGTCGGGGTGGACGCTCACCCTTCTGCTGCCGCAGGGCAGCGCGCCGGTCGTGCCCAACGGAAACGCCCTTCGATATTGCGCGCAGGGAGTGTCCGCGGTGGGTTACCCGTTCGTCCGATGCACAGGCCGTGGGCCGCTGAGCCCGGGCGTCACGTCCATCGCTGTCGACGTGACAGCGATGATCGCCGCGTCCACCACACCCGGCTCACAGGTTCCGGCCGCTGCCTACGTCCAGCCGGCCGCCGCTCAGGGAGCTGAGATGAATCCGCTGGGAGCCCCGCCCAACAGCCCATTGGTCGACGCCGCGACATCGGCCACCGACAACGACGCCTCAGCCGTGCTCGAGGTCCAGTAGCTGGAGACCCGCGGCCGAGGCGGCGGCGGCCAACCGGTGGTCGAACGCGATGCAGGCCGTGAGGTCTGCGCGGATCGAGAGAGCGCTCGCCAGGTGAACGGCGTCCAGGCTGCGAGGCTGCTCTCCACCCAGGTCAGCGGCCTCGTCAAGCACATCGCTCGACAGAGGAATGAGGTCCAGTCCGGCGAGGAGTGCCCGTGCTGCCGGCAGTGCATCTGGACCCATCCGGCGAGACGCGCGGATAACCTCCACCTTGGCCAGCTCGCTGCTCACCACAGGTGTGTCGGCTCGCGCCGAGAGCCATCGATCCAAGGCGTCGCTCTCGCGCTCCTCGCGCACCAGCTTCAGTAGCGCGGAGGAATCGAGATAGATCATGAGCGCTCCTCGCGCAGCTCGTCCAATATCGCCCCCGTGTCGGGAGTGCCAGGCAGTGCGGGGACGCGCTTGGGTAGTCGGAAGGGACGAGCGCACGGGATGAGTCGACCGGAGGCAACCAGCCGCTCCCGCGCGCTGGTAGCCGGGTGGGATGGAACGAGCAGGGCCACGAGCTGGCCGCGCTCGGTCACCTCGACGGTCTCCCCCGCCTTGACCAGACGCAGGTAGCGGCTGGCGTGCTGGCGCAGCTCGCGGATTCCGATGCGTTCCATCCAGAAAATGTAGCACAATGAGTGCTACTCCCTCATGGAACCGCCGATCAGTTCTCGATCGAGGACCAGTCGCGCTTGTTGGCCCGGTCGCGCCCTTCCTGCGGCGGGAGGTTACCGACGAGGCACCAGTCGTAGAGCTGCTTGATCATCTCGTCGTTGGACTTGTTGACGGTGGTCTCGAGAATGTGGCGGACGTTGACCTCCGGCACCGGCACGTGGGAGACGAGCGGGTGTTAGCACGACACGCGATCTCGTCGTACGACGAGCAGCTCGATCTACCTTCGCGACAAGCCGATGGCAGTCGCAGGGCGGCTCCCAGACCGGCCGCGTTCGGCGACACAATGACGCGAGCGAGAGGCGGCTTCGATGCGGGCAGACTGTCTTCCCGCACAAACTCGTGGGGAGACGAGCGAAGGTTCGGGACGTTCGTCGCGCTTCTTGGCCGCCTGAGCCACTTGGTGGAGGCCACTCGGGAGCGTCTATGCCGAAGTTACGGCTGCGGCGCACTCCCCCGGCCCAAGTCCAGAGTCGACGATCCCGAGAGACGGAAATAGGGCTGGAGCCGAAGCTCCAGCCCTACTCGCGTCAAATCGCTCGAGCTAATGTCAGTTGCTGGTCACACCATTCGGCTCGAAGTCGAACGTGTCTTCGTTGATCGTGAAATCGTCGACCGCACCTGAGAACGCGTTGTCGCGTCCCTTGTTGATCTGGGCGGCGAGGATGGTCGCGTCTGACAATGCCACTTGGATCTCGTCAAGTGTGCAGTAGTTGGCCTGGTCGCAGCCGGTCGTGCCGGGGCTGGTGAGATACCAGCGATCGGCGGTCGAGGCGTTGTTCGGGGCGTTGGTGAACACCGAGTACTTGACCGTCTCCAGCCCGCTGACGGGGTCTCCGACGAAGTCGACCTCGTTGCCGAAGACCACCTTGTCGGTGCCGCTTCCGGTGCGGAGGCCGAGGCTGCCCACTCCGCGCCAGAGTAGTGGGGCGAGCCCTGTGCACTCGAGTTCCTCAGGTGTTTCGCGCCGACCGAGTCGACAGCCAGTTCAGCGCCGCCGACCGCGTTGTCGTCGAGGTCTGGCCTCTTGACCTCGCCGTTCTTGATGTCCGCAGACGTGATCATCTTTGCGGCTACAGCGCCACCGACGCCGCCAAGGGTGACCAGCACTGCGGCACCCACAACGACTGCGCCCACGCGACTGCGCATAATGCTTCGTTCTGACATGAAAGCTCCTCCTGGAAAAGTCCGTGAGCGACCACCCCCAGACCAAGAAAGAGACATAGGACGTACCCTCCCAACCAATCAGGCCAGGACCCAAGACACCCCGTTGATACGTCTCTTACCCGCTCACGATCCGAGCGGATGCACGCACACTGCACATAGAATGCGTCGTACTACAAAAGCGGGCGTTCGTGACGCTCCGGACGGCTGATACTGACCCGCTATCGTCGTGTGAGCGACCGGAGGGCGGGCCGTACGTCGACCAGGTAGACGATCGCTGCGACGGTGCCGATCAGGCTCAGAAGGTTGATCGGACCCGAACCCCACAGCAGCATGTGCGCGGCGAGCGAGACGCCCAGGATGATGGTCCAGGCCGGTTTCGTCAGCTTGTCAGCGGCGACGAAGGCCTCGGCCCGATGGGAGAGCGAGTCAACAAATGCCCATGCCTTCAGCACGAACAACACCAGCGTCGCACCCAGGGTGATCAGGCCTTGCAAGGCGAAAACGTCATACATGACTACAAGGGTAACCAATACAGAGCGACGCCCCCGACCGAAGCGGCCGGGGGCGTCGCGCTAATCAGCTCTGACTGAGCTTGGCACGACCGAAACGGTCAGTTGCCAACCTTCGAGGCAGCGTCGGTGGTGGCCCGTGTGGTCGCCTCAGCGGTCTTCTTGGCCGAGGTGGTGGTGGCCCTGACGTTGCTCTTCGCGGTCGAACCCGTGTCCCTCGCAGCCGACGCGGTCGTCTGCGCAGTGTTCTGGGCGCTGTTCTTCACAGCGGTGCCGGAGTTCTGTGCGGACTTGCTGGTCTGCGTCTTGGCAGTCTTGGCCTTGGCGACGGCGGTGTTGCCCGCAGCCTTGGCGTCCTGGGTCGCCTGCTGCTTGCGGATGCGGTTCACCAGGTTCTTGCCGCGGGCAGCCAGGTCGTCGTAGGTCTCGGTGGCTTCGGCAACAGTCTCGTTGACGAAGGACTCCACCTTGGCCGGCAGCTTCTTGGCGTCGGACTGGAAGTCGGCAACGCGGGCCTCGAACATGGCCTGCGCCCCCTTGGCGTCCTCGGGCAAGTCGACCTTGCTGATGCGAGCCTGCACGTCGGTCGCGGCCGTGCGTGCGAACTCGACGGCTAGGTCGCCAACGCCGACTGCCGCGTAGAGCGGGCGGGTGGCGTCGAGCTTGAACTGTTTGGTGTTAGCCATATTCATTACCTCCTGTGTTGCCGGCGCTGTCAGCGCCGTACATTTATGGGTGTCACGATGGTGTCGATGAGTTGCGTGTCTGCTTCAGGTGTTGCCTCGACGGACTTGGCTGGTCCGTTCGCCGACCGGAAGGACGTGTAGACGTCCAGTAGCGCCTGCTTCTGCCGTTCGGTCAGCCCGGTGTCGGCGAGAACCGCGAGCTCAACCGACCGAACCTCTCCGTCCTCTGCGTTCAGGATTCCCGCGTGGATGTAGAGCGTCTCGGCGGAAACACGGAGTGCCTTGGCCAACTGCTGCAGCACCTCGGCGGACGGCCGACGCAGACCTCGTTCGATCTGGCTGAGGTACGGGTTCGACACACCGGTCTGCTCAGCGAGCTGGCGGAGCGAGAGTTTGGCGGACACTCTCTGCTCGCGCAAGTACTCCCCGAGCGTCTCGACGGTCTTGCCGACCTTCGTCTTTGCCATGTCCCCCATAGTGCTAACTCTTGTTAGCAGATGCAACCCTATGGAACGTGAGCTGAGCCACACACTGAGCTGACACAGCAGTACTCGGGCAGATTGTCACGCTAGCTCGATGCTTGCAGAGCATGCGGAGCGCGGATCAGAAGGTCGCAGATATCTCGCCGACGACCTGACTTCCACCCAACAACTCCGCCCTGCCAGTCTCGGCGATGGCAGCACTGTCGACTCCGGGCTCGGTGTCCAACCCCATGCGTCGCAGCGCCGCAGCCATCAGGACTGGGCGCACGCGCGGGGCGCCGTCATCGGTCTTCAGGGCAACCGCCCGGCCGTCTGGCAGCCCTAAGGCGTAGCAGGACTCCGCGCCAGCCTTGCCGATCGCTCTTGGGATGGCCCGGAGCAGCTTCACTTCGTCGCGGTTCGAGCCCGAGACGAACTCAGGGAAGTCGCGAATCGCCTGCGCCACCAGGGCTTCCGGCCCGGATTCTGCGACGGAGAGTGTGCGGCAGGCCCGAGCGAGGCCGACAAGTGAGGCCGAGAACAGCGGAGCACCGCACCCGTCGACGGCAACCACGTTGACCTCCTCCCCTGTCAGTTCGGCGAAGGTCTCCCGAATCGTGACCTGGAGCGGATGGTCCGGTGACGTGTAGGTCGCCGCGTCCCAACCGTTGACCACGCAGGTGGCAAGCAAGGCCGCATGCTTGCCCGAACAGTTCATCGCGACCGGGGACTTCGGGAGACTCGCCCGGAGGAACTTCTCCCGCTCGGAGTCGTCCAGTGGGTAGTCCGGGGGGATCTGCAGCGCTGATTCGGACAGGCCGGCATTTGCCAAGATCCGCCGAACACCTTCGAGATGGAAGGGCTCACCGGAATGTGAAGCGCAGGCGAGAGCCAGCAGTTCGCCGTCGAGATCAAGGCCAGCGCGGAGCATCCCCACGGCTTGGAGGGGCTTGTTGCAAGACCGCGGGAGGATCTGCGACTCGACGTCGCCCAGCGACCAGTCGACCGAGCCGTCGGCGTTGAGCGCCACCACGGAGCCGTAGTGATGGCCCTCGACGAATCCGGAACGGACGATCTCAGCAACGACGACTGGTGACGGCACGGCGGTAACGCTAGCGGGAACCCCTACTGGTAGATCACTGGTAATATCCTACCAATGAGAACCACCATTGACTCCGTCGGACGCATCGTGGTCCCCAAGTCACTGCGGGACGCGCTCGGTCTCGCAGCGGGATCGACCGTCGATATCTCGCGCTACGGCGCGGGTCTCCAGCTGGTCCCGGCCGGGCGGACAGCTCGACTGGTCGAGGAGGCCGGGGTTCTGGTGGGCACCGGCGACACCTCGATCGACGACGACGTGGTCTTCGGACTCATCGACGCAGCGCGACGGTGACGCTGCTTGCGTTGGACACCAGCGTCGCGGTGCCGCTGCTCGTGCGTACGCACCGAGCGCATCGCGCAGTGGTGAATTGGTGGAACGGTCGCGATCTGGTGCTCAGCGGTCACGCAGCCGTAGAGACTTACTCGGTCCTCACGCGGCTTCCCGGGGACCTGCGGTTCACCCCCGCTGACGCCGCGCTGCTGCTCGGCGAGCGATTCGGCACGCCCCTACTCTTGGGCGATGACATAGCGGGGCGCATCCCTGACGTGCTCAGTGGGCTTGGGATCGCCGGCGGTGCGGTCTACGACGCGCTCGTGGCGCTCGCCGCAGCCCAACACGACGCAGACCTGGCCACGCGCGACCTGCGTGCCAAGCCCACGTACGAGACGGTCGGAGCACGCGTCGTCGTCCCGGGGTGATCCCGGACAGCCCGGCAGCGAGGCTAATGGCACGATGGCCGCGTGCCTGACTCGACCGATCCCGTCACCCTTCCCGCTCCACAGCACTCCCCCACGCCCCGCGAGCTTGACGATCTGGAGCTGTTGAGCAACGGTGCGCTCGCGCCGCTCACCGGCTTCGAGGGACCGGGCGGCCTGATCACCCTTCACGTACCGGGTGACGTCGGCGAAGCCGCGATCCGAGCCGGGGCACTCGAGCTGGTCGATCCAGAGGGGGTCCCGTTGGCGGCGGTCTCCGTGGAGTCGACGTACGACCCCGATGATGGCAGTGCCGGTCTAGTCGGGATCGTGGGCGAGGTCGTTCCCACGGCGCACAACGAGTTCGGTGCCTTCCGGCGGCTGTACCTCTCACCCGCAGAGGTTCGGACGCGGTACGGCGACAGCGTGGTAACCGTTCCCGTCTCGAGCCCGCTGACCGTTGACGACCTGCAGCGCATCTCGGACCAGGCCGACGAGCGCACCGTGCTGCTGCTCGCCCTGGTCGGGCATTCGGCTGGTCGAGCTTGTCGAGACCACCCGGCTGGTCGAGCTTGTCGAGACCACCCGGCTGGTCGAGCTTGTCGAGACCACCCGGCTGGTCGAGCTTGTCGAGACCATCCGGCTGGTCGAGCTTGTCGAGACCACTCACCGGTGGGCCTGATCCGGGCGACCCTCGCGGCGGCGCGCGCGTTGCCCGACGCCCATGTCGTCGCCGTTCCGCTGGCCTCGCGTGGTGACGCGAGCCTCGACCACGACCTCGGTGAGCGCGTGGTCTCGGCCTACGCGCCGGGTGAGGTCGTCGCGGTCACCGGCGAGGGAGAGCTACCCGACGACGTGGCGGCGATCGTGGACTTCGACCGGCCCGACCGTCCGAGGCAGGGACTGGTGCTGTTCTTCACCGGGCTCTCCGGCAGCGGCAAGTCCACGCTGGCCCGCGCTCTTCACGACGTGATCCTCGAGCGGGGCGAGCGCACGGTCACGAGTCTCGACGGCGACGTCGTACGACGGAACCTGTCCGCGGGGCTCACGTTCTCCAAACAGGACCGGGAGACCAACATCCGCCGGATCGGGTGGGTCGCCGCGGAGATCAGCCGGCACGGAGGCGTCGCGATCTGCAGCCCGATCGCGCCATTCGACTCCACGCGACGACAGGTGCGGGTTATGGTCGAGGCGGCAGGAGGGGCGCTCCTCCTGATCCACGTCGCCACACCCCTCGAGGAGTGTGAGCGGCGGGATCGGAAGGGCCTTTACGCGAAGGCACGCCGGGGCGAGATCCCCGAGTTCACCGGGATCTCCTCGCCGTACGAAGCACCGACAGACGCCGCAGTTCGCGTTGACACCACCGGACGAAGCATCGAGGATGCGCTCGGCCAGATCCTGAGGGTCTTGTATGACGATGGCTACCTGTCGACACCGGCGGTCGAGCCCGTCGAGACCCGAGGGGTCCAGAAGTGAGTGAGATCCTGACGACGGCGACGCTTGCGTTGCTCGTGGTGAGCTTCGGCGTGGGAATCGTGGTCGGGCTCACCGGGATGGGCGGCGGCGCCCTGATGACCCCGGCGTTGATCTTCCTGGGCGTCCCCCCTACCGCCGCGGTGGCCAACGACCTCGTCGCCGCGTCTGTGAACAAGTCGGTGGGTGCAGGCGTCCACTGGCGCGCGGGGTCGCCCAACCTGAGACTCGCGGGTTGGTTGATGCTGGGCTCCATTCCGACTGCCTTCGCCGGAGCGTTCATCATCCAGGCGTTCGGGGCCGACGAGGAGCAGCAGGAGTTCGTCGTGTTCGCGCTCGGCTTTGCGCTGCTGTTCACGGCATCGACCTACATGTTGCGGATGTACCTGCAGCTGCGATACGTCACCGGGGGCAACCTCCTTCCGAAGTTCGATCCGCCCGTTCGGCCCATCCCCACAGTGGCCGTCGGCGCGGTCGGCGGACTGCTGGTCGGGTTGACCTCGGTGGGTTCGGGGTCGCTGATCATGGTGGCGCTGCTGTTGATGTATCCCACGCTCTCCGCCGTTCGCCTCGTGGGCACCGACCTGGTCCAGGCCGTGCCCCTGGTGCTGTCGGCCGCGGTGAGTCACGTCCTGGTCAGCGGGGTGGACTGGGCGGTGCTCATCCCGCTCATCGTGGGTGGGACGCCGGGGACTTTCCTCGGTGCTCGCATCGCCAACTTCGTGTCCCAGTCGGTCATCCGCCGCGGCATCGTGATCGTGCTCACCCTCACCGGCTTGAAGATGCTCGGCGTCCCGCCGGAGTTCGTGGCCATCGTCGGCGCGGGCATGCTGCTGCTCGGACCGCTTGCGTGGGGGTACATCCGACAGAAGCGCGGCCTGCCCGCATTCGACAACGACGCGGCGGCCTGGAGAGTGCCTGACCGGGACGAGTGAACGCCACGCCGGCGCGTCGGGGCATGCCTTCAGCCGCGTTGCACGCGCAAGGATGGAGCCAGTTCCGCGAGTACCTCAAAATCGGTGTCCTGTGTCCACACGGCCAGGCCGTGCGCCAGAGCAGTCGCTGCGATGATGGCGTCCATCGCGCCGGCTCGTCGCTCTCGGTCACGGGCCGCTGCGAGAAGGTCAGCAAGGCGTTCGGCAACCGCCTCGTCGTATGGCAATGCGACGAACCGCTGCGCTCGCGCCAGGGTGGTTGCGCGCAACTGCCTCAACGGCTCCGATTCGGCACGGCGCACGCCGACGCCGAGTTCGGTGAGCGTGGCAACCGAGATCCGTCCATCACCCGCCGGAGGCTCGCCCAACCTGCGTTGCTGTTCCGCGGCGATGAAGACGCTGGTGTCGACAACGTAGCCGCTCACCGCGACATGTCGTCCGTGGTCAGGCGCACGTCGAAGTCGTCAGCCCGCGAGTTGACGTCAAGCCGCTCCGCCAGGGTGCTGATCTCGGCGAGGTCGGCAAGCAGCTGCTCGCTGGGCCGGCGTTCGCTGCGAGCCTGCCGCGGCGTGATATCGGCTACGGGACGGCCGTGCACCGTGAGCACCACCGGCTCGCCGCTCTCCACCGCGGCGATCACCCGCGCCGTGTGGTTACGCAGCTCACGAACCGAAACATCCATGTGGCACAGCGTAGCATTTTCCGTGCCCTACCTGCGGCGTTGCCGCCGAGCGAGTGCCCAGCGCCTCCCTGGCCGACCGGAAGGGACTCAGTTATCCCCGTTCGGCGATCTCTCGGTACGATGACGCCTGAATTCCAACGAGAGGTCCCGCCAACCGATGACGACCACGCATTCCGACTACCGCTTGAGCCAACTCGACGAGCTCGAGGCCGAGTCGATCCACATTTTCCGCGAGGTCGCGGCGGAGTTCGAGAAGCCGGTGCTGATGTTCTCCGGCGGCAAAGACTCGATCGTGATGCTGCGCCTGGCAGAGAAGGCGTTCTACCCGGCCAAGATCCCGTTCCCCGTGCTCCAGGTCGACACCGGCTACGACTTCCCTGAGGTGCTCTCGACCAGGGACAACTGGGTCAACCGGCTCGGTGTGCGCATGGTGGTCGCCTCGGTCGAGGAAGCCATCGCGAACGGTGTGGTGATCGACGACGGCAAGACCAGTCGGAACCGCCTCCAGATCGGCACCCTGCTCCACGTGATCGAGGAGGAGGGCTTCACCGCCGCCTTCGGTGGCGGTCGTCGCGACGAGGAGAAGGCCCGCGCCAAGGAGCGCGTCTACTCCCACCGCGACGAGTTCGGCCAGTGGGACCCGAAGATGCAGCGCCCGGAGCTCTGGTCGCTCTACAACGGCCGCATCCACGGTGGTGAGCACATGCGGATCTTCCCGCTGTCGAACTGGACCGAGCTCGACATCTGGCACTACCTCGGCCAGGAACAGATCGAGATTCCCTCCATCTACTTCTCTCATAAGCGTCGCGTCTTCAATCGCGATGGCATGCTGCTCACCGAGAGTGACTTCAACCCCATGAAGTCCGGCGAGACCGCCGAAGAACGCACGGTTCGTTTCCGCACTGTCGGTGACCTCACGCTGACCGGCTGCGTGGAGTCGCCCGCCGCGACGATTCCTGAGATCATCGACGAGATCGCTATCGCCACGGTCACCGAGCGCGGAGCGACCCGCGGCGACGACCGTTTCTCCGAAGCCGCCATGGAAGACCGCAAGAAAGAGGGCTACTTCTGATGGTGATGGATCTTCTCCGGTTTGCCACCGCCGGCTCGGTCGACGACGGGAAGTCGACCCTGATCGGGCGCCTGCTGCTCGACTCCAAGGCGATCTTTGCGGACCAGCTCGAGGCGGTCGAGGCGACCTCGAAGTCGCGGGGCTACGACTACACAGACCTCGCGCTGTTGACCGACGGGTTGCGCTCCGAGCGCGAGCAGGGCATCACCATCGACGTGGCCTACCGCTACTTCGCGACCCCTGCCCGCAAGTTCATTATCGCCGACACACCAGGCCATGTGCAGTACACGCGCAACATGGTCACCGGTGCCTCCACTGCCGACCTCGGTCTCGTCCTCGTTGACGCCCGGCAAGGCCTGACTGAGCAGTCGCGCCGCCACGCGGTGATCCTCTCTCTGCTCCGTGTCCCGCACCTCGTGCTCGCGGTGAACAAGATGGACCTCGTTGACTACGACCAAGCCACCTACGACAAGATCCATACGGAGTTCACCGCCTTCGCGACGAAGCTGAACATCCCCGACCTGGACATCATCCCGATCTCGGCGCTCAAGGGCGACAACGTGGTGACCCGGTCTGAGCACATGCCGTGGTACGAAGGCCCCTCGCTCATCCACCACCTCGAGAACGTGCACGTCGCCTCCGACCGCGACCTGGTCGATGCCCGGCTCCCCGTGCAGTACGTCGTCCGCCCGAAGTCCGACGAGTTCCACGACTACCGCGGGTACGCCGGGCAGCTCGCCGGCGGGGTGCTGAAGCCCGGCGACGACGTGCTCGTCCTGCCCAGCGGGATGACCAGCAAGGTCGCCGGCATCGACCTGTTCGACAAGGAGATCAGCGAGGCCTACCCGCCGATGTCGGTGACGGTGCGTCTCGAGGACGACGTGGACGTCTCGCGGGGGGACATGATCTGCCGCCCACAAAACGCGCCGAAGCCCAGCCAGGACATCGACGCGATGGTCTGCTGGATGGTGAACGAGCCGATGCGTCCGCGTCAGAAGCTCGCCATCAAGCACACCACGCGAAACGGTCGGGCTCTGGTCAAGGACATCCAATACCGCCTCGACGTGAACACCCTGCACCGTGATCAGGAGACCAAGGAGCTCGGACTCAACGAGATCGGCCGAGTGCAGTTGCGCACCACCGTCCCGCTGCTGTGCGACCCCTACTCCAAGAACCGCACTACAGGCTCGTTCATCCTCATCGACGAAGCCACCGGTGTCACGGTCGGGGCCGGAATGATCAATTCCGGCAGCTGACTGGCGAAGTAGTTCCCGGACTCGTCCACCAGCGCATGGGGAGCCGATGAAGACTGTGAGCCACGTTTCGAGCGCCGGGAGGTGGCTTCTAACATCTAACCCGCGGGCTCGCGGCGCCCGTAGTCGTCCTCGAGGCGGATGATGTCATCCTCACCGGTGTAGTGCCCGAGCTGCACCTCGACGATGATGAGCCCTTCGCTGCCCTCGTTGGCAAGCCGGTGCTTCGCGCCCTGGGGCACGTCGACCGACTCCCCCGGAGCCGCGGTCACGACGTCGTCGTCGATGGTGCAGGTGGCGGTGCCGGCTACGACCACCCAGTGTTCGGAACGGTGATCGTGGGTCTGGTAGGACAACCGGCATCCGGGCTTCACGTGGATCCGCTTGATCTTGTAGCCATCCTCGACGTCGATGACGTGCCAAGAACCCCACGGTCGCTGCTCTGAGTCGAGTTCCACGATTCCCTTTCGGCTGTCTGAAGTCGGCCAAGCCTACGACAGGGGCTACAGCGCCGTCGGGCGGAGGCGGGAGTGGATCGGCCGGGCGAGGAGCACACCCACCAGCGCACCGAGCGTGTTTGCCACCACGTCACGCACGGTCGGTGAGCGTCCCGACAGCAGCAGCATCTGGGTGATCTCGATGAACAGCGACCCGGCGAAGCCGACCAGCGTCCAGACCAGCCAGCTTCGTCGCTGCCAGAGCAACGAGGCCAGGAAGGTGAGCGGGACGAAGAGGACGATGTTCGAGACGAACTGCACCATGGACGGCGTGAAGGCATCGGAGACGCCGACCTCCATCAGCCTCGCGTGCACCCACCGCACCCCGGACGCGGGTGCCGCCGACGAAGGCCAGAACACGGTCAATGCCAGCGCCAGCAGGTAGCCGACCAAAGTCGCCGCGATGAGGCGCCGGAGGAGGGTGGGACTGACCGAGGTCAGACCCTCAGTCATAGCCGAGGATCAGTTTCCGCTTCTTCGCCCAGTCCAGTGCCGATGCAATGGCCTGCTCGATGTCCAACGAGGCGGTCCAGCCAAGCAGGTCGCGTGCCTTGTCCACGTTGGCGAACGCCCCGACGGCGTCCCCCGGACGTGGCTGGGCCTCACGCACCGGCACGGACCCGCCGTGAACCGACTCGAACGCCCTCACCAGCTCACGCACGGTCACCCCGTCTCCGGTGCCGACGTTGATGATCGTGCTCGTGTCATTCACCTCGGCCAACACCTTGTCGAAGCTCTCCACCGCGGCCACATGAGCCTGCGCAAGATCCCAGACATGGATGTAGTCGCGGATCCCCGTGCCGTCCCGGGTTGGATGCTCCGTGCCCGTGATCGTGAACGCGTCCTTCTGTCCTTGGGCCGCCATCACCAGCTGACCCAGAACGTGCGACGGCTCCCGGTCGTACACACCTGACTCCAGGTTCGGATCCGACCCGATCGGGTTGAAGTACCGCAGGATGACCGCGCGTAGATCCGTAGCCGCGGCCATGTCCGCGAGCACCATCCTCATCACCCGCTTCGTCCGGGCATACGGCGACGGCGGATCCAGAGCCGACGTCTCGTCGACCTCGAAGCCTTCGGTCGTCGCGTAGACAGAGGCCGACGAGGAGAACAGCACCCGGGGCTTGCCCAGTGTGACGAGCTGGTCGAAGAGCTCCAGCGACTTGGTGACGTTGTCGCGGTAGTACTCATAGGGCTGTGCGACCGACTCGGGAACCACGATCCTTGCCGCCATATGGATCGTGCACCCGATGTCGGGATGCTCCTCGACAACCCGCGACACGAGTTGACGGTCGGCGACATCGCCCTCATAGAAGGCGCGATCCTTCACGAAAGCTCTCGGACCCTTCAGCAACGAGTCCAGGATCACCGGCGTGTGGCCGGCCTCCTCGAGCGCCTTCGCCGTCGTCGACCCGATATACCCCGCGCCGCCGGTGACCAGAACCTTCATGACGAGCGACCTTATCGGTCACTCCCTCCGACCGCGCTGCGATCCAGCTGTGCCGGGTGCTCTACGGCTGATCCTCGATGAGCTGTGTCGGACCGCCACCGCCGCCCACTTCACCGTCGTTGCCACCGTTGAGCACGAGGAAAGACGCCGCCTCGTCGGCGCCGTACGGATGCAGCGCGATCACCTCGTCCGCCATTCCGGTGGCAGGTGGAACGTTGACCCCGGTGTACGTCGCGCCGTTGCGGACCGGGTTAGCCGGGGTCAGGCGACGCCCCATTTCGGGGCGTATGCGGCAGGCGCCTCGATGATGGCGTATAGGTCGTGGGCAACCCAATACATCCTGCCCCCCCTGCCTATTGTTCCGATTTCGCTCACCCAGTCGCGACGTACTGCTTCGCGGATGAGATTCCGCGCGCCTGCGTTAGTCAGACCGATCGAGCGTTCCACCCGAGCCACGTTCAAGTATGGGTTCTTGAACATCAGGTCCACGAGGCCGGGGAGGTGAGATCTCGTCTTCGCCGCCTCCTCCAGGTAAATCTCTCGTAGAGTCACCAACCGCCCGGCCCTTGCCACGGCATCCTCGGCGGAGCGCTCCACCGCCGTGAGGAAAAACTGCAGCCACTCCTGGATTCGCCCTCGTTCACGGACCTGTTGAAGACGGTCGTAGTACTCCTGGCGATTGGCCTCCAGGTAGCCCGACAGATACAGCAGCGGAGTAGTAAGGCGACCCTCCTCCATGAGCATGAGATTGATCAACAGTCGGCCGATACGCCCGTTCCCGTCGAGGAACGGATGGATGGTTTCGAACTGATAGTGCATCAACCCGCAGCGAATCAGCGGCGGCGACTGCCCCGGTGAGTTCACAAAGACTTCCCAGTCGGCGAGGAGGTCAGGCAACTCGCTAGGCAGTGGAGGCACGTAGACGGCAGTGTCAGGCCTGTCTGTTGGCGACCCCACCCACACGGGTGTGCGCCGAAGTTCGCCGGGGAGTTTCTCTTCGCCCCGTACACCCCGCAGGAGAGTTTGATGGAGGTCGAGGATGAGTCGCTGGGTGATCGGTAGGGTCTTGACCAAGTCATACCCGTTGATTGTCGCCTCGATGTACCTCTCAACTTCAGCGATGTCTTCGTTCGGCGATGCGGCACCACTCGCCTCGGCCTTTAGCACGTCCGACAATGAGGCTTGTGTTCCTTCTATCCGGGAACTGGCAACCGCCTCGCGAGTCAGGTACGGGCCAACTAGAAGTTGGGGGTCGCGGACCAGGTGGCCGAGTCCCTGGAGGTGTCCTAGCGCGGCGTCAGCACGAGAGAGCGCGTTGACCGTAACGGCCGAGAGGGGCAGTTCCCTCGGGACCGCTGCGGGTCTGTAGTACCAGAACGCCCACTTTTCCCCGGGTACTTTGACTGCTTCGCCGAAGGCCGGGGCTTGGAAGTTGTCTGGATGCATCATCCCACTTTAACACTGAAACGGGATTCAGTTGGATGTTTTGCTCCTTGGCCACATTTGATTTGGATGTTTCAAACGGAGTTCCAAGTTGAGTCGACAATCCAACCGAAACTCCAACTCAGCTGCACATTCGCTTTGGAACTTTGCGCAGACGTTCCAAGCGCGATCTCACAAGTTGACGGAGGTTCCAGCTCAGCGGATCAGTCGCTCAGGGATCACCCTCGCCCTACCGCAACATGGGGCGGACATGCATGCCGATCTCCGGGTCGACCAGCACTTCCTGGCTCGCCGCGAGTCCGTCGACCTGAAGGTCCACGTCTAGGGAGACGTTGCGCTTGACCATCGCCAACGCGATCGGACCCAGCTCGTGATGACGCGCAGACGTGCCCACAAAACCGACGGTCTTGCCGTTGAAGATCAGGTCGGCACCGTTCGTGGGCAGTCGGCTGTCTGACCCGTCGACATGCAGCAGGGTCAGCCGACGGGGCGGACGGCCGAGCGTGTGCACACGCGCAACCGTCTCCTGGCCGCGGTAGCAACCCTTGTCCAGGTGCACCGCCGACCCGATCCAGCCGGCCTCGTTGGGGATCGTGCGATGGTCGGTGTCCAGACCCAGCCGTGGTTCACCGCGGGCGATACGCAATGCCTCCGAGGCCCACAGGCCGCAAGCCGGACCCGCCGCGTCGGCGTACTTCTCCAGGTCCCTGCGCGAAACGGTGGTGTAGCCGGAGTACGGCGCCCCCTCGGTCCTTGCCGCCGGGCGCCATGTGACCGCAAGCTCATCGGTCACGTCGGCCACCTCGACCCGCATCATGAACCGCATCTTGTCCAGCCACTCCACCAGGGCCGTGGCCTGCCCGGGCTCGACATGCGCGGTGAACGACTCCCCGTCGTCGACGCCGTACATCGCATGCTCGACGTGCCCCTGCGGACTCAGGATCAGCGCAGCCGTGGGAACGCCCGGCTGGAGGTTCGTCAGGAGCTGCGTGGTCAGCGAGTGCAGCCAGGTCAGCCGGTCCGGTCCGGTGATCCGGACCACCTCGCGGTGGGAGAGGTCCACGAAGCCCTCACCCGCCTCAAGGGTGCGCTGCTCGTTGATGAACGACCCGTAGTGCGCAGCCACGGGCGCGTCGATCCCGTTGCCGCCCACCGCGTCAGGCAGGTCCAGCAACGGGCTTCGGTAGTCAGCGTCCACAGTCCATCCTCACCACATCGGGTTCCATCAGGCACAACCAACGGTACGGCGTACCTGTTCCTCACGGCTCCGGACCGCCGCGGTGACCCGTGGTCGCGGCCCTCGCCACCGACCTGGCCAAGGTCGGCAAACACCTGATCGAGATCCTCGACCCCGACGGGGACGAACGCGAACAAGAACGCAGGCTCAGCCGCGAGGAACGCGCCGCGCACCTGAACCGGTTCCTGTGCGGTGAGCGAGGACGGCGCCGGTGGAGTCAAGATCAAGGGCGCCACCACCGTCGAGGACGCCGCGACCATCAAGGCCCTCTCTGTCAGGCTGAGGTGAGACACCCCGCGTCTTGTGGGGTGGCCTGAATTGAGGGCGGGGATCGGACGTAATGATGTTG
>Ga0209587_1000538_pt1 | contig 18588 bp, 29 predicted proteins | sample NGEPerD_2_FD_184512 | JGI IMG/M metagenome (GOLD analysis project Ga0209587, IMG submission 184512) | Arctic peat soil microbial communities from the Barrow Environmental Observatory site, Barrow, Alaska, USA - NGEE PermafrostL1-D... | ecosystem: Environmental > Terrestrial > Soil > Wetlands >... | reverse complement strand
GTGATGTCGCGCGAACCGAACTGCTTCGCGCCATCCGGCGTGTCGCTCCTGATCGCGTGGTGCGAGCACGCGCCGTCCTCGACGCGGTCACGCTGGTCGAGGTCACGACTGCGATCTTCGAGCCAGCCGGGCGGCTCGATCCCACCATCGTGCGAACCCTTGATGCGGTGCACCTCGCGGCTGCCCTCGACCTCGGCGACGATCTCGATGGCCTCATCACCTACGACGAACGGATGGCATCTGCGGCCGCGGCGAATGGCATCGCCGTGACCTCGCCGACTTGAGCTTCTCGGCCGAGCAGACCGGTTGGCCCCGGGATCCGTTCCCGGGGCCCGAACATCGACCGAGCGCCCGCTACCGAATACGGCGCTGTCGGACACGACACCCGTGGTTGTGCCGGAATACCTGATGGTGGTCGGGGAGTGGGTGGCGGGCCCTGGTGACTGGGTTGCTCTGAGGGTACGACTACGGGTAGGATCCAAGTGTGAAGGTGAGCGTGAGCCTGCCGGATGAAGACGTCGAGTTCCTCGACTCCTATGCAGAGGCGCAAGGGGCCGGCTCGCGTTCCGCAGTGGTCCACAAAGCCGTTCGGCTGCTCAGGGCTTCTGAGCTTGGCCCTGCCTACGAGAACGCCTGGACCGAGTGGGCTGACACTGGTGACGACGAGGCCTGGGACCAGGCAGCCGCCGACTGCCTGCGCTGATGCAGCGAGGCGAGATCTGCTTGGTCGGTCTCGAGCCGGTGCGAGGGGCCGAAGCCGACAAGCGGCGGCCTGCGGTGGTCGTCAGCAACGACGGGGCGAACGCGGCGGCGCAACGCCTGGGCCGCGGGGTGATCACGGTGGTGCCGGTCACGTCCAGCACCGCGAGGGTGTACCCGTTCCAGGTCCTGCTGACCGCGGCCGAGACGGGGCTGCGTACAGACTCGAAGGCACAGGCCGAGCAGGTGCGGTCGGTCTCGTTCGAGCGCGTTGGACCGAGGATCGGTTCGGTTCCCACCGAACCGCTCGCTGCTCTGGATGAGGCGCTTCGGCTCCACCTGGCGCTGTAGCCGGGCTCGGGTGCCGGTGTCGCGACATCGCTGAAGAGCTGCATTCCGTTACAGGATGTCGGAGCGAGTGATCCCCGGGGACAGTGGGTCGTCGTCGTGGCCGGTCGGAATCTCGGTCGACGCGAGCAACGCCTCCTCGACTGCTTGGCGGGCGGGGAGGGAGGCGAGATGCAGCACCGCGGCGAGGCCGTGCGCGAACTGACGTTCCGCTGGGCTCATGCGGTGCAGCTGTTCGACGGTGTCGGCCGCCCACAGCGTCGCGATGTCGCCGAGCTCGCCGGGCTCGAAGGTGATGACCGTGCCGGTGTGGCGGTCCACGGCGGTGCGGTTCGTCGGGTCGATCGTGTCGCGCTTGATCGTGCACCACAGCCACGCGAGCTTCTCGGCGCGCACCCCGATGACCTCGCGGACCTGCGAGCGCCCTACCTCGGTCGCGGTGGGGAAGTACTCGGTGCCGTAGACGGAGTGAAAGAGACCCGCGTCGCACAGCTCGTGGCCGGCGCCCCACCCGACGAGAACTCGCCGGGTCCCCAGGAGGTGCGACAGGAACGGCACGTGGGAGTCATGTTGGAGCTCACCGAACCCCAGGCTGCTCAGCATCTCCAAGCGGACACCCGTCACCGTCTCGGGGTCTCGGGGTGACGTCATGGATCGGATCGTATTCGCCGGTCCGGCCGGCCGGCTGCTTGCTCGGGATGGTTCTGTGTACGGCCGAACGGCGAGCCCACCTGGTTCGCACGGACGACCGACTGGCGGCGCTCGAGGGGCGACACCCCGCAGTCGACAGCGAACACGACGTCGGTGGTCTCGATGAGAATGAGGACTGCGAAGAGTGGCGTGGCGAGCAGCTTGTGTCCACCGAAGAGCGGCCGATCAGCGCTGTAGCATTCGTGTATGCAAAGTCAGGCGAAGGCCTCTCGGAGGCCCACCGCCCCGCGCGCGCCGACACCACCGGAACCGGCGTCGGAGTGGACCTTCCTCACCAACCACGCGCACGTGCTGCTGAGCATCGCGGCCGACCCCGATATCCGCCTGCGCGACGTCGCGGTGTCGGTCGGGATCACCGAGCGTGCCGCGCAACGGATCGTGATGGAGCTCGAGCAAGCCGGATTCCTCGAGCGCGAGCGCGTCGGGCGTCGCAACCGATACCGCGTGCACACCAACCGAAGGCTGCGCCATCCCAAGGAACTTCGGCACCAGGTGGGCGAGCTGCTCGGTGTCCTCTCGGAGCCGCCGACCGTCGCCACGCGGGCGAGCCACTCGACCCGCTGAGCCTCGCGTGTTCGACGACGTCCTCGCCGCCAACCGTGCCTACGTCAGCTCGTTCGGACTGGCTGGGCTCGAGGCCACCGCCGCCCGAGGGCTGGCGGTCCTCACGTGCATCGATTCGCGGATCGAGCCCCTCGCAATGCTCGGGCTCGAGCCCGGCGACGCCAAGATCCTGCGCAACGCCGGCGCTCGCGTCACCGACGATGTGTTGCGGACGCTCGTCCTTGCGGTCAACCTCCTGGGCGTTGAGCGGGTCTGCGTCATCCAGCACACCGACTGCCGACTGAGCGGAACCTCGAACGAGCACCTGCGCGCGAATATCGGTCGACTGCGCGGGATCGATGCGGGGGACTGGGACTTCCTACCGATCGATGACGCCGAACCCGTGCTACGGGCGGACATGGAGCGGATCCGTGCGTGCCCGTTGGTGCCCTCTGAGGTTTCCGTCGCCGGCTTCGTCTACGGCGTCGACACCGGTCGATTGGACCCGATCACCTCGTAGTCCTTCGGGTCACGTCCGCCGGTCAGGTTCAGAGCTCGTCGAGGGCGAAGACCGGGAGATCGAACACGACCTGTTCGTTCTCAGGCCCGAGCGCCTGGGTGCGCGAGAACGATCCGTAGCGGCGCCGCGCAAACCACCAGCGGCCGTCCGCGTCGCGCTCGACGTGGTCGTGGTAGACGCCGAAGGCGTTGGTGCGCCGCCCGTCGGTCACGTTTTGGCGCAGCTCCTGGATGTACATCCGGGCCCCGGCGGTACCGACGGCGCGGTTGATCTCGACGACCGTGTTGAGGATCACGAACTCGAAGAACGAGAACTGCTCGAGCTGTCCGCCGATGAAGTCGCCGATGGCGCCGGGCCCGTCGAGCTGCCCGGCCGCGTCGCCGAGGTCGAGCGCCAACGTGCACGTCGGGCGCATGATCTCGTGCAGCTCGGGCCAGGCCCGTCGGGTGACGATGTCGCCGTAGCGGTTCTGCAACCGTCGCAGGGCGACGTACTCGACCGTCTCGGCCACGCGCTCGGACTCGATGCTCATCTCGGTTTCCCCTCCTCGACGTCGGCGACGGTAGCGCCCGTGTCGGAAACGCTCGGCCGGGCCGGAGCTCGCAGGCTCGCCCATCAGCTTCCGACGGCCCAGGGCGGTCGGCTGATTGCGGACCGGATCACGATCCTTACGATTCGAGAAACGGGCGTGGTGGTGACCGTGAGCCCACGGGAGCCGCAGATATCGTCGGCCGGATCGGTCACCCACCGATTCCCTCGACGATGGAGTACGGGATGCAACCAGGCAAGGCGCGAGCCCCAGGCCGGAGCCGACTCCTGGCCGCAATCGTCGGCCTCGCGCTGCTGGCCGCGGCGTGTGGTGGCGGTGGCAGCGACGATCAATCCGCCGAGTCGAGCCCGCCCGCAGCCGCGGGGCCTGCCGAGTGGCAGACCCTGGAGGTCACCGACGCAAACGGGGACACGTTCTCGATCGATGATCTCGTGGGTCGGCCGGTGTTCGTCGAGAACTTCGCGACCTGGTGCTCGAACTGTCGCAAGCAGCTCGGCGACACCCAAGATGCGGCCGAGCGCGCCGGCGATGAGGCGGTCTTTGTCGCGCTCAGCGTCGAGACCGAGCTGGACGGCCAGGACATGAAGGACTACGCGGCCGACAATGGCTTCTCCGACATTCGCTTCGCGGTGATGTCGCCGGAGATGCTCGCCGCGATGAGCGATGCCTACGGGAACTCGGCGCTCAACGCGCCGAGCACTCCGAAGGTGAAGGTCGAAGCGGACGGGGCCGCGGGCAAGCTGGTGACCGGCTACGAGTCGACCGGTGAGATCCTGGGCGGCCTTGGCCTGGGGTGAGCTCGGGGATCCCCTCGACGCACCGTCGGTTCCCGTGGCGTCGCCCGCCTTGTGAGTGAGTATCTCGAGGCGTTCAGCCTGGGGAACGCCGCGATCCTCGGCAACGTGTGCATGCTGCCCTTGTACCCGGGACTGTTCGTCCTTCTCGCGAACCGGGTCGAGGCGGGGGAGTCGCCGCGCGCCATTCGGTGGATGGGCGTGCTCGTCCTCGCGGGGGTGCTCGTCTCGATGGTGGCGCTCGGTGGGATCCTGTACGGGTTGAGCCGCGCCTTCTCCGATGTGCTCGACGTGCTCCTTCCGGTCATGTACGGGCTCGTCGCGGTCCTCGGCGTGCTCATGCTCCTCGACCGCAACCCCTTTACCCGCGTGACGACGCTGCGACTCCCGGTCGTGTCGAGTCCTTCCGGTCTTGCCTTCGTCTACGGGCTGATGCTCGGCCCGCTCACGCTGCCGTGCACGGGCCCGCTCATCATCACCGCGTTCGTGCTCGGTGGTGTGCGCGGATCGGGCGCGTTCGCCGACAGCCTCGGATACTTCGTGGCTTTCGGCCTGGGCTTCGGATGGCCGCTCGTGTTCTTGCCGTTCCTCGCCGCGCCGGTGCAGCGACAGCTCACGGGGCTGCTCGCGCGCCACCACCGTGGCATCACCATCGCCTCGGGCCTGCTCCTCCTCGGCATCGCGGCCGCCGGTTGGTGGTACGACATCCGACCCAACTAGCAAGATCGGCCGCGGCCGAGGATCACACCTCGTGCAGATGCAGCCGGTCCCGGGCGGCGGGATCGAACTGGCGGCCGACGACGCGCGTCTACGGAGCGAGCGCCGCGTTGAGGTTGGCGAGCGTCCAGCTGGCCAGCTCGGTGTAGCCCGCGGGAGTGAAGTGCAGCGCGGTGTCGGCGATCCACTCCGGGTGCCCGGCCTCGTCTTCGATCTGCAGGTTCGGCCAGGTTGCGGTCGCGGCGGTGAGCGCAGCGTTGACGGTGGCGACGTTCTCGGCGGTCCAGCCCTCGATCACGGGAAGCCGTACGTTGTTCCACAACACCACGGTCTCGGAGGGGATGACGGCGAGGATCGCGTCGACGTTGGCGGCGAACGCAGCCGCGCCGGCCGCGGTGCCGGCGTCGTTCGTGCCGAGCTGGACGACGCCTGCGACGCCAGGATGCTCCGCGAGCACTTCCGAGATCCGCTGCGGCCAGGTGGTATCCGTGAACCAGGTCTTCGAGTCAGCGCCCGGCACCCCGTCGACCGTCGTCGTGTAGGTCGCGCCAAGGGTCTCCACCCAGGTCGGCCCTCCGTCGGCCACGTTGGAGTCGCCGATGACGAGGACCCCGGGACCGGTCGGTGGTGTTGAGGTCTCGTAGAAGCAGCCCCCGAGCAGACCGAGGAGTGCCAACGCGGTGACGCCGCTCTCGGCGTTCGCGAGTGAACCAGGCGTTCGAGCACGAGCCCTCCCTTGCGCGTGAGCGCTCGCCGGAGCGGACACGCGCCTCTTTCCCGGCCAAACCATAGCTTGGCGCCCGAAAGCACACCGGCGGGCCTGAATCGGGGCTTGGGCAGGGTAGCAGCGGGTCGGATAGGGCGCGGCGGCAGGCGCAGCGGATCAGCCGAGGGTCAGGGACGATGCAACGCAGGCGCGCCCAAATTTGAGGGTCGAGACCGCGATGAGCCTTCCGTGATGATCCGGGCGCGGTGACGCAGTGGCGGTTACCCTGCTCCCGGGTACGAGAGGGAGCCACATGGGGGGACAGACGCGATGGGATTCAACCGCAAATCGCTGAAGGTCGGAGGGCGCGTCGCGGGCTTCGTCGTGCTCGCGCTCATGTTGAGCGGCTGCTTCCGTCCGCTCGCGGTGACGCACCAGCAAGATAGTCCCAGCACGCGACCCTTCTGGTGCGAGTCAACGGGTGGCGAGGGCACCCACGGGTCCGCGTATTACACGAATCTGGGCATCCAGAAGGGCATGTTGAGCTGGGAGGACTGCCTGGAGCTGTCCGGCAACCTCGACGACGCACTCGCGTACGCCATGCAGTGGCCGACGCGAGGCGCGGCGGAGGCCGACGGCTGGAACGCCCAGGTCAACTACGCAACCGGTATGGGAACCCACCATGCGCTCGGCAATCCGCTCCAGGGTTCGTTCGACCCGGGCCGGCCGAACTTCCTGCAGTACGACGGCAACGGTCCCGACGCCAAGCTGGTCGGGATGAGCTGGTACGTCAACAACGGACCCGCTGGGCCGCCCGCCGGGTTCCCGGGTGACAACGATTGGTGGCACACCCACGAGTACCTGTGCATCGCCAACGGGAGCGGCTTGGTGATCCGCGACGGCCAGTGCCTGGCCGGCCAGGATGGTGTCAGCGTGTATCTCGGCGATTTCTGGATGGTGCACGCGTGGATCGTTCCCGGCTGGTTCCACCAGTCCGACATCTTCGTCGGCCACCACCCGTGCCTGTTGCCGGGCGGCCCGGCTGATGCCGGGGACCCGTGCTGGACCATGGGCCACATGGGCTGAGCCCAACGTAGGTTCGAGCGTGACGGAAGGGCCCCGGGTGGCTGTGGGCTAATGTTGGCCCATGCGACTACACATAGCGCTCGACTCCGAGCTGGTCGCGGAGTTGGATCGGCGAGCCGGCGCTCGCCGGCGCAGTGCCTTCATCGCGGAGCTCGTGCGTCGTGGTCTTGACGACGAGCGCCGTTGGGATGACGTCGAAGCGTCGCTGGGACAGCTCGCGGACACCGGACACGTCTGGGATGAGAACCCGGCTGTCTGGGTGCAGCAGGAGCGGCAACGCGACTCCCGTCGCGCGGGCTGACGGTGGCGCGCCTGGTCTTGGACTCGACGGCCCTCATCGATGCTCTCCGCGGTCGACCCGCGGAGCGTCGGTTGGCCGGCCTCCGCCGCACAGGCGTCGAGCCCTGGGTGTGTGTGATCTCGGTCGAGGAGATCTGGCGGGGGCTCCACCCGGTTGAGGAGCCGATCGCCCGACGCTTGTTCAACGGGCTGCGCCTCGCGCCGCTCGGGGTGGCGGAAGGGGCGCGGGCCGGGGCTTGGCGGCGCGAGTTCGCAGGCCGCGGGATGACGCTTCACCAGGCCGATTGCCTGATTGGTGCGGCCGCGGTCGGAATCGGAGCCGGTCTGGCGACGGCCAACCCGTCCGATTTCCCGATGTCGGAGCTCGCCGTCGAGCACTGGCCGGTCGGGACGTAGCCGACTGACGATATCGGCGTCGCGCGTCTGACCGGTTCATCAGTAGGTGTCCAGGCTCAGGACCGCGGCTACGACATGCAGAGACGGGGCTCGTGACTGTCGTCTCACCTTGCGGCCACGGCTCTCCGATCGTCGCGGACCTCGCGCAGGTCGATGACGTGGCCCGCATGGCAAGCCTGTTCGCGCGGTTGCTGTTGTTCGGTTCAGACGCGGATGACTTCGAGCTCCTGCAGTGTCGGGAAGTCGTCGTCCTGGGTGACGACGGGGACACCGAGAGCGATGGCGGTCGCAGCGATCCATGAATCGTTGACTGGCATCCTGAGCCCACCGTCGCGAAGGATCAGGCGTAGCTTGGCCCAGCTCGCTGCGACCTCTTCGTCGATCGGCACCGGCTGGAGTCTCAGCGCCGCGGCGAGAGTGGAGAGCCGTCGGTCGCGTATCGTGGTCTCGGATGCGGCGAGCACGCCCGCCCGTAACTCGCCGAGCGTGATGACCGAGACGGCGAGCTCGTCAGGGAGCGATTGTGCTTCGATGTCGCGGTCGGTCTCGCGGGCGATGAAGACCGAGGTGTCTGCGAGTCCCCGGCTCACCGCAGGGGAAGGTCGTCGGTGCTCTCGTCGGCAAGCGAGGAGAGCTCGACTGCCAGATCGGGGTCGGCTCGGTGGGTGAGGACGTGTCGAGCGAAATCGTCGCGGCGCATCCACTGCGGACGGTGGGTGATGGGTGCCAGCTCGGCGACAGGGCGTCCTTCGACGGTGATGGTGATGTGTTCGCCGCCGGCGACGCGATCCAGGAGCGCCCGTGTCTGGTTGCGAAGCTCGCGAGACGCAACTTCCGTCATGCGACGATCGTAGCAGATGTGCGACGGACAGAGGGTTGCTTGGTGCACTCGATGCACGAAGGTGGGATCATCTTCGGGGTCATGCGCTTTCAGGGACTCGAGGTCGCCGGTCGCCGCTCACCGAGGTTGCGGGCGCGGGTGGAGGCGGATCGAGCTGAACGCCGACCGGAACCTGGGCCGACTGCCGAGGCGCATACCGCGTGACGATGCCGTCGGTCGGTTTCCTCCACTCATCAGCGGTGCACGTGCCGACGTTCAACGAGCTCGTCGCTGAAGCGACCGACGGCGTCGACACGGTCGTGGTCGTCGACGAGTCACTGCTCGAGAAGGCTCGACGACTCGGGCCGCACCACGACGAGGTCCGAGCCGGGATCGACGCGGCGTTCGACGAGTTGGAACGCGCCGGCGTCACCGTGATCGTGTGCACCTGTTCCACCATCGCCGGTGCAGCGGAACGCCTCGGCCGTCGGCGAGATGTCCCGGTGATCCGGATCGATCGCCCCATGGCCGAGGCCGCGGTCGCGGCCGGGCGACGGATCGCCATCGTGGCCGCCGTCGAGAGCACGCTCGGTCCGACCCGGCAGTTGATCGAGTCGGTCGCGTCGGACGCCGGTCGAACCGTCGAGCTCTCCGATCACCTCTGCGACGGCGCCTGGGCTCGGTTCGAGGCCGGCGATCAGGACGGCTACCTCGCTGTAGTCGCGGCGACGTGCAGATCGCTCGACGGGGCTTGTGACGTCATCGTGCTCGCCCAGGCGTCGATGACGGCAGCGGCCGGTCTCGCCAACGTCTCCGTTCCGATCCTGAGCAGCCCCGCACTGGCCGTCGAGGCTGCGACGCGCCTGGCTTGAATCGTTCCGTCCCCGCTCAGAAACGCGGGCCGGCTCAACCCCGAAGACCAGATCTCTACCCACCGCTCCCGAACAGGCGCGCGGCGACGGTCTCGGCGGCTACGGGTGGCGCAGTCCCGCTCCGCCCGTTCGTGAGGCGCGGGCGTCGGGACACGCGGGCGGCCCCTGGGTTTCGGCTCGGGGGCCGCGTCGCGTCTGCGCCACCGGAGCTCGCGGTGAATCCTGCGACCAGCTTCGGGAACGCGGCCGGGTCGGTCCTTTGCCGGCGCCCCGCTCGCGAGTAGGGTCCCGACGTCGGATACGGACAACGGGGGGCGGAACATGGTGGGAATCGGATCCAAGGCCGGCGCCCTCCTGAGCGCGGGCTTGGCCGTTGCGCTGTTGGGCGGCTTGGCCGGTTGCAGCAGCGATGATGCAGCTTCGGTCGATGTGACCCTGTCGGAGTGGATCGTCGAACCGGACCCGACGTCGGCCGATTCGGGTGAGGTCGAGTTCGTCGGTGACAACAAGGGTTCGGAGACCCACGAGCTGGTCGTCGTGGCTGCGGAGAGCGCCGAGGCACTTCCCACCGACGCCGATGGTGCCGTCGTGGAGGAGGAGCTCCCGGAGGGTGCGCTCATCGGCGAGATCGAGGACATCGAGGCCGGGTCGTCGAAGACCGTGAAGCTCGATCTCGAGGCCGGCAGCTACGTGATCTTCTGCAACATCACCGACGAAGAGCCCGACGGCACGATCGAGAGCCACTTCGCCGAGGGCATGCACACGAGCTTCGACATCCCGTAGAGCCACCGGGCGGGCGCGAGGGCGCTGCCGGGTTACCCGGCGGGCCGCCGCTGAGGCACTTCGAGGTGCGAGTACGTCCGGGCGGTCGCTCTCAACCGCTCAAGCGCGGGAACTCGTGAGAGAACAGCGCCATGCACTCGGGGCGTGGTTTCGTCGCGCAGCCGGGGCAGGTAATCGGATCGACGGCGCGAAAGTTGGCCGGCCTTCCTGCCAACAGTGGCCGCACGAGCGACACAACCAGTGGACGTGCTCACAATCGGCGACCTGTGCAAGTGGCGCCGCCTCACACTGCGGGCAGGTTCGGGGATCATGCCCGGGGGACATCGCGGTCGTGTCGGGGAAGAGTTCCATTGCGCACCCCTGCGCACCCCCCATTTCGCTTGCAGCGATGGTGGGCCGGTCCGCCACGGTGTGCCAGGGCCAGAAGTCACATTCCGGCGGCCAACTCAGCGCGCCCCGATCCGCGCGACGCGTGGAGGGTCGAGCCGACCCTCGGTGACTCACAGCACCGGAGGGTCCGCTGATAGCGGCCCGACCCGGTCTCGTCTGGGTGGGTCGGCGACCATGCCGTACGGCCGCCGCTCGATGTCATAGGTGTCGAGCAGGCCGTCGCCTGCGGTCCCGTCGGCGACCAGCGCCGGCTTCCACGCCAGGTTCTCGGCGTCGCGCATGCCACTGTTCCTACCCTGGCCGTTGAACGGCGGCATCTGGTGGGCGGCGTCACCGGCCAGGAACACCGGGCCCCGTCGGAACGTCTCGGCCACCAGCGCGTGGAAGCGATCCACCGCGGCGCGATCGACGCGGAGCTGGTCGGCGTTCCCCCACGGGCTCAACAGCTCGGCGATGCGTTGGCCTTCCAGCAGCTCCTCCGCGGTCTCGCCCGGGTTGAGCCTGATCTCCCACCGCCGGCGGTCGCGATGGCCGGGCACGAAGGTGATGACCCGGGCGGGGTCGCACACCTGGCGGGCGACGGTCGACAGGACGCAGGCCGGGTCGAGAAGCGTGGTGTCGAGGACCAGCCACTCCTCGTCGTAGCCGTGGTCGACGAGATCGATGCCGACGAGGCCGCGCATCGTGCTCGAAGCGCGGTCGCCGCCGACGAGCCCGCGAGCCTCGAGCTCCCGCTCATGACCGGAGGCATCGGCGGCCGAGAGCGAGACCACGTGGTCCGTCGCCGTGACCGCGCGCCTCGACCCTCAGCTCGAGCTGCACGCCCGCCGCCACGGCGGCGTCGCGCACGACTCGGTCGAGCGGTCGACGGCCACCACCGACAGGCCGCGCCGGGCGCAGCGAAGGCCGGCCATCACCCCCACCGGCCCGCAGCCGACGACCGGGACGTCGGTGGTCACGCCGCGGGCCCGTGGAGGCTCAACGCGGTCACGTCCTGGCCGGCGCGATGCTGGGCTGTCATCTCGTCGGGGTCGAAGACCACGCCGAGCGGGTTGGCCGCGAAGACGTCGGATTGCATGAACGACACGGCTTCGGCCGGGGTGGTGGTGTCGATCTGGAGCTCGACCTGGTTGCCGTCGGGGTCCGCGTAGTACAGCGACATGGTCATGCCGTGGTTGATGGGCAGGATCGGTGTGATGCCCAAGCTCTGCAGCCGCTCGTAGGTGCTCACCAGGTCGTCGAGCGACGCGAAGGTGAAGGCCACGTGCTCCAGCCCGGCGTGGAGCCGTGCGTCGTCGCCCAGACCGGGTTGGCTCAGAAGGGCGATCCGGTGGTGCTCGTCGTCGTAGGTGAGGAAGGCGAGAAAGTCGGTGCGGTGCACCGGTGCGCACCGAGCACCGTTGTCCACCACTGGATCGACGCGTCGAGGTGGGCCGTCCGCAAGACGATGTGGGCCAGCTTGACGGGAGCCGGTATCTCGTCGGCGTCGCTCATCGGTGTCTCCCCGGGCTCAAGTTCGAGAGGCGTGTGTTATCGATTGATCCGATTATTATCGAATGATAATCAGTCCGTCAAGCAGGTCCACGGCGAGATGTCGGCGCCGGTCGTTGGGACTGACGAACGACGCGCGGAACGAGTCGCGTGCGATCAGTCGTCGAACAGGAACCGGTCGATGACCCGGTGCATGTGCGCGACGTTGCCCTCTTGGCGCGGGTTGGTGAAAGCCAGCTCGTTCGCACCCGAGGCCATGCCGTCCTGGACCAGGGCGAGGTTGTCGTAGTCCTGGCGGGTGACCGGATCCCACTCGAACGCGTCCCAGTCCTCGACGAGCTCGTAGCGTGGCTCGCGCGGGGTCGCCGATCCGTCGGGCCACTCCAGAACCCACGTGTCGTTGAGCGCGGTGTGCACGTCGTCGCCGTTTGGGCGAACTCGGAAGGCGATGGCGCTGCCCGGGTAGATCGGTCCGACGAAGTTCGGGAACCAGAACACGTCTTGCGCGCTCGGTTGGAGCAGGCGACGCGCGCCGGGGAGGCGGCCGTAGCGCGCGTGGTACTCGAACTGCTCGTACGCGATCGACGTGTCGTCGATCCACGGCAGGATCTGCCGATGCAGCGCCTGGACGTGGTAGCCCTCGTTGAACGCGTCGATCACCGTCTTCCAGTTCGCGGGCAGGACCGTCGTGCGCGCCAGGCGGAGGCGCATGTCCTCCAGCCGGTAGGGCGCGAGCAGGTTGCACAGCGGCCCGAGGAACTGGCGCAGGGGCATCGCCTCCGGGTCCAGGTTCACGAACACGAACCCTCCGAAGGTCTCGAGCCGCACCGGTCCGAGCCGCAGGCCTTCGGGAAGCGCCGCTCCGAAGTCTTCCCGGTCGACGACCGTGACGAGCGCGCCGTCGAGGCCGTACTCCCACCCGTGGTACGGGCATCGCAGACACCCGTCGACCGACGTGCGGCCGACCGCCAGCTTGGTGCCCCGGTGTCGGCACGCGTTGCGCATTGCCGCGAGCTCGCCGTCCTCGCCGCGGACGATCAGGATCGAGACGAGCCCGATCTCGTATTCGAAGACGTCTCCCGGGTCGGCGATCTGCTCCTCGCGCCCTGCGATCTGCCGGACCCGATTCCAGAGGTGCTCCCGTTCGAGCTGCGCGAAATCGGGATCGACGTACCGCGCCGTCGGGATCGCACCGTCTTCATGGGTCCGCCATACTTCGGCCACGGGCCATCACACGTTATCGGTGATCGCGAGATCGTGGCCGCGGGAGCACCAATGGAGTTGAACCTCGCCGACCTCTTCGAATGCGTCGCCGACGCGGTGCCCGATCGCCCCGCGGTTGTCTGCGATGCCGGCGCCTCACCGACCGCGAGCTCGACGAGCGCAGCACGCGCCTCGCGCACGGGCTCGGCGCGGCGGGCGTCGGCATCGGCGAGCACGTCGGGCTCTGCATGCGCAACACCGGCGAGCACGTCGGGCTCTGCATGCGCAACACCGTCGAGCACCTCGAGTCGCTCCTCGCGTGCTACAAGCTGCGGGCAGTTCCCATCAACATCAACTGGCGGTACGAAGCCTCCGAGCTCGCCTACCTCTTCGCCGACGCGGACACGGTGGTCGTGCTCCACGACGAGGAGTTCGCTGCCGCGGTCCGGTCGGCCGCGAGCCACGCCCCGGTCGTCCGGCGCCTCCTCGAGGCGGGAGGCGAGGATTACCGCGCGCTCGTCGCGTCCGGATCCGCGGCACGCGACCTCGGACCGCGCTCACCCGACGATTCCTACGTGCTCTACACGGGCGGGACGACGGGTAGGCCGAAGGGTGTCGTGTGGCGCCAGGAGGACATCTTCTTCGCCGCGATCGGCGGGGGAAATCCCGGCGGTCCGCCAATCGTCCGCGCCGAGGAGCTCGGACCGAACGTGCTCACGAACACCTCGCAACGAGTGGGTCCGTTCCTGGCGCCGGACGATCCCGGTCCCGAGCGGTACGCGACGTTCTCGATGGGTCCGCTGATGCACGCGAGCGGATCGTGGGGCGCGCTCGGCACGGTCCTCGGCGGTGGCGCGCTCGTGCTCGATCCCGAGCCGCACTTCGATGCCGTACGAGTGCTCGACCTGGTCGAGCGCGAGCGCGTGTGCCTGCTCACACTCGTCGGCGACTCGGGCGGGCGACCGCTGGCCGAGGCCGTCGAGGCCGAACCGGCGCGTTGGGACCTGTCGTGTGTTCGACTCCTGGGCTCCGGTGGCAGCATCCTCTCTGCCGACGTCAAGGCCCGCCTGCTCGACGCCATCCCGTCGGTGCTCGCGATCCTCGAGGGGATGGGCTCGAGTGAGTCACCCGCCCAGGCAGTGTCGGTCACCGCGCGCGGGGCCGCGGTCGCGCCGACGCTCACCTTCGCGGCGAAGCCGGAGACGATCGTCGTCGACGCCGACCTGCGTCCGCTGCCTCCCGGGCGCGGCCTCGTGGGTCGACTGGCCACGCGCGGCCGCGTCCCGCTCGCCTACTACAAGGACCCCGGGCGCTCGGCCCGCACGTTCGTCACGATCGACGGCGACCGGTACGCGCTACCCGGTGACCGGGCCACCGTCGACTCGGACGGCACCATCCATCTCGTCGGGCGCGGTTCGGCGTGCATCAACACCGGGGGAGAGAAGGTCTACCCCGAGGAGGTGGAAGCCGCGCTGCTCACCCACGATGGCGTCCTCGACGTGGTCGTGGTCGGTGTGCCCCACGAGCACTACGGCAGCGCGGTGTGCGCCATCGTGCAGCCGGCGGGGGATGCGGTCACGCTCGACGCCGTCCGCGACCACTGTCACGGCCTCCTCGCGGGCTACAAGGCGCCGCGGAAGCTGGTGCTCGTCGACGCGATCACCCGCACCGCGGCGGGCAAGCCCGACTACACCTGGGCGCACGAGATCGCTTCCCCTGGCGGCCGTGTCGAGGAGATCTCGTCGAACCAGCCGAGCGGGGAAGGCCCCTCGGTCAGCGGATGACCGGCGCGCTGACCGTGCCGTTCAGGACTTGACCGAGGCCCGAGGATCCTCGCAGTCGAAGCAGTCGAAGCAGTCGAAGCAGTCGAAGCAGTCGAAGCAGATGCGGTCGTCGGTGACGGCGATGAACGTGACGGTCCCCTCCGGTTCATCCGGCGACCCCGACGCGCCACCGCCACTGTCCATGATCACGAACGTCTCGTCGTAGGGAGTGCCAGGCTCGATCCGATCCTGGTCGGGGTTCCTGGCCTGCATCGTGATGACGACCTGGCCGTCGTCCGCTTCGATCGTGGAGAATCCGACGTCTTGGTCGCCGAGGCCGTAGTCGGCGAGATAGACGGTGTACTGCGCCCCTTGGGCGAGCGCGAATGCCTGGGCCAGCACGATGTCGCCATCGGAGAGGGAGAACGCGGCGTTGGCATCGTCGCCGGCGCTGGCCACCTCGCCCGTGAATGGCTCGGACGGGCAGTCTCCGTTCTTGCCACCCGGTTTGTCGGCCGAGCCCGTCGTGGACTCGCCGCCGGTCTGGAGCTGAGTGCTGTCGTTCGAGGAGCTACAGCCGCTCCCGACGATCGCGATCGTCACCAGCGGGGCGAGAAGCCATGCCTTCTTCATACGCTCGAGGATACGTGTGGCTTCGTCGATGATCTTCGCCGAAGAGATGATGAACATGGGAGTGTGAGCATGTGCCACACCACCCCTCGAGCTCGCCGCGCCGGTCCTCTCCCGGCCCCGAGCCTCATCGCCGTGCGATCGCCGGGGGAGTGATCCGATGAAGGTGAAGGCGGCGGTCATCGAGTCCGTGGGTGTGCCGCTGGCCATCGAGGAGCTCGACCTCGTCGACCCGGGGCCGGACGAGGTGCGGGTACGGATGCACGCCGCGTCGATCTGTCGCAGCGACCTGCACGTCGCGGAGACCGGCGAAGGGCTGCGCTTTCCCGCGGTGCTGGGCCACGAGGGCGCCGGGGTCGTCGAAGCGACCGGCGAGGGGGTCACCGTGGAACCGGGGGCACACGTCGTGTTGTCGTGGACCCCGCGGTGTGGCCGCTGCCCCGCTGTGTCGAGGGCCGACCGCAACTGTGCCACGAGCTCTCGACCAGCCCGCCGGGCGGCTGCCTCTACCGGGGTGAGACCGTGATGGGCGCATACATGGGCCTGGGCTGTCTCGCCGAAGCGGTCGTGGTCCCCGAGGCCTGCGCGGTCGCGGTCCCGACCGGCGGCGACCCCCAGAGCCTGTGCCTGTTGGGTTGTGGGGTCACGACCGGGTTCGGGGCGGCGACCCACGCCGCCGCGGTCTGTCCCGGCGAGGTGGTCGCAGTCTTCGGCTGCGGCGCGGTCGGCCTCTCCGCGATTCAGGGCGCCCGGCTGGCCGGCGCCCGTCGTGTCTTCGCCATCGATCCCGACCCCGACCGCCGCGGTCTTGCCGCCGAGCTCGGCGCGACCGATGTTTTGGACCCTGCAGCGGCGGATCCGTTCAGTGAGGTGATGTCTCTCACCGGCGGTGGAGCCGACGGCGCCATCGAAGCCGTCGGCGATCCCGAGGTGATGGGCCGCCTCCTCGATGCCGTCCATCCCGGCGGGACCGCGGTCATCGTCGGGCTTCCGGACTTCGCGTCGACCATCACGGTCTCACCGTTCCACCTGCTGATGGAAAAGCGCCTCACCGGGTCGATCTACGGTTCGGCCGATCCCCACCGTGACTTCCCGATCCTCGCGGAGCTCTACCAGCGGGGACGTCTGCGACTCGATGAGCTCACCGGCGGCCGCTACACCCTCGACGAGGTCAACGACGCGATCGCCGAGCTCGCCGACGGGCGTTCCCCCCGCCCCGTCATCACCTTCGGAGACCCCCGAGGCGGCGAAGGGTGACCACGGCAGAGCCTCCGTCACCCGCGAACGCTGCCTGACGCGGCAGTAGTGTGGCCCGGTGCCGCAACCGCCCGACGTCGACTCGGTCGGACGGGCGCGTGCTCGCTACATCCCTGCTCTGCGGTTCGATGCGCTGACGCCGCTGTACGACCCGCTCGTGGCGCTCACGACTCGCGAGACCAGGTTCAAGCGGCGCCTCTTGGACCAGGCGAGCCTGGCGTCGGGCCAGCGGGTGCTGGACGTGGGCTGCGGCACCGGCACCTTGGCAGTCGAGGCGTGGCAGGCCCGGCCGGGGGTGGTGGTCGCCGGGCTGGATGGCGATCAGGCCGTACTCGGTCGGGCCGCGCGCAAGGTAGCCGAGGAGGATGCAGCCGTCGTGTTGTCCGAGGGGTTCTCCGATGCGCTTCCGTTTCCCTCCGGGTCCTTCGATCGCGCGTTGTCGACCTTGTTCTTCCACCATCTCAGCCTCGACGCGAAACGACGCACGTTCGCCGAGCTCGCCCGTGTGCTGCGAGCCGGCGGCGAACTGCATGTGGCCGATTGGGGACGACCCGAGACCATGCTGATGCGGATCGCGTCGTGGCCGCTGCGGCTGCTCGACGGCGTCGAGCAGACGCGCGACAACGTGGAGGGCCGCTTGCCCGAGCTGATGCGCGACGCCGGGCTCGTCGACGTCGCGACGCTGGGAGGACTGTCGACGGCCTTCGGCACCATGGCGTTCTATCGGGCCACCGCCGCCGCGTGAGGCGACCTATGACGTCACCTCATCCGACGCGTCGAGGTGCCGTCGGGGTGACGTGGCGAACGCCGCGGCGCAGTCGAGCGAGCAGAACCAGTATTCGACACCGTCGTAACGCAGCCGCCCTGGGGCGTGATTGCGCTGAATGCGCATGCGGCACACCGGATCCACGACGTCGGTGACGTCGCCGGTATCGACGACGAGCTCGAACAGGTTCGTCTCGTCGGCGATGTTGCGCAGCGAGTACGCGCCGAGCTCCACGACCTCGATCCCGACGCAGGCGCACAACACCGCGTCGCCCAGCGACTTGACCAGCTGGTCTCGAGGGCCGAGCGCCTCGGTCGCGAGGCCGGTGAGCTGGGTGGCGAGGTCCGCGGCGGTCTCGTCGCCGTGGGCCTCGGTGGCGGCCGAGAAGCCGGCCAGATCCACGATCACGAAGGTTCGCTCGACGGTCACCGCACCGACGCTAGACAAACCTGGCCGTCGACGACCCGATCTCAGCAGTCGGCCAGGGCACTGAGGGCCTGGCAGAGCTCGGAACGGCGCGGGGCAATCGATCCGAGCCGCTCGGTGAGGAATGTCGTGCGGATGGGCTGGAGGTTGTCGAAGGACGCGACGCACGGTGCGGGCAGGCCGTCCTCGGCGTCGAGCGCGACCTCGGTGGGAATCCTACGGATGGTGCGCGTGATCGGGGCCACGACGACCCATGTCAGCACCGGCGTCGCCTCGCTTCGGGTCACGATCAGCACCGGACGACGTTTGTCCTCGGCTTCGGCCCACCAGATGTCACCCTGGGCAACCGTCACCACGGCTCTTCGGCGATCATCCGCGTGGAGGCTTCGTCGGCCCATCCGACTTCTTCGTCCGCTTGGGGCTGATCTCGGTAGCCGCGGATGATCGCATCGGCGGTGCTTCGTCGGCGGTGCTGGTCGATCAGTGTCCGAAGACCGCGCCGGACGGCATCGGATCGTGAGTCGACGACGCCTTCGGCGACGAGCTCGTCGACGCGGGCAGTCAGATCGTCGTCGATCCTTGCAACCAATTGTGCCATACGGAAAGTATAGCGATCCGCATTGCACGTAGCGCCGGCGCCGGCGCGCTAGTCGAGCTCGCCGGTTTCTTCGTAGTGGCGGCGCTGTTTCATCGCGAATGCGAAGGCGACGATGCAGAGCACCGCGACGAGGGCGAAGATTCCTGCACCGACGACGAACATGTGAGACCTCCCGGAGGCGTCAGATGCCTCACCGTGGCGAGCGTGACGACAGTACAA
>Ga0209587_1000537_pt1 | contig 18591 bp, 17 predicted proteins | sample NGEPerD_2_FD_184512 | JGI IMG/M metagenome (GOLD analysis project Ga0209587, IMG submission 184512) | Arctic peat soil microbial communities from the Barrow Environmental Observatory site, Barrow, Alaska, USA - NGEE PermafrostL1-D... | ecosystem: Environmental > Terrestrial > Soil > Wetlands >... | reverse complement strand
TGGGCTCGACAGGCGGTGGGGGGTTCGCACCGAGGGTGGCCCGGTCCCCGTAGTTGGCGATGATCGCCCGCCAGGCCGCGTCCTCGTCCAACTTTCGCGCGCCCCCAGACGGCAGGTCGGCTGGACGACCCTCGTCGTGGTCGTCGGGGCTGGTGCTGTCCGGGTCTTTCGTCATGGTCCTGTCACTCTGCGGATGAACTCCACCGACTCCTCGAAGATCGCAGGAGCGTCGTTGTCGAGCGTAGCCACGTGGTAGCTGTTTTGCAGAATGCGTTCCTGCACGTCTCGCGAGGAGACCTTGCTCGCGATGATGCGCGCCGACGAAGGATCGACGACGTGGTCTTCTGCGGAGCGGAACAGGAGGATGGGCTGCGTGACCTTCGGCAGGTCCCGTCGTACCTCCTTCCACGCCGTCATCATCGAGCCGAGTGCCTTCAGCGGGACCCTGTCGTAGCCGTACTCGTCCTGGCCTGGCTTCTTGATGTCGTTGCCGATGCCGGGCATGGACGCGATCACCCGCTTGAGAAGGGGTACGGCGAGCAGCTGCTTGTTGTTGCTGGCAACTGCGGCGTTGACCAGGATCACTCCGGCCACGTCGCTGCCACGCTCAGCAGCGAGCTTTAGGGCGAGACCACCACCCATGGACAGCCCGCCGACCACCACCTGGTCACAGTTCGCTTGGAGCTTGTCGAACGCCAGCCCGAGCTCGGCGTACCAGTCCTTCCAACTCGTCGCGTTCATGTCTTTCCACGTCGTCCCGTGTCCGGGCAGGCAGGGGACGTCCACCCCGAACCCCTCGCCGGCAAGGTGCTTGCCCCAGGGGACCATGGAGGCCGGAGACCCGGTGAAGCCGTGGCTGAGCAGCACGCCGACCCGTTGACCGTCTGACTCGCCTGGGGTGCAACCGAACTGGAACGGCTGCGCGTGCGTGCCGTGGGACAAGGTCTCTCCTGTGTTCGCTGTGGTGATTGCTGCGCTCGATCGGGTGTTAGATGTGCTAGTCACGGAACCTCAGAAATGGCCCGTTTGCATCGTCGCACGCAGGCGGATTGACGGCTAGGGTCTTGGACATCGGACGGAAGGTTTTTGCGTGTTCTACTGGCTGCTCAAGTGGGTCCTCATCGGCCCCCTGCTCAAGATGGTGTTCCGTCCTCAGACCGAGGGCGCCGAACACGTGCCGGACGAGGGACCGGCCATCTTGGCGAGCAACCACCTCTCTTACGCCGACTGGCTGTTCATGCCGCTGACCCTCACCCGACGAGTCACGTTCGTGGCCAAGGCGGAGTACTTCACCACACCTGGCATCAAAGGCTGGTTCCAGAAGAAGTTCTTCTCCGGTGCCGGCCAGGTGCCCATCGACCGCGCGAGCGGCGGCGCGGCCGAAGGGGCGCTGCTCTCGGCCAAGCGGATCCTCGGCGCAGGTGAGCTGTTCGGCATCTACCCCGAAGGAACCCGCTCCCACGACGGCAGGCTCTACCGCGGCAAGACCGGTGTGGCCAGGCTGGCGCTCGAGACCAAGGTGCCCGTCATCCCGGTGGCAGTGCTCGGGACCGACGTGGTTGCGCCGCCGGGGAAGAAGTTCGGCTCGGTCACCCGGCCCGTGGTCCGGTTCGGCAAGCCCCTGGACTTCTCGCGCTACGAGGGTCTGGAGGGTGACCGCTACATCCTGCGCTCGATCACCGACGAGATCATGTACGAGATCATGAGGCTCTCGGACCAGGAGTACGTCGACCTCTACTCCTCTCGCGCCAAGGCCCTGGACAAGGAAGCCGCGCGCAACGCCGCCGCCACCCCCGCACCCTCACCCGAGGACACCGAGCTCAGAGCCTCCTGACCGGGGCCATCGATTGATCTGGTCACTGATCTGATGTCACCGGGCCGACGCGCCATCGCGGATCCCGCCACGTTGGCGGTCGAGACGACGTTGTACCGAGCGCTCGCCGTGCTCCGCGTCGTGGTCCTGGTCAACATGATCGTGCTCAACCTGCTCCGGTGGCAGAGCATCGAGCATCCGGTCCTCGCAGCAGCGGTCGTTGCCGGGCTGGCCGGCTGGACCGCCTTCGTGATCTGGGCCTACGACGACCCGCGACGCCGCACGGTGCCGCTTTATGCGGCGGATCTCGCAGTCGCGGTCGCCGCGGTGCTGGCATCCCCGTTGATCAAGGGCGACGGGATGCAGGCCACGATCCCTGGTTTCTGGGTGATGGGCGTCGTTCTGGCATGGGGCATCCATTGGCACTGGCTAGGCGGACTGATCGCATCGACGGCTGTCTCGGCGGCGGATCTGGTGATCAGACCCAGCCTGGACCAGGGGGACTACGGCAATATCTTCCTGCTGATGATCGGTGGCCCTGTGCTCGGCTACACCACCGGTCTGCTGAAGGACATGGCCGCTGCACGGGACCGGGCCGAGCGCTCCGCTGCCGCTGTGGCTGAGCGGGCCCGGCTTGCTCGCGTGGTGCATGACGGTGTCCTGCAGGTGCTTTCGCTCGTGCAGCGCCGTGGGCTCGAGCCCGGAGGGGATGCCGAGCTCGGCCGCTTGGCGGGGAGCAGGAGGTCGCGTTGCGGTCGCTGGTGCAACAGAGTGCGCCCACCCCAATTGCGACCTCGGGAGATCTCGCGCACTCGCTGTCCGTGCTCCAGTCCCGCACCGTGACCGTCTCGGTGCCCGGGTCGCCGGTGATCTTCCCTTCCGCGATCGTGGAGGAGCTGACGGCCGTCGTACGCGCCTGCCTCGACAACGTGCGGATCCACGTGGGCCCGGACGCCTCTGCGTGGGTACTGCTCGAGGACGTGGGTCCGTCGGTGGTCGTGACCGTGCGTGACGAGGGCCTGGGGATCGTCCCCGGGCGCCTCGAGGAGGCCCGCGCGGAGGGTCGGTTGGGCGTGAGCGAGTCGATCCGGGGCCGGGTCACCGATCTCGGGGGTACGTCGTCCCTGGTCACATCGCCGGGGCAGGGTACGGAGTGGGAGCTCACCTTCCCCAGAGGGTGAGCCGCTGTCCGGTCACATCCGCGCTCCGTGCGCCGCATGCGAGCCCGGGGCGCGTCAGTTTCGTCCGTACGCACGATCGCGCGCTGACTCGAGGCCGAGCCTCGTGTGATTTCGTCCGTACGCACGATCGTGCGCTGCGGTCGTTTCGCGCACCCCCGGCAGTTCGTCCGTGACGAGGTCGGCGAGGTTGGTCATCCGCCTGGACCTGTCCTCTCTCGACCTCAAGCTGACCATCGAGTACGACGTGCGCCAGCGCGCCGAGGACTCGAAGCAGTGGAACCGTGACCAGAGCGCGCACGTAGCCTGTGCGGGTGACGATTCACACCGACCATCCGTTTCTCGAGCCCGAGTCCTCCCGCGACCCGGTACGCCGGCTGCGGGGGCGGCTCGGGGGGACGGTGACCCTGTGGACATCGGGATCCGGGTCTGCACGCTCGGGGTTGACCGTGTCGTCGCTGGTGGTGGCGAACGGGTCCCCGGCGCATGCCCTCGCGCTGGTCGACCCCGACGCAGACTTTGCGGCGGCCCTGGAAACGTCGGGCACGGCCGTCGTACAGCTCCTCGAGTGGCCACACCGAGACCTCGCCGACGCGTTCGCCGGGATCACACCCGCGCCGGGTGGTGTCTTCACGCTCGGTTCCTGGGAGGACACCGCATGGGGGCCGCGGCTGGAAGGGGTGTCGGCGTGGGCGGGTGTCAGGTTGGCGGACGAGCCGCGCGACGTGGGCTGGTCCCTGCTCGTCGACACGGTGGTCGAGCACATCGAGATCGGCGAGGAGCTGCGTCCGTTGGTGCACCGGCGCGGTGGCTACGTGCACCCCTCCTGACGGGCGGGGCATCGGTAGCCTTCTGGGGAGTTCGAGGGAAAGGTCGGGTGGATGGGCGACGATGTCGACGAGCCGATGATCAGGGTGATGGTGGTCGACGACCATCCGATGTGGCGCGACGGGGTGGCCCGCGACCTGACCGAGGCAGGGCTCGCCGTCGTGGCCACGGCTGCCAACGGAACCGAGGCGCTGAACCGTGCCCCGGCCGTTCGCCCCAACGTGGTGGTCCTCGACCTGCAGATCCCTGCGCCCAACGGTGTCGAGGTGACCGCGGCCCTGGTCAAGGCGGACCCCACGGTGCGGGTGCTGATCCTCTCTGCCTCCGGCGAGCAGCAGGACGTGCTCGACGCGGTCAAGGCCGGTGCGACCGGGTATCTGGTGAAGTCTGCTTCACGCGCCGACCTGCTGTCCGCGGTGCTGAGCGTTGCCGCTGGTGACACCGTGTTCACTCCCGGGCTGGCTGGATTGGTGCTCGGTGAGTACCGCCGCCTGTCCCACGCGCCGGCGGCGACGGATCCGGACACTCCGCGGTTGACCGAGCGGGAGACCGAGGTGCTGCGTCAGGTCGCCAAGGGACTTTCCTACAAGCAGATCGCCGGGCGTTTGTTCCTCTCGCACCGGACAGTGCAGAACCATGTTCAGAACACCCTGCGGAAGCTCCAGCTGCACAACCGGGTGCAGCTGGTGCGTTATGCGATAGAGCAGGGACTCGACGACCAGGACGCAGACTGATCTATCCCCTGGACCGGGTGCCAGGCCAGGCGATCTCAGCCTGTCGCTCGACCGAGGAAGCCGAGTAGCCTCTCGCCCGGCTCCGCCCACGGCGACGTCTCGACCTCGCGGGCGAAGCGGGCCGGACGGTCGGCGTCGGTGACCAGCAGTGACGCTAAAGGAAGCAGCTCCTCTGCCAGCGGTCGCGGAATCGGTCGCGGATCTCCCATCGACCACGACACATCCCATCCGTGCACGGTGATCTCGAGCGCGCCGGTGGCCGCAACCAGGCTCGACGTCACCGGCCTGCCTGCGACGGAGACCCAGCGACCAGCCTCAGAGTTGGTCCACGCACCGAGCATGCTGGCGGCCCGGTTGCGAAGCGTGACCACGGGGTCGAGGGTCCGGTCGCCGTAGTTCAGGGCGGGGGGGAGCTCGACCTGTCCGACCGACACTGCCTCATGCAGCGCCTCCAGTGAGTCGTTCATGTGCCGCAGCAACGCGTGTAGATCCCATCCCTGGCAGGGCGAAGGCCGTGTAATTGCCTCGGAGGTGACCAGCGCCAGACTGCCGAGAGCGAAGCCGATGGAACGCTCCAGCAGTCCGAGCCCGCCGATCAGCGGTTCGGAGATCCGGTTCTCGGTCATCGTCGGGCGGGCTCAGATCGTCAGCGGCTGTCGGGGCCCGAGGGGTGTCGCTGCCGGTGTGGCAGCCGGCGTTCCAGAGTGGGCACTGGGGTGAGTCGGGGGGAGGCCGAACGTCGCGAATAGCGATGTGTCGAAGAAGCAGCCCACATGGGCCACACCGCCCTCCGTCATGGTGAGTACCTGCAGTTGGAAGGCGCGGTGGACGCCGTCCTCACCGCGCATGTAGAGCCCAAAGGCCGGTTGACCGTTGGATCGGGTCGGGACCATCAGCATGTCACCGGCGCCCTGGGCCGGGCACTGGGTGGCGATGAGAGTGCCGATGTTCTCCGCGCCCTGGTACCAGCCCGTGAACGGCGGCATCTCCCAGACGGCATCCTTGGTGAACAGCTCGACGATGGCCGCCACGTCGTAGCTCTCGAAGGCCGCGACGTACGCGTCGAGCTTCGCACGTAGCTCCGGGGTGGCCGGCTCCACGACGTCATCCGCACTGGGCGCCATCTCTTCGAGCTGTGCTCGAGCCCGTTGCAAGGTGCTGTTGACTGCGACTGTGGTGGTGTCGAGCAGGTCGGCGACCTCAGCGGCGCGCCACTTGAGCACGTCACGCAGGATGAGTACGGCGCGCTGGCGCGGCGGCAGGTGCTGCAGCGCGGCGATGAGAGCCAACCGGATGCTCTCTCGCGACGTCACGACGACAGCAGGGTCGTTGCTCGTCTCGGCACCGACCAGCGCATCGGGCACCGGCTCGAGCCACGGCACCTCGGGGCGTTGCTCGAGCTGACCGATGGGGTCTGCGCTCGGGGCTCCCAGACCAGTCGGGAGGGGACGTCTCTTGCGTCCTTCGAGTGCGGTCAGGCAAACATTGGTCGCGATCCGGTAGAGCCACGTGCGCATCGAGGATCGGCCTTCGAACTTCTCGTAGGATCTCCAGGCGCGAATGTAGGTCTCCTGCACCAGGTCCTCCGCGTCGTGCACGGAGCCGAGCATGCGGTAGCAGTGCGCGAACAGCTCACCACGGTAGGCGTTGCTCAGCTCCGGAAAGTCCTCGGTCACCTGATCCGGCATGGCGGTCGGCCCCTCAATCGTCGCTGGTACGCCGACTCTAGGCACCTCGAGTCTCCCTTGCATATGACATTGCATATGACATCAATCGGTTCTCACAAGTGCGGACTGGCTGCCGACCGGAAACTCATCGGCCCGACGATACGCCCCGCCCGGATGCCCCGACCGTATGCTCGAAGCCTTGCAGGAGGTCAAATGAACCTGGCGAAGGTAGCCGAGGAGCTCTACGCGCTGACCCCGACCGAGTTCATTGGAACCCGCAACGAGCGCGCGAAGGAGGCGAAGCCCGACGACAGGACGCTGTCCACGGCGATAGGGAAGCTTCCCAAACCGTCCACGGCCGCCTGGCTTGTCAACATGCTCGTGCGGCATCTGGCCGCGGAGCTCGAACAGCTCCTCACCGTTGGGTCCGCTCTCCGCGAGGCACAGGCGAACCTTGACGGTGCTGAGCTGCGCGAGCTGAACAAGCAGCGTCGTCAGCTAACCACGGCGGTCACGAACCAGGGGCGCGGCCTGGCTGCCGAGTTGGGTGTGCAGGTCAGCGACACGGTCGCCACCCAGGTCGAGGAGACTCTTCGTGCGGCGATGACCGACGAAGGGGCGACGCGGGCCGTGCGGACCGGACAGCTGGTCCAGGCGTTGTCGGCCACCGGTGTCGGGGAGCTCGACGTCTCCACTGCAGTGGCCGTGCCCGAGGCGCTGGGGATGACCGCACGCCGCGTGGAGCGCAAGAAACCGGCTCTGACCGTCGTACCGGACGAATCCGGGCCGGAGTCGGACGAGGGCGCACTACGTGCCGCGGCCGAGGAAGCGCGCCGCTCGGCTGAGGCGGCGGAGGAGGCGGCCGCGAAGGCGCACCAGAAGCTGGGCAAGGCACACAAGCGGGTCGCGAAGCTGGAGGCGCGGAGTCTGCAGCTGCAGGGCGAGCTGGAGGAGGTACGTCGCCGGGGTGGCGAGCTCGAGCATGCGCTGGAGTCGCTCGACGACGAGCTGGCCTCAGCGGAGGAGAAACGTGATCGTGCCATGGAGAACGAGGCGAGCGCCAAGGCGACCGCCGAACAGTCGCGCGGCGCGGCGCAGCGGCTCGACGGCGAATAACGGCGGCAGGACGTCATACAAAGTGGCTGCTCGCGCGAGCGGGATGGATGACGTTAGTGCGCCCAACCCTTGGAACGCGCGACGGCATCGCGCCACTTCTTGTGCGCGGCGTCGATGCCCTCCCGGTCACCACCAGGGTCGAAGCGGCGGTCCAGGGCCCACGTCTCCCGAAGGTCCTCGGTCGATGCCCAGACGCCGGTGCCGAGTCCGGCCACGAAGGCGGCGCCGAGGGCAGTGGTCTCCACGATCTGGGGGCGCTCCACGGGCACGCCGAGCTGGTCGGCCTGGATCTGGCAGAGCAGGTTGTTCGCGCTCGCGCCACCGTCGACGGCGAGAGAGGTCAGCGCCGGCGACGGCATGGTGTCGATGACATCGCGCACCGCGAAGGCGATCGCCTCGAGCGTGGCCCGGACGATATGGGCGCGCGTGGTTCCCCTGGTGATGCCCATGATCAGACCGCGGGCGCGCGGGTCCCAGTCAGGAGCACCGAGGCCGGTGAGCGCAGGCACGAACACGACGTCCTCGGAGCTGTCGACTGTTGCCGCGATCGCCTCGGTCTCGGCCGCGGACCCGACGATCTGCAAACCGTCGCGCAGCCACTGCACCGCAGCACCCGTCACGAAGATCGCGCCTTCGAGTGCGTAGGTGAGCTCGCCGTCGGGTGACTTCCACGCGGCCGTCGACAACAGGCCTGCGTCCGAGCGGGTCACCCCGTTGCCGGTGTTGGTCAGGATGAAGGAGCCGGTCCCGTAGGTGCATTTGGAGTCGCCCACGTCGAAGCACGTCTGGCCGAACAACGCGGAGTTCTGGTCGCCGAGGATGCCCGCGACGGGAAGATCCAGGCCACAGAACGCCTTCGGATCCGTGGTCGCGATCTCGCCCCAGGAAGGCACCACCTCAGGAAGCGAGTCGCGCGGGACTCCGAACAGCGAACAGAGCTCGTCGCTCCAGTCACCGGCCTCGAGGTCGAAAAGGAGCGTGCGGGAGGCGTTGGAGACATCGGTGACGTGCCAGGTCCCGCGAGTCATCCGCGCGACCAGGTAGGAGTCGACGGTGCCGACCGCATAGCGCCCCGACTCGACAAGTGCCCAGGTGTTCGGCTCGTTCTCGGCCAGCCACATCAGCTTGGTGCCGGAGAAGTACGGGTCCAGTCGCAGCCCGGTCAGCTCAGTGACGCGCTCCTCGTTGCCTTGCTCACGCATCCGCTTGCAGATATCGGCGGTACGACGGTCCTGCCACACGATCGCGCGCCGGGGGGATCCGAGGTCTCGCGGTCCCAGAGCAGGATGGTCTCCCGCTGGTTGGTGATCCCTATTGCCTGGAGGCCGTCGGTGTCGTGGCCTTCGAGAGCCATCCGGGTCCGCCTCGAGAGTGGCCTGCCAGATGTCCTCGGGTGAGTGCTCCACCCACCCGGGTCTGGGAAGTGCTGCGCGAACTCCTGGTACCCCCTCGCCGCGATCGTCCCTTGCGGGGTGACCACGACCGCGGTGACGCCGGTCGTACCCGCGTCGATGGCCAGCACACTCATGCGGAACAGCTCCTCGGATCGAGAACGGAACGACGAATGGAATCCTCGCATCCACGGACGCGGTCGGGTTCTTCTAGAAACTCCCCGTCCGTTCTAGACTGGGGGGGATGGCGCTGAGCATCAAGACCGACGAAGCCGACAGGCTTGCCCGCGAACTCGCGGAACTGACCCATGAGTCCCTGACTGAGGCAGTCACGAACGCCCTCCGGGAACGACTGGAACGATTGGCAGAGCGGGGCAGCATCGCGGATCGCCTCGAGCGGTTGAGCATCGAGTACTCCCGCCTGCCGGTGGATGACGACCGAAGTCCGGACGAACTGATCGGCTATGACGACGACGGGCTTCCTCGCTCTCGAGCTGACGATGGTTCTCGAGTCGCGTACTTCGGTCCGCTCGGCGGTCGGTGTGGCCCGTCGGGCCCTCAACGAGGCCCAGATCGAGATCATCCCGTTCGACGACTCGCTCGTGGAGCGGGCATCGGATGCCTGGCGACGGTTCGGGAAGGGCCGTCACCCTGCCGCGTTGAACTTCGGTGACTGCTTCACGTATGCGTTGGCCGAGGAGACCGGCTATCCGATCCTGTGCGCGGGGAGGACTTCGCGCGCACAGACCTCGAGGTGCCGCGGCCGCCGGAGTGACGATCCCGCCTCAGGCCACGTCGTGGGTCGTCGACCGCAGAATCTCGAGCACCTTCTGGTCCACCCATGCGGGAGTCGGGCCGGCGTCGACGCGCATCTCGAAGTTCTCGGTGCCCACCCACGCGAGAAAGTCCGGATGACCCAGCTTTTGCGCCCGGTCGTCGAGCTCGAGCCGCAGATCCTCGTTGACGGTGACCTTCTCCTCGTCGGCGGAGGCGGTGAGGTAGAGGTGGTTGAGGTCGAGGAGGCGCTTGAGCTCCTGGCACGGCGCCTCGTGGTCGTCGACCCTCAGGTCGACCGCGACGTCGTCCTCGCCGCCGTACCCGGCTCCCTCCCGTACGACGAGCAGGGCGGCCGACTGGCGACCCCGACTGTCGCCACCGGCCTCGTCGCCTGCCCGAAGTGACCGCAACAGACGCCGTGCCAGGTCCGGCTCCTGATCCGTGAGGTCCCACGACTCCCTCATCGCGTCGACCACCTCGCGACCGACGAGGATGTTGCCTTGGATCGCGACGTCGGTGTCGGTGAATCCGCCGGCCCAGTCGAAGCACGCGCGGCCGGTGTGCGTGGCCGAACCGCCGTCGACGTCGACGATGCCCATCTGTCGGTGCTCTCGACCCTCGTCCTGCTCCAGCAGCCGTTGCAGGGCTACCCCGGCGGTGGCTCCGTCGTCCATGTGCGCGAGCGCGAGTCCCTTGTAGGCGACGTTGGCATCCGCCTGGGTCGCGATGGCACCGATTCCGGCGACGGCGGCGGGGACGACCGAACCCACGGCAAGGAACTTCGAGGCCACTGCGACGCCCCAGGTCTGCCCATCGGGGGAGCGCGCAACGATCGAGAACGTCATGCACATAACCTAGTCACCACCATTGCGAAGGAGTGAGCCTGCATGCGCGTTGGAGTGCTGACCGGAGGCGGAGACTGCCCGGGACTCAATGCCGTGATCCGCGCCATCGTCCGAAAGGGCGTCAAGGAGTACGGCTACCAGTGCGTGGGTTTCCTCGAAGGCTGGCGCGGACCTCTGGACGGGCTCACCTGCGAGCTCGGCGTGGACCAGGTGCGTGGCATCCTCCCGCGTGGCGGCACCATCTTGAAGTCCTCGCGCACCAACCCCTTCAATATCGAGGGTGGTGTCGAGAAGATCAAGGAGAACCTCGCCGCGGCCGGGGTCGACGCTCTGATCGCGATCGGGGGGGAGGACACGCTCGGTGTGGCAACCAAGCTCGCCGACCTCGGCGTGAAGGTGGTCGGTGTCCCGAAGACGATCGACAACGACCTAAACGGCACCGACTTCACCTTCGGCTTTGACACGGCCGTGAACATAGCGATGGAGGCGATCGACCGGCTGCACACGACGGCTGAGTCCCACCATCGGGCGCTCGTGGTCGAGGTGATGGGGCGGCACGCAGGGTGGATCGCACTGCACGCAGGCATTGCCGGCGGAGCGAACGTCGTACTCATCCCCGAGAAGCCGTTCGACATCGACGAGGTGTGCCAGCACGTCGAGCACCGGTTCAAGTCGAACTACTCACCGATCATCGTGGTCTCCGAGGGCGCTTTGCCGGTCGAGGGCGGTGACATGACGTTGCAGAGCGGGGAGAAGGACGCGTTCGGCCACGTCCGGCTCGGTGGTATCGGTGACAGGCTCGCGAAGGAGATCGAGGACCGCACCGGCAAGGAGGCGCGCGCGGTGGTGCTCGGCCACGTGCAGCGCGGTGGCACCCCCACCGCCTTCGACCGCTGGCTGGCGACACGGTTCGGCCTGCACGCCATCGCCGCGGTCCACGACGGCGACTACGGCACGATGATGGCGCTGCGCGGCACCGATATCGTCCGGGTGCCGCTGATCGAGGGCACCGGCGAGCTCAAGCTGGTGCGGTCGGATCAGTACGCCGAGGCCGAGGTCTTCTTCGGCTGAGCTCGCACCTGATCACGCTGGACGGGCGACGCCAGCCAGGCTGGACGCCGGAGGGGTTCATCGGGCAGCTCTTCGCCACCATGAAGCCGTTCGCTCCTGCGCCGCCCGCCGGGTCATAACCGCCACCGCTGTGGGGCGACGAGGACCACGTTCGGGAGCTTTTCGGCGGCCGGGTGAGCGACGTAGACGCCCGCAAGGAGGTGTTGAGCGTCGACCGTTTCGCGACGCCGGAGGACTTCCGCGACTTCTTCAAGGTCTGCTACGGGCCCACCTTCGCTGTGTACAAGTCGTTGGCCGACGACCCGGCGCGGACCGAGGAACTGGACCGAGGGCTGGTGGAGCTCGGTAGGCGGTGTCAGCGAGGCCACGGGAGGATGGATTGGAGTACCTGCTGCTCACCGCTCGCTCGCGGTGAGATCCGGCTAGCGCCCAGCGGTCGCGTGTCGGCAGTGATGCCTAGTGTGGTGGGCATGCCGACTCCGAGTACGACGGGCGCCTTCTCATCCACCGGGTCGTCGCACGGAGCTGCACTCGTCCTTCCGCCTTCCCGGGCCTCTGTGGCTGACCGGGTGATCGCCGCGATCGCAGGTGACGGCGCACGTCTGCGTGAGGATCAGGGAACCGCCGTAGCGGCCCTGTGTGACGATCCGGGCGAGGACGGGGCGCGCGTGCTGGTGGTCCAGGCGACGGGGTGGGGCAAGTCGGCGGTCTACTGGGCTGCCACCGCCATCCGTCGATCGGAAGGGTTCGGCCCCACGCTTGTGGTGTCCCCGTTGTTGTCGCTGATGCGTGACCAGGTGACGGCTGCCGGGCGAGCGGGCCTGCGGGCCGCGACCTTGAACTCGTCGAACATCGACACCTGGGAATCGACCGAGACCGCCCTGCTAGCCGGCCAGATCGACGTACTCCTCGTCTCACCCGAACGGCTCGCCAACCCTGGTTTCGGGGCGCGGGTGCTCGACTCGCTGGCGGGTCGGCTCGGCCTGCTCGTGATCGACGAGGCGCACGCGATCTCGGACTGGGGCCATGACTTCAGGCCCGACTACCGGCGGGTTTCCGACGTGCTCCAGCGGCTCAACCCAACCACGCCGGTTCTTGCGACGACCGCCACCGCCAACGCACGCGTCACCGATGACGTGGCGACCCAGCTCGGGAAGTCCACGCTTGTGCTGCGTGGAGCCCTGGCCCGGGCGAGCCTGGAGCTGTCCGTGGTGGACCGTTTGACCGATGGCCAGGATCAGGAAGGCGCAGGATCAGGACGGCGCCAGCTGTCTCCGCTGGAGAGGTACGGCTGGGTCGTGGACCATCTACCGCGACTCCCCGGGTCCGGGATCGTCTACACGCTCACCGTGGCCGACGCGGAGCGGCTCACCGCCGCGGTGAGTGCGGTGCATGGCGACGCGGTTCCGGTGGCCGCGTACACCGGGCAGCTCGAGGCCGCACGGCGCGAGGAGCTCGAGGGCGCGCTGCGGCGCAACGAGCTGAAGGCACTGGTGGCCACCTCGGCGCTCGGAATGGGTTACGACAAGCCGGACCTGGGTTTCGTGATCCATGTCGGGGCACCGCCGTCGCCGGTGTCCTACTACCAGCAGGTGGGTCGCGCCGGCCGCGCGATCTCCCATGCCCACGCCGTGCTCCTTCCCTCGAACTCCGACACCGGCGTGTGGGACTACTTCGCCACCGCCACGATTCCGGTCCCGGATCAGGTGGAGCGCGTGCTTGCCGTGTTGTCGGAGACCGAACCGGCGAACGTCCCCGCGCTCGAGGCAGAGTCGGGCGTACGCCGGGGACGAGTCGAGCTGATGCTGAAGCAGCTGGCCGTGGACGGTGTCGTGGAGCGGGTCGAACGAGGATGGGTTCGGACCGGCGTGCCGTGGGCGTTCGACTCCGCCCACTACGAGGGGGTGGTCGCGGTACGCCGTCGCGAGGCCGACATCATGCGCGCCTACACCCGCGGTGAACGCTGCCTGATGCAGCTGCTTCAGGAGGCGCTCGACGATCCCTCGGCCGAGCCCTGTGGCCGGTGCTCGGTGTGTCGTGGAGGGCTCCCGGATGAGCTGTCCGCAGCGCCATCGGCGCAGACCACCCGAGCAGTCGCCCAGCTGCTGCGCGGCCAGGTGCACGTGCTCGAGCCGCGAAAGATGTGGCCTGGCGGGGTGTTCGGCTTGCGAGGCAGGATCCCGGCCACCGAGATGGCCGAGGTCGGCCGCAGCCTGGTCTTCGCGGACGCCCCCGAGTGGCGGGACACGCTCGAGCGGCTGTTCGCGCAGGACGCACCGGCGCCCGAGGAGGTGAAGAAGGCGTGCGTGCGGCTGCTGTCCGAATGGCGCGGCACGTGGCCGGTTCGCCCCGAGCTGGTGGTCGACCTCCCCTCGGCAGGATTCGCGACGCTCACCGCTGACGTTGCCGACCACCTCGCCACCGTAGGACGGTTGGGTCGTGCCTCCATGGCGGCTGCCTCCCCGCTGGCCGACTCCCGTGAGATCAGCTCGGCCGAGGAGGCGGTGCACTGGCGCGACTCACTCGACCCCGACACCATCGGCCCGGCCGTGCAGGGGCGCGCGGTGCTGCTCGTGGTCGATGCGACGTCGTCGCTTTGGCCGGTCACGGTCGCCGCCGCCCTGCTGCGACGTGCGGGGGCGGCCGTCGTACTCCCGCTGGTGATTCACCGACGCCCGTAACCGAGCCGTGAGTGGTCTAGGCCACCCGAATCGATATGTCGGCCTTGTTGTCACCTGGCGACAAGTCCAGGTAAAGGTGCGCTCCGCAGCAACATCTGCCCCCCGCGTTCCGGGTAGACCGCAGGCATGGCTCCTGGAGTACGTCGCGTTGGAATGTCGTTGAGACAGATCGCCCTACCGCTGCTTGTGTTCCTGGTCTGCTTCGAGATATTCCAGATCCTGCTGATGCCCTGGTTGTGACCGGGGCTCTCGCCCACCGATGACCCACGTCCGGGTCGGCACGCCTCACCAGTGACCGACGACCGGGTCGGCACGCCTCACCAGTGAACGACGACCGGGTCGGCACGTGCGCGGGGTGCTTGCAGGTTCTCGCCGTTGTGCCCGACAGTGGGAGCACTCGGACGAACAGGGGCCGCCATGACCACGAACGTGAACTCGGAACCGAACGTGGACGATCAGCCCGAGCTGAAACGGGTCCTCGGACCGAAGTTGCTGCTGCTGTTCATCGTCGGCGACATCCTCGGCACCGGTGTCTATGCGCTCACCGGCGAAGTGGCCGGGGAGGTGGGTGGCGCAGCGTGGGTGCCGTTCCTGGTGGCCTTCGCAGTTGCCACGTTGACCGCTTTCTCGTATCTGGAGCTGGTCACGAAGTACCCACAGGCGGCCGGCGCAGCGCTCTACACGCACAAGGCCTTCGGCCTCCACTTCGTGACCTTCCTGGTCGCTTTCGCGGTGATGAGCTCGGGCATCACGAGTGCTTCCACCGCGTCGAAGTTCTTTGCGGAGAACCTGATCGTGGTGTTCGGAGCCGACTGGGGTCCGACTGCGGTCATGTTCACCGCGCTGGCCTTCATGGCCGGACTCGCCCTGATCAACCTCCGGGGCGTGGGGGAGAGCGTGAAGCTCAACGTGGTGCTCACCTTGATCGAGCTCACCGGTCTGCTGCTCGTGATCCTGATCGGTTTGTGGGCGATGACGCAGGGCAATGCCGACTTCAGTCGGGTCGTCATGTTCGAGACCGGAGCCGAGCGCAGCACGTTCGTCGCGATCACTGCAGCGACCTCGCTCGCATTCTTTGCGATGGTCGGCTTCGAAGACTCGGTGAACATGGCCGAGGAGACCCACGATCCGTCGAAGATCTTTCCGAAGGTCATGCTCACCGGGCTGGGGATCACCGGTCTGATCTATGTCCTGGTGTCGATCGCCGCGGTCGCACTCGTGCCGGTCGGCGCGCTGGCGGCCAGTGAGACGCCGCTCCTCGAGGTCGTCCGCACCGGCGCGCCGGGCCTGCCGCTGGACACGCTCTACCCGTTGATCTCCATGATCGCTGTCGCCAACTCGGCGTTGATCAACATGCTGATGGCAAGTCGGCTGGTCTACGGGATGGCGAAGCAGGACGTGCTTCCCCGTTCCCTGTCCGCGGTTCTCCCGGGCCGTCGTACTCCTTGGGTGTCCATCATCTTCGTCACCCTCGTCGCGCTCGGCCTGATCATCGTGGTCACCCGAGCCATGGCCGAAGACACCGTCCTGGCGCTGGGGGGTACGACGGCTCTGCTGCTGCTGGCGGTGTTCGCGATCGTGAATGTCGCGGTGCTCATCCTGCGGGGCGACCATGTCGACCACGACCACTTCGTCGCACCGAAAGGGCTGCCGGTCGTCGGCGCGCTCACCTGCGCCTTCCTGGTGGGGCCGTGGACGGATCGCGACACGGTGGAGTACAAGATCGCGGGCGCCATGATCGCGCTGGGCATCCTCTTGTGGGTGCTGACCTGGCTGTGGAACCGGGGCGTGCGGGCGAAGAAGACGGGCTTCCGCGACCCGAGCCAGCTCAAGGGCTGAGCCTTCTCGAGGCGTGCGCGCGCTGCCGCGACCACTTCAACGGGCACTTGCCGTTGGCAAAAGCCGCCCGGTGGGCTATTCCAGACATTTTCCATTGGTCTGCCCGTCGATATGGCTGTTGTGATGGCGATTTCCCCCGAGCCTTAGGCTGGGACGGTGACAATCCCGGACCTGTCGACGCTGCACGCAATGGGCGCCGCCCAACAGCCCCAGTGGCCAGACGGTGACGCGCTCGACACCGCCGTCGCCAAGCTCCGGAGCGTCCCGCCCCTGGTCTTCGCCGGAGAGTGTGACGAGCTGAAGGAAAAGCTTGCAGCGGTCGCCCGCGGCGAGGCGTTCCTGCTTCAGGGCGGTGACTGTGCGGAGACGTTCGACGGCGTCACCGCCGACAACGTGCGCAACAAGCTCCGGGTCCTCCTGCAGATGGCGGTCGTGCTCACCTACGCCGCCTCGGTTCCGGTCGTGAAACTGGGACGGCTCGCCGGTCAGTACGCCAAGCCGCGTTCGTCAGACCTCGAGACCCGGGACGGTCTCACCCTGCCGGCCTACCGCGGGGACGCCGTGAACGGCTTCGACTTCACCGCCGCATCGCGCTTCCCGGATCCGCACCGGCTGGTCGAGGTCTACCACTCGTCGGCCTCCACCTTGAACCTGGTGCGGGCGTTCGTCACCGGCGGGTACGCCGACCTGCGCCAGGTGCACACCTGGAACACCGACTTTGTCCGGTCCTCTCCCGTGGGCCGCCGCTACGAGCAGCTGGCCAGCGAGATCGACAGGGCGCTCACGTTCATGCAGGCGATCGGCGCCGACCCCGACGAGTTCCACCGCGTCGACTTCCACTCCAGCCACGAGGCACTCATCCTCGAGTACGAACACGCGCTGACGCGCATCGACTCCCGGACGAACCAGCCCTACGACGTCTCCGCGCACTTCGTCTGGATCGGTGAGCGGACCCGTCAGCTCGACGGTGCGCACGTGGAGCTCCTCTCACACATCCGCAACCCGATCGGCGTGAAGCTCGGACCGACAACGTCGCCGGACGACGTGATCGCTCTGGCCGAGAAGCTCGATCCCCAGCGGGAGCCCGGGAGGCTGACCTTCATCACCCGGATGGGTGCCGACAAGGTCGTCGACCGCCTGCCGAACATCGTGGAGAAGGTAACCGCTGCCGGGGTGCAGGTGGCCTGGGTCTGCGACCCCATGCATGGCAACACCTTCGAGGCATCATCGGGCTACAAGACCCGGCGGTTCGACGACGTGATCGCCGAGGTGCAGGGCTTCTTCGACGTGCACCGCTCTTTGGGGACCTGGCCGGGGGGTGTGCACGTCGAGCTCACCGGTGACGACGTGACGGAATGCGTCGGGGGTGGCGAGGCGCTCGCCGAGATCGACCTCGGCAACCGGTACGAGTCGGTGTGCGACCCGCGTCTGAACCGTGTCCAGTCGTTGGAGCTGTCGTTCCTCGTGGCGGAGATGCTGCGCAGCGCGCAGACGTCCCCTGCCTCCGACGCATGATCGATCTCAGAAGTGACACGCTGACCAAGCCAACCGACCGGATGCGGTCGGCGATGGCGGCTGCACCGGTCGGTGACGACGTGTACGGCGAGGATCCCACCGCGCTCGCCCTCGAGGAACGGGTCGCGTCCATGTTCGGCAAGGAAGCCGCGCTGTTCACTCCGACCGGCTCGATGGCGAACGTGCTCGCGGTGCGCACCCTGGTCGGGGTCGGCCAAGAGATCCTGTGCGAGTCCTCCGCACATATCGCGCGCGCGGAGCTGGGCGCGCACGCGGCGTACACCGGCCTGACCATGCGCACCTGGACCGCTGCCCGCGGAGGGTTGGACCTGGCCGCGGTCGAGTCGATGCTCGCGCCCGACCTCGGCCCCTTCCTCGTCGCGACCAAGGCCATCTCCGTGGAGAACACGCACAACTTCGGCGGGGGCGCGACTGTCCCACTGGGACAGCTGCAGGCGCTGCGCTCGTTCACCGACGCGGCCGGGATCGGCGTACACCTAGATGGCGCCCGGATCTGGAACGCCCACGTCGCGACAGGTGTGTCACTCACGGAGTACGGCGACCAAGCAGACGTGCTCGCGGTCTGCCTGAGCAAGGGCCTCGGAGCCCCGGTCGGATCACTGGTCGTTGGTTCACAGGCGGCGATGGATGAGTCCCGGGTGTGGCGCAAACGGATGGGCGGCGGCATGCGCCAGGTGGGGATCCTCGCGGCGGCCGGGCTCTACGCGTTGGACCATCACATCGAACGACTCGCAGACGACCACGAGAATGCGCTGTTGTTGGCAGAGGCGTGTGACCTGGACCCGGCTCACGTGGACACGAACATCGTCGTGGCCGAGGTACCCGATGCGCCGGCGGTCCTGGCCGCCGCGCGCCTGGCCGGCGTGCTCATCTCCGCGGTAGGCCCGCGAACCGTTCGGTTCGTCACCCACCTGGACGTGTCACGTGACCAGGCGGAAACCGCCGCGTCGGTGCTGGCCAAGGTTCTGGCTGAGGCGCTCGCAGCGGGCTAGTAGCGTGTCGCCGCTAATCTCGGCTTCTTCTGGTCCAGCCTGGGTTTCGGCAGGGTCTTCCCCTTCTTCCCCTCTTCCCCCTCTTCCCTGCCGGACAGGGCTTGGCGATGGCATTGCAGATGA
>Ga0209587_1000536_pt1 | contig 18597 bp, 14 predicted proteins | sample NGEPerD_2_FD_184512 | JGI IMG/M metagenome (GOLD analysis project Ga0209587, IMG submission 184512) | Arctic peat soil microbial communities from the Barrow Environmental Observatory site, Barrow, Alaska, USA - NGEE PermafrostL1-D... | ecosystem: Environmental > Terrestrial > Soil > Wetlands >... | reverse complement strand
GGCCGCTCGTACCGCGTCGTTGAAGCCCTTTGGAGCCTTGACGCGGAAGTCCTCGGGGAAAATCCCGCGTCCATCCTCGACGAGAGGGCGACATGCCTCGTGCTGCAAGTCGCTCATTCATACCTCCAAGCATCGGCTGGCATTCGGAGATAGTGGGGCCGTAGTAGCGGGCTTGGTAGTTCGTTTCCGCCGTTTCTGCCGGCGCGTAAGATTATCAAGAGCTTCTGACCAAAGGCGCCGGCCGAAGCCGACGCCCTTTCTCTAAGGGCCTCTCGATGGCGGTCTCACCCTGGAAGCGATTCAGGGATGATCCTCGCTGTCGCCCATCACCTCCAATGGAAGATTCAACTCCGTAGAGCGCAGCCGGGCTCAAGCGCTCCGCATGACCCGTGCCAGCGCCTCCGAGGTGACGAGTATCCGGCCATGATCATCGAACGGGCCCTCGGCGTCGTAGGCATCACTCGCGATCTGCTCGATTAATTCGCGGTACGCTGCAAAAACGTCTGCGGCGGGGCCAGGAAGGTGCAAGCGATCAACATGATCTCGTAAGGCTTCGTGGCTCACCCTGCATGCCACCGTGCTTCCGGTCTCGTCGTCCATGAGAAACCGAACGCCGTCTTGTTCTAGATACTCGTCCGTCAGCCGCTTGAGAGGCATCATGTCTCCCTTACTTGGGCTGCTTGGCTAGACCCTATCTCTTACCTTAGCCACGGCCCAGGGTGTGACGGCGGGCAAGACCCAGGTAAACCACGAACGACCTCTATTCTGCCTTGGTGGCACTCCGAATGAGGTCTCGAAGCTGGCCTGATTCCGCTTTGGTGCAGGCGGTGAAGAGGGCAAGGGAGCGAGGGCACGCGGACCGCCACGGTGATCCCAGTGGATAGGTTGGCAGGGCCATCGTCAGCCTGGGTCAAGCGCGCCTTTCTGTCATCATCGCCTTCACTGCGCTACTGGCCGGCTGCGGCGACGAGTGCAGCTCCTATTCCGACTACTCCTGCAAGCAGATCGCGGCAGCCGAGTATGACTACGTGACCATCGTTCCCAAATGACGAAAGACGGCCCCAAAAACGTGAAGCGCCCCCGCGACGTGATCGGCAACGCCGTCCGTGTGATGGAGATCGCCACCGGCCAGCGCGAAGAAGAGCGCGAGCCCGAAGAGCCTGAGAACGAGACCGCCGGCGAACTAGGGCGGGAAGGCGAGAGCCGAGGGCCTTTCGGCGAGGCGGCGCAAGGACATAGCCAAAAGGCGCGTAGAAGCGGTGGGGCCCAAAAGGCGGCGCATAATGCTGCGCATAATTAGGTCTTGATTTCCGGAAAATGGATGCGCATGATGAGGCTTCGATTCGGGGGATGCCCATGCCAACACCAAATGAATCTACGGTCCGCCGCTTACTTTCCATCAATAATCGGGGCCTCATTCTTAGGGCCGCAATAGACGGTGGTTGGACTGCCGTCGCAGAGAAATACCCTGACCGACTTTGGTGGCGTCGAAAGGCAACACACGCCGGGCTTGTTTGGGAATACGCGGTGGACGACGCTATCAAGGCGCTTGAGCCTGATACGGGCGCACATGCGGTAGCCCACGTCGACACCGTCTCCTTTATCTTCGACGATGCAGTTTTTGTTCGTATGAAGAAGGCGGACCTCAGGTTGATGACGAGCAATTACCCGACCTCCCTCGCATCCATGTTTCATGACCATGATGAAGACCTATTCGGCTATGACGGATTGCAACGCGTAGAAGCCGCATACGTATTAAATCGGTTTGGAACCGGGATTGACTGGATAGGGATCGTCGCGCGCGAGAACAAGTATCAACTCTGGAGCTTTGAACTCGAAAAGGCTGGCGCAGTCGTGGAACGGTTGCCGCTTCCGGAAAAGGCCGAGCCAGCCGTGGCGCGCGTCGTGCGACCGAAGAAGAGCGAAGGCGACGACCAGGAAGCCAAGGGCAAATAGATGCCCGGCGAATTTAACCCCGCGCTACTGCTTCTAGCGAGGCAGTATAGGAGAAGGAGTCAATCGAACGTCGCCAAGGCGGCGGGCTTGACTCAAGGACACTATTCACGCGTCGAGAACGGCTTGGTCGTTGATGGCCCGTCACGCGACGTTGTCGAACGCCTTGCCGAGGTGCTTAGTTTCCCGCCGGAGTTTTTCTATCAGGAAGACGGACTCGCTGGGCTCCCATTAAGCATCCACCCAATGAACCGTCGCAAAGCCAGCATCGGGGACGGCGTTCTCAGGCAAGCCCACGCCGAACTGAATATAAGACTTATTCATCTGCGCCGGTATCTTCGTGCGATAGACCTCCACCCTGAGCTTCCATGTCCGCTAATCGACGTAGACGAAGGTGATGGACCTCAAGAGGTCGCCCGCACCATCCGAAGAGCTTGGTCCATTCCAGATGGCCCCATTGAGAACCTGACTGACTATTGCGAGCGCGCTGGGATCGTGGTCGCGTTGTGTGAGTTTGACGCTCCGATAGACGGGGTCACGATGACAGTCCGCGATCTACCGCCATGCATCTTTTTGAACAGTAAAGTTCCTGCTGACCGCATGCGGGCATCATTGGCTCACGAACTCGGTCACATAATCATGCATCGCATCCCAACGGACAGCATTGAGGACGAAGCCAACGCGTTCGCGGCAGAACTTTTGGTTCCAGAACGAATATTCAGACGTTCGGTAATCGGTCAGCGTATCTCGCTTGAATGGCTGGCACGCCAGAAGGCCTATTGGCGTGTCTCGATGGCCTTCTTGCTCTATCGGCTTGGAGCACTTGGCATCCTTACAAGACACCAAAGCGAGTACCTCTGGAAAAAAATCTCTGCCCTGGGGTGGCGAACTCGTGAGCCGCATGAAACTGACATTGCGCCAGAGAAGCCGACCGTGTTTCCCGGTGTCGTGCGCTACCACTCTGAGCAGCTTGGCTATGGCGTTGATGAATTACGGATGCTGCTCAATGCAGAGCCAGCTGAGCTTTTGAGGCTATATGGACGCGATCTCGGGAAACAGCGCCTCTATGCCATAAAGTGAGACCATCCTGATTGGCTCGCAAAGGTCTGTATCCTGGGACATCACCATGGTCCCTCCCCCACCCCCGATTGTCGCTACAGCGCCCTACAGTCTAGCAGGTATAGCTCCGCCCTTTCCGCCTTGGAGAGACCCTGACAGTCCGTTCCAAGCCCCTGACGAAGGGGACAGGCTGACGCCTGCGCGTACTCGTTCCCCTTTCCCTCCCTCGGGAGGGCCGGCGCATTGTCCCTGCACCGTCCGCCGGTGGATTTTCGAGGCTCCACCACGTTGCGCGTCGGACAGGTCGTCATCCCGTTGACGCCGCGCACCGCTCTTTACCCTTCCGGGGGTTGCCCGGCTTTCCAAGGCCGCGGGATGGAATGGGCACACCAGAGCCCGCGAATTTTTTGTTTCCGGTGTTGGATGGGACCGGCATCCCTAGAGCTTCATCGGCGCCCGGGTTGGGCGAGCGGTAGGGTCAAGCTCAGTCGAAGACCACCGCTTGGACGCGATGGTCGGCTTTGAACTCGGTGGCTCGGGTGGCGAGGAATGAGACCTCGGCAGCGCCCGGAGAACCGGGCTCGCAGCCGACGCATCGCGAGATGCAATCGAACGCGAGCCCTATTCGGCCGCGATCAGGCGAAACTGATCGTCATCTCTGCGGAATTCCGCACTGTCGCGAGCAATTTCCGCGCTGCCTTCCGCACCATCGGGCTCGAGCCCCATCCTCAGGCGAATTGCGCCAACGGTTTTGTCGGAGAGACCACATTCTGCGGCCACCGATCGGTTTGACCGCTTTTGATCGGCCAGCAACGCCGCTTCTGCTTTGGCGCGGCGCTCGCGGAGCGGCAACTTCCTTGGATCGATCGACACCTCGTCGGGGTCCTCGCGCTCGTCGCTCAGTCCTGCCGCGTTGGCGGCCTCGTTCACGGCCTTCCAATCGAGATCGGGACGCGAGGCCATCATGGCGGCCACGCTCGCCTGGATAGGCACATCCTCATAGCCGCCGGCCACCGCTCGGTGAAAGCAGATCTCGCCGAGGCCAGCCGCTTCGAGGATGGCGTAGGCAGCTCTGAGCACGTACCCGCGGGAGATGACGATGAAGGTGTCGCGTTCCTCGTCCCATCGGCGTTCCTGGCGGATCACGACGTCATAAGCCGGGTTGCTGTAGATGGCCACCTTCTCGACCGCCTGCTGGACAATGTTGTCCTCGACGTCGCCCCAATCGAAGTCATCGGAGGTGTCGGTCATCGCGCGCCTCCCACTTGCTTGAGGCACGGGCGCGGCCTATAACTGACGCGCTGATCGGCTTTTGATTGTCTCTTCGCGGCGCCGCCCCCTCTGCCAGATTGGGCGGCGTTCGCATTTGTGGGCGGATCGCCTGTTTGACTCCTTTGATTGTTTTTCAAGTCTGGGACGCTCCCCAAGCATCTCAAGGGCTTGTCCGAGTTTCGCATCCTGTTTCTCGACAAGCGCAACCAGATGATCGCCGACGAAGTGCAGCAGGAAGGCACCGTGGACCATACGCCGGTCTATGTGCGCGAAGTGGTGAAGCGGGCGCTGGAGCTCTCAGCCACGGCGATCGTGCTGGTGCACAATCATCCGTCAGGCGATCCCAGGCCGTCGCGGGCCGACATCGAGATGACCAAGCAGATCATCGCCGCGGCCAAGCCGCTCGGCGTCGTGGTGCACGACCACATCATCGTCGGCAAGCAGGGCCATGCGAGCTTCCGCGGGCTCGGGCTGATCTAATCGGCAGCACGCTCGCGAGCGTCGTGCGAGCTGCCCGACATGGCGTGGTGGCGTCGCCGCCCTTCGCGAAGCTTAGAGCTTCTTCAGGGTCACGCTCGCGTGGCCTTTATTGCTATCGAACGTCACCGTTTGCACCGAGCCGCTCACTGTGACAGTCACGCGTCCTGAGACGGCGTGCTTTGCACTGGCGAACTGCCCCACATATGTGTTCGCGCCAACCTGCAGCAATTGTCCAGCCTGCACTATCCGCTTTGCGGATGTCGACGTGCACTTCACGTTGACACCAACAAGTTTGGCACTCTGTGGGGTATAACTGATGCGGCAACTCACCTTCTCTTTCGCGCCGTCGGTTGGAACGGCCACGCCGCTGCCACTCCACGTGCCGCTCAGCGACTCGGCGGCTGCGCCCTCAATCGAGAGGAGAAGGGCGAGCGGTGCTAACGCCAAAAGCCGGAGTGACGTCTTCATGTAATCCTCCCAAATTGGCTTGTTGTGGCCGTAGGTTGCCCTGGGCTCACTCTGTGGCTCGCTCTGTGCGAGGCAAGTATAGACCGATCCTCGGGCCTCTTAAACCTTCCAGACCCGCTGACAAGGGCCTGGAAACCCGGCGTTCCCGCTCATATGCGTCGTGGCGCGGTCAGCGCGCGCCGTCCGGTTCCGCTTCGCGATCGAGCTTGTCGTCTTTGTCTCGGCCCGCGCGGCGCCCCTCCAGGAAGGCAATCGTGGCCGGCAGGATCAGGAGGTCGCCGAAGAACGCCGTCACCAACAGGACGATCGTGATCTCTCCGAATAAGCGCAGATTCGGCAGCTCGCTCAGGAGCGTGGCGCCGAAGCCGGCAATCAGCACCGCGGTGCTCACCACGATGATCGGTCCTATGGTCCTGATCGTCTCCGCCAAAGCGCGTTTGACGGCTTCGCCTTTCGAGCGAAGGTGATTGTAGTAGTTGAGGATGTGAATGGTGCTGTCGACGGAGATGCCAAAGCCGATGGTGAAGGCGACCACGGCGGTGAATTGCAATCCCACGCCGGTCAGATAGAGCACCGCGCCGGCGACCGCGATGGGCAGAAGATTGGGCAGAATGCTGTAGAGCCCCGCGCGCGCCGAGCGGAACACCAGCCCGATCAGCACGATGTTGCAGCCGATGGCGATAAGAAGGCTCCGGTTGAGTTGAGCGATCATCTCGTGGCTGGCCCGGGCGGAGACCACCGCGGTGCCCGTCACCACGAAATCGACCTTTGGATCGGCCGCGTGTATCTGCGCCAGCTTGCTCTCCAGGTCGTCGACGATCGGCAGAAGCTCGACGGCGTCGATGCCGGGGAAGTAGCCGGTCACCAGAGCGGATTTGTGATCCAGGGACAGAATGCGCGCCATGAGCGGCGAGTCGGCGTCGTTCAAAAGACTGAACACCTTGTCCTTGTCGAGCCCGCCCTCGGTGGCCCATTTCTGCACGCCGTATAGTGACGTCACGCTGGTGATTAGCGGCAGCGCCGCCAAGGCCTCGTGCACCTTCTCGACCACCTCAAGGGTGTCGGCCGTCTCCATTTCATGATCCGCCGGCCACTGAATCAGGACGAGCATCCTCTCCGTGCCGCCAAGCCGCTCGTCGATCGTGCCCATGGCGGCATGCGCCACGCTGTCTTGGGGCAGATACTCGCGGTACTGATAGCTGGGTGTGATCAAGGCGTAGAGCACGCCCGCACAAGCGGCCAGCAGAATGCCGCCTACCAGGACCGCACCCGGCCTGCTCAAGGTGACGCTGCCCAGTCGTGTGCACGCGCGGCTCGCCGTGTCGAAGACGAGATTGATGTTGCGGTCTGACGCCGGCTTCGAGCCGATCAGGCCAAGAACTAAATACGCCGCGGCCGGCAGAACCGTGATCGTGGCGAGAAAGGCGATCGCCGTCCCGATCGCCGCGGTGAGACCGAAGCCCGCAACCAGATCATGCGACACGAGCGTAAGCGACAAGAGCGCGATCGCGGTCGTGATCGAGGCAAGAACGCAGGCGGGCCCGATTTCGACGACCGACGACGCTATGGCCTCGCGAAGCTCTTCGCCGTTCGCAAGATTGCGCCTCAGCCCGAACAACAAATGCAAGGCACTTGCGACGACAAGCACGATCACCAGGGCCGGCGCCACACCGGTCAGGACATTGACCTCTTGTCCGCGCAGCTGTGTGGTCCCCACCAGCCATATGACGGCGACGACGGCCGGTATGCCGCCAAGGGTGGCGTAGACGATGCTGCGGAAAAAGAGCCAGCTGACGACGAAGGAAATGAGGAACCCAACGGTAATGAAGGTTCGCTGGTCGCGGATCAGCGAGGAGACGATCTCCAGCCGCAGGAAGGCCACGCCAGTGGGCTGAACGCGGATGTCGGACCCGGCGAGCACCGTGTCTACGGTGCCGTTCAGCTCGGCGGCAAGGTGGCGAAGATCTTCTATGTCCGGCTGGGGCTCGATGCCAATGATGAAGAGACCCGTCTTTCCATCATTGGAAAGCAGCGTTCCCGCAACAAGCGGATTGTGCAGCACCGCCTGGCGTATTTCCGGAAGCTCATCGTCTTTCAGCTCGGCGGGGAATATGGGATCGCTCCGGCCCGAGGCGTCGGGCGGGTGACGGGCGGAGAACATCGAAAGCACGTCTTGGACGCCATCGACGAAGCCGAGTTCGAGATGCAGATCCCGCAAGCGTTCGAGATTTTCGCGCGAGAGAAGATCGTCGGCCTCCACCAGGAGCAGGATCTCCCCCACGCTCTCAGGGTACTGATCCTCGACCGTTGTGAGGTTGGCGAAGTCGGAGCTCTCGGAGCGGAAGATCTCGCGGACGTCGCTGGAAAACTCGATCTTGCTCGCGCAATAGCCGAGCGCCACGGTGAGAATGGCGATGACCAGGAGCGTCCAACGTGGAAAGCGAAGCGCGAGTAAACCGAGCTTTTCGAGGCCGAACCCTGGCGTCATATGAGGAACCAGTTCTTCCCGTGCGGATCGGAACCCATACGCCCGCTCCGGTCTCTTAGCATAACTCGCTCCTAGCGAACCAGCAGGTCGTAGCTGGCCGGCATCTGGGGCGGGACATTGTCGTTTAGGGGCATCACGAAAATCTTGAAGTGCCCGTCATAGGGCACGAACCCCGCCAGCAGCATCTCGGCAGAGCCGATGTAAGGCTTCTGCGGCAGCAACGCGAGGCACGCACCGCTCTGTTTCAAACGCCAAAGGATGGCCGCCAGGAGGCGCTGCCGGTCTCGGCTGCTCCCTGGGCAGACCAGGTGCTCGATCAAGCCGACGCGCAACGGGCTCGCGTCCGACATCGGCAGGACATGAAACATGGACACCGCCTCGGGCCCTGCGCCCTGGTCCAAGACAAGCGTCTGCGGCCCCTCATCCAGGCTCGGAGCGGATTGCAACTCCCATAAGGTTGGTGCGGTCCGCATCTGGGCCGGCGCTTCCGCCAAGAGCTGTTGGCAGCGCTCGAGATCCTGGCTGGCAAACTCACGAATGTCGGCGGTGGCGCTTGGCTTCGACACCGGGCGCAATCGCGCTGCAAAGCCGCCCAGCTTGAGCAAGGGATCCTTGACCGCAGCGGCGAGCATGCTTCCGTCCAGAACGCGGGCCCAATATGTCAGATCGCGGCCCGGGGAGATGTCCTTGGGAAAGGCGCGCGCATAGCCCTCCCAAAAGTCGAGACCGACACCGGGACCGGAGCGATAGGCAACACCGACCATGAATTCCGCACCTTGAGCGGCGAGACGCGCCCTCAACTCATGAAGCAGCTTGATGGCCGCGAACTGGCCCGCGCCTTGGGGCGTGACGGCCAACCAGGACCCGTAGGCGCCCTCCACGCGCCTGTCACCCATGTGGACGGCGTAGGGCTGCGCCATGATCAGGCCGACAAGCTGATCTCCCAAATACGCACCCAAGGCATGGTCGGGCGTGAACTGAGGATCGTCGAAAATGATGTGCTTCAGGAATGCGCCGCTCCACCGCGGAACGAAGGATTTTCCATGCGGATGCTGGTCGTAGACTTTGGCAATGAACCGCGCGATCTCGTCCGGCTCAATGCTCAGTGGCGCAATCGTAAGCGCCTCTGTCGCATCCGCGGTCACGTTGAACGGGCCTCGACCAAGGCCGTCAGGGTCGCCACGCTGCGCAGATTGGCTGGTGTAATGTCGGCGGCGGCAATCTTGATGCTGAACTCGTCGGTGAGAAACGCGACCAGCTCCATCACCGACAACGAATCGAGCGATCCTGTGGCGATCAAATCCGTGTCGACAGCAACAGATTGATTCCCGCCATTGAGCGAGCGAACGAATTCGAGAATTTTTGCCTGTTTTTCACCGCTCATAACGTCCGATCTCTCCGCAATATTGCTACCCTCGCTCTGCCGCCATGGCCTTCAGCCGGGCCAAATCCAGCTTGCCATTGCTGAGCCGGGGCAGCTTGGACACCGCGACGATCCTGCGAGGCACCGCGCCTGAAGACAGGGATTTGGCGCATATCTTCCCCAACATCCGTGTGTCCAGCGCGGGATCGCCGCCGACGAACGCCACTAAATCGTTTCCGGCCACGAATGCAACGGCCTCCTTGACGCCGTCTGCGTGGAGCAAGGCGTTTTCCACCGAGCCCAATTCGATACGCAGACCGCGCACCTTCACCTGCTGATCGCGGCGTCCGCGAAAATAATAGGCGCCGTCCGCTCCCTGCTGCGCGAAGTCACCCGTCAGATAAGGCCGTTCGGCACGAACGAAGCCGTCCGCCGTCAGGTAGCCTTTCATGACGGTCGGACCGTCAACCTCGATCTGCCCGATATCGCCCTTCGCGACCGCTTCGCCCGCGTCATCGACCAATTTGACGGTCGCATCGCTCGCCGGCCGGCCAATGGGGATTTCCTGCGCCGGATCCGGTGCGCCCGCAAACCGATGGGCAAGGCACACATTGGTTTCCGTGGGCCCGAAGAAATTGAAGACCGTCGCATCCGGCAGGGCGCCCATCAGCTGCGCCAGCGGCCGGGGTGCAAAGGGTTCGCCCGCATAAATGATCGCGCGGAGCGACTTGCCCGCACCATCAGCAAAAGCGTCCGCCTCCAGCAAGATCCGCAGCACGGTGGGCACCGTGTAGAGCACCGTCACCCGATGCCGCTCGATGGCCTCGATGAGCTGGCCCGGAAAGGTCGTGGCCGTGCCCGGCGCCAACACGATGCGTGCGCCCCGTGAGAGCCCGCCATAGATATCGAACACCGACAGGTCGAAGTGAAACGGCGCGACACTCAGAAGCGTGTCATCGGGGCCGAGTCCCGTTTCCTGCGCAGCCCAGTCGACAAAGGCGAGAGCATTGCGATGCGACAGCAGCACGCCCTTGGGCCGTCCCGTCGATCCCGACGTCGTGAGGATATAGGCGTCGTCGTCCGGCGTGCGGCTTGCCGATGGCATGAACGCGTATTGCTCGATTGCGCGTGCGTCCGGCCCTGTCTCAAGCGCGACGTCGTGAACGCAGACCTGCCCCAATTGATCCGCAAGGCCGGGGATGTCGCTCAAGACGTGCGAAATCGCGAAATCCTTGAGCACCATCGCCCAGTAGGATGGCGAGGCCTGCGTATCGAGTGGCGCATAGGTGATCCCTGCGCGCGCCGCCCCAAGGAACGCCGCAATCACGTCGGGCGATTTTTGCGCAATGACGGCGACGCGATCGCCGGCCGTCAAGCCAATGTCTTGGAGGCGGATCATCTGCGCGCAGGCGCGTAGCGCGAGGTCGGCGTAGCTCGCGGACACGCCCTCACCGATCACCGCAGGTTCGCCTCCCCGGCCGGCAAGCGGCCCGTCAATGACCTCGTGCAACAACATGGCGCCGTCCCGCCTCACTCATGTGCGCGCTCATGTGCGCGCAACATGAGTCGCGTGGCAATTTTGTATTGCACATCCGTTGCGCCCGACAACACGCGGAACGGCAACATGTCATTGAGGAAGGTGGTGGCGGCACTTTGCTCAAGCACGCCGGCGGCGCCAAAGAGCTCTTGCGCGGCGAGGGCATTCGCCACCGCGGACTCGCTGACATAGGCCTTGGCGAGACAGACCGCGGCATCGTCGGGCTCACCATCGTCGATGGCGGCCGCGGCGTCGTACAGAAGCAAGCGCGCCGCTTCCAGTCTGGTCTTCATCAACGCAATGGACCTCGCGACCACGTCATTGTCGACGAGCGGCTTGCCGAATTGGGTCCGGTGGCGGACATGCGCGAGGCAGTCGCCAAAGCTCTTCCGCATGGCGCCCAAGGCAATCGCGTAGAGCCCGCAGCGCTCCCACCGCATCGAGCTTTGAAACACTGCGCCTCCACCGCCGCAGCCGCCGAGGAGGTTGTTCTTGGAAACAACGGCGCGGTCGAGCCGCACGCTTCCCCACGGTGCGTTCCTGATCCCTGCTTTGGCCGGACCGCGTTCGATCGTGAGGCCCTTCGTGGTGCTTGGCACGACGAAGCTGCTGATGCCGAACATGCCCGGGGCGTCGTCCGTGCGCGCCAAGACCACGAACAGATCCGCGACCGGCGCATTTGAAATCCAAATCTTCTCTCCGCTGATCGCAAAGCCGTCCGCGTTCTCCTCCGCCCGTGTCGTCATGGCATAGGTGTCGGACCCCGCTTCGGGTTCGGAGACGGCCAAGGCCCCGATGCATGAGCCCTCCGCCATTTGCTTGAGCCATTGCGCCCGCTGATCCTCGGAGCCAATCGAGGCCACCGAAACCGCGACGGCGAACTGATGCACGCCCAGGCTGAACAGAAAGCCCGGATCGGCGCCCGCCGCGGCCATGGACTCAAACACGAGCATGCAGTCCGTAAGCGACAACCCCCGGCCGCCGACCGATGTCGATAGAGGCAGACCCGTATAGCGCGCCGCCATGCAGGCATCCCACATCGCGCGGCAATCGACCGAAGCCGACGCGCCCTCGTCCGCACTGCCTGTCAGCGGTATGAGCGTGTCGCGTGCGAACGACTGTGCTTCCGCCACCAGCGCTTCTTGATCGGCAGTTCGCTTTGAGGACATGTGCAACCTTAAGGTTGATCGTGGTTCGTCAAGGATCGCACAAGCGTCCGCGCAATTCGCCGCGTAGGGTCCATCTCGGTTTGCCATTTACGACGTTGACGGATCAGGCTCCCCCGCAGACGTCGAAAGACTAGGCTCCTACCGCGCCGCTTCTGGCAACAACGTCATCCCACTGTTACCTCAGCCCGGAATGTTTTCCAAGATGAGCAAAGTCCATTAACACTACCCCTAGTGGGGCGGGCACGGTCATTAAGGCAATGCGCTGGATCAAGGCATCGCACCGCCCCTTTTCATTGCGTCGCTCTCCCAAAAGAGCCTAAATTGCCTAGGGCTTTACTGCCCACCGGATGAAGAGTGGGGTTCACATTCAGTGCCCGTTTCAAGTAAAAAGTCTGATCAAGCTGGTCCTGGCGCCAGCGCGGTGGCCGTCAGAGCGGCTATTACTGGCGCAAGCTGCCGCTTTCCCGGTGCGGCTAATCTGGACGAATTCTGGGCCCTCATAAGATCTCGGCGTCATGGCCTGTGCCAATCGCCGCCGGGCCGTTATGAGGCGCTTGATCTAACATCAGACTACATCCAGTCGCTCGAAGAGACCGGACATCAGTGGGGCGGGTATATCGGGAACCCAGACCTGTTCGATCCGGTCGTGTTCGGCATGAGCCGTGCCGAGGCCAGCGCCACGGACCCTCAGCACCGCCTGATCCTGGAAGTCGCCTGGGAGGCTCTGGAGAATGCTTGTGAGACCCCCGATCAATTGGCCGGTTCGCGCACGGGTGTGTTTGTCGGACTGAGTAGCATCGACTATCCGATGTTTATCTCGGCGTTCGATCCCTACGGTGCCACGGTCACACCTTTCAGCGTGCCCGGAGTCGCGCACTCCATTGCCGCCAATCGTCTCTCCTATCTGTTGGATCTGCGCGGCCCGTCTTTGGCCGTCGATACGGCATGCTCATCGTCGAGCACTGCGCTGCACATGGCCTTGCGTAGTCTGGAGCAAGGCGAATGCGATGCCGCCATCGTTTGCGGCGCAAACTCGATTCTGACGCCCTATGTGACAAAGGGCTTCAAACGCGCGCGCATGCTGTCCAAGGACGGCCTGGTCAAGTGCTTCGACGAGAAGTCGGATGGTTATGTGCGCGCCGAGGGTGCTGCCGCGATCATCATTCGCCGCGAGGATGAAGCCGTCGCACGCGGCAATCGCATCCTGTCGACAATTGTGAGTTCGGCCGTCAATTACGACGGACGGTCGCAAGGGCTCTTTGCACCGAACAGCCAGCGCCAGATCGAATTGATCCGCGCCGCCCACGCGGCAGCGGGCATCGACCAGACCACGGTCGGCTTCGTCGAGGCGCATGGCACGGGCACCTACCGCGGTGACGAGACAGAGTTGAACGCGCTCAGCACGGTGTTTGCGGGCGCGCGCGATGACGTCCCCTGTTTCGTCGGGTCCGTGAAGGCAAATGTGGGCCATCTGGAAGCCGCCAGCGGGCTTGCCGGCCTCCTGAAGGCGGTGCTGTGCTTGGAGAAGGGCGAAATCCCTGGACAGGCAAATCTCACCACACCGATGAAGGCGTCTCAGGCTGAGGGTGCACGGGTGATCGTGCCGTCGGAGACGACGCCGTGGCCCCGCGGCCGGTCGGTACGCCATGCCGGCGTGTCCTGCTTGGGGCTCGGCGGCTCAAATTCGCATGTGGTGATCGAGGAGGCCCCTGCCTCCGTCGAACGCGAGGCTTGCGTGGACCGGCCCGTCCACATCCTCAAACTCAGCGCGAAGAAACCGGAACAGGTCGCCAGGATGGCCTCGCAGCTGCAAGAAGCCCTCGCGAACCAACCCGACCTTTTGCTCGGCGACATCTGCTATTCGGCAAATTTCGGACGCGCCGACTTTGAAGAGCGCGCGGCCATTGTCGCGCACTCGCGCCACGACCTTGCAATCGCATTGTCCTCCCTTGCCGAGGGCCGCCCATCCAGCAACATCTTTACGGGTCGCGCTCGAAAGGGCGGACCGAAAGTCGCCTTGCTGTTATGTGGAGCCGTTCCGTCGCATCGCGGAATGGGCCGCGGACTTTATGATCGCGAGCCGCGCTTTAAGGCGTTGATCGACGAGGTGGGCGAAGCCCTGCGCGAGGTCGCGGACATCTCGCTCCGCGAACTTCTTTATGGCGAGCAGGACTCCGAGGGAACAGAGGCCGGTGCGGCCCCAGCGGCGCGCGTGACGTTGTTTGCCACGCAGTACGCCCTTGCCCGTTTTCTCAATGAAGCCGGCATCAAGCCGGAATTCGTTATCAGTAGCGGCGTCGGCGATATCGTCTCGGCAGTCTTAGACAAAAGGCTCTCTCTTGCCGATGGTCTGAAGTCCGTCCTTGCCGGCAGCCCCGAGCAGACCATTGATAAGGTCAAGAAGGCGCTGGACGATGCGCTCACGGCCGGTGTGCATATGATTGTCGAGGCCGGATCGCAGTCGGATCTGCTCGCCGAGATCGCCGCCGCAACAGGCAGCACGCTTCTGATGTCCTGCCTGTCGCAGGACAAGGACGACTGCAAGCAATTGGCGGCGGTGTTGAGCACCTTCTACACCATCGGCGGCACCATCCACTGGCAAACGCTCGATGCGCCTTTCCATCGCCGGCGCTTGGCGCTTCCGACCTATTGCTTCGATCGCGCCCGGTACTGGTTTACCGACGATTTCCTTGTCCCGGGCACAAGGACGGCACAGCTTGCGGCGGCAGCGGCGGAGGCGGCGGCAGAGGCCTATGAGAGTGCCAAGGAGAGTGCCAAGGAGAGTATCCCCGCTCAGGACCCGGTGTTGGCCGGCCCTCCTGCGGCCACCCCCTCTGTTCCCCTTATCTCGCGACAAGATCTGTTTGACCTGCTTCGCCGCAACGTTGCCGAGGTGACGTCTCTTTCGGCGACCGACATCGGCGAGGGCACGCGGTTCGACGAATTCGCCATCGATTCGATCGCCGCCATTCAGCTTGGGCTGCGGCTCGAGAAGCAGCTCGGCGTTTTGCCGGACCCGGAAATCTTCTCCGAGGACATGACATTCGGAGCGGCCGTCGACGCGCTCCATGGCTTTTTGAGCACCGCACGCGTAAAGCCCAACGGCGCGGCAACGGCAACGGCGGCGGCGGCGGCTTGCGAGCCGCCCCCGCCTCGTGTTTCGGCCACCGGGCCAGGTCCGCAGCACGGCCCCACGCCACGCGCTCAGGACATCGGACACACACCCACGGATGCGCAAAGCGTCGACGACGCCCGTGCGTTCCTGGAGGAGATCAAGGGTCGGCTCGAGCCCACGGACTATCTCGAGACGGTCCGTCCCGACTTCACAGCGGCGCTGCACGAGATGTTGCTCGATGTCGATTTCGATACGGCGATCGGCGACCGGCTGAGCGGTGCGCGCTTTGGCGTGCCGATACGGGCTATCGACATGGTCGGGGGCTTTGGTTCCACGCTGTTCGGCCATAACCATCCCGCTTTGGTCGGCGTGCTCCGCGAAGCGCTGGCGACCCACCGGCCGAAATTCGTGCAGATGGCCAACCGCACCGCCGCGGGGACGCTCGCGAAGGAATTGGTCTCGCGCGTGGCCGCGCTCACCGGACGCGACTACAAGGCCGTGCTCGGCAGCACCGGCGCAGAGATGGTCGATGCCGCCCTCAAGCATGCATCGCTCGAATGGAGCCACCGGCGCAAAGCCTTCAGTGCAGCCGGCGCCAAGGCCGGTGTCGATATCCCTAAAGCCGTCGGCAAACCGCCCGTCTTCCTGGCCATCGAAGGCAGCTACCACGGCAAGACGCTGGGTGCGTATAGTTTGACGTGGCATGCGCCGGGGCGTGACGCGCTGCCCTTCAGCGGACCCTTCGAAGTCGTCTGGCTCCCGCGGGACGATTTGGCAGCGGCCGCCAAGATCTTTGAGCGCTACCAGGTCGAGCTGGCGACAAGCGATGGCCCCATCCGGTTCAGTCGCATCGCCGGCTTGTTCCTGGAGCCGATCCAGGGCGAAGGCGGCATTTTTCCCCTGTCAAAAGCCTTTGCCGACACCTTGCGCCAGCTTGCCGACGCGGCCGACTGCCCGATCGTTGTCGACGAGATCCAATCGGGTATGGGGCGCGCAGGCGCGTTCACCGCTTCATCGCTCATCGATCTGCGCGGCGACTACTATTTGTTCGGAAAGAGCCTCGGGGGCGGCCTGACCAAGACGACGGCCTTGCTCATCGACGCCGAGCGCTATGTCGAGGGGTATGGCTTCACCCATACCTCGACATTCGCTGAAGACGATCATGGGGCCCTGGTGGCGTTGCGTGCTCTGCAACTGCTGGACGAAGACAAGATTGACGCGCGCGCGCGCGATGCCGGCAAATACCTCGCCGACCGGCTGGAGAGCGTGAAGGCGCGCTATCCCGGGGTCCTGTGTGACGTGCGCGGGTGCGGCCTGATGGCCGGCATTGAGATCGCGGGTCAGCAGGATAATCCTTCGCAGCTGATAAGCGGATTGTCGGAGCAAGGGCTCCTGGGCGTGTTCGTCGCCAGCTATCTGCTGCATCGCTGCGAGACTCGTGTCGGCACCACGTTGTCCCGCCCCTCGACGCTGCGCCTAGAGCCGTCCGCCTACATCTCACGCGCTGACATCGACCACGTCGTGAAGGGCGTGGAGGAGGTCTGCCAAGTCATCGCGGCGGGCAATGCGGCCGATCTTGTGCGTCACCTCGCCCAAAGTTTCAGGAGAGCCGGTCAGACACCGTTCCGGCTGAGTGACAACCCCGTCGCCGGGAAGACGGAGCCGATCCACGCCAGCGTTACGGCGGCCCAGAAGCAAGCCGTGTTCCTGGGTCACATGATCAGCTCGGACGACATTGGCCTGCTCGACAAGTCGCTGTTGAGCCTCACGGAGACCGAACGGGAGAATCTTGCCGAGAGACTGACCGATCCGATCCTGATCGATCGTGTGCCGCTGCTGTCGTCTTCCGGCGAACCCCTGAATTTCGAAGTCTACACGCTGCCTCTGACCAGCCGCGCCATCGTGAACGCCCTGCGCAATGGCGACACCGCGAAGATCGTGGAACGGGTCAACGCGGCGGTGGCTCAGTTTGCCGAGAGTGGCGCGCATGTCGTCGGGCTGGGCGGATTGCTCTCGGTGATTACGCGCAATGGTCTGGCGGTGCGTAACGGCTTCGATCAATTGCAGATCACCACGGGCAATACCTACACGGTGGTTTTGGTCGTCGAAGCTGTTCTCGAGGCCATGCACGACCGCCAGATCGACCCTTCTACCGCCAAGGTCGGCATCGTGGGCGCGGGCGGCAATATCGGCGCAACGCTCGTGCAGCTGCTTAGCGAGTATTTCTCCTGCCTGCATCTGGTCGGCCGGAACGCGAGCCTCGCACGGGTTGAGCGCGCGGCCATCGGGGCCTACGACGCCGCCCTGGCGGAGCAATTGCTGCGGCCGCAGTCGTTGACGGGCCTGGCCGCGGCACTCGCCGATCTCGACCTGTTGTCCGATCAGACGAAACTCGCGGTGTCGAATGGGGTGAAGATGAACGGCGAGGCCCCGTCGGCGGGCGCGCGGCTCCGAAAAGCGGTGATTGAGCGCTTCGGCACCGATCCCTTCCTGCCCATCACCGCGAACATTGAAGACTTGCGCGATTGCAGCGTGATCGTGACGACGTCGAATTCCATCACGCCGATCCTGACGCCGGCGAATGTCAGCGCCACCACCCAGATCATCTGCGACGTGTCGGTGCCGACCGACGTCGATCCCAGCCTCGTCGCGGAACGGCCCGACATAACCTTTGTCCGGGGCGGCGTCGCCAGGGCGCCCGAGAACAACCAGTTTACGTTGGACGTTATCGAACTGCCTCAGAACCATTTGCTGGCTTGCATGACCGAGACCGCTCTGCTGGGCTTCGCTGGAAAACAGGGCTTCAGCGCGATCGGCGACATCCATGCCAGTGGCGTCCGGCATTGCCACGCCTTGGGCCGCAAATACGGATTCAGTCTCGGCTATGTCTCACTGGAAAAGCCGTTCGCCATCGATATTGATTGAGCCGAACGCAATATTTCTCATTATTCGGTGCAGGCGGAAAGACGCGAATGACCGGATCAAAAATTCCGCAAGAGTGCGACGTGACCGTTATCGGCGGCGGGCCGACCGGATCGACCGCCGCCAATAAGCTGGCGTCGCGCGGCTATCATGTGGTCCTGCTGGATAAGGCGATCCATCCGCGGAACACGGTCGGAGAGAGCCTGGTCCCGCACTTTTGGCGCTATGCCGACGACGTCGGCGTCACCCAGGACATCGTTGACGAGGGCTTCATCCCGAAAGGCGGCGGCCTCTCGTTTTGGGGCAATGAGCTGCGCCGCTTGCGGTTTCGCGATTTTGGACATCAGCGCCAGCCGCTTCATGTCGAACGCGATATCTTCGACGATATCTTATTGCGCAAGGCCGGCGCGGTCGGCACGCAAATCTTCCAGGGCGTCCAGGTCACGACCATCGATAACTTGGAAGGGCCCGTGATCACGGTGAACTATAAAGACGCGGACGGGGAGCCCGGATCCTTGCGCTCGCGCTATATGGTCGACGCCTCGGGGCAGGCCGCGGTCGTGGCCAGCCAATTGAAAATACGCGCCTTCGACGAAGGCCTGCGCTTCTCAGCGTTCTGGGGCTACTACCGCAAAAGCAAATACCTGACCTTCGACGGCGCGCTCCACAACGATGAGGACAAGTTCACGCATCCACCGGCAACGCTGATGTCGACCATCGGCGATTGGGGCTGGTCCTGGCACATCGTGCTGCGCAACAGCGTCAGCGTCG
>Ga0209587_1000535_pt1 | contig 18612 bp, 20 predicted proteins | sample NGEPerD_2_FD_184512 | JGI IMG/M metagenome (GOLD analysis project Ga0209587, IMG submission 184512) | Arctic peat soil microbial communities from the Barrow Environmental Observatory site, Barrow, Alaska, USA - NGEE PermafrostL1-D... | ecosystem: Environmental > Terrestrial > Soil > Wetlands >... | reverse complement strand
CTGCAGGATCGTGGTCCGGAAGACCATGCTGACGGCGTCCGCCACACCCGCCAGCACCAGGCACCCCACCGCGGGCCACAGCGACCAGTGGGCACCCCCGCCGGCCACCGGCCCCGGTGCCAGGGCGACCACCACCCCGAACGCGACGATCGCCGTCCCCCAGCCCACGACCGACACCAGCACCGCGAGACCCTGCCGGTGCACGTGCCCCAGCGGCCCGGAGAACACGCCGCCGAGGAACGAGCCGGCGGCGATGGAAGCCACCAGGATCCCGACCGTGGTGGCGCCGCCGCCCAGGAATGCCGCGCCGATGGCCGGGAACAGCACGCGGGGCATCGCTAGCACCATGGCGGCAAGGTCGACCAGGAACGTCATCCGCACGTTGGGGCGGGTTCCGAGATAGCGCAGGCCCTCGAGCACCGAGGCGAGCCCGGCGCGCCGCACCGCACCCTCCGGAGGAACCGCGGGCAGGGCTACGAGGGTCATCAGGGCGACACCGAGAAGCACCACCTCGACGCTGTACGCGGGTCCGTACCCCCAGCCGCCGATGATGACGCCGGCGAGCAGCGGTCCGGCCGACATCCCGACGAAGGCGGCGATGCTCCACAGGGCGTTGGCGGCCGGAAGCAGCTGCACCGGAAGCAGCCGGGGCACGATGGACGAACGCGCCGGCGAGTTCACGGCGTAGAACCCGTTCTGCAGCGCCACCAGGGCGTACAGAAGCGCGACGTTGCCCGCCTCCAGCCACGCCTGGGTGGCGAAGCCGACGGCCACCAGCAGGAGCCCGCTCGAGCTGGTGATGATGACCCGGCGGCGGTCGTGCGCGTCGACGATCGAGCCGCCGTACAACCCGAGCGTGATGAGCGGGACGACGGCGAACAGGCCGACCAGCCCGACGCTGAAGGTCGATCCGGTGAGGTCGTATACCTGCAGGCCGACGGCGACCGTCGTCAGGTGCGTCCCGATCCCGGAGAGGAAGCCGCCGAGCCACATCCGCCGGTAGGGGGCGCTGACCCTCAACGGCGTCAGGTCGGCGAGCAGGCGGGGCACCCCGGCATCCTGCCGAAGGGAGCGGACCGGATGGTTCAGTGGTCCCGTGTCCGGAGGCGAGCGGCGTCGATGGTCGTGGGCGCAAACGTGCGCCCGACGCCTGGAGCGGCACCACCTGAGCGCGCCGGGGACCGGGCCAGCGGACGTCGTCGCCGCCATCTGCGGCTCGCATGCCCAGGTGCTGTCGGCCGCGGAGCTGTCGGTCGGGCTGCGACTCGACGACGCGACCGTGGCCGACGTCCGCGAGGCGCTGTGGACCGACCGCAGCCTGGTCAAGACCTTCGGCCCTCGTGGCACCATCCACCTGCTGCCCACGCGCGACCTGCCGATGTGGACCGGCGCCCTCTCGGTCATCCCCGCAGCCGCGGCCGGCCTGGCGCCGGACCTCCGGTTGACCCCGGACCAGACCGACTACGTCGTCGCGGCGGTCGCGGCGGCGCTGGACGGTGCCGAGCTGACCATCGACGAGCTGAGCGACGCGGTGGTGGAGGCGACCGGGCCCTGGGCCGGGGATCCCGTGATGCCTGCGTTCGGGGGAATGTGGCCCCGGTGGCGTCAGGCCCTGGCCACCGCCGCCCATCGCGGCGCCTTGTGCTTCGGGCCCAACCGGGGGCGCAAGGCCACGTACACGAGCCCGTCGCGGTGGCTCCCCGGCTTCCGACCCGCCGAAGGGTCAGGCGCCGTCGTCGAGGTGCTCCGGCGCTACCTGCACGCATACGGGCCCGCCACGCCCGGTCATTTCGCGCGCTGGATGGGCACGACACCTCGGTGGGCGACCGACCTGTTCCGCTCCCGCGCCGACGAGCTGGAGCCGGTCGAGCTGGCCGGAGCCGAGGCGTGGCTACCGGTCGGTGACGCCGACGCGCCGAGCCACGCACCGAGCGGGGTTCGACTGCTGCCCTACTTCGACGCCTACACAGTCGGTTGCCAGCCGCGCGGCCTGCTCTTCGAAGGCCCCGTCGGCGAACGCGCGCTGAGCCGGACCGGCCAGGCGGGCAATTTCCCGGTGCTCCTCGTCGACGGCTCGGTGCGAGGCGTCTGGCACCAGCGCCGCACGGGTCACCGTGTCGACATCACGGTGGAGCCGTTCGCCGGGCTGGCCTCAGCTCGACGTCGAGCGCTCAGCGCGGAGGTGGACGAGATCGGCCGGTTCCTCGGACTCGAGCCGAAGTTGACCATCGGCACCGTCACCGTCGGCGGGCATGCCTAGCTTTCGACCTCGATGACGCTCAGCACGTTGCCGGCCGGGTCCGCGAACCAGGCGATCAGCGGGCCTCCGCCGCGGAAGATCCCCTTGTCGTCGGTCTGGACGTCGGTCCCCTCGTAGCGCTCGAAGCGCACACCCCGCTCCGACAGCTGGTCGACCGCCGACTCGATGTCGTCCACCGGGAAGTTCAGGACCGTGAAGGACGCCGGCGTGTGGTCCGGCTTCGGGTACACGAGCGTCTCCCGGCCTCCCGCGATGTGGAGGGTCAGGAGCCCGTTCTCCTCGGAGACCTCGATCCCGAGCGTCTCGCCGTAGAACCTCTTGGCCGCCGGCACGTCATCGACGGCGAAGCCGGTGAATGCCTTGGTGTCTGCAAACATCGTTGTCCCTTCTCGGCGTTGGGCTCTCTACTCCCCCAGTAGACCGCGGCCGGCGGCGGAACTCATCGTTGAGCATGCGATCGATGAGTTCTGTCGCCCGATGAGGTCTGTCCTGGCGAGGGACGACGACGGGAGGTCACGTGACGGAGGGGGCCGACGTCCGCCTGGTCCTGTTCGACGTGGGCCACCTGACGCATCCGGACGCCGGCACCATCGACGCGCTGGCGCGGCTACAGCTGGCGGCCCGACGGTGCGGATGCGACGTCAGGCTGCGCGACCCCGGCCCCGAGCTCCGCCGTCTCATCTCGCTGGCGGGGCTGGACGACGTGCTCGGGTCAGGGCTCCAAGGTGGTCGGGAGCCCGAACAGGGGGAACAACCGGGCCGTGTCGAGGAACTGGGTGAGTCGGCTGACCCGCCCGTCTGAGACCTCGATGACGTGGATCGACCACGGCTCGTGACGTCCACCCGGCCCGCTGGGTCGGTACTGCGCGACCCCGGGAGAACCGTTGACCATCAAGGGAACCAGGCGCGACCCCCGGCACTCGCTGCCCGGTCCGAGCATCCAGGCGCCGATGTCGGCGGCGCCGCGCAGCCACATCTCGTAGGGCGGCATCGACTGCAACGCGTCCTCGTGCAGCACGGCGACCAGTGACTCGATGTCATAGCTCTCGAACGCCGCGACGTACCGCGCGAGCAGCGCCTGGTGCTCGTCGTCCAGCGCGTCGAGGGGGCGGCTGGAGTCGAGGTCGCTGGCCGCCATCGTCGCCCGCGCCCGCTGCAGGGCGCTGTTCACCGAGGCGACCGAGCTGTCGAGGAGCTCGGCGACCTCGTCCGCCTTCCACCGCAGCACCTCCCGCAGGATCAGCACCGCGCGCTGGCGCGGCGGCAGGTGCTGCAAGGCGGCCACGAACGCCAGCCGGATCGACTCCCGGGCCACGGCCATGTCCGCCGGGTCACCGCCGTCCACCAGCACCCGTCCGTCCGGGATCGGCTCGACCCACGTGACCTCCGGGAGCGGAGGGGTCAGGGACGACAACACCGGGGCCGACGGGGACGCCGAGAGGTCCATCGGCAGGGCCCGACGCTTCGTGCCCTTCAACGAGTCGAGACAGACGTTCGTGGCGATCCGGTAGAGCCACGACCGCAGTGACGAGCGCCCGTCGAACCGGTCCACGGCACGCCACGCCCGGACCATCGCCTCCTGGACGGCGTCCTCCGCGTCGAACCCCGAGCCGAGCATCCGGTAGCAGTACCCGGTCAGCTCCCTGCGGTACTGCTCGAGCTGGGCCTCCAGCTCCTCCGGCACGCGCGGCGCCGTGGCGACATCGGTCATCCCGGTGACCCCCTGGGTAGTGGTGCCATACAGTGTTGACACCGTACACATGAGGTGGCGATGACGACAAGGCCGAATCGAGCCGCCAGACCCGGCAGCTACCACCACGGGGACCTGCGCCGCGCCCTGATCGAAGCCGGGACCGCCCTGGCCCGGGCGGGCGGCCCGGACGCCGTCGTCCTGCGTGAGGTGACCCGGCAGGTCGGCGTGACCGCCAACGCTGCCTACCGCCACTTCGCCGACCGAGACGCCCTGGTGGCGGCGGTCTGCTCCGACGCGCAGACGGCCGTGGCGCTGACGATGGAAGCGGAGCTGGCCGAGGTTGAGCCGAGCGGGGACGACGGCGCCGACGCGTGCGCCCACCTGCGCGCCGTCGGTGCTGGCTACCTGCGTTTCGCGGCAACCGAACCGGGACTGTTCCTCACCGCGTTCTCGGTGCCCGACGACCTGCGACGCGCGGCCAGCGAGGACAGCGCGGGCGACAGCGGCCGAACTCCGTTCCAGCTGTTGGCGGGCGCCCTGGACGAGATGGTGATGGCCGGCGTCCTCGCGCCCGAACGTCGTCCGGGCGCGGAGTTCCTGGCCTGGTCCGCGGTGCACGGCCTTGCAGTGCTGGCGCTCGGCGGGCCGCTGAGCGGACTCGACCGGGCCACGTTGGAGCGGGTGGGGCAGCGGCTGCTCGAGATGGTGGACGCCGGCCTGCAGGGCCCGCGCCCGTGAGCGGTCCGGCGGGAGGCGGCCGACGCGTCGTCGTCACCGGAGCCGCGGGGTCGATCGGCCGCGCGATCACGCCGGTCCTGGCCGGTCGCTGGGACCTGCGTCCGACAGACGTCCCCGGTGGTGACCCGGACGCGCTCGACGTCACCGACGGCGAGGCCTGCCGGGCGGCGTTCGCCGGTGCGGACGCCGTCGTCCACCTCGCCGCCGTACCCGATCCGGAGGCGGGCTGGGAGCAGCTGCTGCCGGCCAACGTCGTCGGCGGCTACCAGGTGGCGCAGGCCGCAGCGGACTGCGGCGTGCGGCGGCTCGTGCTGGCCAGCAGCCTGCAGGCCGTCTCGGCCTACCCCGAGGGCCGGCAGGTGCGGACGACGGACCCGCCGCGCCCCGCGAACCTCTACGGCGCGACCAAGGCGTGGGCCGAGGCGCTGGGCGCGTGGGTGGCGTCGACCTCGTCGACGTCGGTGGTGGCGCTGAGGATCGGCTACTTCGCGCAGCAGCCCCCTGGCGGCCCCGGCGCCACGGCCCGAGACGTGGCCGCGTGGCTGAGCCCCCGCGACTGCGCCGAGCTGGTGCGTACCGCGGTGGAGGCCGACGTCAGGGGTTTCATCGTCGCCAACGGCACCTCCGCCAACCGGTACCGCTTCGCCGACCTGGCCGAGACCACCGCGACCCTGGGCTACCGGCCGGCGGACGATGCCTGGTCCGGCCGATGAGCCTCGTCCGGCCGATCACCGACACACCCATCGCTCGGGGACGAGTCATCGCTCCTGCGCGGCCAGCGTGACGGGGCACCTGCCCTCGTAGTGTCCGCAGGCTCCCGGGTCGCAGAGTCGGCAGATCCGCAACGTGTCGGCGCGGCTGCTCGTCGCGCCCCCCAGCAGCTTCTCGAGCAGGCCGGTGAGCTGTGCACGCTCGCCGGCGTCCAGGGGGTCCAGCAGAGCCTCCGCCGTCGCCTGCCGGGCGCTGAGGGCCTGGCCGGCCGCGGCGCGTCCGGTCGCTGTCACCCGGATCGCGTGGGTGCGTCCGTCCTGGCCGGCCCGGCGGTCGGCGAGACCGGCGTCCACCAGCCGGATGACCAGCCGCGCGGCACCGGGCTGCGTCAGGCCGAGCACCCGTCCCAAGGTGTCCTGGGAGGTCCCGCCGAGCGTGGTGGTCAGGACGACGAGTGCCGCCGTGTCCGACGGCACCCGCCCGGTCGCCCGGCCGGTGGCGCCGGTGAGCCGGTCCCCGGCCGCCAGCACGAACGCGCCGAGGAGGTTCGCTGATCGCCCCTCGTTAGATGACTCAGTCATGTGTTGAGGATACCGTCCCGGGCTTCGTCCGTCGCCGATCGAGAAGGAGCATGACGATGACCCGTTGGACGCTCAGGACCACCCTGCTCGGCATCGCTCTCGCCGCGGCGATGGTCGCTGCGCCGGCGGCGGGCGCGACCGCGCCGGGGCCGTGGCAGGAGTACCGGTCCGCCGGCTTCTCCGTGCCGGCGGGCGCCCGCTGCCCGTTCGCGCTCAGCAGCACCGTGGTCGACGACCACGAGAGGATCCGGACGCTCGAGACCTACCCCGACGGCAACCCCCGTACCCAGCAGGTCGTCGGGCAGCTCGTCGTCCGCTACACCAACGAGGACACGCAGCAGTCGGTCCGGCGCAACCTCACCGGCAACGCCCTCGTCGAGCTGCGACCCGACCGGTCGCTCAGCCGGATGTCGCTCCAGGGCGGACACTTCGCCGTCGGGTTCAGGGAGCGGGACCCGGCCGGCCCGGCCTTCCTCGTCTTCACCGGGGCCGGGCACTCGGTCTCCTTCGCGGACGACGGGACGCGCACGGCCACGTACGGCGAGGGTGGGGTCGAGAACATCTGCGACACCCTGGCCGGGTAGGCGCGCGACGCGTCAACCGGCCGGTCGCGCCGCGAAACGGTCGGTGGCCGCGCGGACGGCCTCCAGCGTGCCGCCGTGACCGGTGTCGTCGAGGAGCACCAGCTCGGCGTCGGGCCAGGCCCGTGCCAGGTGCCAGGCGATGTCCGGTGGCCGCTGATGTCGAGGCGGCCGTGGATCAGGACGGCGGGGATGCCCGTCAGCCGTGCCGCCTCGCGCAGCAGCACGCCGTCGTCCAGGAAGCCCGCGTGGCTGAAGTAGTGGGTCACGATCCGGGCGAAGCAGAGACGGAAGGCCGGGTCCTCATAGCGTGGGTTGGGCCGGTGGCCGGGGTAGGTGGCGACGTGCGTGTCCTCTCATGCGCACCACGCCGCGGCCGCGCGGTCGCGGACGCCGGGGTCGGGTTCGTGTAGCAGGCGGCTGTACGCCTCCGCCAGGTCGCCGTCCCGGTCCCGTTCGGGGACGCCGTCCCGAAACCGTTGCCACTGCTGGGGAAACACCCGGCCCATCGCGCGGGTGAGCCACTCAACCTCTGCTCGCGTGGTCGTGACCACGCTGTTGAGGACCATCTCCGTGATGCGGTCGGGGTGCGCCTGTCCGTAGGCGAGCCCCAGGGTCGTCCCCCACGAGACGCCGGCCACCAGCCAGCGGTCGACGCCGAGGTGCTCGCAGCCGCTCGATGTCGCCGACCAGGTTCTGCGTGGTGTTGGTGGACAGGTCGACGACGGGCTCGCCGCGTGCGGGGTGCTGCGCCCGCAGTTGCGCTGGTCGAAGAGCACGATCCGGTACACCGCCGGGTCGAACCACTGCCGGTACCAGGGAGTGCACCCGGAGCCGGTGCCCGTCGCCGACGTCGAGCGTCCCGGAGTCGAAGGGCTCGGTGTCGGAGGGAGTCGCCATGCGACTGATTCTGCCGCGTGCGTGCCATCATTCGTCCCCGACAGGGGAGGCGCGCGATGATCACAGCCCACGGGCTGGGCAAGAGGTACGGCGGCAAGGTCGCCGTCGACGACCTCACGTTCGAGGTGAGCCCCGGCAAGGTCACCGGCTTCCTGGGGCCGAACGGCGCCGGCAAGTCCACGACGATGAGACTGATGCTGGACCTCGACCACGGGTCGGGGCGCACCCTCTTCGACGGCCGGCGGTACCGCGACATCAAGCACCCGATGCGCGAGATCGGCACGGTGCTGGAGGCCAAGGCCTTCCACCCGACCCGACGTGCACGCAACCACCTGCGGATGCTGGCGGCGGCGAACGCCGTCCCCACCTCGCGTTGCGACGACGTGCTCGAGCAGGTCGGCCTCGCCAGCGTCTCCCGGGGCAAGCCGAAGTCGTTCTCGCTCGGCATGGGCCAGCGGCTCGGCCTCGCGGCTGCCTTGCTGGGGGAGCCCCACACACTGATCCTCGACGAGCCCGCGAACGGGCTGGATCCCCAGGGCATCCACTGGTTGCGCGACTTCCTCAAGTCCTTCGCGGCCTCGGGCCGCACGGTCTTCGTCTCCAGCCACCTGCTGTCGGAGATGGCGCTGATGGCCGACCAGCTCGTCGTCATCGGCCGTGGTCGGATGATCGACTCGGGCCCGGTGCGCGAGTTCGTCTCCCGCTTCTCGACCACCCAGGTCGTCGTCCGCAGCCCCCGTCTCGGTGAGCTGGTGGAGCTGTTGCGTCCCCTCGGGGCCAAGGACGTCCCGTCCGTGGACGGCGCTGCCGTTCTCGACGGCATCACCCCCGAGCGGGTCGGCGACACGGCCGCCGCTCACGGGATCGCCCTGCACGAGCTGTCGACGCGGACGGCGTCGCTCGAGCAGGCGTTCCTCGAGGCGACGGGTGCCTCCAGCGAGTACCGGACGCCGGACCAGGACGCGGCGGGGATGCCCGCCGACGTGCCCCACGCCGGGACGGCTCCGGAGGTGATGCCGTGATCGACGCACTGAGGCTCGAGTGGGTGCGACTGCGCACGGTGCGATCGACCTACTGGTTGATCGGGCTCGCCATCGCGCTGCCCGCGGTCCTCACCGGCCTGGTTGGCTACTTCTCGCGCAACGACGAGCTGGAGGCGTCCATCGCCGTCGCCTTCATGACCGGAGGCGTCGCGCTGTTCCCGTTGCCGCTGCCCGCCGTCCTCGTCGGCATCCTCGGCGTGCTGTCCATCGGGCACGAGTACCGCCACGCCACCATCCGGCCGACCCTGACCGCACTGCCGGCCCGCAGCCACCTGGTGGGGGCGAAGCTGGTGGTGATTGTCGCGACGGCGACGGTGGTGGGCGTGGTCACCCTGGCCCTGAACTACGCGCTGCTGGCCGTCACCCGCGGCGCACCCGAGATGGATGCCAACGCCCGCGCGGCGATCACGGGATACGTGGTGCTGCTGATCCTTTGGGGCATCGTCGGGCTGGGCGCCACCCTGCTGACGCGGATCATGGCCCTCGTGCTGCCGTTGCTGTTCGTGCTGCCGCTGGTGATCGAGCCGGTGCTGTCTGTCCTGACCTTCATCCCGGCCTTGGAGGATCTGCGGCCGGCCGCCCGCTTCCTGCCCTTCACCGCCGGCTCCCAGCTCGCGCAGTCACTGTCGCCGAACGAGCTCGGCACCGCCGACCCGAACGCGCCGCAGCCGCTGAGCCGGGTCGAGAACGGGGCCGTGTTCGCGGCCTTCACGATGCTGGTGCTGGCCCCGGCGTGGCTGCTGTTCTCCCGGCGCGACGCCTGAGTGGGTTCGCGCCGGCCGTCGTCCGGCGAAGGCCGACGATGAGGACGCCGGCGACGACGCCGTGCAGCACCATCAGGACGACGGTTGCCGCGGTCGTCACCGCGCCCAGCGGCCCCAGCAGCGACACGACGAACACGACGACGGCGACCACCGTCCAGACGAGGCGGGGCCGGCTGGTCCATCGCTCCAGCAATGCCAGCACCCCCCATCCAGCGAAGCCGGCCCCCAGGCTGGTCAGGGTCACCGCGAGGGAGCTGATCTGATGCACGGTCGCTGCGCCGCTCCGCACGGCGAGGTCGATGCCGAGGAGGGACTCGGCGATCCCCCATCCCGCGGTGGCGGTGGCCATGGCGGTGAGCACGGTCGCCCAGCGTCGGCGGTGGAGTCGGGCTCGGCTCCACGCGCTGGGGTCGGGGGCGACGTTCGGGTTCTGAGTTCTCATCACGGCCGAGATCCTCGTCGCGTCGGCGGGTGCGCGGCGTCGGCCGAGCGGCCACGCTCAACCCTCCGAAGGCCACCCTGCCACCGACTTTGGTAGGGCATCGACGGCAGCGGAGGCCGCCCCGTCCGCGGGCTACCCTCGCGAGCATGTCGGCCGAGTTCCTCCTCACGTCTCTCGTCGTGGTCGCCATCCCGGGCACCGGGGTGATCTATACGGTCTCCAAGGCGATCGGCGGTGGACGGCGGCAGGGCCTTTTCGCCGCCATCGGCTGCACCCTCGGCATCGTTCCCCACCTGGCGGCCGCCGTGCTCGGACTCTCCGCGATCATGCAGGCCGGGGCGGTCGTGTTCGAGGTCGTGCGGTACGCGGGGGTCGCTTATCTCGTCTTCATCGGTCTGTCGATGATCCGCACCGCGGGCGCCCGGCAGTTCGACGAGCGCGACGCGACGGCCGACCCGGTGAGCCAGGTGGTGCGGCGCGGGATCCTGCTGAACGTGCTGAACCCGAAGCTGACCGTGTTCTTCTTCGCCTTCCTCCCGCAGTTCCTCGACGCCTCGCCGGGGCTGGTCGACCCAGCGGTGATCGGGCTCGGCGGGGTCTTCATGCTGATGACCCTGGCCATGTTCGCCGTGTACGCGTGCGCGAGTGCCGCCGTCCGGGAGCTGGTCCTCGCCGCACCCGTCGCCCGTCGGTGGATCGAGCGGGCACTCGGTGGGCTCCTGATCGGGTTCGCGGCCAAGCTCGCCGTCACGGACCGGTGAGGCCGCGGCCCTCGGAGGCCGGGCGACACGGTGGGCTCGCCGGTCAGCGGCTGAGGATCCAGGTCGAGCCAGCGGACGCGCGTCGCTAGGTGCGCAGCAGGTCCTCGAGCATGCCGTCCAGGTCGAGGGGCTCGGACTCGTGACCCCACGGGCAGAGCCGGAACGTCAGTCCGAGGAAGTCGTGCAGGTCACCGGCCGGCACCTCCAGCAGCGCCGCGCCGTCGGGGGACGTCAGCGCGAGCCGGACGGCGTCGCCGCCTCGCCGCCGACACGGCCAGATGCGCACGTCTCCCTCACCGACGGGTCCGTCGAGGCCCAGCACGAGCAGATCACGGGCGAACACCCAGGGGATGTCGTCGTCGGGAGGGTTACGGAACAGCGACTGGACCGCGAACGGGTCGGCGATGTCGTACCGCAAGGTCATCGTGACTCGCTGCGTCCCGTCGCCCGGCGAGAGGACGTCGACGGTGAGCCCCCGGGTGACCGTGCCTCTCGACGGGCCCATCGACTCAGCCGCCGTTCGCCATGTCGACGAAGCGTGAGTAGTGGCCCTGGAAAGCGACGACGATCGTGTCGGTGGGTCCGTTGCGGTGCTTGGCGACGATGAAGTCCGCCTCACCGGCTCGCGGCGACTCCCGCTCGTAGGCGTCCTCCCGGTGCAGCAGCACCACCAGGTCACTGTCCTGCTCGATGCTGTTGTGCACGGCGATCCCGTTGGCCACGAAGTTGTGCGTGCCGACGACAGTCGCGTCGAAGACCGGCTCGACGCCGTCCGGCTCGATGGCTACGACGCGGTCCCACAGCAGGTCGTTGACGGCCATCACCTCCAGCTCGACGTCGCCCAGCAGCTCCGCGACTCGCCCCAGCCGCGCCCGGCTCGGGGAGCGCTTCCACAACGTGCTGCCGCAGAACTGGATGTTCATCGCCTTCGCGAACTCACGATGCGTCATCCCCCGCTCAGTGAGAACGGCCCGCACCCGATCCCACACCTGGGACGGGACCGTGTCGACGTTGGGATTGCTGGACTTCGTCCGGACGACGGCGAGCAGGCGCTGGGCGTTCTCGCCTCGCGCTCCGTGGACGCCGATCTCCTGCAGGAAACGACGCTGGTCGTCCACACCCGACACGTCGATCGTGTAACCCGGCCGGTATCCCGCCTTGAGCGTCGTCTCCCGGGTCCGGACCGAGATGCCGAAGCGCAGCAGCAGCTGTGCGAGGTCCTCGACCAGCCGACGTGATGTCGACGCGTAGTAGACCCGCCCGCCCTGGCCGCTCCGATTGACCGTGACGGAGCCATCCGTGGCCCAGATGTGGCGGAGGAACAGAGCGATCTGCCGCTTCGGCAGATGAAAGACCTCGGCGGGTACGAACTTCTGGTGACTGCGGAGCCCGAACAACCCGAGCCCGTCGAGCCAGGACGCGACGGGGTTCCGGCGTCCACGGGCCAGTCGATACGGCGCCGGCAAGCGCAGGGAGGTGCACCGAGCCGCGGCATGCTCATCCCGAACGGCGGCGATGCCGAAGTGCCGCGCGGCCTCCGTCACGACGCGCAGGTTCGCTTCGTCGACCGAGGCGTAACGAAGCGGCTGGTTCTTGACGAACGACCCGTCCCCGAGCATGTGCGCCAGCAGCACGACCCGGCGGTCGTCCCATACCGCCGCCTGCGCCGGCGCCGGGACGTGCCGGGGGATGCCGAGACGCGACCCGACCTCCAGGTCACCGAGGGAACGCCAACCCTCGTAGGTCAGGAACGGGTGGTTCGCCGTCGCCCTGACCTGCTTACCCGACGCGAGGCGGAGGCGGAACACCTCCTTCTCGCCGGTCGGGAAGACGTGCGTCAGGTGTCGACGGACATACCGCAGCCTGTCGTCCAGCGACCAGATCGGCACGTCCCTCGCCCCCGACGCGTACAGCTCGCCCATCGTCGTCTCGGCGCCCGTGTCGGCCCGAAGCACCCGCGTGTCCGCAGTCAGGCAGCCCGATTCACGAAGGTCGCTGAGCTGCGGCTTCTTGTCGGTCCGCTGCTCCGCGCCACGGTTCAGCTGCGAGATCGCGATCACCGGCACCTCGAGCTCCTTGGCCAGCAGCTTCAGGGCGCGGGAGAACTCCGAGACCTCCTGCTGGCGGCTCTCGACCCGCTTGCCCGAGCTCATCAGCTGCAGGTAGTCGATCACCACGAGCTTCAGCCCGTGCCGCTGCTTCAGCCGACGGCACTTGGCCCGGATCTCCATCAGCGACATGTTCGGCGAGTCGTCGATGAACAGCGGCGCGTCGTTGACGCGGCCCATCGTTCGGGCGAGGCGGGTCCAGTCCTCCTCGCGCATCGTGCCCTTGCGCATGTGCTGGAGCGAGACGGTCGCCTCGGCCGACAGCAGGCGCATCGTGATCTCGTTGCGGCTCATCTCAAGGGAGAAGATCACCGACGGCATTCCGTGCTTGATCGCCGCCGAGCGGGCGATGTCCAGCCCCACTGTCGACTTGCCCATCGCCGGCCGGCCGGCGACGACAACCATCTGTCCCGGGTGCAGGCCGTTGGTCAGCTGGTCGAGGTCGGCGAACCCGGTCGGGACGCCGACCATCCCGTCCCCCCGGTGCGAGGACGCCTCGATCTCGTCGATCGTGCCCTCGATGATCTCGCTCAACGGCAGGTAGTCCTCGCTGCTGCGCCGCTCCGTGACGTTGTAGACCTCCGCCTGCGCGGTGTCGACGAGGTTGTCGACGTCCCCGCCGCCGGCGGCGTAGCCGAGCTGCACGATCTTCGTGCCGGCGTCCACCAGCCGCCGCAGGATGGCGCGCTCGCGCACGATCTCGGCGTAGTAGCCCGCGTTGGCCGCGGTCGGCACGCTCGAGATCAGCGTGTGCAGGTACGCGGCGCTGCCGACCCGACCGAGCTCGCCACGCTTGGTGAGCTCGGCAGCCACCGTGACGGCGTCCGCCGGCTCACCCCGGCCGTACAGGTCGAGCACCGCCTCGTAGACCAGCTCGTGGGCAGGCCGGTAGAAGTCGGTGCCGCGCAGCACCTCGACGACGTCGGCGATCGCGTCCTTGCTCAGCATCATCCCGCCGAGCACGCTCTGCTCCGCGGCGACGTCCTGCGGCGGGGTGCGACCGAGGTCCTCCGACGGTGGGCCGGCCTGCTCGTAGTGCCCGAGATCGGCGAGCGTCACCGGAGCACCTCCCCCTCGCTGAACACCTGTTCGATAACCATCTGGCCAGTAGAGCGGTGGGGTCCGACAGCCGTCCCGCACCGATCCCCCACCGACCCCCGGAACCTAGGGACCACCGAACCCCAGGACCAGCGGCATCGGCGTGTTGCCTGTGCACGGGCTGAGGACAGATCTGTGGACGACGGCCCCCCGGCTGTGAGGTCGAGCACACGGGTTATCCACAGGTTGGGGACGACCCTGGGGACGACACGCGCCGTGGCGGACAAACCGCCCGGCTGACCTGGGGGGATGATGTCCACCGGCTGTGGACGAAAGAAAGTCGGCCGGGCGTCCACCAGGTGAACGCGAGGGGGCGACGTGCGCGAGCAGGACCGGCAGATCCTGCGCCTCGCCGTCCCGGCCTTCGCGGCCCTGGTCGCCGAGCCGCTCTTCCTGCTCGCCGACTCGGCCATCGTCGGCAACCTGGGCACGCTGCCCCTGGCCGGCCTGGGCATCGCCGGAGCCGTGCTCACCACGGCCGTGGGCATCTTCGTCTTCCTGGCGTACGGCACCACCGCCAGCGTCGCCCGCCAGCTCGGGGCCGGTGACCTGCGGGCGGCGCTGGCCCAGGGCGTCGACGGCATCTGGCTGGCGGCCGGGCTCGGCATCCTGACCGCGGTCGCGGGCCTGGTCACCGCTCCCTGGCTGGTCACCACCCTCGGCGCCTCGCCCGCCGTCGAGCCCTTCGCGGTCACGTACCTGCGCTTCTCGCTGCCGGGCGTGCCGGCGATGCTCGTCGTCCTGGCCGCCACCGGCGTCCTGCGCGGGCTGCACGACACCCGCACCCCCCTGGTCGTCGCCGTCGCCGGGGCCATCGTCAACGTCGTCCTCAACCTCGTCCTGGTCTACGGAGCGGGCCTGGGGATCGCGGGGTCGGCGATCGGCACCGTGATCGCCCAGGTCGGGATGGCCGCGGCGTTCGTGACCGTCGTCGTCCGGGCTGCCCGTCGCCACGGTGCGTCGCTGCGACCGGACCGGGCCGGGATCGCCGCCGCCTGGCACGTCGGCGTGCCCCTCGTCGTCCGCACCCTGACCCTGCGCGCCGCCCTGCTGGTGACCACCTACGTCGCGGCCCGTCAGGGCGACGTGGCCCTCGCCGCGCACCAGGTGGTCTTCACCCTCTGGACGTTCCTCGCGTTCGCCCTCGACGCCGTCGCGATCGCCGCGCAGGCGATCACCGGGCGGGCCCTGGGGGCCGGGGACGTGCCCGGCACCCGGGCGGCGACGCGACGGATGGTGCAGTGGGGGCTCGGCACCGGGGTGGTGCTGGGGGTGGTGCTGCTGGCCGGGCGCTCCCTGCTGGCCCCCCTGTTCACCCCGGACGACGGGGTGCGCCTCGCGATCACGGCCGCGCTCGTCGTCGTGGCGCTGGCTCAGCCCCTGGCCGGGTACGTGTTCGTGCTGGACGGGGTCCTGATCGGCGCCGGCGACGGTCGCTACCTCGCCGTGGCGGGGCTGTGGACGTTGCTGGCCTACCTGCCGCTGGCCGGCGTCGTGCTGGCGCTCGCGCCGGGTGGTCGCTCGGGGCTGATCTGGCTCTGGGTGGCCTTCGGCTTCGGCTTCATGCTCGCCCGGGGGGTGACCCTGGGGTTGCGGGCGCGCGGCTCGGCGTGGACGGTGACCGGCGCCGTCCGCTGACCCGGCCGACCCGAGTGTCGACAACGAAGGCCCGGTCCCGCAGGTGGGACCGGGCCTTCGGAACGTACGTCAGGAGGCGGCGACGACCTCGAGGTCCACCGTGGCCTGGACGTCGGCGTGCAGCCGAACGTGCACCTGGTAGCTGCCGAGCGTCTTGATCGGCTGGGCGATCTCGACCTTGCGGCGGTCGATCTCCCGGCCGAAGCCCTGCTTGACGGCGGCGGCCACGTCGGACGGCGTCACCGCGCCGAACAGCCGGCCGGCGGCACCGGCGTTGGCCGGCAGCTGCACCGGAGCGGACTCCAGCTTCGCCTTGACCGCCTGCGCCTCCTCGAGCGAGGAGATCTCGCGCGACTCGCGCGCGGCCCGGATCGAGGCCACCTGCTTCTCGCCGCCCTTGGTCCACGCCGTGGCCAGGCCGCGGGGCAGCAGGTAGTTGCGGCCGTAGCCGTCCTTGACGTCGATCACGTCGCCGGGGGCACCGAGGCCGCCGACCTCCTGGGTGAGGATGAGCTTCATCGTCGGGATCCCCTCTCAGCGAGCCGTGCTCGAGTAGGGCAGCAGGGCCATCTCGCGCGCGTTCTTGATCGCGGTCGCGAGCTGGCGCTGCTGCTGCACGGACACGCCCGTCACGCGCCGGGCGCGGATCTTGCCCCGGTCGGAGACGAACTTGCGCAGCAGCGCCGTGTCCTTGTAGTCGATGTACTCGATCTTGGCTGCCTTGAGCGGGTTGCTCTTCTTCTTGGGCTTGCGCACCACCGGCTTGGCCATCGTGGAGCTCCTTGTCGTGTGTCGTGTGAAGTCTGGTCGTCCTAGAAGGGGGGCTCGTCGCTCTGGGAGCCACCGCCCCAGCTGCCGCCCTGCTGTGCGCCCTGGCCGGACGGCTGCCCACCCTGGCCGGGCTGGCCGGGAGTAGCCCACGGGTCCTGGCCACCGGACTGGCCCTGCTGACCGCCCTGCTGACCGCCCTGCTGACCGCCGCCGAACCCGCCGCCGCCGCGTGAGGTCTTGTTCACCTTGGCGGTGGCGTACTTGAGTGAGGGCCCGACCTCGTCGACGTCCAGCTCGACCACCGTGCGCTTCTCGCCCTCCTTCGTCTCGAAGGAGCGCTGCTTGAGGCGGCCGTGGACGACGACCCGCGCGCCGCGCGTCAGCGACTCGGCGACGTTCTCGGCCGCGTCACGCCACACCGAGCAGCGCAGGAACAGCGCGTCGCCGTCCTTCCACTCGTTGTTCTGCTTGTCGAAGAAGCGGGGCGTCGAGGCCACGGTGAAGTTCGCCACCGCGGCGCCGGACGGCGTGAAGCGCAGCTCGGGGTCCGCCGTCAGGTTGCCGACGACGGTGATGACGGTCTCGCCTGCCATGGGTCTCTCCTACAGGGTTCGTGAGGGATCGGCGACGCTAGCCACCGACCCCGACAACGGTGGGAGCGTCAGCGGATCTCGGGGCGGATGAGCTTGGTGCGGAGCACCGACTCGTTGAGGTTGAGCTGACGGTCCAGCTCCTTGGCGACGGCCGGCTCGGCCTTCATGTCGACGACGGCGTAGATCCCCTCGGACCGCTTGTCGATGTCGAAGGCCAGACGGCGCTTGCCCCAGATGTCGACGTTGTCGACGGAGCCACCGCCCTTGCGGACGACGTCGAGGAACTTCTCGAGCGACGGAACGACGGTGCGCTCCTCGAGCTCGGGGTCGAGGATGATCATCATCTCGTAGTGACGCATGCGTGAACCCACCTCCTCTGGACTCGGCGGTCACGGTCTCTCCGTGACAGGAGGGCTTCTGCGTCGGGCACCGGCGCCGGCGAGCGGCAGGTGTCCGGCGGCGAGGGTACCGGCTGGAGCGGTCCGAGCCGAAATCGGCGGCCGGCGACCCGGTCGGGAGTTCCTTGATCGTCGCGGAGTTCCTTGATCGTCGGGGTGTCAGGTGAAGCGGACGACGACGGCGTCGGGCGCGTCCTCGAGGTCGCCGGCGGCGGGGTCGTCGCGCCCGGTGGCCCGCACCGCGTCGAGCCTCGGGTCGCGGGAGACCTCGACGGCGCGCCACGCCAGCCACCCCAGCGCGGCGACCCGGGCCACCAGCAGCATCGCGTAGGCCCACGGGGGCAGCCCCCGCGACGGCTCGGACTGGGCGTAGAGGTAGAACCACGTGCCGGTGGCGTAGGCGGCCTCGACCGCGCCCCACAGCAGCAGGTCCCGCCAGCTCGGCAGGGCCAGGGCCGCGAAGGCCAGCACGAGCAGGGACGCCTGCACCGGGATGGCGACCCCCACCACCAGCACGCCCACGACGAGCAGCAGCACCAGCACCGGCAGCCGGGGACGTCGGCGCGCGCCGAGGGCGAACAGGGTGACCGCGACCACGACCAGCAGGGCCAGGACGGCGGCCGTCCAGCGGGCGACGGACGCCGGCACCGGGTAGCCGGCCAGCTGCGGCAGCAGCCAGAGGGACCCGTAGCCGACGGGGGCCTCCAGCAGCGAGCGCGGGTACGCCCACCAGCCCTCGGGGCTCGCGATCAGCACGGGCACGTTCACGGCCGCGACCACGGCGGCCGCGGCCAGCAGCGTCACCCGGACCGGACGACGGCGGCCCGACCGGACGCCCACCAGCAGCAGGGCCAGCAGCACCAGGGCGAGGACCGGACGCACCGTGGCCGCCAGGCCGAGCAGGGCACCGGCCAGCGCCGGGCGCCGCCGCGCGAACGACCACAGGCCGAGCAGCGCCAGCGCGACCGCCGCGAGATCGAGGGACACCAGCGCGCTGGTCACCAGCACCGGGCTCAGCGCGACCAGCGCGCCGTCCCAGGGCCGCCGCCCGCTCAGCCTGACCACCGCCAGCACCACCAGCACGGCGGCGACGCCGATCAGCAGCACCGCGAGGTCGAACTGCCACAACGCGGCCCGGCCCGCCTCCAGGTCCGGCGGGACGACGAGGGACAGCAGCCACAGCAGGATGCCGGTGCCGACCGGCGCGGCCAGGTAGGCACCGCCGGCCTGGTCGAGGTAGGGCACGACGCCGGTGTGCAGCCCCGCCGAGAGGTACACCGCCGGGATGTCGGAGTAGCAGGCGTGGGTGAACTGGTCCGGCGACGCCCACATGGTCGTCCGGCAGTGCTGGCGGGCCAGCAGCGCGACGCCCATCGTGGCCGTGACCGCCAGCAGCAGCATGGGTGTCGCCGTCCACGGTCCGTGCCGTCCGGCGCCGACGTGCGCCCCGGCCGGGCCGCCCGCGACCTCGCTGGCCGCTCGGACGACGCCGTCCTCCGCCGACGGCGCGACGACCCCGTGCGTCACCGCAT
>Ga0209587_1000532_pt1 | contig 18646 bp, 16 predicted proteins | sample NGEPerD_2_FD_184512 | JGI IMG/M metagenome (GOLD analysis project Ga0209587, IMG submission 184512) | Arctic peat soil microbial communities from the Barrow Environmental Observatory site, Barrow, Alaska, USA - NGEE PermafrostL1-D... | ecosystem: Environmental > Terrestrial > Soil > Wetlands >... | reverse complement strand
TACCTGGACCGACCACAAGCAGCCTGAAATGCCATCAACCAACTATCCGGAAAACGCGGGGCTCATCATTGATCACGGCCTCAAAAGCACCAAGGACCTACGACGTCGACGGGCAACCGACCCCATTTTCAGCCCGGAACGGGCCGCCCGCCAGGGTCACGAAGTCCTTGATCGTCGCGGAGTTCCTTGATCGTCGCTAGGGGGTGGTGGTCCAGGTGCGGAGGGTGGCCAGCTGACGGCGGGCGGCGTCGAGCTGCTCGGCCACGCGAAGGGGCGCCGTCCCGCCGACGGCGTCACGCGACGCGAGCGACCCCTCGACCGAGAGCACGTCGCGCACCGCGGGTGTCAGGTGGGGCGAGACGGCGGCCAGGTCGTCGTCCGACAGGTCCCACAGCTCGATGCCCCGCTGCTCGCACGCACGCACGCAGGCCCCCGCGATCTCATGGGCGTCACGGAAGGCGACGCCGACGCGCACGAGCCACTCCGCGACGTCGGTGGCCAGGGCGAACCCCTGCGGTGCGAGCTCGGCCATCCGCTCGGTACGGAAGGTCAGCGTCGACATCATCCCGGCCACCGCCGGCAGCAGCACCTCGAGGGTGTCCACGGCGTCGAAGACCGGCTCCTTGTCTTCCTGCAGGTCACGGTTGTACGCCAGCGGGAGCCCTTTGAGCGTCGTCAGCAGCCCGGTCAGGTCCCCCACGAGACGGCCCGCCTTGCCACGGGCCAGCTCGGCCACGTCCGGGTTCTTCTTCTGCGGCATGATGCTCGACCCGGTCGAGTAGGCGTCGTCGAGCACGACGAACGAGAACTCCTTCGTCGCCCACAGCACGACCTCCTCGGCGAGCCGCGAGACGTCGACCCCCACCATCGCGGCGACGAACGCGAACTCGGCGACCACGTCGCGCGACGACGTCCCGTCGATCGAGTTCTCCACCGGCCGGTCGAATCCCAGCTCGGCAGAGACGGCGGCAGGATCGAGACCGAGGGACGAACCGGCGAGCGCGCCCGAGCCGTACGGCGACGACGCGGCCCTGGCGTCCCAGTCGCGCAGCCGGTCGACGTCACGCAGCAGTGGCCACGCGTGCGCGAGCAGGTGGTGGGCGAGCAGCACCGGCTGGGCGTGCTGCAGGTGGGTGCGGCCCGGCATCGAGGCGTCCGGGTGCGCGGCGGCCTGCCCCACCAGGGCTTCGGCGACGTCGAGCACGAGGCCGCCGACGACCCTGGCGTGCTCGCGCAGGTACATCCGCACGAGCGTGGCGACCTGGTCGTTGCGTGACCGCCCGGCGCGCAGGCGACCCCCCAGCTCGGGCCCCGCGCGCTCGATCAGCCCTCGCTCGAGCGCGGTGTGCACGTCCTCGTCGCCGGGTGCCGGGACGAACGCTCCCGAGGCCACGTCGTCGTCCAGGCGGTTCAGCGCCGCGAGCATCCCCGCCAGGCCGTCGTCGTCCAGCAGACCGGCTCCGTGCAGCACCCGGGCGTGCGCCCGCGACCCGGCGATGTCGTACCGGGCCAGCCGCCAGTCGAAGTGGGTGCTGCGCGAGAGCTCGGCCAGCGCGTCTGCCGGAGCCCCGCTGAACCGGGCCCCCCAGAGCGCGATCGGCTCAGGCACGCCCGACCCGCTCGTCGCGGGCGGCGGCCATCTTCGTGGACAGGCCCCAGATGTCGACGAAGCCCTTGGCCAGCGACTGGTCGAACTGGTCGTCGCTGTCGTAGGTGGCCATCGAGTACTCGTAGAGGCTCGACGCGCTGCGACGTCCGCTGACGACGGCACGCCCGCCGTGCAGCGTCATCCGGACGTCACCGCTGACGTGCCGCTGCGTCTCGGCCATGAAGCGGTCGAGCGCGCGCTTGAGGGGGGAGAACCACAGACCGTCGTAGACGAGCTCGCTCCAGCGCTGCTGCACACCGCGCTTGAACCGTGCGAGCTCGCGCTCGACCGTGACGTTCTCCAGCTCCGTGTGGGCGGTGATCAGCGCGATGGCGCCCGGCGCCTCGTAGACCTCGCGGCTCTTGATGCCGACCAGCCGGTCCTCGACGATGTCGAGACGCCCCACCCCCTGCGCGCCCGCGCGGGTGTTGAGCTGCTCGATCGCCTCCAGCACGGTCACCTTGACCCCGTCGAGCGCGACCGGGACGCCGGCCTCGAACGTGATCACGACCTCGTCCGGGTCGCGGGCGGTCGTGGGGTCGGACGTGTAGGCGTAGACCTCCTCGGTCGGCGCGTTCCAGATGTCCTCCAGGAAGCCGGTCTCGATGGCCCGGCCCCAGACGTTCTGGTCGATCGAGAACGGGTTCTTCTTCGTGGTCTCGATCGGCAGCGCGTGCGCCTCCGCGAACTCGATCGCCTTGTCGCGGGTGAGGGCGAGGTCGCGGACCGGCGCGATGCACGTGAGGTCGGGCGCGAGTGCCGAGATGCCGACCTCGAAGCGCACCTGGTCGTTGCCCTTGCCGGTGCAGCCGTGCGACACGACGCTCGCGCCGTGCTGGCGGGCCGCCGCGACGAGATGGCTGACGATCACCGGGCGCGACAGGGCCGAGACCAGCGGGTAATGGTCCATGTAGAGGGCGTTGGCCTGCAACGCCGGCAGGCAGTACTCCTCGGCGAACTCGTCGCGCGCGTCGGCGACGTAGGCCTCGACCGCACCGCAGGCGAGGGCCCGCCGGCGGATGACCTCGAGGTCCTCGCCACCTTGTCCGACGTCCACGGCGACGGCGACGACCTCCGAACCCGTGCGCTCGGCGATCCAGCCGATGGCGACGGAGGTGTCGAGACCGCCCGAGTAGGCAAGGACGACGCGATCGGTCACGGTGGTGCTCCTTCGGATAGGTCCTGCTGAAAAGTTGGGGTCAGTCGTCCGAGCGGCCGGCGGCGAGGGCCAGGAAGCGTTGCGCCAGGGACGCGCCGCCGTCGGCTCGTCGCGAGATCACCACGACCGTGTCGTCACCGGCGACGCAGCCGAGGGCCTGCGGCAGCACCGAGTGGTCGATGGCCGAGGCCAGGAACTGCGCGGCGCCCGGCGGGGTGCGCAGGACGACGAGGTTGGCGGACGCCTCGGCGGTCACCACCAGGTCCTCGCAGAGCCGGGCGAGACGCGCGTCGAGCACGCCGGTGTCGACGGCACCGCGCGGCGTCCGGTCGCCGCCCTCCCCCGGCACGGCGTAGACGAGGCCGAGGACGGCGTCACGGACCTTGACCGAGCCGATCTCGACGAGGTCGCGCGACAGGGTCGCCTGGGTGACGGCGACGCCGTCGTCCGCCAGCAGGGCGCCCAGCTCGGTCTGCGACCGGACCGGCACCGTCGTGACGATCTCGCGGATCCGGGCGTGCCGTGCCGCCTTGGTCGCCGGCCTCCGTTCTGCGGGCCCCGCCGGCTCCGTCGGCGCCGGCCTGCGGACGACGTTCACGCCCGCTCCAGGAGCCAGGCCAGCAGCGCCTTCTGGGCGTGCAGCCGGTTCTCGGCCTCGTCCCAGACGGCGGAGTGGGGTCCGTCGATCACCGACGCCGCGATCTCCTTGCCGCGGTAGGCCGGCAGGCAGTGCAGCACCGTGACGTCCCCGGCGGCCCGCGAGACCAGCGCCTCGTCGACGGCGAACCGCGCGAACGGGCTCGCGGAGCCCGACCGGCTCTCGCCCTCGGACTCGCTGCCCATCGAGACCCAGGTGTCCGTCGCGAGGACGTCGGCGCCGTCGGCCGCGGCGACCGGGTCGTGGACGACGGTCACCGAGCCACCTGTACCGGCCGCGACGCGCTGCGCGTCCGCGATCACCGCGGGGTCGGGGACGTGCCCCTCGGGGGTGCCGATCCGCACGTGCAGCCCGGCGGTGACGCCGCCGAGCGCGTAGGAGTGCGCCATGTTGTTCGCGCCGTCGCCGAGGTACGCGAGCACCTGGCCTCCCAGGGCCCCGACGCCTCCGCGGTGCGCGGCCACGGTCTGGAGGTCGGCCAGGATCTGGCAGGGGTGGAACTGGTCGGTCAGCGCGTTGACGACAGGCACCGAGCTCACCGAGGCCATCGCGTCGATGCGGTCCTGGCCGAAGGTACGCCAGACGATCGCGGCCACCTGCCGCATCAGGACCCTGGTGGTGTCCTCGATCGGCTCCCCCCGGCCCATCTGGCTGGACGCCGCGTCGATGACCAGCGGGTAACCCCCGAGCTCGGCGATGCCGACGCTGAAGGAGATCCGGGTGCGGGTCGACGGCTTGTCGAAGATGACGGCGACGGCGCGTGGGCCGTCCAGCGGGCGCAGCGAGAGCCGGTCGGCGCGGGCCCGCTCGGCCAGCGCGAGGACGTCGGCCTGTTCCGCGGGACTCAGGTCGTCGTCCCGCAGGAAGTGTCGGGTCACTGCGTGCCTCCTGGTGGTGTGGCGACGTCGAGGATTCCGGGCAGGGCGGCCGTGAACTCCCTCGCCTGGTCCGCGCTGAGGACCAGCGGCGGGGCGAGGCGGACGGCGTCCGGCGCCACGGGGTTGACGATGAACCCTGCGTCGAGTGCCTCGTGCGCGGTCTTGGCTGCCACGGGTTCCGCGAGCTGGACGGCCAGCAGCAGCCCGGCCCCCCGGACGCCGGTCACCAGCGGGTGCCCGAGGGCCTCGATCCCTTGCCGGAGAAGGGCTCCGACGTCCACGGCGGCGGCGATCAGATCGTGGTGCTCGACGGCGTCCAGGGTCGCGAGCGCTGCCGCGGCGGCCACCGGGTTGCCACCGAAGGTGGTGCCGTGGGCGCCGGCGCCGAGCAGGGTCGCGGCGGGCTCGGTCAGCGCGACGGCCGCGCCGACCGGGATCCCGCCGCCGAGCCCCTTGGCGAGGGTGACGACGTCCGGAAGGGAGCCGTCGAGACCGAGGCCGGGCAGCTGGTGCGCGAACCACGCGCCGGTCCGGCCGATGCCGGTCTGCACCTCGTCGAGCACCAGCAGGGCGCCGGCGTCGGAGGTGAGCCGGCGTGCTGCCGCGAGGTAGCCGTCCGGCGCGGGGCGGACGCCGGCCTCCCCCTGCACCGGTTCGAGGATCACCGCGGCCGTGGTCTCGTCGACGGCGGCCTCCAGCGCGGCGACGTCGCCGAAGGGCACGTGGTCGACACCCGGCACGAGCGGCACGAACGGCTCGCGGATCGCCGGCTTGTGGGTCAGGGAGAGCGCCCCCATCGTGCGGCCGTGGAAGCCGCCCTCGGCCGCCACGACACGCGACCGGCCGGTGCGCCGGGCGATCTTGAAGGCGGCCTCGTTGGCCTCGGCGCCGGAGTTGCAGAAGAACACGCGAGCGCCGCCGCCCCCGTGGAGCAGGGCGACCAGCCGCTCGGCGAGCTCGACCTGCACGGGCGAGGCGAAGAAGTTCGAGACGTGCCCCATCGTCGACAGCTGGGAACCCACGGCGTCGACCAGCGCCGGGTGGGCGTGACCGAGGAGGTTGGTGGCGATCCCGGCCAGCAGGTCGAGGTAGCGCCGGCCGTCCGCGTCCCAGACGTAGCACCCCTCGCCGCGCACCAGCACACGCTGGGGCGTGCCGTAGGTGCCCATCACTGCGTTGGCGTAGCGCTCCAACCACTGCTCACTCACGGGATCACCATCGTCCCGGTGCCCTCGCTGGTGAGCATCTCCAGCAGCATCGCGTGCGGCAGCCTGCCGTCGACGACGGTGGCGCGACGCACACCGCCACGGACCGCCCGCAGGCAGGCGTTCATCTTGGGGACCATTCCCGTCCCGATCTCCGGCAGCACGGCCTCGAGCTCGTCGGCGGTGATCTTCTGCACCAGCGACGACCGGTCCGGCCAGTCGCTGTAGAGCCCCTCGACGTCGGTGAGGACGACGAGCTTCACCGCGCCGAGCGCGACCGCGAGCGCCGCGGCCGCGGTGTCGGCGTTGACGTTGAGCACCTGACCGGTCTCGTCCGGGGCCACCGTCGACACCACCGGGATACGACCGGACTGGACGAGGTCGAGCACCGCCGCGGCGTCCACCTCGACGACGTCGCCGACCAGGCCGACGTCCACCTCCTCGCCGTCCACCACCGGGCGGGTCCGCTCGGCGCGGAACAGTCCGCCGTCCTCGCCGGACAGACCGACGGCGTGCGGGCCGTGCGAGTTGATCAGCCCGACGAGCTCGCGGCCCACCTGGCCCACGAGCACCATCCGGACGACGTCCACCGACTCGGGGGTGGTCACGCGCAGCCCGGCCCTGAACTCCGACTCGATGCCGAGCCGCCCCAGCATCGTGGAGACCTGCGGCCCCCCGCCGTGCACGACGACCGGCCTGATCCCGCAGTAGCGCAGGAAGACCATGTCCTCGGCGAAGGCCTGCTTGAGGTGCTCGTCCGTCATCGCGTTGCCGCCGTACTTGATCACGACGACCTGGCCGAAGAACTCCTTCAGCCAGGGCAGGGCGTCGATCAGCACCGAGGCGCGGTTGGCGTCCCACTCGGGGTCGGCGGGCCGCATGGTGCGGGACGTACCCCAGCGGGGGGTGGTGTCGGTGTTCACCTCGGGGTTCATGACGAGTACGCGCTGTTCTCGTGGACGTAGGCGTGCGTGAGGTCGTTGGTCCACACGGTCGCTCGGTGCTCCCCTGACTTGAGGTCGACGGTCACGGTCACGGCGCGGTCCGTCATGTCGATGGTGTCCGGCGGTTCGCCGGCCATTCCCTTGCGGCAGACCCACACCCCGTTCAGTGCCACGTCGAGGTCGGCCGGGTCGAACGCGGCGCGGGTCGTGCCGACGGCGGCGAGGATCCGGCCCCAGTTCGGGTCACGCCCGAACACCGCGGCCTTGAACAGGTTGTTACGGGCGATCGAGCGACCGACCTCGACGGCGTCGTCGTCGCTGGCCGCGCCGACCACCTCGATCGCGATGTCGTGCTCGGAGCCCTCGGCGTCGTGCAGCAGCTGCTGCGCGAGATCGTGGCAGATCTCGGTGAGGGCCTCGCTCAGCTCGGCCGGCGTCGGCTCGATGCCGCTGGCGCCGTTGGCCATCAACGCGACCGTGTCGTTGGTCGACTGGCAACCGTCGGAGTCGAGCCGGTCGAACGTGACCCTCGTCGCGGCGCGCAGGGCCGCGTCGCACGTCGCGGTGTCGGCCACCGCGTCGGTCGTCAGGACCACGAGCATGGTCGCCAGCGACGGCGCGAGCATCCCGGCGCCCTTGGCCATCCCGCCCACGCTCCACCCGTCCCGCTGCACGAGCGCCTGCTTCGGGTGGCTGTCGGTGGTGATGATCGCCTCGGCTGCGTCCTGCCCGCCGTCGAAGGTCACCGCGTCGGCAGCGCTGTCGACACCCGCGAGCAGCGCCTCGCGGTCGTTGAGCAGTCCGATCAGGCCGGTCGAACAGACGACCACCTCCCCGGCGCCGATACCCAGCCGCTCGGCCACCATCTCGGCGGTGTCGTGCGTGATGGCGAAGCCCTCCGGCCCGGTGTAGCAGTTGGCCCCGCCCGAGTTGATCACCACCGCCCGCGCCCTCCCGGCGGAGACCACCTGACGGCTCCAGACCACCGGGTTGGCCACGCAGCGGTTCGAGGTGAACACTGCGGCGACGACGTCTTGGGGCCCGGTGTTGACGACGAGCGCGACGTCCTTGCCGCCGGAGGTCTTCAGCCCGGCCTCGACGCCGGCGGCGCTGAACCCCTTCGGCCCGGTGACGCTCACGGCGCCAGGCCGATGGTCGTGAGGCCCGCCGTCTCGGGCAGGCCGAGGGCGAGGTTGGTGCACTGCACCGCAGCCCCCGCCGTCCCCTTGGTGAGGTTGTCGACCGCGGCGACGACGATCGCCCGGCCCGTGCGGCGGTCCAGCGCGACCTGCAGGTGGAGGGTGTTGGCGCCCAGGGTGTCCGCCGTCCGGGGCCAGGTGCCCTCGGGCAGCAGGTGCACGAACGGCTCGTCGGCGTAGGCCTTTTCCCACGCGGCGCGAAGGTCGTCGGGCCCGACGCCGTCTGCGGCGCGGGCGGTGGCGGTCGCGAGGATGCCGCGGGCCATCGGCGCCAGGGTGGGCGTGAAGCTGACGCGGACGTCGCTGCCTGCCGCCGCCGACAGGTTCTGCTCCATCTCCGGGGTGTGGCGGTGCAGGCCGCCGACTCCGTACGGGGACATCGAGCCCATCACCTCCGACCCGAGGAGGTGCGGCTTGACGGACTTGCCCGCGCCGGTCGTGCCGGAGGCGGCGACCACGACGACGTCGCCGCCGCTGATCACGCCCTCCGCCAGACCGGGGGCGAGCGCGAGGGAGACCGAGGTCGGGTAGCAGCCGGGGACGGCGACCCGCCGAGCGCCGACCAGCGCCTCGCGCTGCTTGGCGCCGTCGCTCAGCACCAGCTCGGGCAAGCCGTAGGGCCAGGACCCCGCGTGGTCGGAGCCGTAGAACTCGGTCCAGGCGGCGGCGTCCGCGAGCCGGTGGTCGGCGGCGAGGTCGATCACCACCGCTGCATCCCCGAGCTCGGCCGCGATCGGACCGGATGCGCCGTGCGGCAGCGCCAGGTAGACGACGTCGTGGCCGGCGAGGTTCTCGGCGGAGGTCGGCAGGATCTCGTGATCGGCCAGGGGAAGCAGGTGGCCCTGGTGCTCGCCCAGGCGGGAACCGGCGCTGCTGTGGCCGGTCACCGCACCGACCTCGATGTCCGGGTGCCCGCTCAGCAGCCTGAGCAGCTCACCGCCCGCGTACCCGCTCGCTCCTGCTACCGCCACCGTGACCATGACGCATCACCATACAGACCCACGCATGATAATGCACATCGCTCTCGCCCTCCCGCGGTGAGCGGTCAGCCCAGGCCGGCCTCGCGGGCCAGCACGATCGCGGCGGAGCGGTTCTCCACCCCCAGCTTGGCCAGCACGCTGGTGAGGTAGTTGCGCACCGTCTTGTCCGACAGGTAGAGCCGCCGCGCGATCTCGCCGTTGTTAGCCCCCGAGGCGACGAGCCCCAGCACCTCCCGCTCACGGTCGGACAACGCCGGAAACGGCTTGGCGACGACGCCCGAGCCCGCGGTGAAGAAGGCACGGACGCGTCGGGCGACCTCGGGCCCGTAGATCGCCTCGCCGGCCGCGACCCCCTCCAGCGCCCTCCGGATCTCGTCCTGCCCGGCGCCCTTGAGCACGTAGCCGAGGGCGCCGGCCTGGATCGCTGCGAAGACGGCCTGGTCGTCGTCCACCATCGTCAGGACGAGCACCTTCAGGTCCGGCGCCTCGCGGGCCAGCCGCCGCGTCGCCTCCACCCCGTTGGTGCCGGGCATCTGCACGTCCATCAGGACGACGTCCGGGCGCAGGCGGAGCGCCATCTCGACCCCCGCGTCGCCGTCCGCCGCCTCCCCCACGACGTCGACCCCGGTGTCCTCGAGCAGCACGCGCAGACCCTGCCGGAACACCGGGTGGTCATCCACGACGAGAACGCGCAGCGGGACGGTCACGGCAGCCTCCGCGGAAGCATCGCGACCACCTTCGTCCCGCGCGGCTCGTTGGCACCGACCGTGCACCAGCCGCCCAGCTCGGCCGCACGCTCGCGCATGGACGCGATGCCCACGCCGGGAGTCCGGTCGGCTCCGAGCCCGCGGCCGTCGTCGGTCACCTCTACGCGCACCGCCTCGTCGGTCCCGCGCAACCGGACGGCGATGCGTGCCGCCGCCGCGTGGCGGGCGGCGTTGGTCACCGCCTCGGAGGCGATGCGGTACGCAGCCACCTCGACGGCCGCGGGCAGCGCCGTCAGGTCGCCGTCGGCCGTGATCTCCACGCGTGGGCCACCTTCCACCACCGCGGGACCCACCGTGGCCAGGGCGCCGAGCAGCCCGAGCTCGTCGAGCGCGGGCGGGCGCAGCCCGTGCACGAGCCGCCGGACGTCGTCCACCGCCTCCTTGGCCTGGGACGTCGCGGTGCCGACCAGCCGCTCCGCCTTGGCGTCGTCACCGCGGCCGAGCGCGGCCCGAGCCGTGTCGAGTCCCATCACGACGCCCGCCAGCTGCGGCCCGAGGCCGTCGTGCAGGTCACGCCGCAGGCGCAGTCGCTCCTCCTCCCGCGCACCGACCAGCCGGCCGCGCGACTCCTCGAGGTCGCCGGACAGACGCAGCGCGTAGGCAGCGGAGGCGATCGGCCCGGTGAGGGCCGCGAGCACGCGCTGGTCCGCGCCGGCCAGCTGCGTCTGCGGCGGGCGGGGGACGACGAGCAGCTCGCCGACCTGCTCGCCGTGCAGCAGCAGCGGGAGCGTCACGACGTCGTCAGCGACCGTGCCGCTCTCCTCTCGCACCGGGCCCCCGTGGTTGACCGGCACCATGACCGCGACCCCCGGAAAGCGGAGCCCGTCGCGCACGAGCTCGGCGGCGGCCGCCAGTGCCGCGCGCGGGGACTCGGCCCGGCGTAGCTCGTCGTCCAGGCGCCGGACGAGCGAGTACGGATCGCGACGCTGCCCGAACAGCAACCGGTCGACGCCACGCTGGACGGCGACGCGCGCCGGGTGGAACGCGAGGGCGACAGCGAAAGCCGCGGCGAACGTGGTGATCCCGCCGTCCGTGCCGAACAGGGCGCCCACCCAGGCGACCAGGGCGACGTAGGCGAGCACCGCCCCCGCCAACAGCACGCCGCCGACCAGGGTCCGGTTGACCAGGAGGTCGAGGTCGTACAGGCGGTACCGAAGCGCTGCGACGGCGATGCCGGTGGGAACCAGCAGCACGGCGATATTCACCAGCCACGACGGTCCGACGACGATCAGCACCACTGCGAGGACGACGCTGTAGCCGAACCACCCGACCTGCCGCCGCTCGACGCCATCAGCCCGCCGGAACCGGACGACCACGGAGGCGACAGCGAGCAGCGCGAGGCTCGGCACGACCACGTCGAGCGCCGGCGCGAGCACATCGAACGCCCTCGCGAGAACCGGTACGGCGAAAGGGTTCTCGATGCCGGTGAAGAACCCGAGGGGACCCGGCTGGACCGCTAAACCGACCACCCCTACCACGAGGACGACGAGTCCAACGCCGATCGGGGCCAGCCAACGCCTCGACAGGGGCCGACCGTACGGGACCAGATGTGGCAGCACCGTGGCGACCAGCGCCCACGCCGGGAACCAGGCCCACGTGCTCGCCCACGCGGCGAAAGGCACCCACCACGCGGCGTCCGACGGCAGCGCGGCGTCGACATCCCCGTCGAGGGACCAGGCCACAGACGACACCGCGAGCACGTAGATGCCCGACGCGAGCCCCACGACCACCAGGAGCCAGCCGATGCGACGAGCCGCGTCGCTGGCCACGAGCACTGCCCCGGTGACGGAGAACGACACCGCGACGACCACCTCCGGTGAGGCGAACAGCTCGCCGACGTAGCCCAGGCCGCCGACCAACGGCAGGGCCACCGCCGTGACGGCGGCCGCGGTCGCCGTCACGGCCAGGAGCCGGGCCACCCGGACGGCGGCCCGGCCCTGCGCGGTGATCCGCTGCGTGTGCACGCTGGAACGGTAGGACCGGCGCGGTGACGCCGTCAGGCGTTCGCCCACGCACGGTTCCCACGGCGGGCGATGTGCACCGCCAACCCGACCGCACCGACCAGGTACAGCCAGTGCGGGTTCACCGGCCCGACGGCGCCGATCGAGAAGTCGAGCACGATGAACGCCAGCCAGGTCGTCGGGATCCAACGGGGCACGGCCCCGGTGACCAGCATCCCGATCGTCAGCGTCAGCATCCCGAGCACGGCTCCGGCCATGAAGGGGACACCGAACAGGGCGAGCAGCCACGGGTCGCTCTCGAGCGAGTCGAGGAAGGTCCCGATCGCGACCGGGTCGGGGGCGTTCAGCGCAGCCAGGTTGAGCAGCTCGAGCACGTGGACGCCGACGAAGCCCCACATCCCGGCGAGCAGCAGCACCGCGGCGACGGTCGCCGTCCTGCGTGCGCGTCGGCGCAGCAGGTGGGCGGCGGCGAGGAAGCCGATGGCCATGAAAGGGACCGCCACCGTGCCGATCGTCATCATCGTGCCGATCACGGCCGTCTTCTCGGCGGCCATCTGCATCCTCTCCGCGACGGTGTCCGGGCGGTCCCCGATGAGCTGCCCGATGATCGCCTCGGCCGTGTTGCCGGCCGCGCCGAGCACCAGGCCGGCGACCGCCAGGCGTCGAGGGAAGGGAACGGTGCGGATGGTCGGTGCGATGTCGCCCGTCACCGCGACGCCGGATTCTGCAGTCATGTCGAGACCTCCTGATGAGCGGCGGCTCCCCCGCCGGTGCGCCACTCACGCTCGCGCCGGCGATGTCCCGCACAAATGGGAGCCTGGTCCCGACCTGACCGGGACATCGCTCGGGTCAGGCGACGGGGTCGTCGTCGGAGTAGGGCCGCAGCCGCAGGGTGCGGGCGTCGTCCGTGAGCGCGGGCGCCGTCTCGCGCAACGTGTCGACGTCGTCGGCACCGGCCCGGAGGAATCGGCCCGACCAGGCATCGAGGTCGCCGCGGGCGCAGGCGACGACGAGCTCGACCACGTCGGCGACGTCGGTCCACTCGGTGCGGTCGGCGTGCACGGCCATCCCGCCGGTCATCTGCGTGCGCACGACGCCGGGGGCCACCTCGAAGGCCCGCAGACCCAGGTCGTATCCGGCCGCGTGCACCGAGGCACCGAGCCGCAGCAGCGCCGTCTTGCTCGCGTAGTACGCCGAGTAGTCGGCCGAGTCACGCGTCGAGGCGCCCGACGCGAGGTCGATCACCCGCCCGCCGCCGCGCTCGACCATGCCAGGCACCACGGCCTGCAGGCAGTGGAACGGCCCGCGCACGTTGGCCTCGACCACGTCCCACCACTCGGCCGGCTCCGCCTCCCAGATCGGCACCGCGTCGGCCTCGATCATCCCGGCGTTGTTGACGAGAAGATCGATGGGGCCGACGGTCATCTCGACCCGCTCGACGGCAGCCCGGACCTGCTCGAGGTCACGGACGTCGGCAGTGGCGACGCACGCCGATGCGCCGACGCGCTCCACCGCGTCGGCGGTCTCGCGCAAGGCGGCCTCGTCCCGGCCGAGGACGCCGACGTCCATACCCACGCTCGCCAGGCCCTCGGCGATCGCCCGCCCGATGCCACGGGACGCCCCAGTCACGAGCGCGACCCGAGCGGGCACAGGACCGGTACTCACGCGCCGCGCAGCACCGCGCCGCACCGGCGCTCGGCCTCGGCGACCGCGGCGGTCCGGACGGCGGCCGTCTCGTCGGCGGTCAAGGTGCGGTCGGGCGCCCGCATCCGCAGGCTGAACGCCAGCGAGGTGCGCCCGGCCGCGACCTGCTCCCCGGAGTACACGTCGAACAGGCGCACCTGCTCGAGCAGCGCGCCCCCGCCGTCGACGAGGGCGCGCTCGACGTCGGCCGCCGGCACGGAGGCGTCCACGACCAGCGCCACGTCCTGCAGGGCCACCGGGTACGTCGAGACCGGTGCCGAGCCCGGCACCACCGGGGCACGGCCGAGGAGCACATCGAGGTCCAGCTCGAACGCCTGGGTCCGGGGCGGCAGCTCGAGCCGCGACAGCACCGCCGGGTGCAGCTCCCCGGCGTGCCCGACCAGCGTGCCGTCGGTCAGCGACAGCCGCGCGCAGCGGCCGGGGTGCCATGGCGGGTGCTCATCGGCGGCCACCTCGACCGGCACGTGCAGGGTCGCCGCGACAGCCCGAGCCGCGTCGACGGCGTCGAAGTGGTCGGCCTGGCGGCCTGGGCCCCACCAGCCGGCCGGCTCGCGAAGCCCGGTCAGCAGCCCGCCCACACGCAACGGCTGGGGCGGCACGGCCTCCGCGATCTCCTTCAGCTCCCCGTCGTCCGGGCGCCGGTCCACACCGAGGATCCGGGCCGGCGGCGCATCCGGCCGGGGCCGGGTCACCGACCCGATCTCGAAGACGCCGACGTCGGGCGCCCCCCGTGACACGTTGCGCCGTAAGGCGTCCATCAAGGTGGCGAGGAGCGACGTGCGCATCTCCGGCTGCTCGGCCGACAGCGGGTTCGCGAGGCGCGCGGCGCGTCGGCGGTCGTCGTCCGGCGCCAGGCCGAAGTCGTCGTGCACATCTGGAGACACGAACGGGTAGGTGAGCACCTCGACCAGACCCGAGTCGGCCAGCGCCCTGGAGACCGACGACCGGCGGCGCTGGTCGGGTGTCAGCCCCCGCCCGGACGGGGCGTGCGGCAGCACGGAGGGGATCCGGTCGTAGCCCTCGAGCCGCGCCACCTCCTCGACGAGGTCGTACGGCTGCACGAGGTCCGGACGCCACGACGGCGGGGCGACGGTCAGCAGCTCGTCACCCGTGACGGCGCAACCGATCTCGAGGAGTCGTGCGGTCACCTCGGCATCGGGGTAGTCCACGCCGACCAGCGCCGCGGGCAGCGACACCGGCAGCTCGATCGTCGTCGGTGGCGTGCGGTCGTCCAGGTCCCCGACGCGCGGATCAGCGGTGGCACCGCCGTGCTCGACCAGCAGCGCGACCGCGAGGTCTGCGGCCGCGGCCGCAACGTCCGGGTCGACACCGCGCTCGAAGCGCTTGCTGGCCTCGCTCGGCAGTCGGTGGCGACGGGCCGTGCGGGCGACCGAGACGGGGTCGAAGTGCGCGGCCTCGATCAGCACGTCGCGCGTGGACGGCCCGACCTCCGTCAGCTCCCCTCCCATCACCCCGGCCATGCCGATGATGCGCGACCCGGCCTCGCCGTCGGTGATCAGCAGGTCCTCGAGGAAGAGCTCCCTGTCGACGTCATCCAGCGTGACCAGCCGTTCGCCTTCCCGAGCGCGCCGGACGACGATGCCGCCGTCCAGCGCCCCCAGGTCGTAGGCGTGCAGCGGCTGGCCGAGCGCCAGCATCACGTAGTTGGTGACGTCGACGGGCAACGAGATCGGCCGCATCCCCGCCTGCACCAGCCGATGGCGCATCCAGTGCGGCGACACGGCGCCCGGCACGAGCCCGCGGACGACGCGGGTGACGAACCGGTCGCAACCCACGTTGCCGTCGATCGGCGCGTCGTCGTCCACCCGGACCGCGAAGGCGTCGGACGTCGGCCCGGGGGTCTGGCGGTGCCCCGGGTCGCGGAAGGACGCCGTCGCACCGGTGGCGTGGCCGTACTCCCGGGCGATGCCGCGCAGGCTCAGGCAGTACCCCCGGTCGGGCGTGACGTTGACCTCGACGGTCTCGCCCGCCAGGCCGAGCAGGGCGACGGCGTCGTCACCGGGCTCCCCGGTCAGGCCCAGCGCGCCCAGCACGAGGATGCCCGCGTGGTCGTCACCGATGCCGAGCTCGCGCACCGAGCAGATCATCCCGTCGGAGACGTGCCCATAGGTCTTGCGGGCGCTGATCTCGAAGCCTCCCACCAGCACCGAACCCGGCAGCGCGACGACGACGAGGTCGTCGACCGCGAAGTTCGAGGCGCCGCAGACGATGCCACGCGCCTGGCCCTCGCCGACGTCGACGGAGCACCACCGGATCGTCTTGCCGTTCGTCTGGGGCTCGTCGGCGAACTCCAGCACCCGCCCGACGAGCAGCGGCCCGGAGACCTCGGCGGCGTACAGGCCCTCCTCCTCCAGACCGACGCGCACGAGCGAGGCGGCCACCTGCTCCCCCGTGACGCCGTGCGCGATGTCGATGTACTCCGCGAGCCACGAGAGCGGGACGCGCATCAGACCTCCACCCCGAACTGCGCCGAGAAGCGGACGTCGCCCTCGAACATCTCCCGCATGTCGGCGACCCCGCTGCGGAACATCAGCGCGCGCTCGACCCCCATTCCGAAGGCGAAGCCGGAGTAGCGGTCCGGGTCGACGCCGCACGCCCGTAGCACCTTGGGGTTGACCATGCCGCAACCGCCCCACTCGATCCAGCCGGTACCCCCGCACGTCCGGCACTCGGGATCCGTTCCGCGGCAGACGAAGCAGCGCAGGTCCATCTCGGCGCTCGGCTCGGTGAACGGGAAGAACGACGGGCGCAGACGGGTGGTGGTGCCCTCGCCGAACACGGCCTGGGCGAAATGGTCCAGGGTGCCCTTCAGGTGCGCCATCGTCAGGCCCTCGTCGACCGCCAGCCCCTCGACCTGGTGGAACACCGGGCTGTGGGTCGCGTCGAGCTCGTCGGTGCGGAACACCTTGCCCGGGCAGATCACGTACACCGGCAGGTCACGCTCGAGCAGGGTGCGGGCCTGCGCGGGGGACGTGTGGGTCCGCAGCACGAGTCCGGAGCCGGGCGGGTCGACGAAGAACGTGTCCTGCATCTGGCGGGCCGGGTGGTCGGGGCCGAAGTTCAGGGCGTCGAAGTTGAACCACTCCGCCTCGACCTCGGGGCCCTCGGCGACCTCCCAGCCCATCGCGGTGAAGATGTCGCCGATCCTCTCCGACAGCATCGTCAGGGGGTGGCGTGCGCCGGCGGGACGCCGGTCCGTCGGCAGGGTGACGTCGACGCGTTCGTCACGCAGGACCGCCTCGTCGCGCTCGGCCTCCAGCACCGTGGTCCGCTCGGCCAGGGCCGCGCGGAGCCGTCCGCGCGCGGCACCGACGCGCTTGCCGGCGTCCGCCCGGGCCGCCGGGGGAAGGGCGCCGATCTCCCGGTTCGCCAGCGCCAGCGGGCTGCGGTCGCCGTCGTGCTCGACCCGCGCGGCCCTCAGCTCGTCGAGGGACGACGCCGCGTCGACGGCCGCGAGCCCGGACTCGAGTGCCCGGGCGAGGTCGGCCTCCGACAACGCGCTCACCTCGACCGGGTCGTAGTCGGAGTTCGGTGCGGACATGGGCCGAAGGCTACGGGGACGCCGACCGCCCGAGCGAACGGGTTGTGCCCGATGCGCGACGACAAACACCTGCTGGCAGCTGGGCACTGTCACGACTAGGTTCCGTGAGCATGGTGTCGGTGGTGTTGCGTGTCCGGCTCACGAGCGGTGACCACGTGGATGTCAGGTACGAGGAACCCGAGTCGGTGAGCGAGAACGAGGTCATCGAGCACGCTCTCTCCACCCTGGGGGAGACCTCTGGCGTGCTCCGCTGCCGACACGGTGACCGGCTGATGGTGCTCTACGCACGGGGCGTTGCCGCCGTCGAGGTAGCGCCCCGCGGCGCGGTCCTGTAGCGGTCGCGGAGCGCCGGGATCCCGAATCGTGAGCGGCGGCAGGGTCTGACGGTCAGGACGACGCGAAGTCGGGGACGGCGGCGGGCAGCGTGAACCTGAAGCGCGCTCCCCCGGACGGCGAGCGCCCCACCGTGATCCGGCCGTCGTGCGCCTCGACGAGGCCACGGACGACGTAGAGCCCGAGCCCGGTCCCTCCGCGGCGAGCCCCACGCCAGAACTTGGTGAACACCAGGCCCATGTGCTCCTCGGGGATTCCATCGCCGTCGTCGGAGACCGTGACGACGACACCGTCCCCGTCCGGGTCGGGGCCCAGCGCGAGGCGCACGGCACCGTCGCCGTGCCGCACCGCGTTCTCGACCAGGTTCGCCAGCACCTGCTCGAGCCGGTCGGGGTCGACCCACACCTCCGGCAGCGGCTCCTCGACCTCGACCGAGAAGCGCTCCTCCGCGTGACCGGAGGCCACCAGGCGGTCGACCTGGCCGCGCAGCTGGGCCGCGACGTCCACCGGCTGCCGGCGGACCTCGAGCCGGCCGGCGTCGATGCGGGAGATGTCGAGGAGCTCGGCGATCAGCCGGGTGACCCGGTCGGCGTCGGACTCGATCGTGGTCAGCATCAGGAGCTTCTGCTCGTCGGTGAACCGGTCCCAGCGCCGCAGCAGGGTCGACGTGAAGCCCTTGACGGACGTCAGCGGCGACCGCAGCTCGTGCGCGACGGTGGAGATCAGGCCGGCGTGGTCGTGCTCGGCGCGCTGGCGGGCGTCGGTGTCCCGCATCAGCAGGACGACGCGCTGCACCGGTTGGGAGCGCCCCGCCCGCACGTAACGCGCGGTGACGAGCAGCTCGCGGACGCCGGGCAGCACCAGCAGCCGCTCGCGGTGCCCGCTGCGGATCGCCAGACCCGTCCACGGGTCGGTGCAGTCCCACCAGCGCCGACCGGTCGTGTCCTGCAGAGGCAGGGCCTCACGGATGTCACGACCGAGCACCTGCTCCGGGTCGAGACCCGTCATCGCCTGCGCCGCCGTGTTGACCGCGGTCAGGCGGGCGCTGTCGTCGGCGACGACGAGCCCGTCCGGAAGCTCGTCGTAGGAAGCATGCACGGCCGCAGGCTAGCCCCGGCTCCCGACCAGCCGTGCTCAGCCGACACCGCTTTGCTCACACAGAGCCGGTTTCGGCTGCCGTATCGTGCCCGAAAACCGTACGGGCGTGAGTAAACCGGAGCGGCGGGAGCACGGGGAAGCTGCCGGGCGCTAGACGCGACGACGTCGGGCACGGGCGGCCGCGTAGAGGCAGACGGTCGCGGCGGTGGCGAGGTTGAGGCTCTCGGCGCGGCCGTGCACGGGGACGCGGACGACGGCATCCGCCAGGCGCGCCTCGTCGTCCGTCAGCCCGTTCGCCTCATTGCCGAACACCCACATCAGCGGCCGCGTCAGCGGACCCGCTCCCCGTTCGGCGTCGTCGACGAGGTCGTCGAGGTCCTCGGCGCCGGAACCGTCGGCGGCCAGCACACCGAGCCCGGCCGCCCGGGCCGCCTCGACCAGCGCCGGCAGGGGCGCGCCCACCACGACGTCCAGGTGGAAGAGGCTGCCCGCCGTGGACCGGACGCACTTGGGGTTGTAGACGTCGACGGACTCAGGTGTCAGGACGACG
>Ga0209587_1000531_pt1 | contig 18649 bp, 7 predicted proteins | sample NGEPerD_2_FD_184512 | JGI IMG/M metagenome (GOLD analysis project Ga0209587, IMG submission 184512) | Arctic peat soil microbial communities from the Barrow Environmental Observatory site, Barrow, Alaska, USA - NGEE PermafrostL1-D... | ecosystem: Environmental > Terrestrial > Soil > Wetlands >... | reverse complement strand
GGAAAACCTTCATCAACAGACCAACCGACACCAGATCCGGCAACCGCCGATCCGACTCGGACTTCCTCCAACCGGTACGGGGCATGCCAACAAACTACACCCATGTAACTCTAATTGAACGGTATTGGAATTAGGCCTGGGACATTTGCAGCATTCTTGTAAGATTTAACCACGTCTCGATAGTCGAGCGGCTGGGCGATGTCAGACAACTCCTCCTGCAGCATCAGCACTGCCTTCTGCTGTGACATGGCCATACCACACACGAGTGCGCAGCGGGCGTTGTGTGCGGCAGCCCGAACCCTTGTGGGATCCAATAGATCGGCAACAACACCTTTTGAGCCGGCGACCTGCCGACGGGCGTCATGCAGGCTTAGTCTAGGTGTTTCGACTACATCGAACGATCGATAGCGGATCCTGGATTTCTTCAAAGCAGAACCAAGCGCTATCGAACCATTTACAGGGATGGGTGCTTTGAGCAGGTAAATTGGTTGGTCGCGATATTCACGGAGCGGTATTGCCGGAAGTGATGGGGTTTCCCATACCTTTCGTAAGGCCTCCGCAAGTTCTTCTGAATTATGAAATTGTACATAACCTAGAGTATCCAAAACGCCAATGTCCGAGAAAACCCGTTGATCGCCAGTTACCGTAGCATCGCGGACCGTAACGACCGGCATACCGAGTCCGAGTGCGAAACCAATCTCGAACATCAAATTGAAATTTAGCGTCGTGATGTCCGCGACCAACGTTTGTGACGATCTCAAAGATGAACAAATACGACAGAAGATTACCTGACCACGCGGATCCACGACCTCCCAAGGGAGCCACTCGATCCCGGGTTCTTTCTGCTTCAAGAGCTCTATTGCAGCTGAGATAGTGCTAGCAATCGCCTCAGGAGCCGACGCGTAGGCGAAGAAGACTTGCGGCTTCGTGGGAGCGTGGAAGATTTGATCACACTGCTCCCCGACATACTGGCAGAAGGTAGGGGGTACTAGCGGCAGTTCGCGCACAGGCACTCCAGGTTTGCTCACCTCAGCGTGGGACATGGTTTGAGGCTAGCCGAGCACACTGACGACGTGCCTCGGGGAAGCGAATCAGGTCCATTGGGGGTCGGCCCCGCCATGGCTGACGGGACGAGCGGATCGGTGAAGTCGGCAAGGATGCGACGTCACGTTGGCCTTGGCCTGGCGACCCTTTGGAAGACGTGCCGGTGCGCATTGGACCTCCCGTGGGGAGGTGGGTAGAGGTGTGCAGGTCGTCGGGCGCTGGGCGAGTTATCCTCAGCTGTTCCATAAGCCCCAGACGCACCTGGACACAAGGACCAGGAAGCCGAAGGACAAAACAGCGTGGGCGCTTGGCAGGGCCAGGGGTACCCGACACGCGCGCTAGCCACTCTGCCGCTCCTGGCGATAGACCCCGTGCCCAGCTCTGAACGAGCATTTGGCGGCGCCGACGTGATGAGACTGGCCTCTCGAAAAATAGCCCCTTTTGCATGACGTTCGCGAGCTACTTGTCCGATTTCCAACGAAATACCGGGATCAAGGTGTTCACGGAGTGATCGGCGCTAGGGTCTTGTCGAAGTGGAACGCACTACTGGAGAGCCAACGGCGTCGGGGGGGTTAGTCGGAGACATGGACGTCTTCAAGATCCACGAGCAGTTGCTTAATGACTACCGCTCGTTCACCTCCGGATCTGTCGAGGTCCGTGACCGCCGGATCAAGGCACACGTCGACCAGCAGTTGGATGAGGGCACCCAATGGCCGGACCCGTGGCTTAGCCTGAACCCCAGTTTCGAGAGCGGCGGCACCGTCGCCGATCTCGTCAAGCAGGGCCTGCTCGACGAAGAGTGCGAGCGAATCTTCCGGGTCAAGACGAACAAGGATGACCCCGGCTCGACGACGCTCACGTTGCATAAGCACCAGAGCGAGGCAATTGAAACCGCCAGCTCAGGCAAGTCCTACGTCCTGACCACCGGCACCGGCTCGGGCAAGTCCCTGGCCTACATCGTCCCGATCGTGGACAGCGTCCTCCGCGAGCGTGCGGCAAACGGTGGCCAGCGCTCTGCCGGTGTCAAAGCCATCGTGGTGTACCCGATGAACGCGTTGGCCAACTCGCAACTGCTCGAGCTCGAGAAGTTCCTCAAGTTTGGCTACCCGACCGACGGTGAGCCGGTCCGGTTCGCGCGCTACACCGGCCAAGAGGGCGACGAGATCCGGCGACAGATCCTCGCCGACCCGCCCGACATCCTGCTCACCAACTACGTGATGCTCGAGCTGGTCCTGACCCGGCCGGACGAGCGCAAGCACCTCATTCGCGCCGCTCAAGGTCTCCGGTTCCTCGTCCTGGACGAGATGCACACCTACCGCGGACGGCAAGGCGCCGACGTGGCGCTGCTCGTTCGCCGTTTGCGCAACGTCTGCGCGTCTCCCAACCTCCAGGTGGTTGGAACCTCCGCCACTATGGCCTCGGGCGGCACGCCAGACGAGCAGAAGGCGACAGTCGCTGACGTCGCCACTCGACTGTTTGGGTCCGAGGTCACCCCGGAACGGGTCATCGGCGAAACCCTGACTCGCGCAACGGCGTCCGACCGTATGACGGATGAGCGCCTTCGCGCGTCCGTCACCACAGCGCTCAGCGGCGAAGATGGGCGCACCTACCTGGAGCTCGCAGCCGACTCACTGGCCACCTGGATCGAGACGGCCTTCGGCCTGGACACCGAGCCGGGGACCGGCCGCCTTGTTCGGCGCAAACCCACGACTGTCATCGCTGCCGCTCAGGAACTTGCAGTCTCAACAGGCATGTCCGAGGTCGACGCACAAAAGGCGATCCGCAGCACCCTGATGGCGGGCTCGCGAGCCAAGCACCCCGTCACCGGCAGACCCCTGTTCGCCTTCCGCCTGCACCAGTTCCTGTCCAAAGGTGACACCGTCTATGTGTCCCTCGAGCAGGAGGACACCCGATACATCACCAGCACCTACCAGTTGCGGGTCCCCGACCATCCCGAGAAGGCACTACTGCCCCTGGGATTCTGCCGAGACTGCGGCCAGGACTACCTGGTGGTCGCCAAGGTCGGACGGCACGGCGACACAGCGTTCATCCCCCGACAGGACGCCGACGCCTCCGGCGGTGACAGCGTCACCGGATACATCTACGTCTCGGAAGACCTCCCCTGGCCGGCGAACCCGATCGTTGCCGGGCGAATCCCCGACCACTGGCTCGAGACCAGCGACGCTGGTGAGATCTCGGTGATCCAGACGAAGAGGAAGTACCTACCCGAGGAGATTTGGCTGGCTCCAGATGGCACCCTCGCCGAGCCTGGTCAAGGTCTTCAATGCTGGTTCGTATCCACACCGTTCGCTTTCTGCATGCGATGCCGGGTGTCCTACGAGCAGGTCCGCGGCAACGACTACGCCAAGCTCGCCACACTTGACCGTGAGGGCCGCTCGTCGGCAGTCACCGTGGTCAGCGCCAGCATCGTCCGCTCGCTGAAGAGCCTGGGCGCCGATGAACTCAGTCAGGAAGCGCGCAAACTACTGACCTTCGTTGACAACCGCCAGGACGCGTCACTGCAGGCGGGCCACTTCAATGACTTTGTCCAGGTCACCCAACTTCGTGGTGGCCTGTACCGCGCCATGACGCAGGAGACCGACGGCCTGACCCATGAGGTTGTCGCCCAACGTGTCACCGATGCCCTTGGCCTGACCATGGCCGATTTTGCCGCCAACCCCTTCGCCCAGTTCTCAGCCAGAGACCAAGCGTTTCGTGCGCTGCGAGGCGTCGTCGAGTATCGCCTGTACTCCGATCTCCAGCGCGGCTGGCGCATCACCATGCCCAACCTGGAACAGACCGGTCTACTCCACGTCCGGTACGTCGACCTGCCCGAGATCGCCCGGCACGACGAGTCCTGGGCGACAAGTCTTCCCGTTTTGCGCGAAGCGGATCCGGCGCTGCGCGAGGAGTTGGCCGGCATCCTGCTGGACGAGCTACGGCGGGTCCTGGCGATCGACGTGGAGTCACTGACCGAGTTTGGCTTCGAGCGGGTGCAGCGCGAGTCGCGCCAGCACCTCACCGGACCGTGGTCGCTGCCCGAGGGGGAGCGTGTCGCCGAAGCCGGCACGGCATATCCGCGGCCCGGGGCCCCAGGCCGCTCGCGCTCAGACCTGTTCATCTCGGGACGCTCAGCGTTCGGGCGCTACCTCAAGCGCGACGGTGACGGCCTCGGCTCAGACCTGACTACCGACGACGCGCAGATGGTCATCCTTGACCTCTTGCGAGTCATGGAACAGACCGGGCTGCTGACCGTCGTCTCCGACTTCGAGGGCACCCCCGGCTACCGCCTCAAGGCCTCGACGATCAGGTGGGTGGCCGGTGACGGCGCCAAAGGCGCGGAGGACCCGCTGCGCAAGTCGCTGAACAGCGACGCCGTCGCGCGGGTCAATCCATTCTTCAGACAGCTGTATGCCGATGTCGCTTCCAGCCTGAAAGGCCTGCAGGCCAAGGAACACACGGCCCAGGTGCCCTCGCACATGCGCGAAGAACGGGAGCAGCTCTTCCGCACCAGCGACCTACCGCTGCTTTTCTGCTCGCCCACCATGGAGCTCGGGGTGGACATCGCCAGCTTGAACGCGGTGGGCTTGCGCAACGTGCCACCCACCCCGGCGAACTACGCCCAACGATCCGGTCGGGCCGGACGCTCGGGCCAGCCAGCCCTGGTCGTGACCTACTGCGCCATCGGCAACGCGCACGACACCTACTACTTCCGTCACTCCCGTGAGATGGTCGCAGGCTCCGTCGCCGCGCCCCGCCTCGACCTGGCCAACGAGGACCTCGTCCGCTCGCACGTCCACGCGATCTGGTTGGCCGAAACGGGCCAGTCGTTGAAGTCTCGGATCACCGACATCGTCGAGGCCGGCGGCGACAAACCAAGCCTCAACGTTATTCCTGAGGTCTGGCGGGCACTGACCGAACCAGATGTCCAGCGCCTCGCGGTTCACCGCGCGGAGCACGTCATCACCGACCTGCGGCGCGCCTGGGACGGCGACGAACTCGTCTCCTGGTGGTACGACGGGTGGGTCGCCGATCAAGTCCAGCGAGCACCACAGAGCTTTGATGAGGCGCTCGAGCGTTGGCGCACCCTCTACCGCACCGCCCTCGTGGAATACGAGGAGCAGAACAAGCTCGCCATCGACCCGAAGGCACCCCGAGCGTCCCGTGAGGGGGCTAGCCGCCGCGCATACGAGGCGCGAAACCAGTTGGGGTTACTGCGGAACGAGGACAGCGAGAGTGGGCAGACCGACTTCTACTCCTACCGATATTTCGCCTCCGAAGGCTTCCTGCCCGGCTACTCCTTCCCCCGGCTCCCGCTCGCGGCATACATCCCTGGTGGTCGCGCTACGCGCGGACAACGGGACGGCGACTACCTGCAACGTCCACGATTCCTCGCCATACGCGAGTTCGGCCCCGGCGCCCTGATCTACCACGAGGGCGCCCGGTACGAGGTCGTGCGTGTGCAACTACCCCGCAACACCGAGGCTGGCGCCGTGACCGAAGAGGCGCGACGCTGCGAGGGGTGCGGTTACCACCACCCGGTAGGTGTGGGCACCGATGTCTGCGACGCCTGCGGCGATCGGCTTGGCCTGAAGACGTACGGCCTGCTCAAGCTCCAGACCGTCTTCACCCGTCGTCGCGAGCGGATCAGCAGCGACGAGGAGGAGCGCCGCAAAGCCGGCTTCGAGCTGGAGGTGTCCTATCGCTTCCACGACCACGGCGACCGTCCGGGTCGGGTCGACGCCGAGGCCAAACAGGGCAACATCCCGTTAGTCCAGCTGGTCTATGGCGACAGTGCCACCATCCGTATGGCCAATGTCGGCCGTCGCCGCCGCAAGAACGCCAACGACCGCGGCTTCTGGCTCGATCTGACGGAGGGCCGCTGGCTTTCGGAGAAGGCCGCCGCGGACGCGACCGTTGACACCGAGGGCATGGACGACGCCAACGACGTCGCTCGCAAGGCCAAGGTGATCCCCTACGTCGAGGACCGACGCAACGTCCTGATCCTCCGTCTGCACGACATCGTCGACGAGATCACCGCGACCACCTTGCGGTACGCCCTTGAACGTGGTGCCGAGACCTGCTTCCAGCTGGAGGACTCCGAACTCGGCAGCGAGGAACTGCCCGACCTCGATGGTCGTGCCCGAATGTTGCTTACTGAGTCCGCCGAGGGAGGCGCAGGCGCACTGCGCCGACTCGTCGCCGAGCCCGAAACGCTCGCGCTTGTTGCTCGCACGGCACTCCAGATCGCGCACTTCGACCCCGACACCGGTGAGGACCTGGGTCACGCACCTGGCGCCAAGGAACGCTGTGAACAAGCCTGCTACGACTGCCTGCTGTCTTACGGCAACCAGTTCGCCCACGCCCTGATCAACCGGCACACCATCCGCGACTTGTTGCTGCGCCTGGCCGGGGCAACCACAACCAGCGGTGCCGGCGGGCGGACTCGAGGCGAGCAACGCAGCATCCTCGACGCCCTTGCGGACTCGGGTCTGGAGAAGAAGTTCGTCCTGTGGCTGGACAGCGAGGGCCTGCGCCTGCCCGACCGCGCCCAGGTGAGTGTGTCCGAGGCCACGGCGCGACCCGACCTGGTCTTCGACCTGCCGACCGGACCGGTGGCTGTGTTCATCGACGGCCCTGTCCACGACGGTCTTGCGCAGGCCCAGCGCGACCACGAAGCCGAGGAACGCCTCGTGGACGCCGGCTGGATGGTCGTGCGCTTCCGCTACGACGACGACTGGGACGCTGTCGTCCACCGCTACCCCTCGGTCTTCGGCACACGACGTTCCGAGTCACCGATCACATGATCAAGGAGGACCAGGCGTGAGCGCGACGTATGCCGTGGGATCACTCGTGCGCGCACGCGGACGGGAGTGGGTTGTGCTGCCGGACAGCGCCCCGAACTTCCTCGTGCTGCGCCCCTTGGGCGGCGGTCACGACGACGTTGCCGGTGTGTTCCCCTCACTCGAGAAGGTCACAGACGCGACATTCCCGCTGCCCAGCGCGGACGACCTCGGCGATGCCTCCAGTGCTGCCATGTTGCGCACTGCCTTGCGTATCGGATTCCGTTCATCCGCGGGGCCATTCCGAGCCCTTGCCGGGATCGCCGTGGAGCCGCGCGCCTACCAGTACGTGCCGCTGATGTTGGCCCTGCGACAAGACACCGTCCGGCTGCTGATCTCCGACGATGTGGGGATCGGCAAGACCATCGAGGCTGGGCTGATCGCCGTTGAGTTGCTCGCTCAGGGCGACGCCCGTCGCCTCGCGGTTTTGTGCTCGCCCGCGCTGGCCGAACAGTGGCAGCGCGAGCTCCGCGAGAAGTTCGGCATCGACGCCGAGCTCGTCCTGACCTCCACCGTCCGACGTCTCGAACGCGGCCTGATGATGAACGAGTCGCTCTTCGACCGCCACCCGTTCGTGGTCGTCTCCACCGACTTCATCAAGGCCCCCAACCGGCGCCACGAGTTCCTCAACCACTGCCCCGACCTGGTCATCGTCGACGAGGCCCACACGTCTGTCTCCGACGACGGAGCCGGTGGCAAACGGCAACGCCACCAACGTCACGACCTCATGCGAGACCTGGCCAAAGATCAGAGCCGGCACCTGGTCCTGGTCACGGCCACTCCCCACTCCGGCAAGGACGAGGGTTTCCGCAACCTGATCGCACTTCTCGACCCCGAGCTGGGCACAATCGACCTGGACGACGTCCGCGGCCGGCAGAAGCTCGCGGCACACTTCGTCCAGCGCCGCCGTGCCGACATCCGGCACTTTCTCGACGAGGAGACCGCCTTCCCCTCCGACCGGCAGTCCCGTGAAGCCCCCTACCTGCTCACCCCGGAGTACCACGCGCTGTTCGACAAGGTCCTCGACTACGCGCGCGAGCAGGTCCGCGATGCAGAAGACGGGTCGTTGCGACAGCGGGTCCGCTGGTGGTCTGCTTTGGCACTGCTGCGTACCCTCGCGTCCTCGCCCCGCGCTGCCGCTTCGACGTTGCGCACCCGAGCGGCCTCGGCCGAGGCCATCGACATCGCCGAGGCTGATGCTCTGGGCCGGGCAAGCGTCTTGGACGGCGCCGACGACGAAGCATTGGAGTCCGCCGACACAACACCCGGTGCCGACAACGACACCGACGACGAACAGGGCACCGAGGGCAGCAACAGGCGACGCCTACTAGGTCTGGCCCGGCAAGCCGAAGCCCTCCAGGGCGCCAAGCTCGACAAGAAGCTCTCCCTGCTGACCTCCGAGGTCAAGGGCCTGCTCGCCGACGGCTACGACCCCATCGTCTTCTGCCGTTTCATCGACACCGCCGAGTACGTTGCCGAACACTTGGCCAGTGCTCTGGGCAACAAGGTCGAAGTCGCCGCAGTGACCGGCACCCTCCCGCCGTCCGAGCGGGAGCAACGCATCCGCGACCTCGAATCCACCGACGCACGCCACGTACTGGTCGCCACCGACTGCCTCTCTGAAGGCGTCAACCTCCAGGACGCCTTCCAAGCCGTCGTCCACTACGACCTCGCGTGGAATCCCACCCGACATGAGCAGCGGGAGGGCCGGGTGGACCGCTTCGGCCAGCGCTCCAACACCGTGCGCGCCATCACGATCTACGGCAAGGACAACAGCATTGACGGCATCGTCCTCGAGGTCTTGATCCGCCGACACCAGGCCATCCGAAGGGCCACCGGCGTCTCAGTGCCGGTGCCCGACGGGTCCAACAGCGTTATCGAGGCCCTGCTCGAAGGGCTCATCTTGCGCGGGCAAGACCCCGACCAACTCCAGCTCGACCTCGGTCTGTCCGAACGCACCGACGCGCTGCAGAAGGAATGGGAGTCCGCCGCCGACAAAGAAAGGACCTCACGGACGAAGTACGCCCAGGCCAGCATCCGCCCCCAAGAGGTCGCGGCCGAGGTCAACGCCGTCCGCAGGGCTCTCGGCAACCACGACGAGATCGCCGGCTTCACCCACGAGGCACTGCGCGCACTCGGCGCGTCCGTCACCCCAACAGAGGACGGGTTCCGGGCAATCACTACGACGCTGACCGTCGGCGTTCGCGACGCGCTCCCACCGGGCCACGCCGAGCCACTCCCCTTCCACCACCAGCTCCCTGCACCGCGCAAGCACGCCATCCTGAACCGCACCGACCCCTACGTCGAAGCGATCTCACGACACGTCCTGGACGCAGCCCTCGACCCGGCCTTCGACCCCGCTGCGCGACCCGCCCGCCGGGCCGGGGTCACCCGGACCAAGAGCGTCTCCGCACGGACCACGCTGCTGCTGACCAGATTTCGCTTCCACCTCGACCTGCCCGGACGAGACGCCATCCGCCAGCTCATCGCCGAAGACGCACAGGTGATGGCCTTCCGTGGCTCCCCAGAGTCCACTGAGTGGCTGGGCGATGACGAGGTTGCAGAGCTGTTGACTGCGACCGCCGACGCGAACGTCCCAGCAGACCAGGCACGCGAACTCGCCGCTCGGGTCATGGACCACCTCGACGCGCTGAACCCCGTACTCAACGATCGCGCCGACACGCTCGCCGACGAGCTCCTCGAGAGCCACCGCCGAGTCCGTGTCGGAGCCGGCGCCGCCAAGCGCGGCCTTGCCGTCCGCGCTCAGAAGCCTGTCGACATCCTCGGCGTCTACATCTACCTCCCTGTCATGCAAGGGGCGTCAGCATGAGCACCGATTTCACGACAATCCGCACGGTCGGCGGCATGCTGCCCTCCGACCTGCTCGGGCGGATCGTGGCCGGAGACAAGGATCTATTCGGCCTGACACCCAAGGACTACGACCTCCCAAACGAGACACCCCGAGAGGCGGCCAACCGGGTCTGGTCCTATCTCTTCGGCGTGTGGACTGCCTACAAGGCAAATCTCGCCCGCCTTCCCGAGGGGGATCCGGCCGTCGGCCTCACCCGTGAGAAGTGGCTGCTCGTTCTGTTCGACCAACTTGGCTATGGGCGCGTCGCTACGACTCCGCCAGGCGGGTTGCATATCGGCGACCGGGCGTTTCCCGTGTCCCACCTATGGGGTCAGGTGCCACTGCACCTCCTCGGTTGGGGCGTGGAGCTCGACAAGCGCACCAAGGGTGTGGCCGGCGCTGCCGAACGCGCGCCACACGCCATGGTCCAGGAGCTCCTGAACCGCACCGACGACTACCTGTGGGCCATCGTCAGCAACGGCCAAACGTTGCGGCTGCTGCGTGACTCCAGCTCCCTTTCCGGCCAGTCGTATCTCGAGTTCGACCTCGCGGCCATGTTCGACGGTGAGGTCTTCTCCGACTTCGCCGTCATGTACCTGCTGCTTCACAGGTCGCGCGTCGAGATCCTCAGCCCGGACGGTCCCGCATCCGACTGCTGGTTGGAGCGGTGGCGCACCACGTCCATCGAGTCCGGCACCCGCGCGCTCGGCCTGTTGCGCGACGGGGTCCAGTCAGCCTTGGAGATGCTCGGCACCGGGTTCCTGCAGCACCCAGCCAACATCGATCTGCGCCGCCAGTTGGAGGCCAAAGAACTGTCACTGGAGGACTACCACCGCTCTCTTCTCCGGCTGGTCTACCGCCTCCTATTCCTGTTCGTCGCCGAGGACCGCCAGGCGCTACTGATTCAAGACGCCGACACGGCCACCAAAGCTCGCTACGCGGGCTATTTCTCAACGGCGAGGTTGCGTGCGTTGTCACGTAAACGTCGCGGCACCCGACACAGTGACCTGTGGGAGGGCCTTTCTCTGGTGATCAAATCCCTCGGCGACGAGGAGGGCTGCCCCGAGCTGGGGCTGCCTGGTATCGGAGGCCTCTTCGACCACGGACCTGCAGACGTAGTCACCGGGCAGAGCCTGCCCAACGATGCACTCCTGACTGCAATCCGGAACCTCAGCGTCGTGCAGCTCAAGGGCCAACCCAAAATGTCCGTCGACTACCGCAACCTCGGTGCTGAGGAACTCGGCAGCATCTACGAGTCCCTGCTCGAACTTGTTCCCCGTCACGACTCCTCCGAGCGGACCTTCTCGTTGGCGTCTCTCGCCGGCAACGAGCGGAAGACCACCGGCTCCTACTACACACCGACTTCGCTGATCGATCTCGTCCTCAACGAGGCACTCGACCCGTTGCTCGACGACGCAGAGAAGTCCGACAACCCTGCAGAAGCCTTGCTGTCGTTGACGATCTGTGATCCAGCCTGCGGATCAGGTCACTTCCTCGTTTCCGCTGCCCGCCGCATCGCCGACCGCTTGGCAGTTGTCCGCACTGGTGACGTTGACCCGACGCCGACGGATCAGCAGGCAGCGATGTATGACGTGGTCGCCAAATGCATCTACGGCGTCGACCTCAACCCCATGGCCGCCGAGCTCGCCAAGGTCAGTCTCTGGCTCGAAGCCCTCCAACCCGGCCGCCCGCTGACCTTCCTCGACGCCCACATCAAGGTCGGAAATGCCCTGCTCGGCGCCACTCCGGACCTACTTGCCGCGGGCATCCCCGACGCCGCATACATGCCGATCGAAGGCGACGACAAGAAACACGCCGCTGCACTAAAGAAACGCAACCGTGCAGAGCGCGACAGCGCTGGCCAAGACGCACTTTTCGACATCGCGGGGATCGACGTCTCTAACGCAACACTGCGAGCCAAGCTCCTCGATGTTGTGCCGGCGGGCGTTTCGTCCCTCGAGGATCTACACCTCGCTCAGCGACGGTACGCCGAGTACGAGCGCTCACCAGGGCTCAATCGGGCCAGGCGCCTCGCCGACGCATGGTGCACGGCGTTCGTGCAACCCAAAGTGCCAAACACCCCGTTCATCACCCAAGCCGTATTGGATGGCTTGGACAAAGGCAGCGAGCTCTTCACTCTCGATGTGTCCAGCCTCGACGGTTCCGCCACGCTCGGTGGTGCGGTCGACGACCTGATCCAGCAGACAGCCAAGCAGTACAGGTTCTTCCACTGGCACCTGGAGTTCCCCGACATCTTCGATGTTCCCAAGGGACCCGCCGACACGCCCACCGGCTGGACCGGCGGCTTTAGCGCCACGCTCGGCAACCCACCGTGGGAACGCGTGAAACTCCAGGAACAGGAGTTCTTCGCGGCCCGCGACGCCGACATCGCCACCGCGCCCAACGCCGCGGCGCGCCGCAAGATCATCGCGGCACTGCCGTCCACACACCCCGAACTTGCAGCGGAGTGGGGCGACGCCAAACGACGAGCCGAGGGCGAGAGCCATCTCCTACGGAGTACCGGGCGCTACCCGTTGTGCGGTGTCGGCGACGTCAACACTTACAGCGTCTTCGCCGAGCACATGCGATCCGTAATCGCGATAAGGGGTCGAATGGGTGTCATCACACCCACTGGGCTGGCGACGGACGCGACCACGGCCGCGTTCTTCTCGGACACCTTGCGGGCCAGGAGACTCGCCGCGTTCTACGACTTTGACAACGAGTCGAAGATCTTTGCCGGGGTCCATCACGCTTTCCGCTTTGCGGTCTCCTGCATGACTGGTGGTGAGACCGTGAGCCAGGCTCGCTTGGCCTTCGTCGTGCGTCACGTCTCAGACGTTCCGACGCGTCGCTTCAATCTCGCCCCGGAGGAGATTCTGCTGCTCAACCCCAACACGGGAACACTCCCGGTCTTCCGCAGTCGAACCGACGCGGAAATCACGATCGGCATCTACCGCCGCCACGCGGTTCTGATCCGTGATGGAGAACTGGACGGAAACCCCTGGGGTCTGCGCTTCGCGCGGCTGTTTGATATGGCCAATGATTCCGGACTCTTCCGTACGAAACATGACCTGTTGGAATTGGGCGCCGAGTTTGACGGCTGGTCCTGGACGAAGCGCGACCAGCAGTGGCTCCCGCTTTACGAGGCTAAGTTCCTCGCGCACTATGATCACCGCTTCTCAACGTACGCGGAAGCGACACAAGCGCAACTGAATGTTGGGACACTGCCACGCATCGCCGATGCTGAACATGACGATCCCTGTGTCGAACCTCTGGCCCGGTACTGGGTGGCGGCGTCAGATGTCCTTTCCGCACTCGCCGATCGTTGGGATCGGTCCTGGCTCTTCGGCTGGCGCGACATTACCAAGGCCGAGCAGATGCGGACAATGATTCCTTCGGTTCTGCCGAGATCAGCGGTGGGGAACAAGTTCCCCGTCGCGCTCCCGACAAAGCCGGCGCTCGTCCCGCTACTTCACGCTGTCTGGTCCAGCCTTGCTTTCGACTATGTCGCAAGGCAGAAACTCAGCGGGACAGGCATGACCTACTTCATTCTGAAGCAGCTTGCCTGCCCAAACCCGAGCATCTTCGAGGCAGCTTGCGCATGGCAAGGGGGTTCAACGCTTGAAGCCTGGATCCGACTTCGGATCTTTGAGCTTTCCTACACCTCGTGGCGTGTTTCTCCTTACGCTGCTGAGATTCTCGGATTAGGCCCAACCGCGGATCCCGGACCGCCATTCCATTGGCTGTCAGTTCGCCGTGCAACCATTCGCGCCGAGCTCGACGCAGCGATGCTTCACGTCTTTGGCTTGGATCGCGACGAGGCCGAGCACGTCCTTGATTCGTTCGCTGTGGTGCGCAGGTACGAAGAGCGGGACCACGAGGAATTCCGCACCAAACGTCTGGTTCTCGAGGCGTACGACGCCATGGCCGAAGCGGAGGCGACCGGAACGACATACCAGACCATTCTCGTCCCACCACCTGGTGAAGGCCCGCGACACCCGGCTCACTCGGCCACCACCGCTGGTGTCTCCTAAGCTCCCATCAATCGTCCGACTGTGAGGAATCACCATGGCGTCTGAGGTTTACGAGGATGGCAAGCCCACTATCCGCCGCTCCCTGCTACTTGAGACGTTGTTCGGCGTTCTTCGCGAAGCAGACCATCCGTTGCCGTCCGCTGAGGTCCTGGCTCTCGTTGGGAATGCTGTCGAACTCACTCCCCACGAGGCCAGTCATGCGGCGGGCGGGATACAGCGCGCCGAGACCTTCTTGCGGTTCGCGTCGTCGTGGGCGACGACTCTGGGCTGGATGACCAAGAAGGGCGGATGGGCGCTTACAGAGGCCGGGGTCGAAGCCCTCGACCAGATCCAGGACAAGTCCACGTTGTATTCCGTCCTGTCGAAGCGATATCGGCACGAGGTCAAGAAGCAGAAGTCGGCGCAGACGCAGGACAACCCCAAGTGGGACAAGGTCGTCGAGGTTCTGCGCCTGTTGCCAGAAGGATTCTGGACCGCCTTTCAAGACCTCGGCGATGTTGTCGGCGTCGACGGCGGCAACGTCGGCAAGTTCATGTTTCAGCGCACCGTTCCCAACGCTCACAAGGTGCTGACCGTCGAGGGACGACCCGCCATGGGACTCGAGACGTCCCCCAACTGGCCAGCCATGCAGGACCAGCTCGCCAAACTCGGCAGCGAAGGTGTCCCGATCAGCGTCGACGGACGCGCCGACCAACGGTGGCGACTCACGGTTGACGGCCTGCTTGAGCTGCTCGCGGAAGTTGGAGGCGAGGACTCCGGCGGCCGAAGGGCGTGGCTGGTCCGGGGGTCGAGTGTCAACGGATACGACCTGGTGCCAACTTGGCTTGCGAAAGGTTCCTGCTCTCTGGCGGCATCACAGCTTCGCGCCATCGAGTTTCCCATCGCCCGCATGGAACTCGCGTCGATGGTCGAGGACGACTACTCACATGTTTCCTACAACGCACGCAACGAGAAGGTCGCCGAGTTCGACACGTTCGTCAACCGCATTCACCCAGATGACATCGTGGTGACCACCACTGGCGGCGCGTTCTACCTCGGTCGAGTCGCTGGTGATGCGGTCTTCGTGAAGAGCTCAGACGATCGCTCGAACCTGCGTCGAGACGTGACGTGGGCAAATGCCGATTCGCCCATTGACTTCGCCCATCTGCCGGATCCCTTGACCGTAAAGCTTTCCAGCCAACACACCATCGTCGATCTCACCAACGAGATCGATAGCCTGGACACACTGCTGGCGGAGTTGACCGATCCCGGCAAGGTGGCGCCTATGCCCCCACCACCGGTAGAGCCTTCGCTTCCGGACGCCACTGACGCACTCTCCGACCTGCTTTTGGTCGACCGCGAATGGCTGCAAGAGCAGATCGAGTTGCTGCGCGACCGGCGCCAGCTGATCTTCTACGGCCCACCAGGCACCGGGAAGACATATCTGGCGCAGGCCATAGCCGAGCATCTGACGGACCGCGACGCCATCAAGCTCGTGCAGTTCCACCCCGCGTATAGCTACGAGGACTTCTTCGAGGGGTTCCGCCCCGTCTCTTCGGCCGACGGATCGGGGGTTGCATTCAAGCTCTCGCCGGGTCCCTTCCGGCGCCTGGTGGACGCAGCACGGGAGAACCCCGGCAAGGCATACGTGCTGATCATCGACGAGATCAACCGAGCCAACCTCGCCAAGGTGTTCGGGGAGCTGTACTTCCTGCTGGAGTACCGCGGACACGCGATCGACCTGCTCTACTCCGCCGGCGACGAGGCGGCCTTCACACTGCCGAAGAACGTGTACCTGATCGGAACGATGAACACGGCCGACCGGTCCATCGCATTGGTCGATACCGCGATGCGCCGTCGCTTCGCCTTCACCGCCCTTCACCCGAGCGAGGAACCGACCTCTGGGGTGTTGGGCAAATGGCTTGCCGTAGAAGGACACTCGCCGCGCTCAGCCTCGGTGCTTGCGTCCCTGAACGGGTTGATCGAGGACGAGGACTTCAAGATCGGGCCCTCGTACTTCATGCGTCCTTCTGCCCAAACTGACGCCGGGCTCCAGCGGGTATGGAGGAGCTCGATCCTGCCGCTGCTGGAGGAGCATCACTACGGCGAGTCGGTTGACGTCGGCAAGCGCTACGCCCTGGCCCGGATCCTAAACACGATCGCGGCCGCCGAGTCCGCACTTACCGGTGCCACGAGCCACGCGGACCCAGCCGAGCCTGAGCAGGAGCCTGTCGAGGCCCTCTGATGCGGATTGACCTCGTGGAGAACGGTCCACCCATCGAGCGGCAGATGCCACCGGAGACTGGTGCGGCGCTGGCCAGTTCCGGTCTGGTCTCAGCGGTGCCATCAGCTGTGTCGGGCTGGTGGGTCATCGGCCCGGACGGAAGGGTGGGCGTGGCTCGGGTCGCGGGTATCGAGCTGTGGGTAAAGCCCAAGCTCGACATCCAGCGCCTCTTCTTCTTGCTGGGTTACGCGTTGGATGGCAAGGGCTGGCGTGACGAGGATCTGGCCCTCGCAGAGGCGCCCGATCTGTTCACGGCGCTGGCCGAAGCCTTTGCGCGACAAGCAGATCGGGCCCTGCAACAGGGACTTATCCAGGGCTATCGGGTCGTCGAGGAGGCACTGCCGGTGTTGCGTGGTCGCCTCCGGGAGGGCGAACAGATGCGGCGGAGGTTCGGCCTCGCCGTGCCCATCGAAGTGCGCTACGACGACTACTCCGTCGACATCGCCGAAAACCAACTGCTGCGGTCTGCCGCTGAGCGGCTCCTACGTATGCCTGGGTTGCCCAAGCGCACCCGCCAGGGTCTCCTGCGGATCGTCCAGCGGATGGCCGACGTAAGTGTCCTCGTTCGCGGCCAGCAACTTCCCACCTGGCAGCCGTCGCGGCTGAATGTCCGCTACCACGTTGCGTTGCGACTGGCAGAGCTTGTCCTGCGCGGTGGGTCCGTCGAGCAGGACAGCGGGATCGTTCACGTCAACGGGTTCATGCTCAACATGGCCAAGGTGTTCGAAGACTTCCTCGGCGTCACCCTGGGAGCCGCGCTCACGGCATACGGCGGGGTCTGTCGGCCACAAGACAGCTGGCACCTCGACGAGGCCGACCAGATCCGGATGAAGCCCGACCTGGTCTGGTACGCCGAGTCAGGCGCGGTCGCCGCCGTGGTGGATGCTAAATACAAGGCGGAGAAGCCGGCGGGATTCCCGGACGCCGACCTTTACCAGATGCTCGCGTACTGCACGGCGCTCGGACTCCGTCGTGGTCACCTCGTCTATGCCAAGGGCAACGAGCCGACGGCGATGCACGTTGTCCGAAACGTCGGTGTGGAGATCGTCCAACATGCTCTCGACCTGGACCAGTCCCCGTCCAACGTTCTGGAGCAAGTTGCTCAACTGGCGGGGCAGATAGTTGGGCAAAGCACCGATGGCCCGGAGTTCGTCCTCGAGGTGCCTCGTATGCGAGCCACCCGGTGAGCGTGGGCTCTATGTCACCGATGGCTGGCAGACTGCCCGAATGACGCGCCGACACCTCACGACGATCGTTGTGGAAGGACGCCCGGCGACCTTTGCCACCGCACATGAGCAGCCATGGAAGAAGGCCGTTCGAGTTGCTATCGAACAGAGCGGTGTCGAGCCGGTGGTCGCCCGTTTCGAGGTCAAGATTGAGTTCAGATTGGCGCCGTCGCAGAGCGCGGGCGACAGCTGGGATCTGGACAACCTGATCAAGCCAACGCTTGACGCCATGGAAGGCGTATTCGGCCTCCGAGCCTGGAGGGGTGTTCCGCAGCCGGCCGACGACCGGGTGGATCGCCTGACGGCATCGAAGCGCCTTGCCCGTGACGGCGAGGCACCAGGCGCAACGATCGACGTGTGGACCACGGAGGGAAAGCCACCCTCGGCCAGACGGATGGCAGATCCTGAGTTCCACGAAGCGCAGTGGGTCGGGCGGTTCGACGCCCACGTCGCCCCGATCAACAACCTGGTCGACCGCCTTGGAAGCATCGAGGGCGGCAAAGCCCCATCCGTCGCAACTATGTATGGGGGTGTGAACGCCCGACTGCTCAGCATCCTGCGTGACCCCGGCCCCATGGCGGATGGAACAGAGGGAAGTGGCTTCCTCTGCATGGAGAACGATGACCCCACCGCGGAACGCATCGCAGGCTTGTTCGCCGACTCGCACATTCCCGCCGAGGAAATCGTGCCGTGGAACGTCCACCCCTGGTACATCAACAAGAAACCAACGGGACCCCAGCTCGAAGCCGGGGTCGAGCCTTTGCACGAGTTGATCGGCCTCATGCCACGTTTATGCGTCGTGATGGTGCACGGTGGCTCGGCGAAGGACGGGTGGAGAAAGTTCACCCGTCGGTACCCGTCGCTGATCCAAGACCGCAAATTGCACGTGATCGAGACGTACCACACCAGTCGTCAGGCCTTCTGGCACAAGGATCCCAACGTCCGCGCCGCACGGCTGCTTCACCTCCAGTTAGCCTTCGCCGAGGCGTCAGCGGCGCTGGAGACCACAGACTGCGAATAGCCCAGGCGCGAGGTCCTACAAGGAACTGAGCGTTGTCCCCGCTACTGGGTATTCGCCTCGCTCTTAGCTGAAGGTAGCCTCGCGATGGTGCTCTTCGTTGCGGCGATGCCGAATCAGGCCTTGGTCGTGTACTCCGAAGAAGCGGTCCTTCGGTTAGCTCGAAAGGAGGGTGACGTCTCCGAGGGAACTCACGGCGTCGTGCCACACGGTCAGAAGGTCCCGGATCTGGCCGGCGCTTAGCCTCGAGATTTCATGAGGCGCCGTCTTGAGGTGGTGTCGGACAACTGAAAAGTGCCCCTGACCTGCGAGAATGTGGATTGTTGAGGCCCACAGATCACACGTACGAGGAGCACCTTCCAGGTGAGTA
>Ga0209587_1000530_pt1 | contig 18655 bp, 15 predicted proteins | sample NGEPerD_2_FD_184512 | JGI IMG/M metagenome (GOLD analysis project Ga0209587, IMG submission 184512) | Arctic peat soil microbial communities from the Barrow Environmental Observatory site, Barrow, Alaska, USA - NGEE PermafrostL1-D... | ecosystem: Environmental > Terrestrial > Soil > Wetlands >... | reverse complement strand
GTGCGCGCTGTTTGCGTGTATGGAGGTCATCCCGGGGAACCCAGAGTTGAGGGCGACGAGCAAGTCGAATGCTTCCTTGCCCCGCACCTCCCCCACGATGATTCGATCCGGGCGCATTCGCAGGGCCTCGACAACAAGCCTTCTGAGATCGATCGCACCCTTGCCTTCGAGGTTTGCCTGACGAGTCTGCAGCGACACCACATCGGGCAGTCCCACCTGGAGCTCGAACACCTCTTCGCAGGAGATGACGCGTTCGCCGCCCGGAACGCAGCCGGCGAGGCAGTTGAGCATCGTGGTCTTGCCGCTTTGGGTCGCTCCCGAAACGACGATGTTCAATCCTGCCTTGACCGACGCGTCCATGAAGGCGGCGACCGCCGGATCCATGGAGCCAAGCCGCACAAGCTCCTCCAGGCGATGCGCGCGGACCACGAACTTTCTGACGTTGATGGCCCAATGACGGCGCGTGATGTCGGGTATCACCACATGAAGCCGAGACCCATCGGGCAGCGTCGCGTCGACGAACGGAGTCGAGAGATCGAGCCGGCGGCCGCTGGTGCGAAGCATGCGTTCAACGAGGTCGCGTATCTCCTCCGGCTCGAGCGTCACATTCGTCAGCACATGGCGACCTCCGCGCGCGCAGAAGATGCTCGCCGGGGAGTTGATCCAGATCTCTTCTACTTCGGGATCGTCGATGAGCTCCTGAAGAGCACCGAAGCCCGCAACGCGATCCAACACCGCCTTTCGCACGGCCGCTCGATCGCGGATGACCGGAAGGTTGCTCGAGTGCATGCGGAGCTCGTACTCGCCCAAAACCTCGTCGACGAGGCGGCCCACTGAGGAGGATGAATCGGTGGCAGGATCGACACCGCGTCGCCGGACGAGTTCGCGCACTTCCTCCTCGACGAGGACCAAGGCTTTCTCCACTTATCTCCGGCCCCCCATTCGGCTGAGGACTCCTCGCGGGGGGACTACTCCTCCTACGGCCGCCGCGAGATCCCTGATTCCCGCAGGAAGCTCGGGGCCGCTCCACTTTCCGTTCTGCTCCAGGCGCTGCAGACAGAGTTGAGGCCTGTCGAAGAGGACGGCCCCCACGCGCTTGCCGGTATGGCGCCGCACCAGCTCGGCGACCTCCTTCTCCTCACCACGGCGCGCACGGTTGAGCACCACGATCACGCGCTCCTCGGAACAGATCTGCTTGAGGCTCTCGAATCCCCACAGGAACGACTTGATGCCGAGGGCGTCCGCGCGCACCACCGCCACGACATGGTCGGCTGCAGCCGCGGCGGCGCGGGCCATGCGGTTGCGCCCCTCTCCCGCCCCGGGGTAGGGGGAAGGATCGGGTTCGAGACAGAAACCGACGTCGCAAACGGTGAAAGCGAAGGAGGACTGCGCAGCACTCAGCAGCCGGCGCCAGCCAAAGTCGGATATCTCCGCCCACAACTCCGCTCTCGGCAGACCGGGGATCACTACCGGGCCACCGGGGGCCGCGCGGCGCAGGTCTGAGGCCAGAGCTTGGGCATCGAAACCCTGCTTCGCCGCAGCGTTGGCGGCCCATACGACCGTGGGCAGCTCTTCGACGATCCCGAACGCCTGAAGGACATCTCCACCGTAGGGATCTGCATCGATCAGCAGCGTGTCCGGTGATCCACGGCTTAACTGGAGGGCGAGGCGAATCGCAATCATCGTGCGTCCCGGGGCGCCTTTGGGACCCCACACGGAGACCAGCCTGCCTCGCCGCGACGGAGACTCAAGACTTGCCGCCGGAGCTAGGGGTTGTGTGCGGCAAGCCGCCACGATGTCGTCGACCTCCTGCTCGGAGTCCAGCACCGTCACCCCTCGAGCGGAGAGCTCGTGCACCGCCGCCGGGTCATCGCTCACACCGACGATGCGAACGCCGGCATCTGAAGCCTCCTGCATCGCCTGAGGGTCGAGCCAGGTAGGAGCCCCCACCGAGACGACTGCATCGAGCTCGAGACCCCGAATTGCACCAAGCAACTCAACGCGATCGAGACATCGCATCACGAGCTCGACGGCGGGATGGGATCCGATGCGCACCGCAAGGGCGGGCTCCAGCTGTGGATCGCCGCTGAGGGTCACGACCCGAAGGGCCCTCATTCGAAGTCGCCGGCTCGAATCGTGATGGTCGCGGGGCCCTCGGAAGGACCGACAGTACGGACGACGTCTATCTCTCCGGTGCGCAGGGCGAACGCAACCGCCGCCGCCCGGCTCGGGGACGCCGACACGACGATCCCCACCGCGGCTTCCCCGCCCACCACCAGTCCCGACGCCTCGATGACGTCCGAAACCTCAGCGTTGCGCAATATCGATGTGGTACGGGCTCGTACATCTGCCGCATCGAATGTTGCGTAGACGTCGACTCGATCTCCCGGGCGCAGGGAGCCACCCACGGCGTGCTCGGGGCTCACCGGGATGCTGATCGAGCTGATTCCCGAAGCCGACCCCGCGGGGGCAAGAGAGAGCGCGGGAAGAAGCTCGCCCTCGCGCAAGGAGCGGGTCGTCAGCTCGCCTCTGACCTCCGCGGCGGCGGATGCGTAGCGGGCGAGCAACGTCGAAGGAAGCTTGACCGCAACGGGCTCCAGATCGGAAGAGGTCAACGTGGAGTTCGCCGGAAGGTCTCTCGCCGCCGCCCACACCAGCGTCGTCGCCCGTGCCTCGCTCAACACCCTCTGGCCGCCGGCGAACGCGGCGCAGAAGAGCACGAGACCAAGGGCGCTCCTCAGATTGACCCAGGCCGGTTTGGAGAGCCGGCGAGCTACCGGAACGTCCACCGACCCCTCCGGTTCTTGTGGACGCTGCTGGACGTCAACGTACGCCAATCCAGCCAAACAGAGGCTAGCTTTGCTAAGCTCCTACCATGAGCAGCGCGCGCGACGCCGGCGAAGGACCCGGCGTCGCGACCCGATTCATGACGCTGGAGGAGGTCGCCACCTATCTCAACGTCAGCGTCGCCCAAGTCTACGCGCTGGTAAGAAGCCATGAACTGCCCGCCATAAAACTTGGGGGCCGGGGCGTCTGGCGCATCGACAAGAACCAGCTCGAGGCCTATCTCGAACGCCTCCACGCCGAGACCAGAGAGTGGATCAGAGCGCATCCGATGACCTCTCGCGCAGAAGAGTCACCTCTATGAGGGAGGCCCGGGGAACGTAGCGCGGCCCCGCTGCGGCCATCACGCATAGATAGTCCGAGCCCGCCTCGGCAAGCCTGCCCCGCAGCCCTCCCGCCGCAGTAACAATCTCGACGTGGGCACTTCGACGAGTCCACTCTCGGGCTAGCGCAATGAGGTCGCCGGCAAAGCGCATCGGGGCGGCACCGGAAGCCTTGGACTGAAACACTGCCGTCTCCCAGGTAAGGACTCTGGTCGCCGGCTCACCGATGCCACAGAAGTCGTCGCCCAGCAGTGTCACGGGATGCCTGGCGCCACCGGATAGGTGCGCCTCTATGCCCTGCGCCAGACGCAGCACCTCGATCAGGGCTCGGCCCTGACGGAGGCTGAGCGCCAGATCAGCGGCGGCCTCGTCCTCGGAGCGAACCATGGCGGCCTCGAACGAAGCGGCCAGGCTCGTGATGACTGGATCCAGCTCGGGAGACTCAGCCCCCACCATCGCCCACTTTCTCCCAAGGAAAGGATGATTCTTCCATACTTTCCCGCTACTACCGTCGTCAAAAGGAATTTCTTGACAACTGTTGATGTCGGATGCGAGCATACAGCCGCAACCAAAGGTAAACAGATACAAGTGGAGGCTAATAGATGTTTCTGGAAGATTCGTGGGCAGACTCGGTGGTCGCCCCTCTGCTCGGGGCCTCCTGCCTGTGGGCGCTTCTGCGGATCATGGCCTCGTGGCCCATCAGGCCACGGAGAGCTTCTGCACGCGCTCGCGCACGGCTCCGGGCCCCTTTCACCTCTGTTCTCAGCTGCGCGGCAACGCTACTGAGCACCCCTCCTGCCTTCTCGGCGGACCAGGCGCCCTCCCCCCGCCGGTCGGTCGAGCCCCCCTGGTCACGGACGAGCGGGTTCCCCCCTCTTCGCCCGCTCGTCCCGACCAGGGCAATCGATCCGCCGCCGGACGATGATCGAGTTGTCGACCTTGACGGATTCGGAGCGGGCGCCTCCTACCGGCCCCTTCAACAACCGAACCCGGCCGTCGCCGGACGTGGACGTGAAGGACGAGGGCAGGGAACCCTTCTCTTCCCCAGCCAGATCGAGCCGGAGCCCCAGCCGCCCCCGGCACTCACCGAGCAACCAAGCCATCCGCGTCCTGCTCCCTCAGGCGAGTGCCGCGGACGCTACCAGGTGGCTGCGGGGGACTCTCTGTGGACCATCGCCGGCCGGGTTCTCGACACCGACGATGCTCGCCGCATCGCCCGCTACTGGCCCCGCATACACCGCGCCAACAGCAGCCTGATCGGAGCGACGCCCAACCTCATCAGGCCCGGGTGGGTGCTCGAGATGCCGCCGGAATGCGATTGAAGTGCGGCCCGCGCACCCGGCCCCCGCGGTGCCCTTCCCCAATCATCCTGCAGGTCGTCGCCCGAGTCGGCCCTGGGAGTGCGGCCTCAACCGACTAGGCGATGACCTGCCAGGATGACAACCGGTAGCCCAGCGCGCGTTGCGCTCTTGAGGGTATCGAGGTGCTCCGACGGGGTTCCCCTCAAACCCTTCCCCACCGGGGCGCAACGTCCGCATTCGCCGAATTGAGGGTATTGACCGTAGGCAGCTGAGCGGGCCACCGGCTCTCTGCCGTTCAGCGTAGTCCGTCCCAACATCGATCGGACCTGCGCTTGGCGGAGGGCAGAGTAACGTGACGCCATGGAGTCGAAAGCGTACGCGCGACGATCCGTGAAGCCCTGCCGCGTGCCGGCCTACGACCGCTGTGACGAGGAAGACCCAGCGAACTGACGCCCCCGTGCGTCAACCACGCAACGAGTCCGTCCTCACCACTCCGCTATTCAGGAGGTCACAGCCATGCCCAACCACCCCCTAGGCAGCCGCGTCCCCATGTTGGTCGCGGCGACCGCCTGCTGGGGAGTCGGCACCGTCGTCACCAAGCAAGTCCTCGACGACGTCGCCCCACTCACCCTGCTGCCCATCCAACTCGCCGCCAGCTGCCTGCTGCTCGCCGGAGTCGCAGTGCTTACCCGCACCCGGCGCGACCGGTTCAGGTGGTCACCCCAGACGCGCGGGCTCGCCGCCCTGGGTGTCCTCAACCCCGGCCTCGCATACGCTCTCGGCCTCCTCGGCCTGACCTCCATCAGCGCCAGCATGTCGGTGCTCCTATGGGCAGCCGAACCCGTTCTCATCCTGCTGCTCGCGGCGGCCTTGCTCCGTGAACACATCCCGGCAGCCCTCGCCGCCGCTCTCGGAACTGCGGTCGTCGGAGTATTCCTGGTCGTCTATCAGCCCGGCACCGCCGGCGACGCCGCCGGAGTTGCCCTTACCGTGTCCGCGGTCGGCGCATGCGCCCTGTACACCGTGCTCACGCGCCGCCTACTCCTCGACGACGCGTCCTTGCCTGTGGTGCTCGCACAACAAGTCGCCGCGCTCCTGTTCGCGGTGTTACTCGCCACGGCGGTGCAGTTGGCCACCGGCTACGGATGGTCGCTAGGAAATCTGCCCGGCGCAACATGGGTCGCTGCGGCCGCATCGGGCGTGCTCTATTACGGGCTCGCATTCTGGTTCTTCCTCGCCGGCCTGCGCCGGGTACCCGCATCTGTGGCCGGCGCCTTCTTCCCACTCATCCCTGTCTTCGGTGTGGCGGCCGGGTACCTCGTCGGGGAACGGCTCGCAGGCCGTCAATGGACCGGCGCAGCCATCGTCGTCATCGCTACGGTCGCAATCGCCGTACAGCAGACTCGAGCCGTCCAGACAGTGGCCTGAGCCGCTCAGCGCGGCGCCCCTCGTTTCCACGGCGCTCAACCCGTGTGTTCTAGCTGCAGAACCATCTTCCAGAAGAGCCGCTAATCAGTAACGCGTGGCGCGTCGCGCGCTTGTGGGTACGCGGAATCCGTACTCCCAGGCGCGTTGCGCACGTTCAAGTACGTGAGGGACAAGTGCGTTCGCGGGCTCTAGTGTGATCCGCTCTCATGTTAGTGACCAGAAGACAGAGCCTCAGAGCCTCGGACCTCGACGGCGAGCCCGTGGTGCTGTCGCTGGTCGTGGCGAAGAAGCTATACCGCTGCCCCGGCTGTGGGGAGCGGATCGAGGTCGGCAGCGACCATGTCCTCGTCCGTCACGAGGCCCGCTCCCGCCACCAACACTGGCACCAGTCCTGTGCCGCCGACATGGCGCGGCGCGAGCTCAGGGGCGTAAGAGAGGTGCCGGCCGAGCGTTCTCGGCTCTCGCCCGGAGCACGCCGGCAAGCTGCGTTGAGAAAGCGGCGGCGCGAGGACCGCCGCTGACGCTTTGCGCGAAAGCTCCCAGGGGTATCTCGCAAGGTACTTTGCATCTCTGCCCACACCCCATGTGGGTACAGCTTCAATGCTGCCGGAAGCTACGCCCTTGAGAACTCAATAGTGTGCCTGCCGGAGGAGATCAATGTCTTCAACTAGGAGTCTTAATGCTCCTTAGAAAGGAGGTGATCCAGCCGCACCTTCCGGTACGGCTACCTTGTTACGACTTCACCCCAATCGCGGATCCCACCTTCGACGGCTCCCTCCCCAAGGGGTTGGGCCACCGGCTTCGGGTGTTACCCACTTTCGTGGTGTGACGGGCGGTGTGTACAAGGCCCGGGAACGTATTCACCGCAGCGTTGCTGATCTGCGATTACTAGCGACTCCGCCTTCATGGGGTCGAGTTGCAGACCCCAATCCGAACCAGGCGCGCTTTTTTGGGATTCGCTCCCCCTTGCGGGATCGCAGCCCTTTGTAACGCGCAATGTAGCATGTGTGCAGCCCTAGACATAAGGGTCATGCTGACTTGACGTCATCCCCACCTTCCTCCGAGTTGTCCCCGGCAGTCCCCTTAGAGTCCCCGGCATTACCCGCTGGCAACTAAGGGCAGGGGTTGCGCTCGTTGCGGCACTTAAGCCAACACCTCACGGCACGAGCTGACGACAGCCATGCAACACCTGTGCTAGCCCCTTACGGACACGGGCTTTCACCCGCTTTAACTAGCATGTCAAGCCTAGGTAAGGTTCTTCGCGTTGCATCGAATTAAGCCACATGCTCCGCCGCTTGTGCGGGCCCCCGTCAATTCCTTTGAGTTTTAGCCTTGCGGCCGTACTCCCCAGGCGGGGTGCTTAATGCGTTAGCTTCGGCACGGAAAGGGTTGAAGGCCTCCCCACACCTAGCACCCAACGTTTACGGCTGGGACTACCAGGGTATCTACACATCTGTTACTTTCCCCCGCTTTCCGGTTTGGTCGGCGAGGTACGAACCCCGGAAAGCTTGCGCCTTCCTTGGCGGATCACCATTTCTGGTGACCTCTCACTGTTACCAGTGAGGTCGGACTATGTCATCACCCGACTGACGGTCGGGGCCAGCGTATAGTCTCTACGGGGTTCGGGTTCGGCGAGGAACAACCTTGTAAACAAACTGGGGAAGTAGGTGCTCATCCACGGCACTGCGCAAGCGTTCTACGCTTTGTGCCTTGACGTAGATAATCCAACTTCCTCGGTTCTTCCTCAGAGAAATCGCCAGTCCAAAGCTTTCTTCCAGCACGGTACCCAAGTGGCATACCTCTTCATGACTGAAGCAATGTGTTTGAAACGTGACTCCTGCGTAATCCGCAGAACCGTCATCCATCAACCACACCGCCAAGGCCAACGGCGACAATGCATCGCCTACGTCGGCCGGTACACACTTGCGACCAGTCTCATAGAAACGGTCGTGCCACAGAGTAAAAACTGGATTCGTGCGTGAGGCAAATTGAACACAGGGAAAACCTCTCCCATTCAGGCGCTGTTCGAAGCAATGCAGAGGCATGGAAACGAAGTTTCCAAACACTCTGTGCTTGAACTCAGCCAGTGATCGATGAGCCAACGCATGTTTAACGTGGAGTCGATGATAGCGACCGTGCTTAGCTAAGCAACCGTCGCCCAAAAGCGTCCCCACCAAAACTGCTTCTTGAATCTCAGAAAGCTTTGTAACCGATCCCGAACTTCCCTCGGCGTTATCCATCACCTCAGCCTAGGGCCGAGGTGTGACAGGACGTTCGCCGATATAGCTAGTTTAAGCAACAACCTTACGGTTGAAGAGGACAAGATCACTCATCCTGTTCGCTCCCCCAGCTTTCGCGCCTCAGCGTCAGAACAGCCCCAGAGAGCCGCCTTCGCCACCGGTGTTCCTCCTGATATCTGCGCATTTCACCGCTACACCAGGAATTCCACTCTCCCCTAGCTGCCTCTAGCTGTCCCGTATCGAATGGCCTCTCAGAGTTGAGCTCCGAGCTTTCACATCCGACGTGGACAGCCGCCTACGCGCGCTTTACGCCCAATAAATCCGGACAACGCTCGGTCCCTACGTGTTACCGCGGCTGCTGGCACGTAGTTGGCCGGACCTTCTTCTGCGGGTACCGTCACTTTCGCTTCGTCCCCGCTGAAAGAGGTTTACAACCCGAAGGCCGTCATCCCTCACGCGGCGTCGCTGCATCAGGCTTTCGCCCATTGTGCAAGATTCCCTACTGCTGCCTCCCGTAGGAGTCTGGGCCGTGTCTCAGTCCCAGTGTGGCTGGTCACGCTCTCACGCCAGCTACCCGTCATCGCCTTGGTAGGCCATTACCCCACCAACAAGCTGATAGGACGCGGGCCGGTCCCAGACCGCCGGAGCTTTTGCCCTGCCCGCCATGCGGTAAGCAGGGGTTATCAGGCATTAGCAACGGTTTCCCGTTGTTGTTCCTGTGTCTGGGGTGCGTTACCCACGTGTTACTCACCCGTTCGCCGGTTTCAGCCTCGATGGTTGCCCATCTTGGTTTCGTCCCTCGACTTGCATGTATTAAGCACGCCGCCAGCGTTCGTCCTGAGCCAGGATCAAACTCTCCATAGAGAATTGAACCCGGAGAACGCTTGAACCTCGAAGGTTCAGACGTAATTTCCGAATTTATTTCATTGGTACGTCCGTCAAAGGCACTCACAAGCCCACTTAAGTAGATTAAGTAGCGCTCGCTCGTCCTTGACGTGGGTCCACTGATCTCCGATCAACCCACACATACGACGATCGCCTAGACGACCGTCTGCGAGTTTCTCGGCAGGCACACTATTCAGCTCTCAAGGAGCGACTTCTCCCCCCGACAAGCAAAACGCCGGGCCAAGAGGCACCGGCGAGTCATCGAGCTACCTGTCCAAATCCTCAGGTGCCTATGGATAACTCCCTTGTCCTCTCGGGGGAACCTCGCTTCGATGGCATCTCGGTGAGGCTCCCATTCCAACGTTCTTGCCGTGGGGCACAGATAAATGTACCAGCATCGGCGGCGGGGGTCAAACCCTTCTCGAAGGTAAATGGCCTCAGCGCAGGCGCACGAAGCGGCGCTTTCCCACCTGCAGGAGCGCCCCGCCTGCCTTTGCGGCCGGTACCTCCTCGGCCCCCACCGTCTTGCCGTCGAGCCTAACCCCGCCCTGAGCGATCAGCCGGCGGGCCTCCGCGCGCGACGATGCAAGGCCCAGAAGTGCCAGGGCGCGGGACAAATCGACGAGGTCCCCCTTGACGGCGCCGGGAGGGATGTCGGCCTGCGCCACCTCTTCGGGTGACTCATGGAGCTTGAACTGCCGGTCGAAGGCGGCCTCGGCCCCCGTCGCAGCCTCCCTTCCCGCGTAGAGCTCGACCACCGCACGCGCCACCCGCCGTTTCGCCGCGGCTGCCGGGGGACCGCCGGCGGCCGCGGCGTCGCCCAGCTGCTCGACCTCCTGGGCAGCGAGCTCCGCCGCCAGCGAGGCGTACTGCCGCACGAGATGGTCGGGGATGCTCATGAGCTTTCCGAACATCTCTTCGGGCCGCTCCCTGATGCCGACGTAGTTGCCGAGCGACTGCGACATCTTGGCGGAGCCGTCAAGGCCCACCAGCAGCGGCATGGTAAGCGCAATCTGCGGCTCCTGCCCGTAGGCCTTCTGCAGGTCGCGCGCCATCAACAGATTGAAGAGCTGGTCGGTGCCGCCGAGCTCGACATCGGCTTCGATCGCCACCGAGTCGTAGCCCTGCAACAACGGATACATGAACTCGATAATGGAGATCGGCCGGTTGGCCTTGAAACGAGCTGAGAAATCCTCTCGCTCGAGCATCTGGGCGACGGTGGCGCTGGAGGTCAGCTTCAGTACGTCGCCCAGGTCCAGGCCCTCGAGCCACTCGGAGTTGCCGCGCACCTCGAGGTTGTCCTCCGAGAGGATGTCGAGCAGCTGGGCAACGCACGCCTCGGCGTTGGCCGACACCTGCTCCACCGACAGCTGGGGCCGAGTCTCGGACTTTCCCGAGGGATCGCCGATGCGCGCCGTGAAATCGCCCATGATGAGTACCGCGGTGTGGCCCTCGTCCTGGAAGCGCCGCAGCATGCGCAGCGGCACGGCCCATCCCAGCGTGATCTCCCGTGCGGTGGGATCGACTCCGAGCTTCACCCGCAGGCGTCGGCCCCCCTCGATCCGGGCCTGGAGGTCATGCGCGGGTATGACGTGCTCGGCGTTGCCGATCAGGCGCTCGTAGGCGGTACTCATAGGGCGCGAATGGTATTCCACGCCCGAAACGGGCGGCACCGGTAAACTAGCTTGTTCCATGCCCACTTCCCACACTCGAACCGCAGCAGCTCTGTGCATAGGCGCAGCGCTCCTTATGGCGTCGTGCGCCCAGCTGACCGACCTCCCTAGGCTCCGAAAGGCGGATCTCGCTTACCAGCCCGCCGAGTCCTCCCGCATCTTTTCTTCCGACGGCACGCTTCTGACCGACCTCCACGGAGTCGAGAACCGGACCGTGATATCGAGACTCAAGACGATCCCCCGTGATATGCGGCGGGCGATAATCGCCATCGAAGACGAGCGCTTCTTCCAGCACGACGGCGTCGACATCAAAGCGATCCTCAGGGCCGCCGTGGCCAACCTCCGCTCCGGGCGCGTCGAGGAGGGCGGATCGACCATCACCCAGCAGTACGTGAAGAACGTCATCATCTCTCCCGGAGACATCGCCGCCCGCACCTTTGACAGAAAGATCCAGGAGGCTGCTTTGGCACGGCAGCTCGAAGCCCGTCTTTCCAAGCAGGAGATCCTGAGGCGCTACCTCAACAGCGTCTATTTCGGCAACGGCGCCTATGGCGTCCAGGCCGCAGCCGGGGCCTACTTCGGAGTGGACGCAACCCAGCTCACGCTTCGTCAATCGGCCCTGTTGGCCGCGTTGGTGCGCTCGCCCGAGACCTACAGCCCCCTCAACAATCCGCGCGCCGCCAAGGCGAGGCGCAATCTGGTGTTGACAAAGATGGCCGAGCTCGGCTGGGCCGCGCCCGGCAAGGTCCAGAAGGCGAAGAGCAAGAAGCTGGGACTCAATGCCGCCCCCGACCGCAAGCGCTACCCGGCCCCCTATTTCGTCGACTACGTCCAGCGCCTCATCACCTTCGACCCTCGTTTCGACGACATGGGAAAGACCTGGAGGAAGAGGCAGCAGGCACTTTTCACCGGGGGCTTGCGCATCTACACGACCGTGGACTTGGAGGAGCAGAGGACCGCCGACAAGGCAGTCTCGTCCGTGCTCACGGAACACAGCGACCCGTACGCCTCTCTGGTCTCGATCGAGCCCAAGACGGGCGAGGTCAAAGCCATGGTGGGGGGCCGGGACTTCTTCTCGGAGAAGAAGAGGGACCGCTTCGCCAAGCTCAACCTCGCGATCCAGGCCGAGCCTCACCTCGGCCGAGTGCAGGATTGCGGCGCCGAGAAACTCGAGCATCGGGCCCCCGGCTGCGGGCGCCAGGCCGGCTCCGCGTTCAAGCCCTTCGGGCTGGCGGCCGCTCTCCAGCGGGGAACCTCGTTGTCCCAGACCTACGACGCCCCCGCATGTATGACCTTCCCCAACGCCGACAACGGGGGACCGTGGCGTCCGTGCAACTACGAGGAGGCGCCCTACGGCAGCATGTCCCTGCTGGACGCAACCGTGTTCTCGGTCAACGTCGTTTACGCCCAGCTCGGCCTCGAGGTAGGTCCTGAAAACGTGGTAGACACCGCCGCCGAGATGGGCGTGGACACGAGCCTGTCGGCGGTCCCCTCCGCGATACTGGGAACGAACACGGTCAACCCACTGGGGATGGCCTCCGCCTACGGGACGCTTGCCACCAACGGCACCTTCCACCCCCCGGTCGCCATCCGAAAGATCACCGACCGCTCCGGCCGCCTCCTCTATCGCGACGAGTCAAAGCCCAAGGAAGTGCTCAGCTCGGCCGCCTCCTACATCGCGACTTCTGCCCTGTCGCAGGTGATCCAGCGCGGCACGGCTTCCGCCTACGGCCAGATCGGCCGCCCCGCCGCCGGTAAGACCGGCACCGCGCAGGACTATCACGACGCCTGGTTCGTCGGCTACACGCCCGACCGAGTCGCCTCGGTGTGGGTCGGCTATCCCTCGGGGCCGATAGCGATGCTGCCGGCGTGCCCGGCATTCCGCAACGCAGAGGGCGAGGAGATCTGCCGCACCACCCGCATCCAGGTGGCGGGAGGTACCTGGCCGACGCTCATCTGGTCGAATTTCATGCAGCGGGCCCTGGCGCGCGTCCCTGCCAGCTCCTTCCCGGTACCTTCCGACCTCGTTACGGTGGTCATCGACACTCGCACCGGCTGTCTCGTCAACGACTTCACCCCGCTCGACAAGAGAGCGGCCGCCAGCTTCGAGTCGGCCAGCGCTCCCACGAAGACCTGTTTCGTGCCCGGCGACTCGGCGAGAGTGCCGGACGTCCTCTACCTCAAGGTCAACAAGGCGGTGGGCATCCTCGAGGGTGCGGGCTTCCCGATCTCCACAGTGGAGGAGGCCACCTTCAAGTACCCGCCCGGCACGGTCATTGGCATCGACCCTGCCCCCGGGACACGCGTGGCGACCGGCTCGACCGTAACTATCGTCGTCTCCAAGAACGGTGAGGAAGGGGCGACGGTGCCCGCACTACTGGGCCTCAGTGAGGAAGAGGCCACAGACCAGCTCCAGGAGCGCGGCTTCGAGGTGGACGTTGTGGCCGAGGCCGAGTCCAACGAGGACGACGCCCAGGACAACGAGGGCCTGGTGTGGAAGCAGAGCCCCGGCTCGGGAACGAAGGTCAAGCGGGGGTCGGTGGTCACGATCTACGTCAACCCGGAGAGCAAGCGCAAGAACGACTAGCGGGCCGGGCAGCCGGACGCCAACTTTGGTACAGAACGCGCTTATAGCCCGGGCGGGCTCAACCTCGGGCTCGGGGAGCCTGGGCAACCGGTTTCCTGGTCCTCCGGCTCTCCTGGGCTCCGGGCGCAGGGGTGAGGGGTTAGCGAGCCCGGGAAGCACAGGGGTGGCCGGCCACTACGAAGCGCCAGGTAAGCTCGTCGCCTCTGCCCACCGCCAGGCCGATCCTCTTCGTCTGCGAGATCCCGCCCTCTTGAAACCGCTCGGTCGCCTCGTCTCGGGCGCACCACATCGAGCCGCCGCGCAGCAGGCTCGCCCCGTCGTGCTCCCTGGTAATGCCCAGCGCCTGGGTCAGCCTTCCCGGCCCCGACGCCACCAGCCGATTCCCCTCCACAACACCGCGACGCACCCGCATCGCCTCGACGCCGGCCACCGGCTCGCCCGCCCTCAGCAGAACCGCCTCCGACACGCCCTCCTGCCCACACACGACGTTGACGCAAAAATGCACGCCGTAAGACAGGTAGACGTAGAGGCGGCCGGGGGGGCCGAACATGGAGAGGTTGCGGGGCCGCGGCCCCCGGTATCCGTGCGAGCCCGGATCGAGCGCGCCCCGGTAGGCCTCGGTCTCGACCAGGCGCAGTACCGTGCGGCCATCGGCGTGGGCCACGACGAAGAGGCAGCCGAGGAGATCTCGTGCCACTGCAAGTGCGTCGCGCTCATAGAACGAGCGCGTGAGCCTGGTGCCTAGCCGAGGAGCCAGACGAGCAGCGCCTTCTGGGTGTGGAGGCGGTTCTCGGCCTGATCCCACATCACCGAGTGAGGCCCGTCCATGACCTCTGCCTCGATCTCCTCCCCGCGATGCGCGGGAAGGCAGTGCATCACGATGACGTCGTCCGCCGCCAACTCGAGCGCGGCGCTATCGAGACGGTAGCGCTCGAGGGCCTCGGCGCGCGCCTCGGACGTTCCCTCCTGGCCCATGCTCGCCCACACGTCGGTGTAAAGCACGTCGGCGCCCGAGGCGGCCTCGGCCACGACCTCGGTGACCACCACGCTCCCGCCGCTTTGGGCCGCGCTGAGCTCGGCCCTGCGCGCCACCTCCGCCGATGGTGAGTGGCCCTTGGGCGAGGCGATGCGCACGTGCATCCCCGCCAGCGCTCCGCCGAACATGAGCGAGTGGGCGACGTTGTTGCCGTCTCCGAGATAACCCAGCGCCACTCCCTCGAGCGTGCCCTTCTTCTCCCTGATCGTCTGCAGGTCGGCCAGTCCTTGGCACGGGTGGGAGAAGTCCGACAAGGCGTTGATCACCGGGATCGAGGCCCCCTCGGCCAGATGCTCGAGCCTCTCTTGAGCGAAAGTCCTCACGACCAGCGCGTCGACGTAGCGCGACAGGACCCGACCGGTGTCCTGAAGGGTCTCCCCGCGACCCAGCTGCAGCTCGTCGCCGCGCAGCACAATCGCGTCGCCTCCGAGCGCGTTCACCGCGGCCTCGAACGAGACCCTCGTCCGCGTCGAGGGCTTCTCAAAGATCAGGGCCACCTGCTTGTCCTTGAGCTTGGAGGCAAGCGAGCGAGGCTTGGCTTTGGCGGCGTCGGCCGCGTCCAACAGGCCACCCAGCTCCTCCCCCGACAGCTGCCCCAAGGACAGGAAGTGGCGCGGCTCGGTCATGACCTCAGCTCCCCTCCGGTGCGTTCGGCGACGGCCGAGACGATGCGTGCCCGGATTGCAGCCGCCTCCTTGTCGGTCAGTGTCCTGTCTCTGCTCCTGAGCTCGAGCGCGTAGGCAAGGCTCTTCTTGCCCGGCTCGACCTGCTCTCCTTCGTAGAGATCGAATAGCGCCACCGAGGTAACCTCGGGGTGGCCCGCATCCTCGATTGCATGTTGCAGTGTCGCCTGCGGGATCGAAGAGTCGACCACAAACGCCAGGTCCATATAGATCGGCGGGAAGCGTGGGAGCTCCGCCACTTTGGGCCGATCGGGAAGGGCCGCCAGCAATGGTGTGAGGTCGAGCTCGAAGGCGAGGCTCTGCTCCGCGACCTCGAAGCGCTCACAGACCTCGGGATGGAGCTCCCCCACGACCCCGACCCCGGTGGCGCCGATGCTCACGGAGGCTACGCGCGTGGGGTGGAACGGCATGCCGCCGGCCGCGGCGTACGCAAGGGGGCCGAAGCGCAGCGATCTCAGGGCCGCGTCCAGGACGCCTTTGACGGTGTAGAAGTCCCACGTTGTCTCTTTGTGCCTCCAGGTCGCGGCCGAGCGGCGGCCGGAGAACACCGCCGCCAGCGTTGCGGGCTCGTCCGGGAGAACGCCGGTGCCGACCCGGTAGACGCGCGCCAGCTCGAACAGGGCCGCCCCCGGAGCCCCGTGGGCGAGGTTTCGCGCTGAGCTTCGCAGCAGCCCGGGCAGAAGTGTCGTGCGGAGCCTGCGCTCGTCCTCGTTTAAGGGATTCACGAGTTGCACCGCGGCTCTCAAGAGGTCCTCCGCTGATACCCCCAGACCGTCGAGTGCTCCGGCGCCCATGAACGTGGGCGTCCAGGCCTCATGCAGCCCGCATGAGCTCAGCGCCCTCGCCAGTGTGCGCAGGGCCGACTGCTCCGGCTCGAGCCCCCCCCGCACGCCTGGGGGAAGCGTCGCCGGCAGGCGGTCGAAGCCCTCGAGCCGCCCGACCTCCTCGATGAGGTCGACCTCTCCGGCCACGTCCTGCCGCCAGCTCGGGATCGTCACTTCGAGCCCTGAGGCGCTGCTCGAGACCTCGAAGCCGAGCGATCGGAGGTGGTTCTCCTGCGCCTGTGGAGCGACCTCGATACCCAGCAGGTGGTCGGTGCGAGAGGGGCGCAGCGTCGTCCGCCGGGGCTCGAAGGGCCGCGGCTCGGCGTCGACGGCTGCTGCCGCAACCCTGCCCCCTGCAAGCTGCGCCATGAGGGCGGCCGCTCTCGCCGCCGCCACGGGCGCCATCCCTGGATCGGAGCCGCGCTCGAAGCGGACAGAGGCCTCGGTCCGTAGGAAAAGGCGTCTGCCGGTGCGCGCAACGGACGCACGCTCGAAGCAGGCGGACTCGAGGATCACCGCACCGGTTGCCTCGGACACCTCGGTCGCGGCCCCTCCCATGACGCCGGCGATGGCGATGGCGCCGGAAGGGTCGGCTATGACGAGATCCGAGCTCTCGAGGCTGCGCTCGGCTCCGTCCAGCGTCACCAGCGTTTCACCCTCGCCGGCCCGCCGCACGATGATCCTGCGCTCTGCGATCGTGGCGGCGTCGAACGCGTGCAGCGGCTGACCGGTCTCGAGCAGTACGTAGTTCGTGACATCTACGACGTTGCTGATCGGCCGCATTCCGTGAGCAACGAGCCGGGAGGCAAGCCACAACGGGGACGGCCCGATCGCCATTCCGTCGAGGTAGCGGGCGACGTAGCGAGGGCAGCCCTGTGGATCTTGGATCTCGACCGTTACCTCGGGCGCGAGCGAGGAGCGATCCGCTGGAGGATCGCGCAAGAGAGAGGAGTCCCCGAGCTGCGGCTCCGGAGGCCACTTGAGCTCGTGGCCCAGGAGGGCAGAGATCTCGCGCGCCAGGCCCACCATGCCCATGCAGTCGGGGCGGTTGGGAGTTATCTCGAGCTCGAGGATGTTGTCGTCGAGGCCGAGCAGACCCACCACATCCGCCCCGAGCTCGGCCCCCGAAGGGAGTATCAGGATCCCCGAGTGATCCTCTGAGATCTGCAGCTCCGCCGCCGAGCACAGCATCCCCTCACTGGGCTCCCCTCTGATCTTGCGACTCCCGATGGACATGCCCGGCAGGCGAGCTCCCACCTCCGCAAAGGGAACCCTGTCTCCGACCGCGAAGTTCGAGGCCCCACACACGACCCGGTGGTGGCCGTCCGCGCCTCTCACCTCGACCAAGCTCAGGTTGTCGGCGTTGGGGTGTGCGGTGACGGCCGCGACCTCGGCCACCACGACACCCGAGACCTCCGCACCGATCGAGTGGACGGCCTCGACCTTGGTGCCCGAGAAGTTGAGCAGCTCGACCAGCTTGTCTGTGGACACGTCGATGTCGACCAGCTCACTCAGCCATCTCAGACTCGCTCTCAAGCCATGCCCTCGAAGGCTGAGAGGAAGCGCAGGTCGTTCTCGTAGAAGTAGCGGATGTCGGGCACGCCGTGAGCCAGCGCCGCCACACGCTCGGCCCCCAGGCCGAAGGCGAAGCCCGTGTAGCGCTCGGTGTCGTAGCCCGCCCACTCGAGCAGGGGCACGTTGACCATGCCACAACCGAGGATCTCGATCCAGCCTTCCTGCCTGCAGACGCGGCAGCCCGAGCCCCGGCACACGAAGCACAGGACGTCCATCTCTGCGGAGGGCTCGGTGAAGGGAAAGAAGTTCGGCCTGAGCCTCACGTCGAGGTCACGTCCGAAGAGCTCGCGTGCGAAGGCCTGGAGCGTTCCCTTGAGGTCTGACATCGTGATGCCTTCGTCGACCGCGAGCCCCTCGATCTGGGCGAACGAGTTGAGGTGGGTGGGGTCGAGCACGTCCCGCCGATAGGTCCGCCCCGGGCACACCACGTAGACGGGGGGCTCAGCTGCCTCCATGACCCGCATCTGGACGGGAGAGGTGTGCGTGCGCAGGAGCACATCGCGGTCATTGTCGATGTAGTAGGTCTCCTGCTCGGAGCGGCTGGGGTGTTGCGGGTCGAAGTTCAGTGCGTCGAAGTTGTAGGACGCCAGCTCGACCTCGGGCCCGTCCGCTACCCGGTAGCCCAGTCCCACGAATATGTCGACGATCTCCCAGATCGTCTTCGTTAGCGGGTGCAGGCCGCCGAGGGCGGGTTCGTCACCCGGCAAAGTAACGTCGAGCCGGTCTTGCTCCCACCGCTTCTTCTCCTCCACCGCCCTAAAGGCGCGCTCGCGTTCCTCCAGTGCCTCTTCGAGGCGGGCGCGCGCGTCGTTGGCGCGGCGCCCCAGCTCCTTTCGTTGCTCTGCATCGAAGCCGCCCAGAGCAGAGCGCGCCTGCGCCAGTGCCGCCTTTCGTCCCAACACCGCAGCCCGCGCCTGGCCCAGAGAGGCGAGGTCGGAGGCCTCGGCAATTCTCGCCAGGCCCTTTTCCACCGCCTTCTCGAGGAGCCCCGAGACCTCGGCTTCGGAGGGGCTCACGCCGCTCCTTTGACGGCCGGCAATACCACCGTGAAGGTCGAGCCTGCGCCTTCTTCACTCGCCGCCGAGATCGTGCCGTCGTGGGCCTCGACGAGCCGCTTGCTGAGATAGAGGCCGAGCCCCGTACCGCTCGGCATCGCCCGCCCCGCACGCTCCCCAGGCCCATCGAAGACCGACTCGAGCCGCTCGGGGTCGATGCCGACGCCCTGGTCTGTGACCCGCATCTCGACGGCGTGGTCG
>Ga0209587_1000529_pt1 | contig 18663 bp, 18 predicted proteins | sample NGEPerD_2_FD_184512 | JGI IMG/M metagenome (GOLD analysis project Ga0209587, IMG submission 184512) | Arctic peat soil microbial communities from the Barrow Environmental Observatory site, Barrow, Alaska, USA - NGEE PermafrostL1-D... | ecosystem: Environmental > Terrestrial > Soil > Wetlands >... | reverse complement strand
CGTCGCGATCGCCCACCGCCTGCACACGGCGACGCGATCCGCGTCGCGCGCCGTGTGCAGGCGGTGGGCGATCGCGACGACGGCGCGACCCTGCACGACGGCGGCGAGCGACCGCTCCAGGTGTCGGGCCGCGCGCGGGTCCAACAACGAGGTGGCCTCATCCAGCACCAGCGTGTGGGGGTCGGCCAGGACCAGTCGGGCCAGCGCCAGCTGTTGGGACTGGGCCTCGTTCAGCGTGTGGTTTCCACTGCCGACCATGGTGGCCAGGCCATCGGGCAACCCGCTGGCCCAGCCGTCCGCGTCGACTGCGCGTAGCGCGGACCACAGCTCGTCGGGTGTCGCGGCGGGGCGGGCGAGCAGCAAGTTGTCGGCCACCGTCCCGACGAAGACGTGGTGTTCCTGGGTGACCAGCGCCACCTCGCCGCGCAGCTGCTCGAGCTCGAGGTCCACCAAACGCACGCCCCCGACCTCGACCCGGCCAGCGCTCGGACCGTCGATGCCCGCGAGCAGCCGCCCCAGTGTTGACTTCCCGGCACCGGAGGGTCCCACGATGGCCAGGCGTTCGCCGGGTCGTAGCTCGAGCGACACTCCCTTGAGGACGTCGCGGCCGGCGCGGTAGGAGTAGCGCACGTCCTCCACGCCGATGTCGCGGCCCTCCGGAGATTCGCCGGTGGAGCTGCGATCGGGCGGGACGTCGGCGATGCCGATGACCCGGGCAAGCGACGTTGCGCCGACCTGGATCTCGTCGAGCCAGCTCAGTAGCTCATCCAGCGGCCCGGCCATCTGCTGGACATAGAGGACGACCGCGGTGACGGTGCCGATCGTGGTGTGGCCGCCGGCCACCAGGTAGCCGCCCCACAAGAGCGTGGCCGCAACAGGAAGCAGGTAGGCGAACTCGATCTGCGGGAACCAGATCATTCGCAGCCGCAAGGTGTAGACCTCGGCGTCGAAGCAGCTGCCGACTGCGTCGTCGATGCGCTGCCGGCGACGGGCACGCAGGCCGAGGGCGTCCACCGTGCGGGCGCCGTCGACCGTCTCGCTGATGACGCCGTTGGCCACGGCATACGTCGCGCGTTCGCGCAGGTAGCCGGCGGGGGCCAGCCGCAGGTACCACCGCGTCGAGAACCACATGATCGGCACCCCGATCACGATCGGGACGGCAACCAGTGGTCCGGTCACGACGGCAGCCACCACGGTGAGCGCCGTCGTCACCACGGCGACGAACAGCGAGGGGATGCCGAACCTCACGACATAGGACAGCGCCTCGACGTCGTTGGTCGTCCGCGAGACCAGATCTCCGGTGCCCGCCCGTTCAACGGTGGACAGCGGTAGTGCGGTCACTCGCGAGATGAACTGCTCGCGCAGCTGGGCGAACACGGTCTCGCCCATGATGAACGCCGCGCGTCTGGCCGCCCAGACGAGCACGGTCTGCAGCACAACTGACGCGGCCAGCCAGATGACCAGGGTGTCGATGTGTGCACGCGTGGTGCCATGGGTGACGCCGTCGACAAGCTCGCCGACCAAGCGGGGAGCGACCAGCGACGCCAGAGCGGCAAGGGCATGGAGCCCGATCACGGTGGTCATCGTCCGCCGGTGCTCGTGCAACAGCCCGCGCGCGTGGCGGCGTACTGATGCCATGTCCGCGATGGGCAGGGTGCGCGTGACGGGCTCGGTGGTCAGTGCCATCAGGTCGCCTCCCCTCGGATGACGGTGTTCTTGTATGCCGGGCTGGTCGCCATCAGCTCCTTGTGAGTGCCTCGTGCCGCTGCCATGCCGTCCGCCAGCAGGATCACAGCGTCGGCCTGGTCGAGCATCAGTGGACTTGAGGTCATCACGACGGTGGTGCGACCGGCTCGCGCGGTGGCCAGCCGGACGGCGATACGGGCCTCGGTGTGGGTGTCGACAGCACTGGTGGGCTCGACGAGGACCAGCGTCTCGGCGTTGGTCAGCAGCGCGCGGGTAAGCGCCAGGCGCTGACGCTGGCCACCGGAGAAGGACCGGCCACGTTCCTCGACATCGCTGTCGAGTCCGCTGGGCAGGGCTTCCATGACGTCCTCGCCACTGGCGACCATGAGCGCCGAGAGGATCGCCTCGTCGTCGTGGATGCCGTGCGGGTCAAGCTCTTCACGCAGCGAACCGGTGAACAGACGGGGGTCGATCTCGCTGACGACGATGCGTCGGCGAACTGTGGCCAGCGGCAGGTCGCTGATCGCCACGCCATCCAGGTGAACCTCCGTGCGGGTCTTGCCGAATCGGCCGAGACGGTCGGCGAGCGCCCTGGACTCCTCGGGCCGGGCCGAGACGATGGCGGTCAGCTGTCCCGGGGCGATCGTGACGTTGCTGGCCGGATCCGTCAGGGGCACGCCATGGGGTGGCTCGACGGTGGCCTTCCTGGTGGCGTGGGCGTCAGCGTTGTTGGGGTCCCCGGCGTCCCGGGCGTTCTTGGTGACGTTGGCGTCTTTCGTGTCAGGTTCGGTGGACAGGACACGGATGATCTTGCGGGCCGCGATGTGGGCGCGGGTGGCGCGGTCGGCGAACTCGGTAGCAGTGCGCAGGGGCATCACCAGGAAGGCGGCGTAACCGTAGAACTGGACAAGGTCGCCCGGCGTGATGGTCCCGTCGAGCGCGAAACGGGCGCCGAGCCAGGTCACCAGGACCACGAACACTCCCGGCAGGAGCACCTGTGCGGCATCGAGGGAGGCCTGGACACCGGCGACCCGGACCCCGACAACGCGGACCCGCTGTGACTGCTCCTGGTAACGACGAAGAAACTGCTGCTCGCCACCGATGCCACGAAGCACCCGCAGACCGGCCACCGTGTCGGCGCCGAGGGTGATGAGCTTGCCTGACTGTTCTCTTTGCTCCGCCTGACGTCTCTGCAGCGGGCGCAGGATGAACGAGAGGGTCGAGACCAGAACAGGGACGCCGATCAGGACGACCAGGCCCAACGGTCGCGACTTGCTCAGCAGGATGACCGCTACGACGACGTAGCTCACGATCGCTCCGGCGAAGCGCGCGGACACGTCATACAGTCCGCCCAGCCGCATGGAGTCCGAGGCCACCGTTGCGACCACCTCGCCGGTCGGCATCCGGCGCGGCAGGGCCTCACCGGTGTCGGCAGCCTTGTAGCCGATCAGCTGCATACAGCGAAAGGACGCGCGCAGCCAGTTCTCGACGGCGAACCGGTGGCGCATCGCGCCGGCAAGCGCGCCGACGGCGCCGAGCCCGACCAGCACCCCACACCAGACCACAAGGGCCTGCATATTTTTCGCGATGATGCCGAGGTCGATGGCCTGACCCACGGCGGCCGGGAACAGCGCCTGGCTGACCATCCAGATGACACCGAACAGGACCCCCCACAAGAGGGTGCGCCACTGACCCCGGGCGACCCATCGCAGGAATCGCAGCGGGGTGCGCAGGTCAGGGACTCCGGGATCCGGGTAGGGCAGTCTTTGCATGGCGTCTCTCACCGTATTGGTGCGGGCCGGCGCGGACAAACGATATTTCGGTCGGTGGCGGATGCCGGCAAGACGCCTCTGTGAATTAGCCTGTGCCCGTGCTGCGAACCGCTGTGAAACCCCGCTGGCTGGGGCTCTTGGCGTGCGTCATCGCGGTCATGGTCACGTTCGGCATGCTCGGGCTCTGGCAGCTCAATGTCGCTCGCGACAAGGGCCGGGCGGAGGAGGTTCGCTCGGCGCCGACGCAACCGGTGGCCGACGTCGCCACCGTCCTCGTCCCGCATGGCTCGTTTCCCCACGACGGCAACGGTCGCCGGATCACCGCGACCGGCCGGTATGACGGGACCGGGCAGGTCCTCGTGACGCCGCGTCTCCTGCGGGGCGAGCCCGGGTACTGGGTGGTGACACCGCTGATCGTCCGGTCGACCGGAGCCCGGATCGCCGTGGTGCGGGGCTTCGTCACCGATCCCGCGCAGGCCATCGCGCCCGATCGTGGCACTGAGGTCACCGTGTCCGGGACCTTGGCGCCGGGGGAGTCGCCCGCTTCTGACGGTGCCCACGCTGACCCGGCTCTGGCAGATGGGCAGCTGAGCGCCCTGGACCTGTCATTGCTTGTGAACCGCTGGCCGGGCACGCTGTACAACGCGTTTGTCTTCGCCACCGCCGAGGCGCCGGACCTGACGTCGGTCGCGTCCCCCGCGGTCGAACGGGTGCCGCCACCGGCACTGGTCGGCGGCGGCCTGTCGTGGCGCAACGCGGGATACGCCTTGCAGTGGTGGGTGTTCGCGCTGTTCGCCGGGTATATGTGGTGGAGGATGGTCCGCGATGACTACGAAACACAACGACGTGAAACAGGACGACGTGAAACAGGAGAGGCAACGTATGTCTGAGCAGGTTCGTCCGGTACTGGATGTCGCTCCCGCCCGCAAGGCGCTGATGTTCTTCAGGGTCATGGCGATCCTGGTAGGTATCGGCCTGCTCGTTCTGTGCCTCGGGATGGTGCTCAAGTACGTGTACGACAAGCCGGGCCTATCTGGTTTCTGGGACCAGAAGCATGGTCTGCTCTACATGGTCTACGTTTTCGCGACGGCCAACCTGGGACTCAAGGTGCGCTGGAGCCCAGGGCGCATGACGCTGGTCATGCTTGCTGGTGTGGTGCCGTTTCTGTCGTTCTGGGCAGAGGTCAAGGTCGCGCGCGAGGTCGAGGGTGTCCTTGCCACAGCGGAAGCGCAGGTAGCGTTGCCCCGTGACTGAATCGCTCGCCCAGCTGGCTGCTCGACCGGTTCTCGTCGTCGACTTCGGGGCGCAGTACGCCCAGCTGATCGCTCGCCGGGTTCGCGAGGCAAACGTCTACAGCGAGGTCGTGCCGCACACCATGTCTGCGGTCGAGATGCTGGCCAAGAACCCTGCCGCGATCGTGCTCTCCGGTGGCCCGGCATCGGTCTACGCCGAGGGCGCACCCGAGCTGGACGTCGCGCTGCTGACGGCGGGGGTGCCGGTGTTCGGCATGTGTTACGGGTTCCAGGCCATGGTCCAGGCACTCGGGGGCACGGTCGCGCACACCGGTCTCGGGGAGTACGGCGCGACCCAGGCCTTCGTCTCCGACCTCTCCTCGACGTTGTTCAACGGCCAGGTCGCCGAGCAGTCAGTCTGGATGTCCCATGGTGACTCGGTCACCGAGGCGCCGGCCGGGATGAAGGTCACCGCCTCCAGCCCGGGCGCGCCGGTCGCAGCCTTCGAGGATGACGAACGCAAGCTGTATGGCGTGCAGTGGCACCCCGAGGTGGTCCACTCCACCTACGGCCAGCAGGTGCTGGAGAACTTCCTGATCCGAGGGGTCGGTCTGGCCGGCGACTGGACGGCATCCAACGTCGTCGAGGACCAGGTCGCAGCGGTCCGTGAGCAGGTCGGCGCCGGCCGGGTGCTCTGTGGGCTCTCGGGTGGTGTCGACTCCTCGGTGGCCGCGGCGTTGGTGCAACGTGCGGTGGGCGACCAGCTGACCTGTGTGTTCGTCGACCATGGCCTGCTGCGCTCCGGCGAGGCCGAGCAGGTCGAGCAGGAGTTTGTTGCGGCGACCGGCGTCTCGTTGGTTGTCGTCGATGCGCGAGAGCAGTTCCTGATCGCTTTGAAGGGGGTCTCGGACCCTGAGGAGAAGCGCAAGATCATCGGCCGCGAGTTCATCCGCTGCTTCGAGCAGGCGGCGCGCGACCTGGTCGGGTCGACTGACAGGTCGGGCGATGGGTCTGAACGTCACCCGGTCGAGTGGCTGGTTCAGGGCACGCTCTATCCCGACGTCGTGGAGTCCGGTGGTGGCACCGGAGCCGCCAACATCAAGTCGCATCACAACGTGGGTGGGCTGCCGGACGACCTCCAGTTCAAGCTGATCGAGCCGTTGCGCATGTTGTTCAAGGACGAGGTGCGCAAGGTGGGCCTTGAGCTTGGCGTGCCCGAGGCGATCGTGTGGCGCCAGCCGTTCCCGGGCCCCGGCCTGGGCATCCGGATCGTCGGCGAGGTGACGGCCGAGCGGCTCTCGATCCTGCGCGCAGCCGATGCGATCGCCCGAGAGGAGCTGACCGCTGCCGGTCTCGACCGCGACATCTGGCAATGCCCGGTGGTCCTGCTGGCCGGCGTGAGATCCGTTGGTGTGCAAGGCGATGGCCGCAGCTATGGTCACCCGATCGTGCTTCGCCCGGTCTCCTCCGAAGACGCCATGACCGCGGACTGGACCCGAGTGCCGTATGACGTGCTGGCCAAGATCTCGACCCGGATCACCAACGAGGTCCCAGAGGTCAACCGTGTGGTGCTCGACGTGACAAGCAAGCCGCCGGGCACCATCGAGTGGGAATGAGCCACCAAGCCTGACCTGCGGTTTTGCGGCCGCCATCGACGGTTGTGGACAGTCTGCCCCGCGTGTCAGGGCTTGATCACTCCACGGTTGCGACCCCAGGGGGAGATGCCGTTCTTGGCGACGTCGTCCATGTATGGCGTGTCGACCACGGTGTCGTACTCGTCAGCGGCGGGCACCACGCCGGGCATCCTTCCCAGATGGGTGGCCATCCATCCCGAGATCGTCTCGAAGTAGACCGGGGTGCTCTCGGTGCTGGTGCTCATCTGCTGACCTTAGAAGACACTCGATTGCGGTGTGTCCCCGGATCTCGTAGGGATCGTGGGATGGGATGACCGCCACGTCCGTCAGGGGCGACCTTGCGTGCGACGGCCATCGACTGAACCTGATACCGATGACGGAGAGAGGCCCTACACATTTGATGGGCCTCAACCGGCTGAAAAGGGAGTCCACTGGTTGCACGTCCCACTTCTCGTGGTGTGAGTGGAAGGACGGTGGCCACAAGAGATCGTGGCCAGTCCACCGGACCTTTGCGGGGTATAGATGAAGCAATCAGAAGAGGCCATAAAGACAGAAGAGGCCAGAAAGATGATGGCCGACCGTCATGCAGATCAGGTCAAGGCCCAGATTCGCCGCATCGAGGAAGAAGCGGAGATGAGGAAGCCTCGTCGATCGGACGACTCCGAGATCAGGTCCAGCAACCGTCACTGCCAAACCTAAATGGTGGTCCCTAGGGCGGCGCTGGCGATCTGCCGGCGAGGCGCCGCCGAGTTGGGCGCCACGCGGAACGACTCGAACCTAAGGAGGCACCATGACCATGTATGTCGTGAAGGTCGGCACCAACGTCAAGACCGCCATCCCGCACTACCTCGGTGGCGACAGATTCGACGTCTATGGCCCGTTCACCCGCCCAGTGGCCGATGAGCTGGCCGAGGAGGTGCGTGCCGCATTTGCCACGCATCGACCCGAGGAGCTCGTCAACGGTGAGCCCGTGGTCGAGGTCACTCGCCTCGCCGCCTACATCCCCGCGGGTTACGACGCGGTCGCCAGGTTTGTGCGCGGCTAGGAATCAGTGCCAGACTCCGCGGCCACCGTCGAACAGCCCAAACTCCGGCTCGACTTGCCCGGTATGCGGCCAGTGACCGTTTAGGACGCCGAGACCCGGGGCTGTCAGGTGTCACCACCGGCGGAAGGCGCCACGGCGCCACATCGTCGTGGTGCTCATCAGTTGCTCCCCTTGCTGTTCCCCTTGCCCGCGGCATCAGCCACGGTCTCAGCCGCGGGCCAGGTCCATGAGTCGGAAGGCTCTCGCGATGTGCTTCGCGCACTGTATGACGGCGTGTCCCTGATGTCGCAATCGGCGGTCAGTGCGGGCGTCTTGGCTAGGGTGTGACGGTGTTCAGAACTTCGGTGGCGGTGGCAGCAGGCAAGGTCGCCCGCGCCGCAACGAGGCTCCGTGGTGGTGGTTCGGCGATGCCCGGGCTGGTGGTCGAGAGGCTGGACCCGCGGTTCCTCACCCACGCGCTCGCGGACCTGCCTCGCGGTGTCGTCGTGGTCACCGGCACCAACGGCAAGACGACGACGACCAAGATGCTCGTCGCCATCCTGCGCGAACACGGGCTCACGGTGTTCACGAACCCCACGGGCAGCAACTTCACCCGAGGTGTCATCTCCTCGATGCTTGCCGAGATCCCGTTCTCGGGACGGCTCAAGGCTGACATCGCCGTCCTCGAGCTCGACGAGGCTCACGCGCTGAAGTTCGCCGCCGAGGTCAGGCCGACGCACTCACTGCTGCTCAACGTCGCCCGCGACCAGCTAGACCGTTTCGCCGAGATCGACCACACCGCCAAGCTGCTCGCCGAGCTGGCGGAGCAGACGACGACCGGCGTGGTGCTCAACATCGACGACGCCTACGTCTCGCGGATCTCCGGTCGTGTTCCCGACGGAGTCACAGTCGCCTACTTCGGCGTCGACCCCTCGATCGCGGATCGGCTCCCGGAGCTGCAGGAGGCCGATGTCCGGTTCGAAGACGAGTTCACGCCTCCCCGGCCCACCGCGGCTGATGGTCTGCTCAAGCCTCACGACGAACGCAGCTTTGAGGTGCGGTTCGGGCGCACCGGGCGGGTTGGCCCCATGGTTCTCAAACAACGTGGTCTGGCCGCCATGATCAACGCCACCGCCGCGACGTCGACAGCGAAAGTGCTGCTGGCAAACGAGTTTCGCGATGTCGACGCGGTCGCTGCTCTTGAGAGAGTCACGCCTCCGTTCGGTCGCGGCGAGGTCATCGACGCCGACGGACAGCCGCTCGAGCTGGTCCTGGTCAAGAACCCGGCCGGCTTCACCGTTGCGCTGGGTACGTATGGGAGTGCACCTGTCACCACGATGATCGCCATCAACGACAACTACGCCGACGGTCGCGACGTCTCCTGGCTCTACGACGTCAGCTTCGCGTCGTTGCGGGACAAGGGAGTTGCGCTCACCAGCGGTGTTCGGGCCTACGACATGGCGCTGCGGCTGAAGTACGACGACGTCGCCGTGGCCGAGGTCGAGCCCGACCTGGAGGTGGCGCTGGAACGCTTCCTGACGGCATACAAGAACGAGCCCAAGCGGATCTTCTGCACGTACACCGCGATGATGACGCTGCGCCGCGACCTGGCTGCACGATACGGCCTCGCGAAGTTCGGAGAGGACGCGGCGTGAGCACCAGCAGGCCAACCAGCGACACCACCAGCAAGGGCCGGATCAAGATCGTTCACATCTACCCCCGTGAGATGAGCATCTACGGCGACCTCGGTAACACACGCTGTCTGGCCAGCCGGTTGCGTTGGCACGGTTACGAACCCGTGATCCATCAGCACCACCCGGGCAACGACTTCCCGGCGGACGCCCACCTCGTTCTCGGCGGTGGCGGCCAGGATAGTGGGCAGGCGCGGGTCGAGGACGACCTGGCTCACAACGCCGACGTCCTGCGCTCCCTGGCGGCTGCCGGCACGCCGATGCTGATGATCTGCGGCATGTACCAGCTGTTCGGGAACGCGTTCATCACCGTCGAGGGCGAGCGGCTCCCCGGGATCGGCATCCTCGACGTGACCACCCAGGGCAATGCCAAGCGGATGGTCGGCCCGGTGGTCCTGGAGACAGCATTCGGCGAGGTGGTCGGCTACGAGAACCACTCGGGCTCCACGAAGCTGGGGCCGGCACAGCAGCCGTTCGGCAGGGTCAGGGCGGGGATGGGCAACAACGGCACGGACGGGACGGAGGGCGCCGTCACGGGCAACGTGTTCGGGTCCTACCTGCACGGCCCTGTGCTGCCGGCCAACCCTTGTCTGGCCGATGCCCTCATCAAGCTGGCGGTCGAGCGTGCGCTGGGTGAGCCCTTCGTGCCGGGACGTATCGACGATGAGCTCGCCGACCGGGCCCGGACCCGTCAGGTGCGCAGGCTGATCGGCTGAGCCACCCGTCCGTGCCGGCTGGTCACTGGCCGGGGCTAGACCTCGGGGACCAGACCCCCAGGGGGAGGGTCGTCCGGGGACGCCTCATCGGGAGGGGACACGCCGTCTGTGGGGGCGGTTTTCTTCGAGACGGCCCAGCCGAGGTATGCCAGCAGGCCCAGTGGGACCTCCATCACGTGCGTATAGAGCGAGAACAGGACTATGCCGGCGAGCGCCTGCGCGGGGGCGGCGCCGAACGCGATCAGGACGGCAGCGGCGCCGCCCTCAGTGACTCCGACGCCGCCCGGCGTGATGCCGATGGCGGAGAGCAGCCGCCCTACGGCGTAGGCGGCGAACATGTGCGAGAACGTCATCCGCAGCCCGACCACGTGCAGGCTCTGCCAGAAGAGCACGTAGAAGACTGCGAAGTACCCGATCAGCCCAAACGTCATCCCGAGCCACCTGTGCCGGACGACGCGGAAGATGTGGACCCGCTGGTCAGTGACCAGCTGGTCGAAGGCCACCTCGCGGGAGGGGCTGACCCGTCGTACGAGGGGGCGCAGGAGCCGGCCGAGAGCCAGGCCGAAAGATCGGGCGAGCTTCTCGCTGGCCAGTGCCGCGATGAACAGTGCGAGCAGCGCCAGGCCTGCGGCCGCGCCGATGAGCCCGCCCCGGACCACCGCAGCCGGCAGCTCGCCGCCGGCGACGAGGAGGGCGATCAGGCCGGTCACGGGCAGGATCATCCGGGCGAGGATGTTCCACACCCCGGTGACGATGACTGAGGTCGAGATGTCGCGTCGGGAGAACCCCCAGGACCGGAAGGCCGCATAAGTGACCGCCACTCCAGCAGCACCGCCACCAGGCAGGAAGTTGCCCGCGGACGAGCCGCACAGGTTCACGATGAGCGCCTGCACGTGACTCAGGCCGGGCAGGGACCCGGCGAGGGTAAAGGTGTAACACCAGAGCCCGAGGCACATGAGCCCGTACAGCAGCATGACGGCACCGAAACCAACGTGGCTGAGGGTCTCGAACACCGCACCCCACGTGGTCTGCGCGATCCGAGGCAGCCACCAGACGACGAGCACGATCGCCAGGAGTACGCCCAGCACGCCCTGGATGATCCGCTGGCGGGACGGGCGCAGGCTGTGCGCCACCGCAGCGTCCTCCGTCACGACGACCACCCGCCAATCGTCACGCAAGGCCGGCGAAGACGTCCCGGGAGATCGGGGCGCCAGGCGGATGGGCTGGGTCGACGAACCACTCGCGGCCGAAGACCACGTCAAATAGGGGTCGCGGGATCCGCAGGAAGGCAGCGAGGGTGCGGTCCGCCCCGCCTTCGGCACTGGCCTGGGACGCATGGGCCCGCATCGAGGCCCGTTTGGCGGAGGCGTAACGCCGGACGTTGACCCGATGGGTGATGTCGGCTTGGGAGCTGTAGGAGCGTTCGAAGGTGGTCGGGTCGAACGTTGCGGGGAAGCGGTAGACCTTGCCGGCCAGGGCCACGGCGCGACAGAGCGCATCTCGGGGCACGGTTGCCTGGAGCACCCGCGGAGTGTGCGCCAGCTCCGCCGCCCGCGCGCCGACCTCGTGGACCTTCACATGATCACGATGCCCGTATCCACCATTGGCGTCATAGGTCAACAGGACGTCAACGGACTCCTCGCGCAGGATGTCGGCCAGGCGCCCTGCGGCCTCGTCGACATCCGCCCGGACGAACCGGGTCCGCCCGGGCTGGTCTGGCAGGGGTTGTGGCCCCGATCCGCTGTCGGCATAGCCGAGATGCTCGACCCGGGCCACGCCCAACGCCCGTGCGCTCTCACGCAGCTCGATCAGCCGGAGCTCGCCCAGCCGGCCGTCAGCGGAGAAGCTGTCCGCGGCAAGCCCCTCGTCGCCGTCGGTCGCCACCACCAGGATGACTCGGTGACCTTCTGCTGCCGCGCGCGCCATCGTTCCGGCGGTGAGCAGAGCCTCGTCGTCGGGATGGGCGTGAAAAGCCAACAGGGTGTGCGCCATCAGGCCCCATCCTGTCGCATGCAAGGCTGAGTTACGTGAAGATCGCGCTGTTGTCGGACTGCTACCTGCCGCGCTTGGGTGGCATCGAGGTGCAGGTTCATGACCTGGCTGCCCGCCTGATCGGGCGAGGGCACGAGGTCGTGGTGCTGACGGCCACCCCGGGCGCGCATGGTGAACGGGGAGGTTACGTCGACGAGGTTGATGGCGTTGCCGTCCACAGACTGGCCCTCAGGCTGCCGTTCGAGCTGCCCGTCAACCCTCTGGCTCCAAGGCTGCTGCGCCAACGTCTGGCCGAGGGCGAGTTCGACGTCGCGCATATCCATATGGGCGTGGTGAGTCCCTTTGCCGTTGACTGTGCCCGCGTCGCCACGGACATGGGCCTGCCGACTGCGATGACATGGCACTGCATGTTGGGCGCGCTCGAGCCGGTATTCCGTGCCACCAGACATGTGCGCTCATGGGCTTCCCGGGGTGTTGCCATGAGCGCCGTATCGGCTGTGGCAGCTGAACCGTTGCAGCGCATCGTGGGCGTGGACAGTGTCGTTAATGTTCTGTGCAACGGCATCGACGTCGACCGCTGGGCCAGCCCGGCGGACGAGGTTCCGGCACGCAAGGCGGGCGAGGGTGTGCGGGTGGTGACGGCGATGCGCTTGGCGGCGCGCAAGCGACCAATGCCGTTGTTGCGCATCATGGTTCGCGTTCGCGAGATGGTGCCGACCGAGGTCCCGATCAGCCTGGAGATCCTTGGCGACGGTCCGGACCGCGCCCGGCTCCAGCGCTTCATCGAGGCTCACGACATGCGTGGCTGGGTCCGGCTGACCGGACGGGTGACACGCGATGAGGTGCGCGCAACCTACTCAGCAGCCGATATCTATCTGGCGCCTGCGCCCTTGGAGTCGTTCGGGATCGCCGCCCTTGAGGCGCGCACGGTGGGGCTGCCGGTCGTCGGGCGATTGGGCAGTGGCCTGGATGAGTTCGTCAAAGACGGTCTCAATGGATATCTCGCGGCGGATGACGACGCGATGGCCGGATCCATCGCCCGGTTGATCATCGACCATGAGCTCCGGGGATCGATGGCGGCATACAGTCGCAGCACTCCGCCGGAGCAGTCTTGGGCCCGCATCCTGGACGCCGCCGAGGCAGAGTATCGCCGCGCCATCGCGTTGGCCGGGGCGGCGCGGGGGTCAGGGCGTTGACCACTGGCGACAAGCCGCCGGCCCGCCTGCACCGAGAGCCCCCACTCCTTGTGGTGGTCGGGGTCGACCTCCTGGGCGCCGAGGTTGTGCGTCTTGTGCTCGGCCACGGCGACGATCCCACAGCACTGCTTGCAGAGCATGGCTGGGAGGTGCGGCGGGTCCGAGACCTCACGAGTCATACGGTCGGAATGCATGTGCTGACAATCTCGTTCGAGGTTGAGCCTCGCCCAGCATCCTCGCTCTACCGTCGGGCGCGAGCGCGTCGGGACCACGACCTGGTGGTGTCTGAGGGCGAAGTTCCCGAGCCTTACCAACGCGTCGCGGCCTACGCCTTGGTGACCAGCTCGCGCGGCGTGCTGATGACGCAGTTCTCGGCCCGTACCAACGCAGAGGGCCGCTGGGGCCTGCCTGGTGGGGGCATCGATGGAGGCGAAGCGCCGGAGCTCGCTGTGGTCCGCGAAGCGTGGGAGGAGACCGGTCAGGTGATCGAGGTCCGCGACCTCGCGCTGATCCGGACCAGTCGCTGGATCGGACGTGCACCGGCCGGTCGGCTCGAGGACTTTCATGCCGTTCGGGTCGTCTATCGCGCGATCTGCCCCGCGCCGACCGATCCGGTCGTCCATGACGTCGGGGGCACCACGGCGTCTGCCGCCTGGGTGCCCCCGACCGATCTGGACCGGCTCGACATCACGTCCAGCTGGTGGTCGCTCCTGTCAGATGTCGTCGTGACGCCGGACCAGGCCGATGGCCCCGATCACCGCGAGCACGACACCGACGATGACGATCGCGCCCGGCCCCAGCCCTGACCAGTCGACGTTCCAGGCCGTGGTCTCGTTGACGATGATCACTCCGGCAAGGACGATGGCCACCAGCCCGGCCACGATCGCCGAGGCGTTCGGTCCCTTCGGACGTGCGGGCGCATTGACGCGGTCCTGGATCGAGGTGCCCTGCGGGGATGACGGCGTACCAGGTGTATTCGCTTCCATCGTCCTACTCCTTCACCACAGTGAGCTGTCCGATGCCGACACCGGCATCGACCACGACTTCGGTTGGCCCGTCGCCTATGACGACCGACCGTGATAGGTCTGCGCCGCTCTGCCTGCTGCTCCCCGCATCGTTCGGCAGACGAATCTCGCCCAGGCCCACGTGGCCCACGACCTTGACGGTCAGGTCCTGTGGGACCACCACCTTCAGCTCGCCCATCCCCACGTATGCCGGGATCTCGGCCTCGATGAGGCCTTCGGTGGGCAGCCCGCTGAGATTGAGTACACCGTTACCGACACCCAGTTGGTAGTTGGCGTCACCGGATACCGACGTCGGTGCCCAGGTAGCGTCCCCGAACCGTCCGCCGAAGCGGATGTCGTTGGGTACAACGGCGCTCGACCAGGCCGCGATCGCCAGGATGATCGCCAGGAAGGTGACGAAGCCGGGCCGCCAGCCGGCAATACCCAGCACCACCATCAGCAGCCCCATCGCCGCCAACGAACCGGCGAACGCGATCGCCTGGTGGTCACCGGTCCAGTCGAGCTCGGCGCCTGCCCAGAGCAGGGAGCCGTATGTCGCCAGGGCCAGCCCGATGGCGATCAGGGCCATCAGCGGACCACCTGATCGGCGACCCAACCTCTTGTAGGAAGCCGGGTCGTAGGAGACCGGGCCGGGCCCAGTCGGTGACGGGGGGGCGGTGGATGGCGCCCGGCCGCCGGTAGCCATCGCCGGCCCGGAGGCTGCTGGCGACGGGACAGAGGTGGTCGGGGCGCCCGTGGTCGGAGTGCCGGTGGTCGGCGTGCCCAGCTGTTGGTTCATCACCCGTTGGTCGGCGTCAGGAACGTTGTCAGACCGTTGAACCAGCCACCAGATCAGGAGGCCGACGAGGGCCAACCCCCACGGGAACCCCCAACCGGGGCGGTTGCTCCACCAGGTGCCGCCGAACGCCGAATCGCCGAACAGCGCCAGCCCCGCGAATACGAGCAGGACGATGGAGCCGCCGTGTCCGTCACGCAGCGCTCGCTGCGCCGGGATCTCGTCCCTGTCGTTGGGCAGCAGGGCCCAGGCGACGAGGTAGATGGCGATGCCGGCGCCTCCCAGCATGGTGATGATTACCAGGGCAACACGGACGATGATCGGATCGATGCCGAGCCGGTCGGCGAGCCCCGAGCACACGCCGGCGATCCACTTGTTGTGGGTGCGGCGTCGGATGCCGATGCTTCGCAAGGCGCCAAAGAACTTGTCCATTCCCGTTTGAGGGCGGGATGTGTTTTGTTCGCTCATGTCAACGATTCTTGGCTTTCGCGGATCGCCCCGCCATCAGGTTTGACCCTGAACCGACCCTGAACCGACCCTGAGATCAGGTGGTCCGGACTCGCTGGACCCCGGATGTGGGCAAGGATGGATGTCGTGCGCACGCCATACGAGATTCCGACGTCTCCGAACGACCCGGGCGCGCGCCGGCGCCGGCTGGAGCGTCCGGTCCGGGGCCGTTACCTCGGCGGGGTCTGTGCCGGGCTGGCCGAGCACCTCGGGCTCAACGTGCGGCACGTACGTCTGGCGTTCGTCCTGGCCAGCTTTGCGGGCGGAGCTGGTGTCGCGGCATACCTCTTCCTGTGGGCGCTGACGCCTCAGTTGCTGGGTGCCACCCCAGTCGCCCGCGCCGATGCCGGGGCCGCCAGCCGGCGGGCCAACGAGTCTGTGCGCAATCTCGTGGTCGGTCTGGGGCTGCTCTTCGTCGGTGGGGCGCTCGTGGCCCAGCAGCATGGCGTCGACCTGCGCCTCGGCGTGCTCATCCCGATCTTGACCGTGGTGGGGGGAGCGGTCCTCGCCTGGTCACAGCTCGACGATGCCGAACGGAGCAGATGGCTGGTCGGTGACACGGGCCGCGCCGGTCGGCGAGCAGGCCTGGTACGTCTGGGGATTGGCATCGCACTGGCGACGATCGGTGTCGTGGTCCTGGTGACGCGTGGCCGCGGGTTCTCCGGTTTGTGGGAGGTGGGGATCCCTGCCGTGGCGGTTCTTGCCGGCGTCGCTGTCGTCGCAGCGCCATGGGGTGTGCGCCTCTGGAGCGACCTGCGTGCCGAGCAGGCACAGCGCATCCGTGAGACCGAGCGGGCAGACATCGCCGCCCACCTGCACGACTCCGTCCTTCAGACCTTGGCGCTGATCCAGCGCCAAGCGGGCGACTCCGCCGAGGTGGTGCGCCTCGCCCGGGCCCAGGAGCGTGAGCTTCGCGCTTGGCTGTATGCCGGCCCGTTCGGATCGCAGGCGAGCCTCGCCTCCGCAGTCACGGAGGTCGCGCACGAGGTCGAGGATCTGCACGGGATGCCGATCGAGCTGGTGATCACCGGTGATCGACCGCTCGACGGTGGCGGGGCCGCGCTGGTGCGGGCTCTGCGCGAGGCTTTGCTCAACGCCGTCCGGCATGGTGCGGCGCCGGTATCCGCCTATGTCGAGGTGGGTTCCGATTCCGTTGAGGCGTTCGTACGGGACCACGGTCCGGGTTTCGACCTGGATGCAGTTCCCCAGGATCGCTTCGGCGTTCGCGAGTCGATCCTGGGTCGCATGTCGCGACACGGTGGCGCGGCAGCGTTGCGCAGGCTCGAGCAGGGCACCGAGGTCTCGCTCACCTTGCCCGTGACGGCTCCCGGGGCGCATTCTCAGATCCAGCCCGATGAGCAGACCGACAACGAAGCGCGGACCCACACTGAAGTGCAAGCCGAAACTGAAGTGCAAGCCGAAACTGAAGTGCAAGCCGAAACTGAAGTGCAAGCGGAAACTGAAGTGCAAGCCGAAACTGAAGGACGGCGCTGATGTCCGAGCCAAGGTCGCCCCAGCCCGCCCCGATCCGGCTCGTCCTGGTCGATGACCACCGCATGTTCCGGTCAGGTGTCAAAGCCGAGCTTGACGAGTCGATGCTGATCGTGGGGGAGGCCGCTGACGTCGACAGCGCGATCGCCGTGGTGGCGCAGACGCGGCCCGATGTTGTCCTGCTCGATGTTCACCTGCCCGGCGGCGACGGGAATGGCGGCAGCGACGTGATCTCCGGATCGGGTGGCGTGACAACCGAATCCGGTGCCCCGGTTCGCTTCCTCGCGCTGTCGGTGTCCGACTCGGCCGAGGACGTGATTGCGGTCATCCGCGCCGGCGCGCGCGGATACGTCACGAAGACGATCAACGGCCCCGACCTGACCAGCGCCATTCAACGGGTCGCGGACGGCGATGCCGTGTTCAGCCCGCGGCTGGCAGGTTTCGTCCTCGATGCCTTTGGCGCCGTCGCGGGCGAGGTCGCCGTGATCGACGAAGAGCTCGACCGGCTCAGCACCCGTGAGCGTGAGGTGATGCGGCTCATCGCTCGCGGCTATCAGTACAAGGAAGTTGCCAAGGAGCTCTTCATCTCGATCAAGACCGTTGAGACTCATGTGTCCTCGGTGCTGCGCAAGCTGCAGCTGTCATCACGTCATGAGCTCACAGCCTGGGCAGTGGGGCGCCGCCTTCTGTGAGCCCACCTTTTCGAGCTCATGGAGGCGGGGCTTGACCGCCCGTGACTCGCACCGCCCCTGTGGCCAGACGTCGTCGCGGTCAGACGTCGTCGTGGCGCCGGACGAGGCCGATGGCTCCAACCACCAGGAGCACGACCCCGACAACGACGATCGCGCCCGGCCCCAGCCCCGACCAGTCGACGCTCCAGGTCATGGTCTCGTTGGCGATGATCAGCGTCCCGAGGACCACGGCGACAAGTCCGAGGGCGATGGGTGAGGCGTTCGGTCCCGTCGGGTGAGTGGGCGTACCGCCGTTGTCCTGGACCGCGCTGCGATCCGGCGCTGGCGGCGTTGGCGTTGGCGTGGGCGTTGGCTGAGTTGGCGGCGTCTCGGGGACTGGCTCGGTGGGCGGCGTCGCTGGCGTGTTGGCATCCATCGTCTTACTCCTTCACCACGGTGATCTGTCCGATGCCGACACCAGCGTCGACGACGACCTCGGTGGGCCCGTCGCCGACCACGAACGACCGGGAGACGTCTGCGCCGCCCTTTCCTTGACCGTCGTTTTCGCCGGGTTGGAGGATCTCGCCGAGGCCGACGTGGCCCACGACCCGGACGGTCAGGTCTACGGGCACGATCACCTTCAGGTCACCGAGCCCTACATATGCCGGAATCCTTGCCTCGCTGAGACCCTCGGTGGGCAGCGAGCTCAGGTCGAGGACGCCGCTGCCGGCCCCCAGGTCGTAGTTGGTGCCGGACGTCACGGTCGTGGGCGCCCAGGTCTGGTTTCCTAGTCCTCCGCCGCAGTGGATCCCTGTGGGCACAATGCTGGCCGACCACGCGGCAATCGCCAGGACGACCGCCAGGAAGCTGACAAAGCCGGCTCGCCAGCCGGCCAGGCCGAGTCCGACCAGCAGCAGCCCCATCGCAATCAGCGAGCCGGCCATGGCGATCGCCTGGTGGCTGCCGGTCCAGTCGAGCTCGCTTCCCATCCAGATCAGGGAGCCGTAGGTCACCAGAGCCAGGCCGAACGCAACCAGGGCCATCAGTGGCCCGCCAGACCGACGGCGAGGCTTGCTCGCGAAAAGGTGGGGAGACGGAGCTGGCGAGCCACCGGGCACGGATGCCGCCGGGCCCGGCTCGGCAGATGGGGGACGAGCCGCGGGCGGGGGGCCGGGCTGTTGGTTGCTGACCCGTTGGTCGGCGTAGGGATGGTCCAGTGACCGTTGATACAGCCACCAGATGAACAGCCCG
>Ga0209587_1000527_pt1 | contig 18678 bp, 18 predicted proteins | sample NGEPerD_2_FD_184512 | JGI IMG/M metagenome (GOLD analysis project Ga0209587, IMG submission 184512) | Arctic peat soil microbial communities from the Barrow Environmental Observatory site, Barrow, Alaska, USA - NGEE PermafrostL1-D... | ecosystem: Environmental > Terrestrial > Soil > Wetlands >... | reverse complement strand
TCGGAATCAACCATCTAGGCGGGCAGGAGCCCGGCGGAGTCACGGCCTCGCTGGCTACCGGGAGCGCGACGGTGGTGGTGGGCCGGGCAGCCTCGAACAGGTCGCAGCAGTCGCGAACCGACACGCTGACGTCCATCGAACGGCTGTCGGGCACGCCCGAGGGCGACATTCTCACCGGCAGCGCGCGCGACGACGAGCTGCTCGGCCAAGGCGGCCCCGACGACCTCAACGGCGGCTCGGGCAACGACTCGCTCAGCGGCGGCGACGGCGCCGACCTGCTCATCCCGGCCAGAGGCGTCGAGACGCTTGACGGGGGCGCCGGAATCGACGAGTTCCGGGCGGGTGACGGCGGCGACACCTACCTGACCCGCGACGGCTTTATCGAGCGCGTGACGTGCGTGACCGGCGACACGGTTGTGAACGACCTCGTCGATAGCGTCGACGCATCCGCCAGCTGCCAGAGCATCTCTACCGCGCAGGCCAAGCACCGATTCGACACACAACTGTCACGCGGCCGCATCGGCATCAGCCGCCGGCGGGCCGTGCGCGCCCAGGTCAAGTGCCCGCGCGCCAAGCCTGATCGCTGTGCCGGGACCCTGGTGCTGCGCCGTGGCGGTACGCGCGGCCGTGCTCTGGCCAGCAGGCGTTTCCGGCTGCGGCCAGGTCAGGCCCGGCGCGTAGCGCTTCGTCTCTCCGCCCGCGAGGCAGCCCGCCTGCGCGGTCGCTCGGCCACGCTCGAGGCGGCTGAGATCGATGACGACGGTCGCGCGCGCACCGTGCTTGCGGCGCTCCGCATCCGCCGCTAGGGATCAGGCCGCGGGCGGCCGGTCCGAGCGTGGCGGTGCCGGCTCGGCCTTGCTGAAACGCGTGCCGATCGTGATCAGCAGGTGGGCTATGCCCAGCACGATGAAGAATGCCGTGGGCTCGGTCTCCGACGAGAACCCGGCGAGGAAGGGCAGCGCCACCAGCAGGACCGCGAGCGCGTAGTCCATCACGACGTGAGCCGACACCGGAATCTGGTTGACGAGGCTCGTGGGACCGTCGGTGGCGGCCGCTATCGCGATCACCAGCACTCCGATGATGATCGACAGCGCCGTTGCGGCGCCGGAGTCGAAGGTGAGCACGAATGGCGCCACGATGAACGCCACGCCCGCCACGTATTCGATGATCCCGTGGACGAAGCGGGGGATGGGGCCTTCGCGGAGCATCGGCGACTTATACCCGAGCAGGGCGTCGGAGCGAGTGGCAAGGCATTAAGCGTCTCGCAGGCCGTAACGATCTCCAACGACGGCAGCGTGATCATGCAGGTCACCGGCTGCGAGTTCACCGGGGCCAATCCGGAGGATTTCCTCATCGGCTCCTCCACCTGCGGAAAGGCCCTGACACCCGGCACGAACTGCCGGGTCACCGTGCGCTTCGCACCGCAGGCCGCGGGCGCCCGCGCCGCCACGCTCCAGATCGCCGACACCGCGCCCGGAGCCGACGGCCCGGGCGCGGAAATCGTGTAGCATGTGCCTATGCTTACGGTACCGGAGGCTGCCCGGCGCGTCGGTCGCAATGCCGAGACCGTACGCCGCTGGATCCGCACCGGCCGCCTGCGCTCCGAGAAGGTCGGCACCCAGCACCTGATCGACGAGGTCGAGCTGGACCGCCTGGGGGACAGGCCGACGCCACTGGAGGTCCCCGGTGGCTGGGGCGTGCTGCCCGACGGGTCTCCGGCGCCCGACTGGGCGACCGTCGTTCGACGAGCGCGCGACCGCCATTGACGCTGGTTCTCGACGCCAGCGTCGCTTTCTGGGCGTGTGGCGCCCAAGGCCGATTCGAGGGTCTGCACGACGAGCTTGTCGCGCCTTGGCTGATGTGGTCGGAATGCACCTCGGCGCTCCGCGGCGCGGTGTGGCGGCGTGAGATTTCGTCCCCCGTGGCGGCGGCGATGCTCGATCTCCTGAACGGGGCGCCGGTCGCGCCACGCACCCATTCGAAGCTGCACTCCCGAGCGCTTCGGATCGCCACCGAGCTCGGGTGGGCGAAGACCTACGACGCCGAGTACGTCGCTCTGGGACAACTGCTCGAGTCCAAGGTCGTAACCCTGGATGCCCGGCTTCGGCGCGGCGCGGACCGCCTGGGCGTGGTCGTCGCGCTCAACGAGCTCTGACGGCGCCGGCCCCTCCTCCCAAATAGCGGCGTAGGGCCGCTCGCAGGGTCCGGGAAGGTCCGAGCGCGCCCCTATATTCGGCGCCTTGTCCGTCGCCCATCTCCACGTCCATTCCGAGTACTCGCTGCTCGACGGCGCCTGCCGGATCGACTCGCTGGCCGAGCGCGCGGCCTCCTATGGCCAGCCCGCTCTGGGCCTCACCGACCACGGCGTCATGAACGGTGCGGTCGAGCACTACAAGGCCTGCCGCAAACACGGCATCAAGCCGATCCTCGGCCTGGAGGCCTACCTCGTCGACGACCGCCGCACCGATGCGGTCCGTTACGAGCGCAACCACCTCACGCTGCTGGCCTCCACCGACGAGGGCTTTCGCAACCTGGTGCGGCTCACCTCGGCCGGCTTTTTGGAGGGCTACAAGCGTGGCAAGGCCAACGTTGACCTGGAGCTGCTCCAGCGCCACTCGGCTGGGGTGATCGCCCTCACGGGCTGCCTGCAGTCGCGCTTCTGTCAGCGCCTGATCGCCGAGAACCCCGCCGAGGCGCGCGCCCACGCCGACGAGCTGTTGCAGGTCTTCGGCCCGGAGAACGTGTACTTCGAGGTGCAGAAGAACGGCCTGGCCGTGCAGGACAAGGCCAACGAGGGCATCGCCCGGATCGCCCGCGAGGTCGGCCGTCCGGTGGTGGGCACCGCCGACGTCCACTACCTCGGCCGCGACGACTACCACAACCACGCGGCGCTGCTGTGCGTGCAGACCAAGTCCACGCTCGACCAGCCCAAGCTCAGCTTCGACACCAACGAGTTCTACTTGAAGGACTCCAGCGAGATGTCGGCCTCGTTCGCCGAGTGGCCGGACGCCGTGCCCAGCACGCTGGAGATCGCCGATCGCTGCCAGGTGGACATCGAGCTGGGCAAGATGCTCATCCCGCGCTACCCCACGCCCGACGGGCAGTCGGAGGGCGACTACCTGCGCCAGCGCGCGTTGGAGGGCTTGCGGGCGCGGTATGGCGACCCCGTACCGGCGGAGGCGATGGAGCGGCTGGAGATGGAGCTCGAGGTGATCGGGCGGATGGGCTTCGACGCCTACTTCCTGATCGTGTGGGACTTCGTGAAGTACGCGAAGGACAACGGGATCGCCGTGGGCCCGGGGCGCGGCTCGGCGGCGGGCTCGATCGTGTCCTACGCGCTCGACATCACCGAGGTGGACCCGCTGGCCTACGGCCTGCTGTTCGAGCGCTTCCTCAACCCCGAGCGCGTGTCCATGCCCGACATCGACATCGACTTCTCCGTGCGCGGGCGCGACAAGGTGATGCGCTACGTGGCCGGCAAGTACGGCCAGGACTCGGTGGCTCAGATCGTCACCTTCGGCCGCATGCTTCCGCGTGCGGCCACGCGCGATGCGGCGCGGGTGCTGGGCTTTGACTACGGCACCGGCGACCGCTTGGCCAAGCTCATCCCCGAGCCGGTGATGGGACGCTCGAAGTCCTTCGACGAGTACCTCGACGAGGAGCCCGAGCTCAAGCGCGCCTATGACTCCGAGCCCGACGCCCGCAAGGTGATCGACACTGCACGCGGGCTCGAGGGCACCGTGCGCAACGCGTCGATCCACGCGGCCGCCGTGGTGATCGCCGACCGCCCGCTCACCGACATCGTGCCGCTGCAGCTGGCCGAGGACCGCGGTGCCGCGGTGGACGGCGTGCGCGCCTACCGCACGGTCACGCAGTACTCGATGAAGCCGATCGAGGAGATCGGCCTGCTGAAGATGGACTTCCTCGGCTTGCGCAACCTCGACGTGATCGAGGACTGCCTGGACATCCTCGAGCGCTCCAGCGGCGAGCGGCTGGACATGTCACAGCTGCCGCTCGACGACCCCAAGACCTACGAGATGATGGCCCGCGGCGAGTCCGTAGGGGTGTTCCAGTTCGAGTCCGACGGCATGCGCGACGCGCTGCGCAAGGTCAAGCCCAACGAGTTCGAGGACCTCGTGGCGCTGGTTGCGCTCTACCGGCCGGGCGCCATGCGCCACATCGACACCTACGCGCGCAACAAGCGCGACCCCGAGGCGATCAGCTACATCGACGAGCGCCTGCGCGCGATCACCGAGCGCACCTACTCGGTGATCCTCTACCAGGAGCAGTCGATGCAGATCGCCAAGGCGATCGCCGGCTTCTCGGGGGCCGAGGCCGACGACCTGCGCAAGGCGATCGGCAAGAAGAACCGCGTGGCCATGGCCGCGCTGCGCGAGCGCTTCTTCGAGGGGGGCCGCGCCAGCGGCACCCAGGAGCGGGTGATCGAGGAGCTGTGGGCCACCAACGAGGCGGCCGCCGACTATTCGTTCAACCTCGCCCACGCCGCCTGCTACGCGCTGATCTCCTACCGCACCGCCTGGCTGCGGGCCAACCACCCTGCCGAGTACATGGCGGCGCTGATCTCGTCGGTCATGTCGACGAAGGACAAGGTGCCGTTCTTCGTGGCGTGCTGCGAGGACATGGGGATCGAGGTGCTGCCGCCCGACGTGAACGAGTGCGGCCACACCTTCGTGGTGCACGGGGACAACGTGCGCTTCGGCCTGGACGCCGTCAAGAACGTGGGCGCCGCGGCGGTGGACTCGATCATCACCGCGCGCGACGAGGGTGGGCGGTTCCCGTCGATCTGGGACTTCTGCCGCCGGGTGGACTATCGTGCGGTGAACAAGAAGGCGATCGAGGCGCTCATCAAGTGCGGCGCCTTCGACTCCACCGGCGCCACCCGCGCGGGCATGCTCGGGGTGCTCGAGCAGGCGCAGGGCGCCGGCCAGAAGACCCAGCAGGACGCCCAGCTCGGCCAGTCCTCGATCTTCGATCTGGAGGAGCCCGCGGCGCCGGGTGCTCCCGCCACCAACGGCTTCGCCGGTGCGCCCGACCTCCCGGTTCCTGCCACCCCCGACGAGCGCTCCCGGCTCAACGAGTGGGAGAGGGAGACGCTCGGCCTGTTCCTTTCCAGCCATCCCATTAAGGAGGTGCGCGCCGCTCTCCGCGCCCGTGTGGATTGCGCGCTCTCCGACCTCCCGAGTCGCAGGGACGGCGAGTGGGTCACGGTCGGCGGGATGATCAGCGAGGCCAAGCGCATTCGCACCCGCAAGGGCGACCCGATGCTGTTCGCCACGCTCGACGATCTCGGCGGCACCGTGGAGATGCTCGTGTTCGCCAAGGTCTACGAGGCCAACGACGCCAAGGTGGACGTGGACAGGGTGGTGATCGTCCGCGGGCGGGTGGACCACAAGGAGGCGGGAGAGGTCAAGCTCATCGCCCAAGAGGTCGAGGCGTTCGAGCCCACGCCCGAGGAGGTGGCCGCCGCCGAGGCCGTCGCAGCGGCCGAGCCCGACGTCAAGCGCGTCACGATCGACGTCCAGCCCGACGTGCCCGCGGGCTTCCTCGACGACCTCTCGGATCTCTGCCGCGACCACCCGGGCGATCACGAGCTGATGCTCGTCGTGGGACGCCGCACGCTGCTGCTGGGCGACGGCTACCGCATCACCGCAACCCAGCAGTGCATGGCCGAGCTGGAGCAGCTTCCCGGCACCGCCCGCCGCGCCGCCTAACCCTCGCGCCGGCGCATCAGATCGCTCTACACTGACGCACGTGGAAAGCGCTGCCGCGAACCTCTCCGAGCTGCACGAGTGCAGGCAGTGCTGCGCGTTCTGCGACCGGGTGGTGCACCCGTCCGGCTGCATCGAGTCGGGGTGTCAGTACCTCTACCTGTTCGACGACGAGGACACCGGCACGCGCTACATGGGCTGCATGAACAAGGTGTTCCGCGCCGAGATCGACGTGGAGGCGTTCGAGCAGGCGCAGCGCACGCGCCACGGCTTCGGCGGCGTGAAGATGACCGGCCTGCCGCTACCGCAGTGCCGCAGCTCAGTGGAGCGTGCCTACGACGGCCGCGGCGAGCCGTTCGACTGCGTGAACCCCGGCTTCTTCGAGAAGCCGGTGCCCGTGAACGACGGCTTCGATCTCAGGGACCAGCTGTAGCGCAGCTGGCTAGCCGCGACGTCGCCGCGCCCGCTTGCCGTTGTGCCGCAGTTCCTTCGCCCGGTCGATGTCCTTCTTCGTGGGTGCCTTGCCCTCGATGCCGGGACCCTCGAAGATCGCGGGCAGTTCCTCGAAGCGGGGTTCTGACAGGAACGCGCCGCAGCCGCGGGTGCCGATCTCGCCTTCGCCCAGCGGCGCGTGGCGGTCACGGTTGGAGCCCATCGGGGTCATGGAGTCGTTCACGTGCAGGCAGCGCAGGCGGTTGATGCCCACGGTGGCGTCGAAGTCGTCGATGACCTGGGTGAGGCCGTCGGCGGTTCGAACATCGAAGTCGCTGGCGAGCAGGTGGCAGGAGTCCAGGCAGACGCCGAGTCGCTCGTGGCCTCCCGCCAGGTCGATCAGCTCGGCCAGCTCCTCGAAGCTCCGCCCCAAGGTGTTCCCGGCGCCGGCGGTGTCCTCGAGCAGCAGCGGGCAACCCTCGGATTCCTCCAGGCCGTGCGTGAGCGCCTCGCCGACGCGGGGCAGGGCCTCGGAGTGGGGCTCGCCCACCGACGAGCCGGGGTGCAGCACAACGCCGGTGGCGCCGATGCGGTCACCGGTGCGCAAGGAGTGCACCAGCGAGTCGATCGACTTCCTGCGCACCTCGGAGTCCTTCGACGCGCAGTTGATGAGGTAGATCGCGTGGATGACCACGGCGCCGATCGGCCCACCGTCCATCCGCTCGCCGAACTCCGCAACGTCGTCGTCCTGCCAGTTTGTGGGCTTCCACATCCGGGGCGACTGGCCCCAGATCTGGATCGCCTGGGCGCCCACTTCGAGGCCGCGGTCGTGGGCGTTGGTCAGCCCGCCCGCCGTAGAGACGTGCGCGCCGATTAGCATCGAAACATCGCCAGCGAAGAGAACATGAGAGTCAGGTTCGCGCCGTCGCCCACCGGGCAGCTGCACATCGGCGGCGCGCGCACCGCACTCTACAACCGGCTTCTCGCTCGCAAGCACGGCGGGACGATGGTGCTGCGGATCGAGGACACCGACCGCGAGCGTTCCACCGACGAGAACGTGGAGCAGATCCTCGACGCCCTGCGCTGGCTGGAGCTGGACTGGGACGAGGGCCCCTATTCGCAGGCCGAGCGGGCTCCGCGCCACCGTGAGCAGATCGACCGGCTGCTGGCCGACGGCCACGCCTACGAGGACGAGGGTGCGGTGCGTCTGCGGGTGCCCGAGGGCGAGACCGTGGTCACCGACGTGATCCGCGGCGATGTGCGCTTCCCCAACGAGTCGATCAAGGACTTCGTGATTGCCCGCTCGGACGGCAGCGCGCTCTACAACCTCGCGGTGGCGGTGGACGACCTCGACATGGGCATCACGCACGTGATCCGCGGCGAGGACCACCTCTCCAACACGCCCCGCCAGGCGATGGTCCTGGAGGCCCTGGCCGCCGCCCCGCCGGTCTACGCCCACCTGCCGCTGCTGCACGGCCCCGACGGCAAGAAGCTCTCCAAGCGCCACGGTGCGGCGTCGGTGCAGGAGCTGCGCGACGCCGGGTACCTGCCCGAAGCGGTGCGCAACTACATCGCACTGCTCGGCTGGGGCCTCGACGCCGAGACCACCTTCCTCACCACCGACCAGCTGATCGACGGCTTCTCGCTCGAGCGGGTGTCGAAGAACCCGGCGGTGTTCGACGAGCAGAAGCTGCGCTGGATGAACGGGCGCTACCTGCGTGAGCTCGAGACGGCGGACCTGGCGAGGCGGCTCGAGGAGATGCTCGGACGCGAGGATCTCGAGCCGGCCGTGGCGGTGGCCCAGGAGAAGATGCAGACGCTGGCCGACTTCTGGCCGCTGGCGGGCTTCTTGGTGGAGCCCCAGCCCACCGACGAGAAGGCCTGGGAGAAGGTGATGCGCGAGGGCGCGGGGGAGAGGCTCGCCGCGGTGAGGCACGAGCTGGCCGCCTTGGAGACGTTCGATCAGGAGACGGTCGAGTCGGCCCTGCGCGGGCTGGTCGACCGGCTTGGCGTGAAGGCCAAGGACGTCTTCCAGCCGCTCCGGGTGGCGATCGCGGGCAGCACGATCTCGCCCGGCATCTTCGAGTCGGTGGCCGCCCTGGGGCGTGAAGAGACGCTTGCACGCACAGATACCGCTCTGGAGCGCCTCCGCGCACCCGCTTGAACGCGCCCGCTGGCGCTTCGGGCTCCTCATGAAAGCCCCCACATTGCCGATAGAAGCGGTGGACGACGCCATCGCTTGGCACGGACGCCCCTTGGAAGCACTCAGCTCACCAGCCCCCTCCGCCGCAGCGCCTTCGATGGGCCGTCAGAACGACGGTCACGGGCGCAGGCTGACCGCAGCCTTCGAGGCGCTCGAGTCCTTCCCGGCGCTGGCGGAGTCGCGTAACCGCGTGCTGCGGCTGGTGCGCGAGAACAAGGGCTCGAACGGCGACATCGTCGGGGCGCTGGAGTCAGACGTTGCGCTGGTCACGACCGTGCTGCGCATGGCCAACCGCCTGTCCGGGAAGAGCCGCGGCAAGATTGCCAGCGTGCCGGAGGCCGTGGAGCTGCTCACTCCCGACGGGATCGAGCAGCTGGCCAGCCGCGCGAAGGTGTTCGACTTCTTCGAGCGCACCCCCGGCTGGGACGCCGCGCCCGAGCGCTTCCGCCTGCACGCCGTGGCCACCCAGGCCGCCGCGGACCGGCTGGCCCGCGAGCTGGACTACCAGCACCGCGACGACCTGCTCACCTCGGCGCTGCTGCACGACATCGGCAAGCTCGTGCTCATGCACGCCTATCCGGCCTACCCCGAGCAGATCCACGCAGGCGCCCGCACCCCCGAGGAGCGCATCCACCGCGAGCGCCGCGAGCTGGGCGTGGACCACGCGCTGGTGGGTGGCGTGCTCGCGCGCCGCTGGGGAATGCCCAACAGCCTTGCCAGCGCCATCGAGCGCCACCACGCCGACGATGCCACAGGCCAGGCGGCGATGGTGCGCCTCGCGGACATGTTGGCCCACTACGGCAACGACCGGGGCGTGAACCCCGGCCAGCTGCTCGCGGCCGCCCGCGCGCTGGGCCTGACCCCGGAGAACCTTCGCACGCTGATGTACGAGCTCCCCTACGCCACCAACGGCAAGCGCCACGTGGACAAGTGCCCGCTGTCCACGCGCGAGCTCGACGTGCTCAAGAAGCTCGCCGGCGGCCAGGTCTACAAGCAGATCGCGCACGAGCTGGGGCTGTCCACCAGCACCGTGCGCACCCATCTCCACAACACCTACGCCAAGCTCGGCGCCAGCGACCGCGCGCAAGCGGTCCTGATGGCCACCGACCGCGGCTGGCTCTAGGCCGCTCGCTCACGCCGGCAAACTCCGCCGGCGCCGCACGATCAGGGTGGCGGCGGTGACCGCGCCCGCGGTGTCGATCAGAACGTCCACGGGCGTGCCGTGGCGGCCGTCCACACGGAGCTGGTGCGCCTCGTCGGTGGCTGCGTAGGCCACCGAGATCACCACTGCCAGCAGTACGGCCGTGCGCGCCGCGAGGCGGGTACGCAGCGCGCGCCACCACAGCGCCGTGAGCAGCGCGTATTCGGTGAAGTGGGCGATCTTGCGACCGAGGAAGTAGGCCAACCCCCGATCGACGTCGTCGCTGGGCATGGCCGAGAGGACGAAGATGAGCCCCATCAGCGCGAGCGGCGGCAGCCAGACCGCGAGCGCCCGGGGGACCTTGTCCATGCCACGCAGGCTACTTCCACGCCGTCGCCGCAGGTCACCGCGACGCGGAATACACTCGCCCTCGTGCTGGCGATCACGTCGAAGTCTCCGTACGCCGTGCGCGCACTCACCGAGCTGGCCCGCCGCCAGGCCGGCCAGCCCGTCCCGATCGCCGAGATCGCCCGCGCGCGGAACATCCCGGCGCAGTTTCTCGAGGGCCTGTTCGCCACGTTGCGGCGCGCCGGCGTGCTGCAGAGCCAGCGCGGCGTGAAGGGCGGCTACCTGTTCGGGCGACCGCCCTCGGAGGTCACCGTGCTGGAGGTGGTGGAGCTGCTCGAGGGTGAGCTGGGGGTGGAGGCCGAGGCCTCGGGGCCGGTGTGGGTCGAGTCGGTGGAGGCGGTGCGCGCGGTGCTGGGCCGTACCACGATCGCCGACGTGGCCGAGACCGAGGCCAGGGCCGCGGGAGCGGTCATGTACCACATCTAGCCCGGTTTGCCTGACGCCTCCACCTCCTCTCTCGTAAGCCTCGACCACGAGGAGCTGGTCATCCGCCGCGGGCGCCGGTCGGGGGTCTACACGATCGTCGGCGTGCACTCGACGGCGCGCGGTCCCGCCCTCGGCGGCTGCCGGATGTGGCGCTACCAGAGCTCCGCCGACGGCGCCCGAGACGCACTGCGCCTGTCGCGCGCGATGACCTTCAAGGCGGCCGCAGCGGGGCTCCCGCTCGGCGGCGGCAAGGGCGTGATCTGCGCGGAGCCGGGCAAGCCGCCGACCGGTCGCCGCCGCCGCGACGTGCTCCTCGACTTCGCCGACAGCGTGAACGCCCTCGAGGGCCGCTACGTGACCGCCGAGGACGTGGGCACAAGCTCGACCGACATGGCGACCATCGCCGAGGGCACCGAGCACGTGACCGGGCTCTCCAAGGCGCGCGGCGGAAGCGGCGACCCGAGCCCGTTCACCGCGCGCGGGGTGGAGGCGGCGATGCGCGCGTGCTGTGAGCGACGCTTCGGCAGCCGCGAGCTGAAGGGGCGCACCGTCGCTCTGGTGGGCGCCGGGCACGTGGGCACGCGGTTGGCCCGAAGGCTCGCCAAGGTGGGGGCGAAGCTGCTCATGGCTGACATCGACCCGTCCCGGCGGGAGCTGGCCGACAAGCTGCCCGGCGCGAAGTGGACCGACCCGAGTACGGCTCTGCTCGCGGAAGTGGACGTGCTGGCGCCGTGTGCCCTCGGCGGCGCAATCGACGAGGTCAACGTGGGCCGCCTGCGCTGCCAGGTGGTCTGCGGGGCGGCCAACAACCAGTTGGCTCACGACGGCCTGGCGGAGGATCTGGCCGCGCACGGGATCCTCTACGGGCCGGACTTCATCGCCAACGCGGGCGGGCTGGTCAACATCGCCGTGGAGATCGGTCCCGGGGGCTATGACCCGAAGCGCGCCCGCCAGAGGGCCTCGGAGATCGAGCAGACGATGCGCGAGGTGCTCGATCGCGCCGAGCGCTACGACGTGACGCCGCTGGAGGCCGCATATGCCCTGGCCCGCGCCCGGCTGGCCGGTGCCGGCGTCTGACCGGGCGGTACCGTTGGCATGGTGAGCGTCAGCCCGCCCGCACGCGCAATACCCGACAACCTCGCCGACATCGTGGGCGGCACGCCCATGGTGCGCCTGTCCCGCCTGGCGCCGGACTGCGGCGCGGAGCTCGTGGGCAAGCTCGAGGCCTACAACCCCGCGGGAAGCGTGAAGGACCGGATCGGCGTGGCGATGATCGAGGCCGCCGAGCGCGAGGGGCGCATCGAGCCCGGGCGCACAACGATCGTGGAGGCCACCTCGGGAAACACCGGCATCGCGCTGGCGTTCGTCTGCGCCGCCCGCGGATATGAGCTCGTGCTGGCCATGCCGCAGGGCATGAGCCGCGAGCGCGAGGGGCTGCTGCGCCTCTACGGCGCGGAGGTCGAGATCACCGAGTCGCTGGGCGGCATGAACGAAGCGATCGACGCCGCCCGCCGGATCGCCGGCGACCGTGGCGACGCCTTCATCTGCGATCAGTTCGCCAACCCCGCCAACCCCGAGATCCACCGGCGCACCACCGCCGAGGAGATCTGGCGTGACATGGACGGCAAGGTCGACGCCCTGGTGTGCGGTGTGGGCACCGGCGGCACGATCACCGGCGCCGGCGAGCGGCTGCGCGAGCACAACCCCGACCTGTACGTGGTGGCCGCGGAGCCGGCCACCTCAGCGGTGCTGTCGGGCCGCCCGCCCGGCCCGCACAAGATCCAGGGCATCGGCGCGGGCTTCGTGCCCGCGGTGCTCAACCGCGAGGTGATCGACGAGGTGATCCCCGTGCCCGACGACGACGCGATCGAGACCGCCCGCAGCTGCGCTCGGCGCGAGGGCGTGCTGGCCGGCATCTCCTGCGGCGCCGCGCTGTGGGCCGCCATCCAGGTGGGCTCGCGTCCCGAGATGCGCGGCAAGCGCATCGCCATCGTCATGCCCGATTCCGGCGAGCGGTACGTGAGCACCCCCTTCTTCGCCCCGTCGTGAGCCGCGACGCGGCACACTCCTAAGAGCAATGTTCGGCTTGTCGACCTTCACACGCGTCGCGCGCGAGCTGCGCGCCGACCTCGCGGCCGCTCAGGAGCGCGACCCGGCGGCCCGCAGCGTGGGCCGCGTGGAGATCCTGCTCACCTACGGCGGCGTACAGGCGCTGCTCTCCCACCGCGTGGCCCACGCGCTGCACGAGGCCGGTGTGCCGCTGGCCCCGCGGCTGCTGGCCAACGCCACCCGCGTGGGCACCGGGGTGGAGATCCACCCGGCGGCCCGGATCGGTGACGCGCTGTTCATCGACCACGGCTCGGGAGTCGTGATCGGCGAGACCGCGGAGATCGGCGACAACGTGACGCTGTACCAGGGCGTGACCCTGGGCGGGACCGGGTTCGCGCGGGGCAAGCGCCATCCCACCGTGGGCCGCGACACCGTGGTGGGCTCGGGCGCCAAGCTGCTCGGGCCGATCGTGGTGGGCCACTGCGTGAAGATCGGCGCCAACTCGGTGGTGATCCACGATGTGCCCGACAACTCCACGGTGGTCGGCAACCCAGGGCATCCGGTACGCGTGGACGGCCGCAAGCCCGAGGGTCCCGACGCGGACTGGGCGCACCTGCCCGACCCGGTGGCGGACGCCATAAAGGGCCTGGCCGACCGTCTCGACAGCCTCGAGCGGCTGGTGGCGGAGCAGACCGGGAAGCCGTACGAGGGCGCCGACGTACGCCCGCTGCGCCGCAGCGGCGGCGGCGACCCCGCCGGCGGCTAGTAGAAGACGGTCCGCGTGCGGTGCCTGGGAACTGCCTTGTAGCGAGGCTGCTGCCCGCGAGTCCACAGCCACGTGTCCAGGGTGCGCGGCGCCACGCCCATTCGCGCCGCGATCTGCTCGCACGCGTGCACGGCGCAGGCTCGGATCTCGCGCTCCTCCTCGCCCATCGGCAACAGCTCCTCGGCGTCGATGTGCGCCGCCAAGGCCGGGTCGTAGCGCAGCACCCCGTCCACACGCAGCACGTGGGGTACGAGGTTGTCGGCGAAGATCGTGAGGCGGTCGAGGTCGCCGAACTGCGCCACGCCCGCCAGCGCCAGGTCGCTGGGGGCGATCTGGGCGCGCTTGTAGAAGCCGCGATCGTCGAACAGGGGCATGCCCTCGGCCAGCTGTGAGGCCAGCGCCTCGGCCGAGCCGTCCGCGACGGCGATCACATCGAGCGCTGAGCGGTCGCCGAGGAAGCCGCCGAGGTGGCGCAGAGCCTGCGCGTAGAGGTCCATCAGCTCGTGGCCGGGGTCCTGGCCGAGCGTGTGGGCAACGGTGGCGGCGTCGAGCTCGCGGAGCTGGGTGGCGCTCCAGGGGCCTTCGGCACGGGCGTGCTCGGTGAGCGCCGTGGCCACGGTGCGATAGCCCGAGAGACCCGGTCGCTTGCGCAGCGTGGGAAACCAGCCCGAGCCGAAGTTGATCGAGTCGAGGGTGAGCGTGAACAGCGCCACGTCCTCGGGCGGGCCCTCGAGCAAGTGCTCCTCCGGGTAGAGCGCCGGTTCAGGCCCGGGCTTCACGGCCCCGAGGGCGTCCGCGTCGATCGACACCCAGCGCGCCCTGGCGGCGATCGCCGCGCACCTGCTCCGGACGTCGTCGCACAGGCCCACGCGGGCAGACTGCCACGGCCCGCCGCGACCCGCGACCGCTCGCCGTAGCCGCCGGGGGAGGCGTTAGCCTGCGGACCGATGCGGAAACTGCTCCCACTCGTCCTTCTGACCTGCTGCGCCGCGCTGGTGGCATGCGGCTCGTCGGAAGAGGACAAGGTCAAGGAGTCCCTGGACTCCTTCCAGCAGGCCGTGCAGGACAAGGACAAGAAGGCGTTCTGCGACGCCGTCACGTCCGCGCAGATCCGCAAGTCCGACGACTGCGAGAAGCAGGTCAAGACCTCCGACCTGGAGTCGATCGGCGAGGTCAAGGACATCAAGGCCGAGAACATCAAGGTGGACGGCGACAAGGCCACCGCCAAGGTGAGCGTCACCGTGCGTGGCGAGCCCACCAGCGACGACGCCACGTTCCGCAAGATCGACGGCGACTGGAAGATCGACCTCGACGAGGGGTAGGGTCGCGGCCCCGGCCGGTGTCGGGTCTATCCTCGATCCGGTGACCACGAGCACCGCTGCAGACGCCCTGCTGGAGGGCCTCAACGAGCCCCAGCGGCAGGCCGTCACCCATGGCGAGGGGCCGCTGCTGATCCTGGCCGGAGCCGGGTCGGGCAAGACGCGCGCGCTCACCCGCCGCATCGCCTACCTGGTGGGAACCGGCGCGGCGCAGCCGTCGGAGATCCTCGCGATCACCTTCACCAACAAGGCCGCGTCCGAGATGCGCGAGCGGGTGGAGAGCTTGGTGGGCCGCCGCGCGCGGGCCATGTGGGTGATGACCTTCCATTCCGCCTGCGCGCGCATGCTGCGCTCCGACGCCGAGCGCCTGGGCTACACCCGCGGCTTCACGATCTACGACGAGTCGGACTCCGTGCGGCTGGTCAAGCGTTGCGTGGAGGAGCTGGGCGTGGACCCCAAGCGCTTCCCGCCGCGCGGCATCAAGCGCCAGATCTCCGACGCCAAGAACCAGCTGCTGGACGCCGAGGCGTACCGCCTGAAGGTGGGCTCGTACTTCGAGCAGACCGCCGCCGACGTGTACGAGCTCTACGAGCAGCGGATCCACTCGATGAACGCGATGGACTTCGACGACCTGCTGTTCCGCTGCGTGAACCTGTTCGAGCTGTTCCCGGAGGTGCTGAACCGCTACCGCCAGTCCTTCCGGCACGTGCTCGTGGACGAGTACCAGGACACCAACCACGCGCAGTACCGCTGGCTGCGGCTGCTCGGGGAAGAGCACCGCAACCTGTTCGTCATAGGCGACGACGCGCAGTGCTTGGTTGAAGGAACCCTCATAACCATGGGGGACGGCTCAACTGCACCGATTGAGACCGTCGCTGAGGGCGATGAGGTTCTGTCCTCCGTTGGATCCGGTCATCTTCGGCCTGCTCGTGTGAGTCGAGTGCATCGCTCGGAAAGGCGAGAGGGGGTGCGGATTACGACTTGCTCTGGCCGTGTGGTGACCAGCACCCCAGAGCACACTCATTTCGCTGGGTACCGCACGGGGCTCATACCCCACCTACATATGACTTACCTGATGCGACGGCGGGGCTCAGACTTTCGGGTCGGCACTACCAAGACCGTCATGAATCGTCGTGGACTCACGGTGTCGGGCGTTCAGGCTCGAGCGAGCACGGAGAAGGCCGAAGCGGCGTGGATCGTGTCGACACACGCGACAGAGGAGCGGGCTCGAGTTGAAGAGGCCGTATTGGCCGCTAGGTACGGACTGCCGACGCTCCCCTTCCAAGCGCGCTCCTTAAGGCCAGGAGTCCTCAGTGACCAAAGGTTGATCGATGAGGTCCATGCAAGCGTCGACTCCGAGTGGGGAGGTATGGCACTCCTCCGCGATCACGGCCTCTCGGTCCATGACACTCACCATGCATGGCAAGGATTTGGCGGCGACCTGCGCAAGCTCGTCGTGACTCTGTGCGCTGACCGCAGCGGTGCGGACCGTTGCGGGGCTCCCTTGCACACGGTTTCAATCGGCGGTAGAGACCCTGAGACGCGACAGCAACTGGAGCGCCTTGGGCTGAGGGTGGCAGCGCCTCGTCCGGGCAAGCCAGGTTGGCGGAGCGAGACGTATTGCTCTTCCTTTTCGGCGGCCATCACTTTGGTCGAACGAATCCAGAAGAAGATCGATGTTTCAGTCCGCTTCGCTGCTCGCCTCGGTGCTAGGCAAAAAGGTCACATCAATGCCCTGCCATTCATGCGCGCGTCGTCGGTGCGACCGGGCATGGCGATGTTTACGCAGAGCGGGGGCTACGACGCCGTGGAGAAGGTCGAGCGAGTAGCGCTCGACAAGCCGGTCTTCGACCTGGACATCGAGGCCACCCACAACTTCGTTGCCGAGGGCTTGTTGACCCACAACTCCATCTACAGCTTCCGCGGCGCCGACATTAGAAACGTCATTGAGTTCGAGCACGATTACCCGGACGCCACCACCATCAAGCTCGAGCAGAACTACCGCTCGACCCAGACGATCCTCGACGCTGCCAACGCGCTGATCGCCAACAACCGCACCCAGAAGCCCAAGCGGCTCTGGACCGCCGGCGCGCAGGGCGAGCCGATCCACGTGCGCGAGCTGGAGGACGAGCACGCCGAGGCGCGCTACGTGGCGGGCGAGATCGAGCGCCACGTGGACGGGGGCGGGTCGCGCGACGACGTGGCCGTCTTCTACCGCGCCAACGCCCAGAGCCGCGTGCTGGAGGACACGCTGGTGCGCTACGGCGTGGGCTACCAGGTGATCGGAGGCACCCGCTTCTACGACCGCGCGGAGGTCAAGGACGCGCTGGCCTACCTCACGCTGCTGGTCAACCCCAGCGACGCCGTGTCGTTCGGCCGGGTCGTGAACTCGCCCCGCCGGGGCATCGGGGACACGTCCCAAGCGCGCATCGCCGGGCACGCCAACACGATCGGCGAGCCCATCTTCGACGTTGCGCTCACGCCCGAGGAGATCCCCGGCCTGGGCGCCGCCGCGGTCAAGGCCGTGGGGCGCTTCATGGCCACGATGGAGAAGCTGCGCGATGGGGTGGAGGGCTCGTCGGTGGGCGACCTGCTCGAGGAGACCCTTGAGGATTCCGGCTACCTGGAGGCCCTGCGAGCCGAGCGCACGATCGAGGCCGAGGGCCGGCTGGAGAACCTCGAGGAGATGGTGGGCGTGGCGCGGGAGTACGACGCGTCGGCCGACGAGCCGTCGGTGGAGGAGTTCCTCCAGCAGGTGGCGCTCTTCTCCGAGCAGGACAAGCTGCAGGACGACCAGGGCATCGTGACCCTCATGACGCTGCACAACGCCAAGGGGCTGGAGTACGACATCGTGTTCATGATCGGTTGCGAGGACGGCGTGTTCCCGCACTCGCGCTCGATCGAGGCCGGCGACATCGAGGAGGAGCGCCGCCTCTGTTACGTGGGCGTCACCCGCGCGCGGCAGGAGCTCTACGTGACCCACGCCCGCACACGCGCGATGTACGGGGGCCGCGAGTGGAACGTGCCGAGTCGTTTCCTGGGCGAGATTCCGCCAGCGCTGACCGATGCCGATGAGCAGCCGTCCGCACGCTCCGCCGCTGGGAGCTGGAGCGGCGGGTCGACGAGCTGGGGCGGCTCGGGTGGCGGCCTCCCGGCGGTGCGGGCCGAGCCGGGCCCGGCCGCGAGCTTCACGCTCGGCGACGACGTGACCCACGTGAAGTTCGGCGACGGGGTGGTCACCGGCACCGAGCCGGGCGGCCTCGTGGTGGTGCGCTTCGCTGCCGACGGGACGGAGCGCAAGCTGATGGCCGACTACGCGCCGCTGAAGAAGAAATGAGCGCGCGCGTGATCGACGGCCGCGCGGTCGCGGCCAAGGTGCGTGAGCGCGTGACCGCCGAGGTGGCCGAGCTGCGCGAGCATGGCGTGTCGCCCGGACTGGCGACGGTGCTGGTGGGCGAGGACCCCGCGTCGCACGTGTACGTGCGGATGAAGCGCAAGGCGTGCGAGGAGGTGGGCATCGCCTCGGTCCACCACGAGCTCGGTGGCGACGCCCCGGAGGCCGAGTTGCGGGCACTGCTGGAGGATCTGGGCGCCGATCCCGCCGTGAGCGGGATCCTGCTCCAGATGCCGTTGCCCGACCACCTCGACGCGTTCGAGATGACGGCGCTCATCCCGCCCGAGAAGGATGTGGACGGACTAACCCCGCTGAGCGCCGGGCTGCTGGCCCACGGCCGCGACAGCCTGGTGCCCTGCACGCCCGCCGGGGTGATGGAGCTGCTCCGCGAGGCCGGCGCCGAGCTCGAGGGCGCCCGCGCCGTGGTGCTCGGCCGCTCCCAGCTGGTGGGCAAGCCGGTGGCCGCGCTGCTGTTGGCCGCCAACGCCACTGTCACCCACTGCCATTCGCGCACGCGCGACCTCCCTGCCGTCTGCAGCGAGGCCGACGTCCTCATCGCCGCCGTCGGGCGCCCCGGCACGGTGACGGCCGACATGGTGCGCGAGGGCGCCGTGGTGATCGACGTGGGCACCAACCGCACCGACGACGGCCTGGTCGGCGACGTGGACTTCGAGCCCGTGGCCGAGCGCGCCTCGGCCATCACCCCGGTGCCCGGCGGCGTGGGGCCGATGACCATCGCCATGCTCCTCTCCAACACCGCGAAGGCCGCACGGGCCCAGGCGGCGCCCTCGCCGGCCTAGCGCGGGTACCC
>Ga0209587_1000526_pt1 | contig 18700 bp, 24 predicted proteins | sample NGEPerD_2_FD_184512 | JGI IMG/M metagenome (GOLD analysis project Ga0209587, IMG submission 184512) | Arctic peat soil microbial communities from the Barrow Environmental Observatory site, Barrow, Alaska, USA - NGEE PermafrostL1-D... | ecosystem: Environmental > Terrestrial > Soil > Wetlands >... | reverse complement strand
TATGTATTGGGGTAGTCACGTCGTACTACCAGCGTTGATTCCATTATTTCACCATCTTGCGAGAAATTTACACTCGCATTATAACACAGGAGGAGCTAAGGGGTACCCCCTATAACTATATATCCATTCTGAAAAGGAAAGGGGAATTAGTTTTCGCTACTTATATTTTAGCATGAAACGCTGGATTAACGTAATTGATGAGCTAGACAGGACGAATTCTGCCTGGAATACATGGGAGCATACCGGGAAGACTAAATTGATTGAAAAAATATCTATCATAAACACTGGGAGGAATAGAAAATGACAAAGATCGCAGAAGTAAAAGCTATGGTAGAGGCAGGTAAAGCTAAACTCGTTCCGGGTTTAGTGCAGGAAGCACTTGATGAAGGAAACGCAGCGGGAGATATTCTCCAGGGTATGATCGACACTATGGGTGTCGTAGGGGACAAATTCTCTGCAGGAGAAGTTTTCGTACCTGAAATGCTGATGGCCGCTAAAGCTATGTCCAAGGGCGTCGATGTACTCAAACCTCTTCTCACAGAGACCAGCACTTCTTCTTTAGGCACGTGCGTTATCGGTACAGTTCAAGGTGATCTTCATGACATCGGCAAAAATCTCGTTGCCATGATGATCGAAAGTGCTGGATTTAAAGTGGTAGACCTTGGCGTAGATGTCACTTCAAAAAAATTCACTAAGGGTATCAAAAAGGGTATCAAAGAAAATGAAAATGTAACCTTAGTAGCATGCTCAGGGCTTCTTACGACAACATTGCCTTCAATGAAGGAAACCGTTCAATCGCTCAAAGCTAGTGGATTAACTGGGTTCAAGGTCATCGTCGGCGGTGCCCCTGTATCCCAAGAGATGGCTGATGATATCGGAGCAGATGGCTTCGCTCCCGATGCAGGGAGTGCAGCAGTAAAAGCCAAAGAATTGGTAACTGCTTAATCGCATGGGGTTGTAAAGCGTAAAGTAAGGAGTAAATAGAGGGAGGCCATAAATGATGTTAACGAAGAGGCAAAATTTAATGGAAACGATCAAAGGCGGTAATCCAGATCGATTTGTAAATCAGTACGAATTTATGGACATAATACTGGAAGTTCCTGTACAGCTTATGTGCGCACCAGGTTCTGAGTTCAAGAATAATTGGGGAATTACCTTCAGATGGCCGGAAGGTCAGCTTGGTCAGTTCCCTGTACATGACGATGAACACAAGGTATTGAAGGATATCACTGAGTGGAGAAAATACGTGAAAGCGCCTGTGATTGATAATTCTGATGAGGCTTGGGCTACGGCTGTAGCTCATGCTAATTCAATTGATCGCAAGGAACAATTTGTAACTGCGATAGTTCTACCTGGTGTCTTTGAAATGTGTCATCACCTTATGAGTATGGAAGATGCATTAATGGCTCTCTGTGAAGAACCTGAAGCAATGCATGAGCTTATCGATTATCTCACGGAAGCTGAGATAAACTATGCAAAAATTCTGATCGATCGTCTCCAGCCGGATGCCCTTTTCCATCATGACGACTGGGGCAGCCAAAAATCTTCCTTCATTTCACCGGCAATGTTTGAAGAGTTCTATTTACCAGCTTACAAGAAAATCTATGGCTTCTACAAAGCCAACGGTGTCGAATTGATCGTGCACCACAGTGATTCCTATGCAGCTAACCTGGTTCCCTATATGATTGAAATGGGAATAGATATTTGGCAGGGTGTTATGACAACTAACAACACTCCCGAACTGATCAAGAAATACGGCGAACAAATCAGCTTCATGGGGGATATCGACAGCGGCGTCGTCGATTTTCCGGCATGGACTCCTGAAATCATGGCTAAAGAAGTAGAGAGGGCCTGCAAAAATTGCGGGAAATTATACTTTATTCCTAATTTAACTCAAGGTTTGAATTTCAGTTCCTTCCCCGGTGTATATGAATGCGCCAGTGAGGCAATCGACAAAATCAGTAAAGAAATGTTCTAAATGAAATGCCTCCGAAGCACGTCTTCGGGGGTCTTACTTTGTTATTGAAGTTTAAGCTTCTAAGCTGTTTAATCGATCCTATTCGTTCAAAGGAGTTGAATTTATGAGCTCAGGCATAGATGAATTAATGTCTTTGGTGAAATCTCTGGGCGTTAATGAATTAGCAATTATTGCAGGGGAAGACATTCAGTTTAACAAAGACTTTAGGTTGTCATGCGAGCAAAATTCGTGTGGAAATTATCACAAAAATTGGATGTGTCCCCCTGCAGTGGGTTCGATTGATGAGTTAACGGAAAAGGCTTTAAAGTATAAACAAGGGCTATTATTCCAGACTGTGTATCAACTTGAAGATTCTTTCGATTACGAAGGTATGCTTAAAGGCATCGAAGAGCACACCAAGATATTAAGGAAGGTATTAGACAATATAAAGAGCACCGGAGTTTTCAAAGAAATCCTCCCGCTGAATGTTGGCCCTTGTACTTACTGTGGCGGGTGTGTTTTTCTTGAGGGTAAGGACTGCCGATTTCCTGAAGAAGCAGTTTCTTCCGTCGAGGCCTACGGGATCGATGTCTTGGCATTGGAAAAGAGTTGTGGGATGTCTTATAATAACGGCAAAAATACTAGTTCTTGCATCAGCCTTATTTTGTTTAACCTTGATTAGTGTGTGTTCCCGGTTTCATTGTGATTCCAGCTTGCGTTGGGACAATACTGAAAGACTACCGCAGCTAGGGCCGGTTCTAGCATTTTTGAGCGCGGTCGTCGATGGAGGGGGCGGGCAGGATAAAGGGTTCCATAATACCCGAGTTTGGCGACATATATTTCCAATCCCTTATAGGGCAAGGGCTGCATGCCAGAGCCTGCCTCAAACGATGATTATGAACAGATACTGGCACTTCATGGATTTCTGCCAACGGATGAACATCAGTTTTTTTATACACGTGAGGGGCAAATTGCTCAGCGCCGATTCATTTTCTCCTTTGATGTTACTCGGCTTTATGAGGATATCGAATCGCGAACAAAGCGAATGGCTCAGGCTATGGCTTGGATCACGGAGAAAAATGCCAGTCTGGCGATGGCCAAGAAGTCTCGTAATAAGGAAATGATTGAGCGAGATGTCAAGACAATGCTTGCTAAACGGACAAATAATTCGAACAGAAAACAAATCAAACATAATTTGTCCCCATGATCATCAAAAAGTACTTGGCGTAAACTCTGTAGCGGGTCATAGTCAGGATTCACTGCTTGAAAAATTAATGAACAAATATATTTATATGCGTTGGTTGAGAAGATAGAAATTCTCACGCCAACGCATTTATTTTTGAGTTGAAGAACGGGATGTGGGGTGAAGGAAATATTTGTTGAAAAAAGAGGGATTTTGTGAGCTGGTTCAGAATATTACAAAGAAAAGAGTTAGAAAGAGTTAGAAAGAGTTAGAAAGAGTTAGAAAGAGTTAGAAATAAATCCTTGTGAGTCTTCAGACGTAGATTTCGGATATTCGGTTCGAAAGTGTTAATTTTACTATGATAGCCTTAGTTTTTTTGTAAGCATAGTTTTTTACGAACTGGAGGGTGATCCTATATGAATGATAATCATTACAAACAGTTAATGGAAGATTCACCGATAGGATATGCCTATCACAGAATAATATGTGATGAAGAGGGTATTCCTTGTGAATATGAACTTATTGAAGGTAATATCGCCTTTGAAAAACTAGGATATATAGAAATTAATGGGAATAAAAAGGAGTGTGTACGAAATGACGAAAAATATTGAAGAAGCCTTAGTGAACAATGATTTTAAAGAAATTAGTAAGATTACACATCAACTTAAAGGATCTTCCGGTAGTCTAAAGATCAAAGAAATCTTTGAATTGGCAAGGACGCTTGAAACATCTGCTCTGGCAAAAGATAAAAGCAATTGCGAACTAACATTTTTAGAAATAAAAAAACTAACTTAACCAATACAAACGAGTTTGGACTTGTTACTCGCTAAATCCTACTACTTGGAGAAGGAGGTAGTTATCATCGGACAAACAATCATAGTGGCAGAAGATGATGCCACTATCCAACAGTTCCTGCATATCTTATTGACTCGGGAAGGTTTTAGTGTAAAGGTTGTTGGACAAGGTTCGGAAGTCATAAAAGAATGCCATAATTGCAAACCGGATTTACTGTTGCTCGATATCATGATGCCAGGAATGGATGGATTTGAAATTTGCCGCAAAATACGGGAAGAAAGCAAAATGCCGATTATCATTCTATCGGCTAGGGAAAATAATAAGGATAAGATTTTAGGGCTTATGTCAGGCTGTGATGACTATATAACCAAGCCGTTTGATAGTACAGAACTCATCTTACGCATTAATGCGGTATTGCGGCGGGTTAAAGAAAACAGCCAACCAGAAAACGGGCGGAATATCGTGGAACTCCCTGGACTTACTATTAACTATATCAGTAGAATTACTGAGGTCAGAGGGAAACAGGTTGACCTAACCCCCAAGGAATATGCCCTTCTTTGGCTGCTGTCCAACAGTCCAGCACAGGTCTTTACTAGAGAACAGCTACTTTACCAAATCTGGGAGTCAGACTATTATGGTAATCCTGGAGTCGTCACTTCGCTGGTTAAACGTCTGCGAGAAAAGATTGAGCCAGACTGTTCTACGCCCTTTTACATCAAAACTATACATGGGGTAGGATACAAACTGGGAGTGAAGCCTTGCTAAAGATGCATAATTTCCTAATGTAAATCATCTGAAAAAAATAGCTCTTTAATGAAAGATAAATGTCATAATAATGGCATTTTTTTTTGTTATAATTTGTTTATTCTAAATAAACACTTAAACACGCATTTCAAGAGAACCTTGCTTGAGCAAAGGAGATCTAAAGATGAAATCATTTTATTTATTAAGAAACGAAAAAGAAAGTGCTATCAGTGTGATTGTGATCGATGAATTAAAAGCTAAGTACCAGGCTGTCTTTTTGACAATTAGTATTTTGGACCAAATCAAGAGCAAACAGTGGTCAAACCATAGATCTATGACACTCAGAGGAAATCCTCGAATTCCTTAAGGTTTCGTTTACAAATGCTATAACTGTAAGGACGGAAAAACGACTTAGTTTAAGTACTTGCTGGAGAAGCATAATTCAAGGAAGGATGATGAAACATCTTAGGAACGATCGCAGCAATTTTCATAATCTTATGGCTTCTAGACAAAGTTACTTGAATAATATTTTTTAACCTGACGAATGTTATACAAATTTGCAATTTCAATTAATTATTTATGGAGGCGAAATAATGAGTGAGCATATAAAAATCGATGAAGAAAGTTTTACAGCAAAAAGAATAATCTACTATATTTTGGGCATTTTAGAGGTTTTGTTAACTTTTCGTTTGATATTTAAGCTTTTAGGAGCAAATCCGAATAGCGGTTTTGTATCTTTAATTTATTCACTTTCCCAGGTGTTTTTAGTTCCATTTACTGCTATTTTTAGATCTGCAGCAACACAAGGCATTGAGACTAAAGCAGTTGTAGAGCCCAGCACAATTATTGCTATGGTTGTTTATGCTCTAATTGCTTGGGGAATTGTTAAACTTATTATTATAATGAGAGGACATAATGAAGAACACTTGTAACACTTGTAACACTTGTAGTTGTCGCTTCATGTACTTCCCGGGAAGAAAGACAATTGTGTTTTATCCGGACATCGCGAGACGGTCTTCAGACAATTAGGTAATCTGAACCACAATCAATATTTCAAGAATAATTGTCGTTATAGGCAACCATAGTATTGCCAGAGGGTGTGGATGAAATCTTAACTGAGTGTAAGACGGAATCTAGCATTAATAGATCAGAAAAAGTTATTCCAGGTGGCCTTTGATATTGACATTAAAACGTGCACGAAAAAGGAGTGGGCAGAAAGAATAACAATTAAAGGTGGAGCACTTAAACAGTGGCAATCATTCATAAAGTTACCCCAAAAAAGGAGGAGTAAGAAATCATGAGTGATAATAAGTCAATAATCATTTTCATCATGTTATCGGTAGTACTACTCTTTGGTATAAGTTTATTGCCTAAATCACCAGTACTTGTACCATTATCGACGACAATGATAACGGCACAGTGAAGCATAGGAATAGGTTTTATCTCTTAACAAGTAACTGAAGCAATAAAAGATTTAGTGCTGTCGTTTTATGGATGAGGATATATCTTTTTTAAAATGAGTACTTCGTTAGATGAACTTATTGTTTGGGGCTTTAATTATTCTTCAACTCCATAAAAATTTAGACGTGAGAGGATTTTTTATAATGAACTTTGGGGTAGGGATGACCTGTGAAATTATGATTTCTAACGGAATCTTCACAGTCGGTTATGTCAATGGCAAACCAGCTGAATGGGTTGGAAACAATAAACTACTAACTGATGGGGTGGGCTTTCGAATTATTACAGATGAAGGGTCGACCATCATATTCAGTAAGCGAGAATTTGAATATTCTGACGTGGTCTAGAAGCAAGGATATTGTCTCTTTGAATTTTAAGAGACAGTATCCTGTTTTTCAAGTCGTCTCATTTTGAGGTACAAAGAATAAATTCAGCCATAATCTCACAGGATGTCGCAACGAGATTATGGCTTTTTCATGCACTTTAAAGACGACCGAAACTCGTTCTAAATTACTATTTAGGCTTTTGTTTTAATATTAGTGCGCTAAACTATATACGCAAATCCAACATTGACATATTTACAGAACCATATTATTATTAAAGACGCTATATACCCTACAGGGGTATGTAGATCAAAATTGGGTTCCAAAACTTCACCTGAAGTAAATTATTTTTATTTAGAGGAGGAAGACAGTGGGAAAGAATATAAGTAAAATTGCTATCACACCTTGTGCCGGAATTGGACAGATTTTCGGTCCAATAACACGAGAAGCAGGGTATAGGCTAGTGGAAGAACTATACCCGGAACAAACAGTATTAGTATGTCCACCCGCCTTGGCCGTAGATATTCAAGAGGATATCGATTTCATCAATGAGTATCCAGTGTTAGTCTTAAACGGTTGCAAAGATCGCTGTGCCTCAAAGATGATTTTGGAAAAAGGCGGTCAAATTGATGCTGAGGTTTATTTGCCAGCTATTCTCAAACAAGACAAACTCTCTTTGCATGGCGAAAAGAGAAGCAGGCTTGGAGCGAAATCTGAGTTGGCTATCCAAAAGATGACAGAAAAGGCCAGTTCACTTATCCTTAAACTTTTACAAGAAGAGAATATTAATAAATAAACACGTTCATCTACTGGGACGGAGGTGATTTGCTATCAAGTACAAACGTGAATTTATCGGAGAATTCCTGGGAACTTTTTTGTTGGTTCTGTTCGGGTGTGGAGCAGTCGCAGTGTCTGTCTTGTTTGATGCTCATCGGAGCTTAGTGGAAATTGCATTGGTTTGGGGAATCGGTGTGAGCTTAGCCATCTATGCCACACGGCATTTATCCTGCGCCCACCTTAATCCCGCAGTCACTCTGGCGATGGTGACAAGTAAAAGAATGTCGCTGAAAAAAGTACCCACTTATCTCACTGGCCAGCTATTCGGCGCTTTTTTCGCGGGATTGGTCCTGTATATCTTATTTGAACCCTCCATTTATGCCTTTGAAGCTGCCCATAATATCATTCGCGGCGCAGCGGATTCCGTGCAAACAGCGAAAATGTTCGGCGAGTACTATCTACAGCCGGGAAGCAGTGCTGTAGTTTCCATGCCTTTGGCGATGGGTGCTGAAGCTTTTGGTACTTTTTTGCTCGTTCTGATGATCTTCTCTCTGACGGAGGGCTGCAATCTGGGACGACCCGATAACAACCTAGCACCAATTTTTATTGGTTTGACAGTAACCTCGATTATCTGTCTGATTGCACCTCTGACTCAGGCCGGATTAAATCCTGCCCGTGATTTCGGTCCCCGTCTTGTAGCATGGATTTTTGGTTGGGGCGCTGCTGCATTTCCCGATCAATCCGGTGGATTCTTCTTTGTATACATACTTGCTCCGTTGATTGGGGGTCAGGCAGCGGTCTTGCTGTTCACACGCGTGCTGGAGCCGCTGATGAATAGACCGGATGTGCAATGCTGCTGCAGTAATGATGATAATTAGATAGCCATGCTCTCCTTATTAATTCGATCTGACGACACGCATATGTCTAACCCTTGTGTTAGAATGAATATTGTGTAACATGAGAGAACATTTTTAGTAGGTTAATCATATCTAGAACAAGGGGGCTATAAGATGAGCGTGATTCAGAACATCCGAGAGCGGACTGAAAAGGAAGAGGAAGAACGGCTTTCTCGATATGCTGCAAAAAGCAGGGATGCCATGCGCGTGCGATTGGAAGAAGAGTGCCCGATTCGCACTAAATTTCAACGGGATCGTGATCGGATTTTACATAGTAATCCGTTTCGCCGTCTTAAACATAAGACACAGGTTTATATTGCTCCTTCTGGGGATCATTATAGAACTCGTATGACGCACAGTTTGGAAGTTTCCCAAATATGTCGCACGATTGCTCGGGGGTTACAATTGAATGAGGATCTCATCGAAGCGATTGCATTAGGGCATGATGTAGGGCATACCCCCTTTGGACATGTCGGAGAAGAGGCGCTAAGGCACATCATCACTTATTTTGAACATAATGAGCAGTCGATACGTATTCTAAAAGTTCTGGCCCGTGAGGGTCAGGGATTGAATCTTACAGAGACTGTTCTCGATGGAATTTTGCATCATACAGGAGAAGGTATTCCGATAACTCTCGAGGGACAGATTGTGAAAACAGGAGACCGGATTGCCTATCTATGTCATGATTACGATGATGCATTACGGGCGGGTCTGCTAATCAGAAGTGATTTGCCAGCGAACGTTAAGAGGACTATCGGAGAGAAACCGAGCGATATGATAACGACGATGGTAGTAGACATGATCGATTCCTCTATGGGGGAAAACTGCATTCATCAGTCGGTTAAGGTACAAGCAGCAATGCAGGAATTCCGACAATTTATGTTTCACAGAGTATACAACAGTCCGAATTTACGTGACGAACGTCGTAAGGGGAAATACATTATTCAGGCTCTTTTTGAGTATTATATAGCAGATAGCTCCAAACTCCCTGCGGATTCCTTGATTTTGGCAGGCGGAGACGAAACCCAAGCGGTCGTTGATTATATATCCGGGCTAACGGATAATTACGCGATTGATCTGTTTAGAAGTTTGTTTATACCTCGTTAAACAATCTTTAATAAAAAAGCAAGAGAAAAGTGGTTGAGAGATGGGCTCTCAACCACTTTCGTAATCCCCTCTTGATTCAAGCAAGAGGAGTCCTAGCCAATAAAGGACGCAAAGCAATTTTGCGTCCAAGAACGCAAACAGCACTACGAGGTTCTCGACCGTTCCAAACCCCACGGGCGACCCAAGCCAGAGGCAGTTTCTTAGCTTAGAGAGCACGGAGAGAGGAATCGCGTTAATGAGTGCAGACAATAAGGCGTGAAGAAACGCATTGGTCGCACATGCAGAAAGCCCAGAGGTTATGCGTTTTAGCCTTAGCGGCAAGCGAATAGCGATGGAACGTGTGCGAACGGGCTAATAAACTGACTCCCTACTTACTAATTAACCTTTCATTACGCTTAAGCGGTGTACTAGTGTCTAGGTTTCCGAGTATCCCATCGTGTTTTTCCCCATTCAAGAGAAATTGCACACTTTGAATGTTCGAAAGAGAGGTTAACGAGTTTACGATACTATACATTGTCATCTGTTCACCAGCAGAACCACCACCAAAGTTCGTTTGGAAGGCTGTGGAGAGATCAATTGTTGCCACGTCGTCTGCGCTAACAGTCGCACCGAGTAAAGTCGTCCCCAAAGGAAGTGGCTTTTCCAAGCCGTCAGGGGGAGTTGCCAGTTCTACAAATATCGCCTTGATCACTTCTTGCTCCTTGACAACCACGTTTCGATCTATGGCGATTAATCCATTAGCGTCAGCATTAGGGAAGTAAAGGGTCAACTTTACGGTCTGCTCGGTCGATTCCGGAGGAGTGACTGGAACAGAAGGAGTTTCGGGGGGGATGACAGTTGTATCACCGGATGCCATGAGTGTTGCTGGTTTGGTCGAAGAACAGCCTAGCAGAAAAACTCCGACGAACAGCATGGTAACAATCATTAAAACGAGAGTTTTAAATGTATATTTGGACATAATATATCCACCTTCCTCATAAGGTTCTTTATTGTACCAATCTCTCACATTTTCAGAACGAAACTAGTTTTGTTTATATACTAACATAATTTTCAGGAAGGGGAAAGGCTTGGCGCTCGCCAAGTTTTCTTTGGGTGGAGAGGAGCAGTTGCTCTGTATAAATAAATGCCGAAGAAAAGGAGGTATTATCAATTAAAAAGGAGAATAAATAAGTTCCGAGAAAAGCATAGGCATTCTTTCTAAAAGTAATTCTAGATAAGAAGACTAAAAAAGAGGATTTCATGAATTTTCGGCGAAGAATTGTATAAGTGAAGGCTTGACAAACTAAATAAAATGTGGTTAAACATCGAAGGGCGAAAAAACGTGGAAAATAGAACTTATGACGATTTAATTCCAGAAGAGACGATCGAGGAAGTGCGTTCGCGTACAGATATCGTTGAAGTTATATCTGAATACGTCAGCTTGCAGCGGAAGGGGAAAAACTATTGGGGACTTTGTCCTTTTCATTCGGAAAAGACACCTAGTTTTACTGTGACCCCAGAGAAACAAATGTTCTATTGTTTTGGCTGCAATGTTGGAGGAAACATTTTTTCTTTTGTCATGAAGAAGGAAAATTGGTCTTTCGTGGAGAGCGTTCACAATTTGGCGAACCGATACGGTGTGTCTCTTCCTGAGAAGGAACAATCTCCCCGTGAGCGGGAAGATAAACGACTACGCCGACGTTTTGAGGAAATCAACGAATGGGCTGCTAGCTACTTTCATGATCTTCTCTTGAGATTACCTGAAGGGGAACCCGGGCGGGTCTACTTTGCTAAGCGTGGGGTTACCCTTGATACCATGAAAAGCTTTCGTTTAGGTTATGTTCCGGAACGCTGGGATGGATTATTGGGTTACATGCAGACACGGGGCGTACAGCCCCATGAATTAGCAGAAGCTGGCCTGGCCGTTGAAAAAGAATCATCAACTAAAGATGGGCAACAATATTATGATCGTTTCCGAAACCGCGTCCTATTTAGCATTCTCGACCGACGTAAACAGCCAATTGCCTTTGGAGGTCGAGTGCTAGATGATTCAATCCCTAAGTATTTGAATTCTCCGGAGAGTGCTTTCTTTAATAAGGGGCATCACCTTTATGGAATGCATCGCGCACATCAAGGTATTCGTGAAGAAGGATATGCTCTCTTGGTTGAGGGTTATATGGATGTTATTGCCTTGCAAAACGCTGGGTTCCCGAATACGGTAGCGTCCTTGGGAACTGCATTGACGAAGGATCAGGCAAAACTTTTGAGACGGTATACTATGCGTGTCGTCCTCCTCTATGATTCTGATCAGGCGGGAATTCGGGCAGCATTTCGAGGGGGAGAAATCCTTCGCGATGCTGGGATCCGGGTGGACGTCTTAACCTTAACTGGAGCAAAGGACCCCGATGAATTCTTGAAAAGTTACGGTGTAGAAGAGTTTAGCAACGCACTGAGCAAAGTTCTGACTTTCGTGGAGTTCAAATATCGAACAATGGCTCGCGAAAAGCCACCTCGGAACATTCCAGAAAAGGCAGAATTAGTGATTAAACTTGCACCGGACATCTTGAAAATTACCAGTCCAGTCGAACGAGAAGGGTATGAGCGCTTTTTAAGTTTGGAACTAGGCCTTACATTAGAGGCAGTACAACGCGAAATTGCGAGCCATGAACCGAAAAAACCACAAAAAGAGCGTGTACAGGAATATTATCAACAAAAACAGGTTAGTTCTATAAAAAGTAGAGATAATATTAATGATGCCATTATATGTAAGGGTAATAACGCAACCCCTCTGCCGACCGTCTATTTAGGGGTTTATCGAGCAGAACTTTTGCTTCTACGCCTGCTTTTGGAAGATATTTCGTATTTGCCTAAAATCAAAGCAAGGCTTGGAGAATCTTTTTGGAAAGTTCCTGTACATCAACAAATTTTCAATTATATCAAGCAGGATGGCGTATTGCCGGCACACTGTGACGAAGCAGTTCAAAGCCGATTGGCGAGCTTGCTCCTGGAAGAGTTAGATATATCCCAAATTGAGCGACTTATAGATGATTGCATCAAGGGAATTCTTTCTACTCAAGCTGAGGAAAGAGTGGAAGATCTTCAAACACGCATGGAAACTTTAGAAAAATCCGGTGACATGGCAGGTGCCATGGCTCTGTTGAAAGAGATAGGAGAGCGGTTAAAACGTGGCGAATAGTAAGGTTAAAGACTCTGAAAAGAATGATCTGAGGAAAGGTGGGGGACAGATGAACGATGAGCAAAAAATGGACAGCGTCCAAGCCCTCATTCAGAAAGGCAAAAAGAAAGGATCCATAACCTACCGAGAGATTATGGATGCTCTTCAAGGGATTGATCTTTCCGCGGATCAAATTGACGATGTCTACCAACAACTTGGCCGTATGGGAATAGATGTGGTGCCTGAACCTGGCGAAATTGATCTGGAGGTTCTGAAAAAGGCCAAGGATGACGAGGAGGAAATAGCAGAAGAATCGGATGACGATGCTGAGGAAGAGGCGGAAGTAGATCTAAGCGTCCCTGAAGGTGTGGGAATAGATGATCCGGTCCGCATGTATTTGAAAGAAATCGGACGAGTCCCTCTGCTTTCTGCGGAGGAAGAAATACAATTAGCGAAACGAATGGAGCAGGGTGACGAGGAAGCTAAACGCCGACTAGCTGAAGCCAATTTGCGACTCGTGGTCAGTATTGCGAAACGTTATGTCGGACGGGGTATGCTTTTCCTTGATCTGATTCAGGAAGGTAATCTGGGACTGATCAAAGCCGTCGGAAAATTTGATTATGTTAAAGGGTTTAAGTTTAGCACGTATGCCACATGGTGGATCCGTCAAGCCATTACCCGTGCCATTGCTGACCAGGCTCGGACGATCCGGATTCCAGTGCATATGGTAGAAACGATTAACAAGTTGATCCGCGTTTCACGGCAGCTTTTGCAGGAATTGGGTAGGGAACCAGCTCCTGAAGAAATTGCGACAGTGATGGATATACCCGTCGAACGTGTGCGTGAAATCATGAAGATAGCCCAAGAACCTGTTTCGCTAGAGACACCCATTGGGGAAGAGGAAGACTCTCATTTGGGAGATTTTATCCCCGACGAAGATGCTCCAGCACCAGCGGAGGCCGCTTCGTTCATCCTCTTAAAAGAGCAATTGGAAGAAGTGCTAGATACATTAACCCCACGCGAAGAGAAAGTGCTTAGGTTACGCTTTGGACTGGATGATGGACGCACCCGGACCTTGGAAGAGGTTGGGCAAGAATTTGGGGTTACTCGAGAACGAATTCGGCAGATTGAAGCCAAGGCCTTACGAAAATTGCGCCATCCGAGCCGGAGTAAAAAGCTAAAGGATTACTTGGAATAGGATTAAATTTCATATAAGGCTTGACTAAAGGGGCTGAATTTCGTATAATAACGCGTGCAAAGGACATTCCTCGATAGCTCAACTGGTGGAGCAACTGGCTGTTAACCGGTAGGTTGTAGGTTCGAGTCCTACTCGGGGAGCCAATTATCCCTCTTACCTCAATCGGGCCCATAGCTCAGCGGTAGAGCCCCCCGCTCATAACGGGTTGGTCCTTGGTTCGAATCCAAGTGGGCCCACCATAATCGAGGTTCGATGCACGAAGCGCGAAGTTCGAATATGGTGGAAGAGATGTCGAAGTTCGAATATGGTGGGGAAATCATATCAGAAGCTGATCGGTAGTATACATGGAAATCGAAAGTTACAAAATGGATAGTGACAGATTGAACTTTTACTTATTTCGTGCATCGAGCATCGGACCTCGTGCATCGATACCGGGGCGATTAGCTCAGCGGTAGAGCGCATCCTTCACACGGATGAGGCCACTGGTTCGAGACCAGTATCGCCCACCAGTTATAGCAAGGGTTTCAACCTTTTGCATAAATCGAAAAACGTTAAAATAATGCAACCGTAATGCAACCGTATTTTACTTAGCGTTTCCTACTAGCACTTTTCCTTTTTGGGGAGGTGCTTTTTTTATTTTTGGTTTTAATATGTCATTCATATTTACACCCGCAGCTGCTTTAACTTCTGGCATGACTTGGGCGTAGATATTGCCCGTGGTAGCAATATCGGCATGGCCAAGTAACTCTTGTACTATCTTAAGGCTTTCCCCACGCTCCAGCATTCGGGTGGCGAACGTGTGGCGGAGTGAATGTACCGTTATGTCTGTTGATAGACCTGCGGCTTTTCTAATTGCGTGAAACTTCCGTATAAGACCGCGGGGATTAATTGGGGTACCTTTACTTGTGCTAAAAACTAGGTCTTGGTTTTTATACTTAGCGCCGACGGCTAACCGTACCTTAGCTTGGTGTATTCGCTGTAGTCGTAGGGCAAAGGCTACTTCATCCGGAATGGGTACCGTCCGCTTAGACTTGGCTGTTTTTGGACTACCAAAAACCAAACCCTTTTCCTTAGTCCTTTTTATGCCCTCCGCTACCGTGGCTTTCCGGTTACGGATATCTACACGTGCCCAGCGTAAGGCTAGTGCTTCGCCTGACCGGATACCAGTACCTAGAAGCGTTAGAAAGATAGTTCTCCATGTTACTCGTACTTTGTGCGGACCCTTAATGTTGTTAAGGGCTGCCAAGAATATATGCATTTCGTCTATTGTCATAGCCCTGGCTTCATCGTCCTCTAGTTTAGGTAGTACTACAGATTTAGCAGGATTCCAGCCGATTAACCTATTGTTTACTGCTTGCTCTAGGCAGCCGTTAATTATCTGGTGACTTCTCCTAACTGTAGCTGGCGCGGATCCGTCCTTTATCATTTTGTTGTAAAGTGCCTGAATGTCATTAGTGCCCAGGTTTTTTAATAATATATGCCCCAGTTCTGGGGCGGCGTGGTTTTTGACTGCCCTGCCGTAGTTCTCCCAGGTAGATAGTTCTATATCCAGCTTTTTATAGTCATCCATCCACGTTACAAGCCAACTACCGAAGGTGATATTGTTTTGCAGGTCGATGCCCTTTTCTAAGTCTTCACGAAAGGGCTTCATTTTTTCCTTAACTTCACCCATCGACCATCCATAGAAGCTTTTTCTTTTTCTCCTTCTCCTTTTTTTCCTTAGGGGTTTCTTTTTCGGCCGTGATAGCCACTGGCTGCAACTCCTTTCAAACTATTTATAGAAAGTATGGCTTGACGCCATAACCTTTCATCAAACAAATTAAAGTTCGCGCAATATGCCCAGGGGACTGAAATAGATGATATAGTCTTCCTGTTTAACGTATAGACCGTATTTCTCTTGGTAGTGTTTTAGTGCATTCTGTAAAAAGTCTTCCGTCACGTCTAGAAAATCAGCTAAGTCATAACAGTTCTGTACACCGGCCTTGTAGGCCTCAATTAGTTTTTCAAGGGATACTAATTTTTCATAGCCCCAATTTCTGGCCCTTTTTTCTTGCTTGATGTTGGACACGTTTTTTTGGTTCAAAATATTTCCCGATGTTGTACGATAATGCCCGTATTCTTCAGCGAGGATACAGGCTTTTTCTTTATCCGTTGCAAATATCGGCATTGAGTTAATGACGGGAATACAATACTATTGCAATAGATTAACAACGAAAGGAGAGCAAGGCACCATGGCAAGCAGGGATATTATCGACAAACGAAAATTAGGCGATGCAATTTCGAGTAAGCGAAAAAAGCTAGGCTTAACGCAGGAAGGACTCAGTATCAAGACCGGTTCATCGAGAAGCTACATAGCTGATACGGAAGCTGGAAGATACACACCGTCCCTAAATTCTTCGTATAAGATTGCCAAAGCACTGAAGAGCGATCTTAATTTTTTGCTTAAGATGACGGAAATGCAATATATAAAGGAGGATGACTAAAACTATGGAGAGTCCCTTGCCAGAAGTCGGTGTCCACTATGACGATCTCCCAGACTACTTAACCGTTAGGGAACTTCAGACTTACCTACGTATCGGTCAAAACAAAGCGTATGCGCTTGCCAACACTCCTGGGTTCCCAGTATTTGAAGTTGGAAATGGAAAGAGATTTTCAAAGAAATTAGTCAGGGAATGGCTAGAGCGGAAAATTGAATCGCATATGCAACCGTCAAGGATTCGGGGACTTCAAAAAGGAAACGCCAGATTAATTAGTAATCGATAGACAAAAACATTGAGCTGAAATTAGAAAGGGAATGACTCTCAAAAATAACTGCTTAGTTTGTGAAAAAGTAGGTTATAGGAGGTGAGAACTATCGAAAAACGCATATGCCCAGCATGCAATAACTCGGCCTACTCAACTGATCCCGCTAACATTTGGATCTGTCCGTATTGTGGAGCGGAGATACCTTACCGAGCTGAAGCTGAATAATCGTGGAGGTGGTAACATGCTCAGAAAAATCCTTAAATTAAATCTAGGCCCAATGACTGACTCCGAATTCCGTGAAGTTCTTGATCTTGCAACCTCGGACATCAAAACCAATCGTGTTGATTTCGGCAAGAGGACAAGCCTCCCCAAGATGGTTGAGATTGCAGAGCTATGTTTTAGGGCTCGCCAGAGAGGGTCGGCAGCTAATCGGCGAAAAGCGGGGTGAAAAAGGGAGATGGATTATAAAAATTTGGGAGAGACGGAAGGATTCAATGGATAATAACTCAGCAGCGTACAAAGTAACGGATCGCGTCCCGTGGTTCGGTGATGTCAAGGAACTCCACGGAAGCATCTTCCTGCACGCCTTTGCCGTTGGGGTCATTACCGCCATTATCGACGATCCCTACTACTCAGCAGATGAAACGGTGCAAGAAATCCGTGGAACACTGTCCGACCTGAAGAAAGTGTGGAACGATGGTTCCATATCCGATTCCGATGGTTATAGACAGGAAAAAGCCCTCCGCGCCAACGGAGAGCCTAAGAAATTAGAAGTCACTTAGAGTGTACCATGGTTCGAGGAAAACTTCACGATCAATCCTGAAGAAGTGAAAGGATTGAATTCTACGAGGATGAAGAATATTGGGAGGATGAGTTAGATTGAAGATATCGAGACTAGAGATAAGTAATTTCGTGGGAATCTCGGAATTCAAGGTTGATCTGGGTAAAATAAATATTCTCACCGGCCGGATGGGGTCTGGTAAAACCAGTATCATCGAAGCCATCGAAAAGGGCTTCAGTAACAAAAGCCAACGAGTAGAAGTCATTCGCCATGGTGAAGACGATGCGACGATCTTTATCAAAACAGATGATGGGCTGGAGATCGATCGTAAACTGCGGACCAACAAAGCGGACTATTTGAAAGTTCGAAAGGCAGGTCAAGCCGTCCCAAGCACGGAGAAATTTCTGAAGCAATTTCTAAGTGGCGAGCTCTTCAAGCCCTTGGAGTTCTGTACTAAAACTCCAGTCGAACAGGCCAAGATCATTTTGAACATGTTGGAGATCCCCTGGACGATGGATGACATCTCGAACTGGTTCGGCGAGATACCGACCGATATTGACTATGATGAGCATATCCTGCAAGTGCTAGGCCAGATCGTTAAAAATTACTTTAGTCAGCGCGAAGCGGTCAATCGTGAAATCGTAGTCATCAAAGCTCAAGTGACGGGCTATAAAAATGAACTTCCCGCGAATTATGACGGGGAAGTTGGAGTTCCGGCACCCAAGCTGAGTTTAGGGCGAATCACTCCAGCATGTTTACAAGGGAGCTTGCATTGAGATCTGAATATCGACTCGCTAACACGATGATTGACTGTCTCCAGGAAGATCCGTTCGTCATGTCTTATCTGGACGGGGAAAAGGAAACGATCTTGACAGCGAAACTGTATGGCGTAACGTGGAAGATTATGATGAACGTCCTGAGCAGTGAGCGCCGCCAAATCATTGACCTAGCAACTACCAGGAGTATCACAGAGAAGGTATGGGACGATGTGGTTCGAAAGAAGGTATCGTTCGTAGAGGTTTATAAGTATCCCTTGAAAATGGCGATATATAGCGAGATAGAGCGTCTGGCAATGGGTCGCGCTCCGCGGGACTGGTCCGAGTTTCTGATCGTCGCGGTGTCCAAGGAGAAATCTCCCGACAAGGCGATTATTAACCTGACGGACTTTACTCGGTTAGAAGTCGAGTTGGCTCAGGTTGAAGTGAATATACCCCGTATTATCCGGGTGAAGGCGGGGCTGGAAGAGCCGATTCGGTGCGAGAGGTGCGATTACTGTCGATCTACTAAAGTTTTAACTGGACCTGTTCGTTATTCGGAATTATAGGAGATTCTACTTCATCCTTCTAGAAAGGATCTATAGAACGGCAGAGTTTGAACTCGACATTTCTCCACCAAAGGGCAGCCATGACCGAGGGGATGGACGAAGGACAAACGTAAGTAAGGAGGAGGCTTTAGCATATGGAAAAAAGCGTGATACCACAACTATTTAACTATGGTAAACAAGAAGTCAGGGTCCTGATTGAGGGAGGAGAGCCGTGGTTCTCTGTCGAGGATGTTTGCAGAATTTTAGGACTTATTAATC